>VFQP010004923.1_pt1 | contig 11989 bp, 11 predicted proteins | sample 3512351 | NCBI WGS metagenome assembly VFQP01 (sample SAMN10412372, study PRJNA504923) | tailings metagenome | isolation source: Relicate 1 Philex TSF1 revegetated site | place: Philippines: Tuba, Benguet | collected 2017-08-29
ATTACTGCTACCGACGAGGAGAAAAAAGCTCATTTTGCCAAATACAGCATACTAGAATTGATTAAGAATATACCCGACGACCAAAAGAAGGCCGTAAGATGGTATATTGATTGTGGCGACGATGATTTTCTTTACGAAGGCAATTCGTTGGTACATATTGCCATGCGAAAAAAAGAAATTCCTCACGAGTTTAGGATTCATGATGGAGGACACACTTGGACTTATTGGCGAACTGCTTTGCCAAAAGTTTTAAGCTTCGTTTCAGAGGCATTTCATCAATATTAATATACAAAAAGGGCTATGATTCAAACAATATCGTAGCCCTTTTTGTAGGTTAATGTATAAACACTTGAGCTAAAAATCTGATAAGGAGTTGTGTGTTTTATTAAATTTGAGGATATATCATAAACTTGCCCAAAATCATGCAGACATCAACAACAGCACTAAATCGCCGTCATTTTCTGAAAGTTTCAGGACTTTCTGGAGCAGCATTTATCATTGGTTTGTCAGGCACTTCGGCCGAGGCTTCTCAGCCAGAAATTCAGAATTTAAGTCGGCTAGAAGCTTCTTTTGAGTTAACGCCTTTTGTAGTAATCGAAAAATCTGGAAAAATTACTATCATGAATTCTAAACCCGAAATAGGGCAAGGTACATGGCAGTCGATTCCGATGATTATTGCCGAAGAATTAGAGGTTGGCTTAGACCAATATACCATTCAACAAACCAATGGCGACAAAAAATTTGGAGGGCAAACCGCAGGAGGAAGTGCGTCGGTAAGAACCAGTTTTGCTATGCTTCGCAAAACAGGAGCAACGGCTCGTGAAATGCTTATTAAAGCAGCCGCTCAGACATGGTCTGTACCCGAAACCGAATGTTATGCCGAACGTGCCGTAGTGTATCATCGTGCCTCTGGCAAGAAAATAGGCTATGGCGAATTGGTAGACGTTGCTGCAAAACTAGATGTACCCAAAGACCCCAAACTAAAAGATAATAAAGATTTTAAGCTAATAGGTAAAGATACCCAACGCCAAGATATTCCTTTGAAAGTAGCAGGAAAAGCTACTTTTGGGATAGACGTTGAAGTGGCAGGAATGGTATATGCGTCGGTAGAAAGGTGTCCTGTTTTTGGGGGAAAAATCAAGAAAATAGACGATACCAAAACCCTAAAAGTAAAAGGTGTACAAAAGGTTGTGAGAGCCGAGCGAGTTTTAGGAAAAAATAGATACGAGGTGGTAGCCGTTATTGCCGACACTTATTGGGCTGCCCTCAAAGGAAGAAAAGCCCTGTCGGTAGAATGGGATTATCAGGGCTTTGACCAGTTTAATAGCAAAGATTTTGAAAAACAGTTGCGTGATTTGGCCAAAACCGACGGTGTTGTCGACCATAATCAAGGAGACTTTGATAAAGCTTTTGCCGATGCGGCTGTCAAAATAGAGTCTTTTTACGAAACACCAATGGTTTCGCATTCGCCTATGGAGCCTATGAATTGCTTGGCTAGCTGGACAGATGGAGATAAACTCGAAATATGGGCTTCGTCACAAGGCCCTGATTTACTCCGTAATCGGGTAGCTGAAGGCTTGAATATCCCAGCTGAGAATATTAAAGTAAATATCCAATTTAATGGTGGAGGTTTTGGGCGACGCTTGTACCAAGATTTTGCTACCGAAGCTGCCAGTATTGCCAAGGCTGCTGCTAAACCTGTAAAAGTAATTTGGACTCGTGAAGATGATACCCAACAAGGGCCTTTTCGACCAATGACTTTTTCGGCTTTGAAAGCAGGGTTTTCGGCCGATGGCAAAGCTCTTGCTTTTCAGCATAAAGTAATTTCACCGTCTATTAGTGCTACTCAAAACAAAACCTACGACAAAACAAAATCGGATGGTTCAATGACCGAGGGTATTAGTGAACAACAATACGAAATTCCGCATATCAAAAACTTCTATGTACATGCCGAAACGCATATTCCACTGGCCGCTTGGCGAGCAGTAACCAGTACAACGTTGTCCTTTTCGCATGAATGTTTTATTGATGAAATGGCCTATCAAGTCAAAAAAGACCCTTTTACTTTCAGGCAGGAGATGCTTACTAAAGAAACTGATACCCGAAGAGTTTTGAATAAGCTCAGAGAAGTATCGCACTGGGACAAACCTTTGCCAAAAGGATGGGGTAGGGGTGTGGCTCAGTGGGAGTTTTTTGCTGGATTGGCGGCACAGGTGGTTGAGGTATCTAAGACTGCTTCAGGAGGCATTAAAATAGAAAAAGTATATGCCGTAATAGACTTAGGCACAGTTGTAAATCCCGATAATACAAAAGCACAAGTAGAAGGAGCTATCACAATGGCCATTGGGGCAGCTACCAAAGATGCTATTACTTTTGAAAAAGGACAAGTGCAACAATCTAACTTTCATGATAATAGAATGGTCAGAATCAATGAAATGCCTGTCATTGAGGTACATATATTAGCCGAAGGTGGTGCCAAAATCAAAGGTGTGGGCGAGCCAGGTTTGCCACCGTTAGCTCCTGCATTGGCTAATGCCATTTTTGCTGCTACAGGCAAGAGAATCCGAAAAATGCCATTCGATTTAGATAAAATATCGTAACTACAATATTTTTTGCTCTTGCATATTAATGATCAAAATAGAAGGAACAACATCGTTAGGCACAAAGAAAAAGTTCTTTTTGTGGTTTATTGGCAAATGGTAGTATCCATAACACAAAATCTTGCTGATACTTTGTGCCTATGTTCCTAAAAAAAGAAGGTATGATACCAAAAATAGCGTTTATTATTCTAGCAGCGGGTAGTTCTAGCCGATTGGGACAGCCTAAGCAGTTAGTTTCTTTTGAAGGTTGTACCTTGATAGAACGAGTTTTTAAGATTTCTGTCAGTATTTCGCCTAATGTTCAAATTGTATTAGGGGCTAATGCCGATTTGATAAAAAAACGCTTTGAGACATACATTACTCAGCCAATATTTATAGAAAATCCTTATTGGCAACAAGGTATGGGTACGTCTATCAGAACAGGAGTCAATAACCTGAACGATACCCCCGATGCTGTATTAATACTACTATCTGATCAGCCTGCGGTTTCAATGGAGCTTCTACAAGAAATGATACAACATTTTCAGATAAGTGGCAAAGGCATTGTGGCGTGTCGGTATGCGGGGCAATTGGGTGTACCTATGCTGTTCGACAAAAAATATTTGTCCCTACTGGCTAGTTTACAAGGCGACAAGGGGGCAAAGGCATTTCTACATCAATTTCCCGACGATATTCAGGTAATAGATTTTGAGGCAGGAAGTTGGGATATTGATACCCCCGACGATTTAGCGAGCCTTTCTAACAAAAAAAATGCTGAGAAATAACTCTCAGCATTCTACGGCATATTGGTATATGCCGTATATTTCGATGGCGGTCGAAATTCACGATAAGAACACTTACAATTAAACTTGCGATTGGTTCGATACAAAATTGAGCTAAAATAATCTGAAAATAAATAGCCAATTTGGCTATTTTATGTCTAAAAAAAGCTATCTTTAGTAGAGTTCACATATTTTTGAAACATTCTCTGTGTTTTTTTGAGCAAAAGTAGTTGATTCCCCAAAACAATTTTTGTATTATCTTACATTGATATTCACTCATCCTAGAGGCTCCACTAATAATAAAATAAAAATTGTATACCTAAATCCCAAGATAAATACTACCTAGTTTTTCGATGAGATACCCAAACAATGAACTGCTGAAAACACAAGTTGGCTATAAGTTAGGTTATATACCTGATTTGTCAGAACAGCTATCGGATGAAACATTGGTTAAATATTATGATATACTAGCATTACTTGCTGGGCATAAAGTGCCTCTAAATGCAGTATATGGTTTGGTAGATATGAGTACGTGTTCTTTTAAATATATACAACATACCGCAATAGAGGAGATTATGCTGGGGGTTCAGTCGGGTGAGTTTACCAAAAGTAAATTGTCGGAATGGGACTATTTTCAAGGAAAACCCAATAACTCAAGCTATTTGGGGTCGTCATTTCAAATGTTAATAGATATTATTCATCAAAAAAAAGAAGACAAAAGGCGTTCATTTGTTGCGTATACTTATAGTACCAACTACCTAGACGAAATGAGCAACAAGCCTATTTTATCACAAATAAGTGGCTTGGAGTTCGACTCAAGAGGATATCCCTTACTTTGTTTTTTCAAAAGTCAAGATATTAGCTACCTTACCAAAAACAGTAAGCATTGTGGTATTAGGGTAGAGTTTGATGGAGGCGACGATGTGGTGATTTGTTGTCTACCCGACCCACAAATCAAAAAACAAGATATTTTTACAGAACGAGAATTGTCGGTGTTGAAACTATTATGCCAAGGGGCCGAATCAAAACAGATTGCCGAGACATTGTTTATTAGTTCTAATACCGTAGATAATCACCGCAAAAATATGATTCGCAAATTAGATGCCCGCGATACAACGGCGTTGGTACAACTAAGCAAAATGTTAGGTGTATTACGTTAAGCTATACCACTTAAAGCACAAACGCTTAGCCTCTCCTGTTTAACAAGTCGGTTTTCTTTGTAAGAGGCCGACTTTTGGTTTTTATCAATTATACAAATTTTATAAAATACACTTAAAAACTCTATACCTTTGCGTCAAAGGGGTGATGTCTGATAAGGGTAGGGATTTCAACCAATATTTACGGGTTAATAAATAAATAATGGAGTTGCTTTGCAATTAACATTTGATAATCAGTAATTCATAAGATATTTTTGTTTTCCTTTAAGTGTCTAAACAAGTCATCTAATTTTTATGAATCATATATTACTACCATAATTTGGTATAATCATTGTATAGAAAAGTTAATATGCCTAATGAATAAAAGCCGAAGAATACATCATTCTTCGGCTTTTGCATTGAGAATATTGTATTGTCGGGGATATATACTCCTACAATTTTGTTCATTAAAATAGTACTTATTTAATAGGTGTATGAATACCAATAAAGAAACTGTATTTTGGAAATATCATCTGATATGGTGGAGTATTTCTATGGCGTATGCTAGTTTTCCTCCTCATTATTTGCCCAAAGGAGACTGGTTTACGATTCTTTGTTTTGAGCTATTATTCTTTTCAAGCATGGTTATAGCAACGTATCTGTATAGGCTAGGGTATCGAAAATTCAACCCGAGCGAAGACAGTTTTGTGAATAGAATTTTGAGTTGCCTTGTAGGGTCTTTGTTGGTGGGAGGCATATTCTATATACTGCATTATCCAGACTTTATTTTTCATTTCAAAACCCTATCGGTTGGTATGAGTGCCGAAGAAAGTCTAGGTTATTATTTCGACTGCGTATGGTTTACTTTGCCTTGGTTTACGGGTTATCACTTATACCGTTATCAAGAAATAACAGCTTATCGGAAAAAACAGTTTGAAGACATAGAACGAGCCTATCATTTGTCCGAGCTTGAAAACCTACGGAAACAATTGAATCCCCATTTCTTATTTAATTCCTTGAACGACATCAGGTCGTTGATGCTTTCTGATGTAATGGGGGCAAGAGACGCTATGCTGAAGCTGTCGGAGTTGCTCAGAAACTCGATAAAACTTGGCGAATTGTCGCAGGTAACCTTATCGCAAGAATTAGAATTAATAGATGATTATTTGTACATTGAGAAACTTCGTTTTGAAAATAGACTGATTGTATCGAAAAGTATTCCCGAATCGACCCTATCGTATAAAATTCCGCCGATTAGTTTACAATTGTTGGTCGAAAATGCTATTAAGCATGGAATTGGCAAATATAGAAAAGGTGGAGAAATCAAAATTGTAGTAACTCAGCACGAAGGCCGACTTATTTTGCAGGTATTAAATACAGGTAAGCTCAACGAAGGAATTACCTCCAATTCGGGAATAGGGCTGAAAAACCTCGAAAAACGCTTGTCTATTTACTATGGTACACAAGCAAGCTTGTCGATGAACGGAGATGACGAATGGGTAGTAGCAACAATTCAGTTACCGATTTCGGTATAAAAAAAGAAAGCTGTAAGATACGAATCTTACAGCTTTGCCATATTGCTTCTTGCTATTATTTGATCACTAACCTATTAGATAAGTTTTCAATACAAAGATAATTTTTTTTTGTTCGCAAGTATTACGAATGTTTGCTAATGAGCAAAATTGGTATGTAAACTGCTGATTTTAGTTTGTAAAAAGCATTTGATTAAATCAAGAATCGAGATTATAAAAGTAGAAGTTATGCGATATTTTTTAGAATGTTCTTATTTAGGAACAAATTACTGTGGGTGGCAAGTACAGCATAATGCTTTGTCGGTGCAAGAAGAGATTGAAAAGGGGTTATCTACCTTATTAAAAACTAAAATAGGTATTTCGGGAAGTAGCCGTACCGATGCAGGTGTTCATGCTTATAGGCAAATTGCCCATTTTGATAGAGAAACGCCTATTTCAGATACCCATCAATTGGTATATAGATTGAATAAAATTCTTCCACAAGATATTGTGGTCAAGCAAATTTATCAAGTACCCAATGATTATCATTGTCGGTTTGATTCTAGTTCTCGCAAGTATGAATACCGAATTATCCGCAAAAAATCACCTTTCTATCAGCATATTGCCTATCAATTTGAGATGGATTTAGATATTGAAAAAATGAATCAGGCAGCACAGGTACTATTTAACCATATCGATTTTGAATGTTTTAGTAAACTACACACCGACGTAAAAACCTTTAATTGTACTATTTTGGAAGCAGAATGGAAGCAAGAAAAAGATGATTTATGGGTATTTCATATCAAAGCCAATCGTTTTTTGAGGGGTATGGTACGTGCAATTGTAGGGACATTGCTGGAAGTAGGCTTAGGAAAATTAAGTGTAGAGGGATTTGAGGAGGTTATTTTACAAAAAAATCGCCAAAAAGCAGGACGCTCTGTTCCTGCCCAAGGTTTGTTTTTGATGGAGGTAAATTATCCTAATTAAATAGAATTGTTTGTGTGGTCTATAAGCAGGCAAATACATTTGCCTGCTTATAGAAGAGCTTTACGAAGAATGGTCCTTTATTAAGAATACAGCCTTCTTATCTAAATACCAACATCTGTAATACCCTAGATTTTGACTATTTTCTCAATATTTGAATAAATACTTCCTCCAATTTAGATGCCATCCTAATCTTGATGTCAAAAGCATCGGTATTGAGTCCTTTTGCATTGAACTTTGAAATCCAAATTTCTTTAAATCCAAGTTTCTGAGCTTCGGCAATACGCTGTTCGATACGGTTGACAGCCCTAACTTCACCACCAAGACCCACTTCAGCAGCAAAGCATATTGAATTAGGCAAACTGATGTCTTCATAAGAAGAAACAATAGAAGTACAAACTGCCAAATCAATGGCAGGGTCTTCTACCTTGAGGCCGCCTGCAATATTCAAAAACACATCCTGATTGCCTAATCTAAAGCCGCCTCTTTTTTCTAAAACTGCCAAAAGCATATTGAGCCTTTTGGCATCAAAACCTGTCGAACTACGTTGAGGTGTTCCATAGGTAGCAATCGAAACCAACGATTGAATTTCTATAAGCAAAGGACGGTTTCCCTCTAGCATAGCCCCGATAGTAATACCCGAAAAGTCTTCGTCACGCTGAGAAATCAAAATCTCGGATGGGTTGGTAACTTCACGAAGTCCCGATTCTAACATTTCATAAATGCCTAATTCAGAGGTGCTTCCAAATCGGTTCTTGGTAGTTCTCAGAATTCTGTAAGCCAAATGTCTGTCGCCCTCAAACTGTAAAACGGTATCTACCATGTGTTCCAATACCTTGGGGCCTGCCAATGCTCCATCTTTGGTAATATGGCCAATCATGAATACAGGCGTACCCGATTCTTTGGCATATTTCATCAGCTCGGTAGCACATTCTTTTACCTGCGAAATACTGCCAGCACCAGCCTCAATAAAGGATGACTGCAAAGTTTGAATAGAGTCGATAATAAGAATATCGGGTTCAAATTGTTCAATTTGCTTAAAGATATTTTGAGTAGAGGTTTCGGTTAGGATATAACAGTTGTCGCTTTTATGAGTTAGCCGTTCGGCACGCATCTTAATTTGTTGCTCTGATTCCTCGCCCGAAACATACAAAACTCGGTAATTGCTTAGTGTAAGGGCAATTTGTAGCATCAATGTAGATTTCCCGATACCGGGTTCGCCCCCAATAAGTACCAACGACCCCAGCACAATACCGCCTCCGAGTACCCGATTCAATTCGTTGTCTTTGGTCAGAATACGGGGTTGTTCTTCAAAGTTTATTTCTTGAATAGCTCGTGGTTTTGCTGCTATTTTGAGTGATGTACTTGGTTTCCAAGACCCTTTGGTAGGCTCTTCTTTCTGAAGAAGCTCTTCAACAAATGTGTTCCATTCTCCGCACGAAGGGCATCGCCCCAACCATTTCGGAGCTTGATGTCCGCAGTTCTGACAGAAGAAAGAGGTTTTGGTTTTTGCCATTTTTTTTTATAATATTTTGATATTTAGGTAATTAAGGATAATAATTTTGTTGGATAGAATAAGATTTTGGGTAATATTGGCTACCGTTTACGAAATTATGCCAAAAAAACGACTAAATCTTGTATCACATAAAGTTATTATCACGTTATCTTGCCATCAATTGAATTACAATATCGTTGAAATACGATTTTATCGTCTGTATCTTTAAATTTACACATTCAAAACTTTTGTAAATATGAAAAAATCACTTTGTATCTTATCCGCAATGTTATTGATTTTGTCGTTTAGCTCAAAAGCTCAGGTTTTTACTCTAGGTATCAAAGGTGGGGTAAACTTGGCTCAGTTGAAGCTTGGTAACGAATTAACGTCTAGCTCTATTGGGTCAAATTTCCAACAAAGCTTAGACACTAAAACGGGTTATGTAGCTGGTATATATGCCAGAATAGGGAACAAGTTGTTTATTCAGCCCGAAGTATTGGTTTCTGCCAAAGGCGGTACATTAAATATTTTGAAAGGCGGGAGTACTGCCAATAAAGAAACGGTTGATGTAGAATACACCAATATTGATGTTCCTTTGTTGGTAGGCTATAAATTTGGCATATTACGTTTGAATGCTGGCCCCATGGCCTCATTTAATGTACAAAGTGGAGCAAGCCTCAATGATGCAATTAAGGGCTATACTACCAATGGCGTAGGCGATGCTTTTAAAAATGCAGCTTACGGCTACCAAGTGGGTGGTGGCCTCGACCTCGGAGCGTTGTCATTGGATGTACGTTATGAAGGAAGTTTGTCAGAAGTAACAGCTATCGACCTATCGAATAAGGTAAACTTTAGTCAAAAATCTAATTTATGGCAATTAACCCTTGGCTTGAAGATTTTGTAGATAACAAAACACCCTCCCGAAATTTTCAGGAGGGTGTATGTTATTCACCTAACCACTAAAATAGTTTTTTTATAAAAGAAGACCTATTGGGTCATTTAATTACGTTTTCTAATAAATTCCGCTACTTGTCGTTCAAAGTACTGTTTTCTTCTCCTCGATATCTCCACTTTTTGTCCTGTTTTCATCGTTACAAAATAAAGACCTTTGGTCTGATAGCTCATGACGTAATTCATATTAATAAAATAAGACTTATGAATTCTTGCAAAATTATTGGCAAGAAAAGTGTCTGAAAATTCTTTTAATGTTTTGGAAATCAAGATTTTTTTTCCGTTGACAAAGTGAACAAAGGTATAATTGCTTACACCTTCGAGGATTATAATATCAGATAAGCTAATGGCTGTTTTGTTTCTATCTGTATAAATTTTGGCCTGTTCACAACCTTGGTAAGAATTAATCACAGGCATGTAATTTTGAGAAGATGGGTTCATATTATTAAGGTTAAACAGATTTGTTGCGTAAATTTTATGTTACAAAGTAAAGCATACAAAATCCCATATTTTAGCGTATATATACCGAATCGTAAAAAACAGGTATTTTTACGGGGTAATATTATTTGGCTTGTAGAGGTCGCTTTGAGATGTTTTTTATGTAGCAAAGATGAGCCATTCCAAATTTTAGGCAATATTAAAAAGAGAACCTTCCATTGGAAAAAAAGCACACAAATGTTAGGTATTGATTGGCTATTAATCAAACAAGTCGGTCGAAAAACTAATTTCGACCGACTTGTTTGAACTAAAAATTCGGGATGACTTATGTTTATTATTTAACCAAAATTCGTCTGAGTAATTGAATCGGAGGCATACCGTTGTCGGTGATGTCGTCATGAAATTTTTGTAGAGAAAATTGACTTCCTTGTTTCTTTTTTAGTTCGTCTCTCAAAGCCAAAATCTGTAATTTTCCTAACGAATAGGATAAATACCCTGGGTCGTAAGTACCACGTAGAGCCTCTTCGTACGCAGGTTTTTCTTCATAATAACAATTTTCCATCAAAAACTTTGTACCATCTTGTACACTCCAGCCCGCAGTATGTTCTTTGATAGAAACCACCAATCGGCAAAGTCGTAATAACGATTCCGACAACTGAGCCATTTTATATTTGGCTTGTGTAACTTTGTCGCCTTGTCCGTAGCCTTCTTCTAGCATCATTTGTTCGGTATAATGTGCCCAGCCTTCTACAAAAGCATAGCTACTAAATAGCTTGAGGGGTACACTTACTTTAGAATGATTGAGGTGCAAAAACTGCACATAATGCCCTGGATACGCCTCATGAATCGAAATGATTTCGGTAGAATACTTATTAAATAATGTTAGCCATTCTTCTTGCTGTTTGGGTGTCCATGATTTTGAGGGTGGTGTTACATAATAATACGCCTCCGAAGCTTCGGGTTTTTCAAATGGGCCAGGGGTATCCATAGCGGCGGTAGCTCCAACCATAAAAGCAGGAGTAGTAACTACTTTGGCTCTAATTTCGGAAGGAAGCGAAATGATATGTTTATCAATCAAAAACTGACGAATATCTTCACATTTATTTTTGGTAAAAGCTATCAGCGAATCGGCTGTAGGGTGTTCTTTCTGAATACTTTTAAACACTTCGAGCGTTGATTTTCGAGGGTCTATAATTTTGGCAGCTTTAGCAAATTCAGCTTGTTCTTCTTTTAATTTAGCTAATCCAATGGCCAAAATAGCTTCAGGTGTAGTGTCGAGCATCTCGTTGTATTGTAGCATTTTGATATAGTTGGCTCTCCCAATCGCAAAACTACCTTTGGCATTGGGTAAGGTAGTAGTTTTGAGAAAATCAGAAAAATCACGTAAAGCTTTTGTTGCTATTTGGGTAGAAACCTTCAGCGAATCCTGCAAGCCCTTTTGGTATACTTTTTCAAAAGCTTTTGGTACGTCTTTTTCCATGTAATCGGCATTGCTTTTGAAGGCATCAATGGCTAGCAATACTTCTTCTTTAAAGTTAACCTTACTAAGGTTTTGCTTGGCGATTGCCAACAAAGCAGGTATTTGTTGTTGTACTTTAATAATAGCTTTTAGGCGTTGGTTGGCAGGGGCATAATCTCTTTTAACATAGCTAGTTATATCTACAGCCGACAAATAGCTAAGAGGGCGTTCGGTAGCTTTTAGTTCTTCTAGTTCAAACAAAGATTTTTTGATTTGGCTTTGCAAAACATAATAGTCGATAAGGTTATTTTCAGAAAGCTTAGTGGTATCTATCTTGCCAAATTTATCGGCATAATCTTTTAATTGGCCAATTTGTTTTGTAACCGATCCTTTGCTAAAGTCGGGTAGTTGGGCATCATACTCATGATAGCCAAGTGCTATGGCATCTTGAGGAGACCAGCGGAGGTAATCTGTAATAAATTGCTCGGAGAGCTGCTTGAAGGTATCATCTTGGCGATTGAAAAAACTACAAGAACTTACCATAAAAATGACTGTCAGGGGCTTGATTAAATTGACAAAGTGTTTCATGAAATGGAGGAATTTAAGGAATCAATTTCTGCAAAATACTGATTTTTAGCCTTCAAAATAGAGAAA
>VFQP010004924.1_pt1 | contig 11987 bp, 8 predicted proteins | sample 3512351 | NCBI WGS metagenome assembly VFQP01 (sample SAMN10412372, study PRJNA504923) | tailings metagenome | isolation source: Relicate 1 Philex TSF1 revegetated site | place: Philippines: Tuba, Benguet | collected 2017-08-29
TCGTCAAACTGCTGCTGCAGCAGCTGCTGCTGGAGCGGCGGCGACGGCGGTGGCGGCAGCAGGGCGACGCTGGTGCCGTCCCCGCCGCGGCGGCCGCCAGCGGCGGCAAGTGGCCGGCGGCCGTCTCCAGCTGCTGCGAGGCCGGCGGCAGCAGAGCTGTCTTGCTGCCAGCTGCGCTCGCACATGTGGAGCAGCGGCGGGCTGTAGGTGCAGGTGCCGCTGCTGCAGGGCGAGCCGTGGGGCGAGTCGCCCTCTGCAAGGTCGGCCGAGAGCGCCGTGGTGATGAGGGGGCCGACCTGAAGGGCGGTGGGCGACTCGACGGTGCAGCACGGCTGCGCCATGGTTTCACTGCCGCCGCCGCAGGTGAGGCGGTCGCGGTGGGGTCCTGCAGCGTCGGCCATTGGTGCCTTGTCCTGCGGCGTCTGGGCGCCTTTGTCGGCCAGTCTTCCTCCTGAGAAATGTGTGTCGTCTCCCGCCCCGACGCCGGGAGAGCTCTTGGCGCCTGCAGTTTTAGTCACATCAGGTACGCAGCGGTGGGAAGCGTGAGGGCGGGACGGCGAGCGGTGCGCGGTCGGCAATCGTGCTTGGGACCCCCCCTGGCCTGCACGATCGTGCTGACATTGCGATGATGGCGCGTATCACGTACGATCCTCACCGAAAGAGGGCCGGCGGCGAACGAGCACGCAGCGCGCACGCTGGCCCCAACTGACGCCCCACGCCGCACCCCTTCCTGCCTCCTGCCTGCTGGCACATCGCTTGATGGCCGACCTGCTGCACCTGCATGTGCCTTGCGCAGCAGCTCCGTGCTGCCTGTCGTGCGCACCTGAGCTTGGGCGCTCGAAGCCCACCGCCGCCGAGTTTGCGCGCCAACTGCGGGCGGGGCCCGAGCTGTCACCGCGGCGCTCGAGCTTGCTCATCGTCGCGTGACGAAAGCCCTGTGTGTCAGTCGCGGCGCGCGAGCGGTGGCTCTACTCGTGCGCCATCCTCATTGACCGGCGGCAAACAGCATCAGCGCGCGAGAGAAAAGCTCTTCATTGGCGCGCTCTCATTGGCGACACGGAAGAAATGCTGCGCCACCAACCTGCGTGGTGGCTCCGTCCTCCTCCTGCTCGTTTCGCTGTGGCGTGCCTTGACCAAAGTGCCGTCCGGTGATGATGCGCTGCGTCCGCTGCGAGTTGAGAGCTGCGAGCTGAGTTGTGTGTCGCAGTGTGTGTCAAAGCGCTCTCGCTCTCGCTCTCCTCTTGCTCGCAAATCACTCCTTGGGCACGGCACGGCACTCGGGGCAGGCTTGCGGCCGAGCGCTCATCGCCAGCAAGAGTGTCCTGCCGTGCTCCACGACGCAGTCCACGTGCAGTCCGCTGGCTTGCAGTCTCAGCCTTGCTCTCGCACAGCGTGGTGCTGGCGCCGGCGTCCGTGCTGCGCTCCGTGGCACCCGTGCAGGCAGGCAACGCAGCATCGGGCCGCACCCAAACAGCACGTCCTCCACGCAGGGCACTGCCTAGAACCTCCATCCTCCCGTCGGCCCACAGCCGCAGCCCACGCAGCTGTCGCTGGTGCCCGAAATGTCAGACGACCACGCAAACGCGACCCGCGTGCACACATCACGCAACAGCCGCAGAGTTGCTACAGAAAAGGGGCCACGGGGCGGTGCGGTCGCAGCACCCTCACGAGCGAAACGCCCGGCACGCCGGTCGCGCCGTGTGGTTGTGTGTGCTGGCTGGCCAGGTTGTCCAACAGTTTGTGAATAGTTGCTGCGCCAGACCTGATTGCCAGATGTACTAGCTGCCCCCCAGAACGCGCCTCTGCCTGCGTGGCCCAGCGCCACAGTCTCCCCCACAGCCGCCCTGCTAGCAGGCCGCCGCCGCCGCCGCCGCCGCCGCTGCAGCGCATCAACACGTCGTCATTTCTCCATGCTCTCCAGGTGTGAGATGCGCCGCGCCGGGATGGGCGTGGGCTCCAGCTTGGGCTTGAGCTGCTCCTCGGGCGGCGGCGGGGGCGGCTGGTCGCCTGTCTGCTGCTTGGCCGCCGCCTCCTTCTTGAGCGCCCAATCCGCAGAGTCAAAGAACTTTTGCTCCTGCGGTGAGCGCGAGAGCGTTCGGCACAGTGCGTGCCGCGTGGCGCGGAGGCTGCGGCGCGCCCGGCACGAAACCAGCAGCAACGCGCTGCACGGCACGCTGCGCAGCGTCCAGACGCAGGCCTCAGGAGCTCCTCGCACACTCGTCCTCTAGAGCGCACCTTGGCCATCAGGCCCTTTTTCTTCGGCTTGAGTCCGCCATACTTGGCCGCGAGCATGGCCTCCTGCTCCCGCATAATCTCCTCGGCCGTCTTCTGCGCAATGTTGGCAGGCGATTCGGTGCCACAGGCGCGCAAGGGAGTGCGTCCGCTTTGCTGTGCTCGTCAGCATCGCGAAGAAGCCCCACCCCTGGCTCTCGGAGATGGTGCAACACAGCGGGCACGACACGCACGAGATGCGCGTCAGTCCTGGTGCTTCGCACCTGCGGGGCGTCCTCGTTGTCGGCCATCGGCGCACACGTCCTTCCTGGAGGGTTCTCGCGTGGGCGCTCGTCCTCCGCTCCCAGGCTCGCACAACAGGAGCTGCTCCTCACTGCTGATGTCCTCCTGCTGCTGCGCTGCTGTCGTGCTGCTCGGCGCAGCGCGGGTGCCGCTTGTGCGCAAGGGGGACGGCAGGAGAACAGCAAGCTCAGGGGACTGCTTGGTGCGCGCAGCAGTGCTTGGGCGGGCCAATGCTCCCTGCCCACACATGCGTCCCTTCTTGCGCGCACCGAGGACCGAGGGCTTGCCAGGTCGCGCGCGCGCGACGTGCACAGCAAGCAGGGAAAGGCAGTTTCGTTCTGCAGCAGTCCATGTTTGGGCGGGGAGCTCGAGGCACACGAAAAGAAATGGGGGCGTGAGGGACGCGCACGTCGTCTGCGCGCGCCCCTGCTTAACCTAACATGAATCGTTCGCAACAGTGACGACATCGCATCTCGGGGTGTATGTGATCACATGGAGGGCACGCGCGTGGTGCCGTCGGGCTGCAGGTGCCCGCCCGCGGCGCCCTTGCGCAAGGGCGCCACGTCCTCGGGCCGCAGCTGCACCGTGTGCGGCGACGCGGCGCCCTCCTCCTCCGCCGTGCCCTCCGCCGCCGCCAGCCGCCCCGACCCGCTGCCCACGGGCCGCACCGCCAGCCCCGGCGGCGCGCCCGGCACAATGGGCTCTGGGCGCGCCCGCGCCGCCGCCGCGCCGCCCCCGCTGCCGCCGCTGCCGCTGCTCCCGCCGCTGCCCGGCGGCTGCAGCAAGTAGTGGGGGTGCTGCCCCGAAGCACGCTTTCCGAGAGAAGACATGATGCCGGGGGAGCTGGGCCGGTACGCAGCCGGGCCACCGCCGCCGCCGTGCACCGGCGACGTGGCCGCCGACGCCGCGCCGGCCCCGCCGCCCGTCGCCAGCAGCGGCGGCGGCGGCGAGAACACCCTCCCCCCTGGGGCGTTCCCCCCAGCCTCGTCCGCCGTCGGCGGCGTGGCGCTGCCGCCCCGCGGCTGCGGCGGCCCCGAGCCCGCCGTGCTGCTGGCCTGCAGCGGCGACGGCTGGTACAGGTGCGGGTGCGAGGCGCTCAGGTTGGACAGGTAGGGCACGGGCGGCCCGCCACCGCCGCCAAACGCCTGGCCGCCGCCCGACGCCTGCGCCTGCGCCTGCGCTGCCGGCGACGCGACGCCGTCCAGGCCCGGGTGCCCGACCAGCGGCGGCGGCGAGTGCCCCGTGGCCGAAAAGGCGGAAAAGGCCTCCACGCTGTCGGGCGTGCCGCACGTGAGGTTGCCCACGCTCTGCATGGCCAGCGCCGCGCTGCTGCCCGGCAGGTGCAGCGGGGGCGGCCCGCCGGCGCTGGTGCTGCCGCTGCCGCCCGCCGCCACGGCGCCCGCTACCGCCCCCGCGGCGCCGACTCCGCCAGCTGCGGCGCCGCTGCTTGCCGCCGCCGCCGCCGGCGACCCGTCAGAGTTGACGGTGAGCCGCATGCGCAGCGAGCTCTGCGACTGCAGCGAGACGTTGCCGCCGCTGGCGTGCGACAGGTTGGACTGCTGCCGCAGCAGCGAGCTCACCTGCTGCTGCAGCAGGTTCGCCGTCAGCACCGACAGCGACCCGCGCGTGAACTGCCGGTCCAGCGGCGCGCCGCCCGACGGCCCGCCGCCGCTGCCCCGCTCGCCGCCGCCGCCGACGCCCCCCGCCGACCCCAGCCCCGCCGCCATCTGCTGGCTGACGCCCGCCACGTAGCTGCCCAGCGTCGAGGGCGGCGCCGTGCCGCCGCCGCCGGGCGGCAGGCCGCCGCCGCCGGCGCCTGAGCAGCTCAGCCGGTGGCCCGCCTGGCCCGCCCCGCCCGGCAGCGGGCCGCTGCCGGCGTTGCCGGCGCCGCCGCCCACGCCGGCGACGCCCCACAGTGACGCAGGCAGCCCCTCGGGGTGAGACAGCCGCGGGCGCAGGCTGCCGCCGCCGCCGCCGGCGCCGGGCGCGGCGCCGCCGCTGCCCGTCGGCGAGGGCAGGTTGCCGCCCTGGCTGCTGTTTGCCATCGCCACGCTGTACAGGCCCGCGCTGTGCGCGCCGCCGCCGCCGCCGACGGCAGAGTAGAGCACTTGGGGACCGCTGGCGGGCCGCCGCTCGGCGCCCACCGTCAGGTGCGGCGGCAGCGCCGACAGCATGTCCACGTCCAGGCAGGGCGAGTCGGTGCCGGACCGCACCATGTTGCTGCTGTTGCGGGAGACGGCGCGGCTGCCGCCGCCCGCCGCCGGCACCGCCTGAAGCGTCCCGCTCGTGCTCAGGTTGCCGCCGCCGCCGCCCGTGCCCGCGCCGCCGGCGCCGGGGAAGAAAAAGGGCCCGCCGCCGCCGGCCGCCGCCGCCGCCGCCGTGGCGCTCGACCCCGGCGGCGTGTCCACCGCCATGGCCGCCGCCGCGTTGTTGAAGTGCGCGGTGACGCTGGCCGTCCGCTGCAGCGACTGCTGCCGCGGGCTGTACTGCCCGCCGCCGTAGCCGCCGCCGTAACCGCCGGCGCCCACCGAGAGGTTGCTGCCGCTCGTGTTCACGGCGTGGCCGCCCGACAGCTGCGAGCCGCCGCCGCCGCCGCCCGTGTAGGAGAGGTGCGGCTGCCCGAGCCCCGAGCTGGAGGTTTGGCGGTGCATGGCGACGGAGCCCGGCGCGCCCTGGCCCTGCGCGGCGGCGCCGGCGGCCGACAGGATGGCGTTGCCGATGAGCGGGCTGATGGTGGTGTTGCTGGGCGGGAAGTTGGAGTGCGAGACGGCGGGCGAGCCCGGCCCGTTGACGCCGCCGCCCGCGGCGGCGGAGGCGGGCGCTTGCGGCGCGCCGGGCATGGCGGCGCCCAGGTTGCCGCCAAACTGCTCGCGCAGGCGCATGAGCTTCTCCACGTTGGCCTGCGGGGGCGACGCAGGAGGAGGTGCGCACGCAGGGTGAGGTGGCAAAACTCGCGGCCCCCTCCTTGGCGAACGGACGGACGGACGCGCGAGCAAACGAGGCGCCTCGCTGGCCCCCCCCCACGGCCTCCTCACCTGCGAGAGCGTTGCGTAGTTGGTGAAGGAAAAGTTGCCAAAGGGGTCGGCGCCCGGCGCCAGGCCCAGGTCGTCGTGCCCCTCGCCGCTGCCGCTGTGGCTGTGCTCCTCGCCGCTGCTCCCCTGGCTGGTGCGCTGCGACGCGCCGCCGCCGCCGCCCGCCTCCTCGCCCCCCTCCTCCATGGGCCCGCCGCCCTGCTCGCCCGGCGGCGCGCGGCCCACGCTGCTGCCGCCGCGCGCCGGGCTGCCGCGGCCCGACGGCTCGCGCGCCACCAGCTGCGCCCGCAGCAGCGCGTCGCGGTCGTATGGCGCCGCCGCGCCCGACCGCTGCGACGTGAAGGACCCCGCCGGGCTGGTGTTGGTCGCTGTGTTGCTGGCGCTGCTGTGCGCCAGCGCCATGGCCGAAAGCCGCCGCGTGCGCTGCACCAGCGGCGAGCGCGCCACCACGCCGGCGCCGGCCGCCTCGGCGGCCGCGCCGCCGGTGGAGGAGACGGCGCCCAGGCGGCGGGGCGACGCGTCGCCGCGGCCGGCGCCGGGGAGCTGCTGCACCGGGCTGCTGCTGCCGGCGCTGCCCGGCGCCTGCGGCCCGCCGCCGCCGGTGGAGCGGCGAAGCGTGCCCAGCGCGCTGGGGACCAGCGTCGCCGCGCCCGCCGCCGCCGTCGCCAAGCCCCCGGCGGCGCCTCCGCTGCCGCCGGCGCCGCGCGCCGTGGCGGCGGCCCCGCTGCCTCCTCCGCTGCTGTTGGAGCCGCTGCCTAGGAGGTGGCTGTGGTGGTGGTGAAGGTGGTGGTGGTGGTGCGCGTGCGGCGGCGTGTTGGAGAGCCGCGTGGGGATGCCGCCGCCGCCCGGTGACCCGCTCGACTGCTGCTGCTGCTGCGCCGAGTGAAGCGAGCCGGCGGCATCGCCGAGCTGCTGCTGGTGCATCGACGAGGTGGACAGGCGGCCGCTGGTGCTCACGCGCGCGTCGCCGCCGCTCACGCGCCCGCTGTGCGACAGGCCGCCCGCCCGCTGCGGCAGTGCCGCGTGCGCGCCGCTGCTGTGCGAGCCGGGCCCCGCCGGCGTGGCGGCGCCGCCCCGCGCGCTGCCGGACGGCGACGCCGGCCCGCCCGGCGGCCCCGCCGTCGCCGCCGCGCCGCCGCTATTCGACGGCGGACCAGACGCTCCGTGCTCGCTCCACGCGCCCGGCTGCTGCTGCGGGTGCGCCGCCGCCGGCTGCTGCTGCTGCTGCTGGCCAAAGCTCGACTCCATGAGCCGGCTGCGGCTGCCGCCGCTGCTCGTGCGCTCCACGCCCGACATGACGACGTGCAGCGGCGCAGCGTTGGGCAGGCGCGGCGGCGGCGGCACCGGCGGCGGCGCCGCGCCGCCGGCGCTGGACATGCGGCGGGAGGGCGGGCCGGAGGAGCCCGCCGCGCTGGGCGCGGCGGCGGCGTGGTGGTGCGCGGGGGCGTCGTGCGGGCCGTGCATGGGCAGGTCACCGGTGGAGGTGGCGGAGAGGCCCTGGCCGGGCGCCGGCGCCGCCACCATGGTCACGTCCATGTCTTGGGGCCCGGGTGCGTGGGACGGCAGGCCCTGCGAGGGAGGTAGGGTGGCACGGATCAGCAGCTTGCGGTGTGTCAACCTGCCTGCGCAGCTGGTGGTGGTCGTGAGAGTGAGAGGGAGGCAGGCAGTGGGAGCGTCGTCGTGCGCCCGCCGGCGCACCTGGGAGCCGTGGCTGGTGAGCGAGTCGTGGCTGGCGGCGCTGTTGATGCGCATGGGGAGGCTGGTGCGGCTGCCGCCCGACGACGTGCGGGAGCCCACCGAGGCGGACGTGTGGATCATCTCCGTCGCCTGAGCAAGCAACCACGGGGCAGCAGGCACGACGCCAGGCGAGGTTCCTCCTCGGACTCCAGCCGGCAGCCCTCATCCGCCGGGCGTGATTCCGCCCCGGCGCACTGACGCTCCGACTGCCCCCAGTGAGGTTACCAGACGGACTCCAGTCATGCAGTGAGCAACGCTTCGCGCACGCACGCGGGCACGCACCGACCCGTGCCTACCCGCACCTACCCGTGCCGCGAGCGCAGAAATGCGGTTTGTGATGTGATCATCTGCTTCCCAGATATGGCTCCACCAGATGTAAAGCTCAACACACGCACCTGCAGCCGGTCGCGGATGGCCGGGTCGATCGAGTGCCTCCCCGGCATATAGCCGCCGCCCGCCGCCCCCGCGCCCACCGCCGTCGTGCCGCTCGCCCCGCTCGACGTGGCCGGCAGCTGCCCCTGCTGCGCCGCCGCCGCCGCCACGTGCTGCTGCTGCTGCGCCGAGGTGGAGGTTGGCGCCGACGAGGCCGTCGTGGTGGCGGTGAGCGGGCCGGCGACGGCGGCGGCGCCGGGCGGCGCGGCGGCGGCGAGGTGCTGCGTTCCGTCGAGCGAGGGGATGGCGGTGCCCGTGCCGGTGGGCGTGAGCGAGTTGGTGTCCGAGACGCGCGCCGTGCGCTGCTTGAAGCTGGCCAGGTCCTCCGCCATGGACTGCGGGTGGACGGTGCGCGCGCATGGGTTGCCAGGGCGGGGAAGCCGCCCGGGTGGCGAGGAAGCCGCTCGGCATGATTGTCGCTGACGAGGCCCGTGCCTTCTCTGCTTCAGAGTGGCGTGTGGCCATGCCGAAAGGGCGTGCGCTCCACCACCATCGAGCCCTGGAGCACGCACCTTTGCCGAGACGGGCTTCTTCTCAAAGTAGCTCGTGTCCTCGTCGTCGTCCAGCATGGGCACAAACGCCGCCTTGGTGCGCGCCAGGTCGGTCCAGTCCACGCCGTCAAACCACGGGTGCAGCTTGATCTCGCCTGCGCGCCACGCAACCGTCAGAGCACGCGCTCGTCGCGCAAACGGGCTCCTCCACCACCACCCGGAGCGGCGCTGCGCGGTGCACGGGACGCCAGCCGCGTGCCCAGAGGGAGCGCCATAGAAGCAGGGACAGGCGGCGCGCACCCGCGCCCCTGTGCCCCAGCCGCTTCATGGGGTTGGGCTGCAGCAGCTTGTCAATCAGGTCGCGGCACTCCATCGACATGTCCTCCTCGTCGTCGGGCCACGTGATGGCGCGGTCCAGGATGTTTTCGAATATCTCCTCGGGCGTCGGCGCGTTGAACGGCGGGATGCCCGCCACCATCTCGTACAAAATGGCGCCCAGCGCCCACCAGTCCACCTCGGGCCCGTGGCCCGTGCCCAGCAGCAGCTCCGGAGCGAGGTAGTCGGGCGTGCCGACGGCGCGCTTCATCTCCCGCTCGGGCACCACCACCCGCGGCGGCGGCGGCGGCGGCGCCGTGTTGCTGCTGGTCCGCTGCTGCTGCGGGGGCGGCGGCGACGGCGGCGCGTAGCCGGCGGCCGCCGCGGCGGCGGCCGCCGCCGCCGCCACCATGCCGCCGGCGTGCCGGCTGCTGCTGTCCGAGGCGGCGGCGGCGGCGGCACCGGCGCTGCCGCGCTGGCCGGCCGCCAGCCGCCGCTGGCTGCTGTCGCGCGAACCCACCGAGTGGCGCGACTGCGGGTTTAGGTTGGAGACGCCGAGGGTCGCCGACGCCGGCGCCGCCGCGCCAAACGTGGCGCCGGCGCTGCTCACGCGCTGCGCGCCCGACGCCGCCGCCACCAGTGCGGCCGCCGCCGCGCTGCCGCTGCTGAGCCCGGGGACGGAGAGGCGTGACGAGTCCGAGTGCGGCAGGCCACCGGCCAGCAGCGCCTGCTCGGTGGGCGTGGGCAGGGTGGCGGCCGAGGTGCCCGACATGGAGGGCACGCTGAGCCCTAGGTGGGAGGGCGCCGAGGCGCGGCCCTCGTGCAGCGCGGCGCTGACCAGGGGCATGTCCACGTCCGCCGCCATGGACGGCGTGCTGCAAAGGGCAAGCGCGAGCAGCGAGCCACGAGCAGGTCGTTCATCCTCACAACTCGTGGCGGGAGTGGCTGGCTGTGGGCGGGCAGCCTGTGCCTCTCCGCCACGCATGCTGCTCGCTGCGGCGGCCCACACCAGCCTGCGGCACGGAGGCAGGCAACGCCAGTCTCCGGCCCCTTCCCGGGAGCCTGCGCGAGCATACACGCACGTGGAGCGCTCCATGTGTTGGTCGGGCGGGCTGGGCCGGTCGGCCAGCGTGTGCGGCGTGGAGGGCGAGGCGTTGAGCGCGGGGCTACCCGCCTCCATGGGGCTGGGCCGGTCCATGGCAGACGTGCGGTCGTAGTCCCTGCGCGCACGCACGCACCCACAGGCTCGCAAGCGTCAGTTGAGGTACGCCGGCGCAGCTGTGCTCTGGCGAACGGGCGCCGGGCGACGAGTTTGTTGCCGGCGGGTTGCGAGGCGGGCGGGCGCGCTGTGCGCGTGCGAGCTGGTGCGAAGCGTGGGGCGAGGGGGGCGCCGCCGCACCAGAGGCTGTTGCCCTCGTCCACCTCCATGGCGTCCTGGGGCGGCTCGTCAGGGTTGTGGTTCAGGTTGTCGGTGCGGTCAATGACGCCGATGCAGCTGAGGCCAAAGTCCGTCAGCTTGATGTGCCCGTTGGCGCTGATGAGCATGTTGTCGGGCTGCGAGCACCGACACCCGCCACAGCACGCGCAGCACGTATGAGCGCCGGCGCGCAACGCAGTGCTGCCCTGGCGGGCCACCCGGGCGAGACTGGCCAGGCCGCCAGCTCCCTGCCACGCCTGGATGCCGTCGCTGTGATCCCCTCCTCCCCGCTCACGTGTCGCCTCGCTGCTCGCACCTCCTCCCTCCCCTGCTTCTCCTCCAGCCCCCCAAAAGAGACGTGGCCAAGGCACGCGTGCACGTATGCGCGCACCTTCATGTCTCGGTGGATGATGCCCTGCGCGTGGCAGTACTCGAGCGCCAGCACCGTCTCGGCCACGTACAGCCGCGCCACGTCCTCGTCCAGCGCGCCAAACTTGCGCAGCAGGCTGAAGCAGTCGCCGCCCGACAGGTACTCCATCACAATGTACAGGTTCTCCTTGCTGGTGAACGAGTAGTAGAAGCGCACGACGAACGGGTTGTTGGCCATGGCCAGGATGTTGCGCTCGTTGGTGACCGACTCGACCATGTTCTTGCGGATCAGGTCGCGCTTCTTCATCACCTGCGAAAAACAGCGAGCGAGCGCGCAGGGGACGGCACGGCTCACACGCCTCTCGCGGGACAGCAGGCGCGGGTCGCGACTCGCAGCGATGTGGGTGACGACGCCTAGGCGCCGCGCTGCCGCGCAGCCCCTCCATTCCCCTCCAGCGGGCCGCACTTTGATGGCGAAGAGGTCGCCCGTCGTGTGCTTGCGCGCCAGGTACACGCGGCCGAACGCGCCGCGGCTGATGGGCTTGATGATCTCGAACTCGTCAATGCTCATGCCCTGCGGCGCCACGCCACGCCACGCCAAAGCACGCCGGGTCAGCCGCGACCCAGACACACAGCGTGGCGTGCATTCGGGAGAGTCCTCGCGCCAATCAAGGTGAACACAATTGTGAGGTGGGTGAGCATCCCAGAGAGGAGCGCACCACGGCCTGTGTGGCGGGCGGCGTGCTCGTGCCCGACTCAAAGCCCAGCCGCCCTCGCTGCAGCGTCTCGTGGAGCAGGTTGAGCTGCGACAGCGAAGCCAAACCAAAGCAGCAGCAGCGCGGCACACAGCGTCAGGTGCCGGCCGCGTCGTGTTTGCTCCCAGGCGGCGCGAATGCGGGGCGCGGCGCCGGCCGCAGCGAGCGCGGCGCGCGGGAGCGAGAGGGCCGCGAATGCGCGCGCGCGTGGCCTCCGGGCGGGCGTCTCTCACCTTGTCAGTGACGAGGTGCAGCATGCGCCGCGCGTACGTGATGGTGATGGTGCTGAGCCCTCGCGCCGCGTTGAGCGCGTCCGACATCTCGGCCAGCTCGTGGTGCAGCCCAAAGCACCGCGTGGAGGGCACCTGGCGCCGCAAGGCATGCACACGACTTGAATCCGAGCAGCATGCTGGCGGCGACTCCGGCCAAGTGGGGAGTGAACCTCTCACACAACCCCTCCAGCAGGCGGAGGGTACGGCGGGCGGCTAGGCGGGCGGCGGCGCCTCACCTTGGACCCGTCGGGCTGCAGGGCGGCGGCGGAGCGCGCCAGGAGCACCAGCTTCATCACCTCTGGCCGCAAGTGGTATGACAGCTCGCCCATGTCCATCTGCGCGCCCACCACAAAGAGAGAGGTGGGCGGCGCAGGAGCGCAAGCGAGCGGCAATCGCTTGACGCCGTCCTCGCCAATCGCGACCGCTCATCGGCGTGCGAGCGTGCAGTGGCCGCTGCGCTGCCGCAGGACTGGCAGGCGTGGGGAGCGTGCGCATGCGGGCAGGCGGCGCGCAAGCGCCGCCAGGCCTGCTGGATCTGCATCAGCGCGGGCGGCGCCACCCGCGCACGCTGCTCTCATTGCATCCGCATCATCCGCGGCAGGCTCACCTGCTCCTCAATGACGTTGGCCAGCGTGGTGAGCATGGCGTCCACC
>VFQP010004925.1_pt1 | contig 11984 bp, 9 predicted proteins | sample 3512351 | NCBI WGS metagenome assembly VFQP01 (sample SAMN10412372, study PRJNA504923) | tailings metagenome | isolation source: Relicate 1 Philex TSF1 revegetated site | place: Philippines: Tuba, Benguet | collected 2017-08-29
GGACATACCGCATTGCCTGTGCCCGTTTTTGCGTATGGGCCGCAGTCACATTTGTTCAGTGGTGTGTATGAAAATACAGAGATCTTCAGAAAGTTGCTGGATGCACTGAAGATGAAAGAGTGATCCTGATCATATATACGTTATCAATGAATCGCGGCACCTGCCGCGATTTTTTTTTGACTGGCGTAGGTTCCCGCAGATCTCGCAGATTTTTTTATTGCCATATAAGAAAGCCCGCTTAAGGCCGGAGGTCTACATTATTAGCTAAGCGCAGATACGCAGATTGGCTTACAGCCAAGTGATACATATCTGCGCATCTGCGTATCAATCTGCGAGATCTGCGGGAACCTACGCCAGTCGAACACCCGCAAAAATCTACTCCGTTCAAATTTTGTTAATCATTAGATCATTTTTGAATAAGAATCTGTTCACATAACAATTTCACCTTCGCCGCATCGCCAACCAAACCAAACTGATTGAGATATGCATTATCCCAACTATCCTCGCTTTGCGCAAATTATCCTGACATTCTTATTCCTGACAATTTCCTGTATCGCGATGGCTCAGAAAAACATCGCTGGTAAAGTATTGTCATCGGAGAATCAACCTGTATCAAACGCTACCGTAGTAGTAAAAGGTACAGACAAAAGAACAATGACCGCTGAAGACGGTTCATTCTCTGTTTCTGCTAACGATGGCGATATCCTCGTGATATCAAGCGTTGGCTTCGGTACCCGCGAAATCAAAGCTTCTGACGCATCAAGCGTACAGCTGTCCGCAAACGTTCAGGATCTGAACGAAGTAGTTGTTACCGCACTGGGTATAAAAAAAGATAAAAAGAAACTGGGTTATGCCATCCAGGAAGTGAAAGGTGAAGACCTGACTGTTGCAAGGGAGACCAACGTAGTGAACCAGCTTGCAGGTAAAGTTGCAGGTGTAACTGTAGTTGGCAGCCCCTCGGGCATCGGTGGTTCAGCACGTGTTTCTATCCGTGGTGAGCGCTCAGTTGATATCAATAAGAACCAACCACTTTATGTAGTGGATGGCGTTCCTGTAAGTAATGCCATTTCTGGCGGATCCGGCAGAGGAAACCTCGAAGTGGATTTCGGTAACGGCGCAAGCTTTCTTAACTCTGATGATATAGAAAGCATGAGTGTACTGAAAGGCCCCGCTGCAGCTGCATTATATGGCTCACGCGCGGCAAATGGGGTGATCCTGATCAAAACAAAAAGCGGTACTAAAAAGAAAGGGATCGGTATTGAAGTAAACAGCAACCTTACTTTTGAAACTGCTTTGAAACTTCCTGAATACCAGACTGTATATGGTCAGGGAAATGGTAGCGGCGGCGACTTCGCTTTCGTGAACGGTGGCGGCGGTGGTCTCGCAGACGGAACCGACGAAGGATGGGGGCCTTCTTTCAGAGGTCAGCTTTATCCACAGTTCAACAGCCCGCGGACGCTGAATGGTCAGCCAACTCAATTCTTCGGTGGAGACCTTAATACACCCGGCACAGTGATCACTCCTACCGCATGGGTTCCTGATGTTGATAACCTGAAAAACTTCCTTAATACCGGTAATACCTTTACAAACAACGTCGCACTCGTTGGTGGTAATGATAAAGGTGATTTCCGTTTAAGCTATACCAATCTTGATCAGAAAGGCATGGTACCAAATACAGATCTGAAAAGAAACACAGTTTCTGTATCCGGTGGTTATAATCTTACGCCGAAACTATCTGTACGCACTTTTGTGAGCTATATCAAAAGTGAAAGCGATAACCGTCCTTCTATCAGCTATGGTACAGAAAGTTTAATGTACCTGTTCAACTGCTGGTTGCCTGCTTCTGTAAGAGTAAGCGACATGAAGAGATTGTGGCAGATGGGCCTGGATGGATCGCGCCCATACAGCCTGGAAAATCAGCGCCAGTACAGCTGGAACTACAACTACCACGATAACCCATACCTGACGGTAATGGAAAATACAAACGGACAGTACTATGACCGTATTGTTGGCAATGTTAACCTGAAATATGATTTTACCGATTGGCTGAGCCTGCAATTGCGTACAGCAACAGACTGGAGCAATGAGCGTCGTGAATACAGACGCGCATTCAGTACGCAGCGTTTTCCTTTTGGTCAGTATCGTGAAGTGGGTATCGTGAATGAAGAGCGGAACTCTGATTTTCTTTTCTCTTTCAATAAGAATATCAATCCTGATTTTGCGATCAACGCAACCGTTGGTGGTAATCAGATGCGCCAGACTTCAAGATTCAACGAACAGGCAGCTGGTCAGTTGAACATCCCGGGTATCTACAGTCTGAATAACTCTCGTATCGCACTGGTTGCTCAGCAAACAAACATCGCAAAACGTATCAATAGCTTATACGGCTCTGCTGGTGTGTCCTGGAAAAATAAACTGTTCCTCGATTTTACAGGTCGTAATGACTGGAGCAGTTCACTCACCCTGCCGGAAGCCCTCAAAAGTCAGGGTGTGGAAAGCAACGGATACTTCTATTCCTCGGTAGCTGCAAGTGCGGTTATGACCGATATCGTTACGCTGCCATCTTTGATCAGCTTCTGGAAGCTCCGGGCAAGCTTCGCACAAGTGGGCAACGATACAGATCCTTTCTCCTTCCAGCAAACATATAACCGCAGCGAACCGTTCAATTCTTCACAGATCTACGGCGAAACAAACAGTCTCGCAAACCTGAGTCTGAAACCGGAGATCAGCTCTGCTTATGAATTCGGTACGGATATACGTCTGTTGAATAACAGAATTGGTGTTGATATCACTTACTATCAAAGCCGTACCAAAAACCAGATCCTGAATCTTCCGCTTGACCCTACATCTGGGTACTCATCCCGTAAGATCAATGCCGGTATGATCAAGAACTATGGTGTGGAAGTAATGTTGAATGCTGCGATCATCAAGCAAAAGAACTTTAGCTGGGATGCATTCGTCAACTTCTCTGCCAACAGAAGTGAGGTATTGGAACTGAGCGACGGTCTCACCAACTATGTAATGGCTGGCATGAATAGCGTTAGTGTTGAAGCAAGAGTAGGTGAAAGAATGGGTAACCTGTATGGTATTGGTTTCGCCCGTGTGCAGAACACTGACCAGAATGCCCCTTACTATGATGGTTCAGGTAAATACGTTGGTCAGATGGTATACGCGGCAAATGGTCGCCCGATCCCCACTACCAACCGTCAGTTGATGGGGAACTATAATCCGGACTGGTTGATGGGCCTGGGAAGTGCAGTGAACTATAAAGGCATTCGCTTGAGTTTCCTGTTTGATATCCGTCAGGGCGGTGTCTTGAACTCCCTCACGCAAACGGTAGGCCGTGAAGGTGGTATCATCATCGAAACGCTGGAAGGCCGTGCGGATGGCTATGATCTTGCAAAACCAGGTAATGGCGTGATAGGTCAGGGTGTTGTTGCCGATGGTGCCGGTGGGTTTACGCCAAATACAAAAAAGCTTACCGCAAGAGAATGGCATAGTGCATGGACGAACGGTCGTGGTATCGCAGAAGGGGTAATGTATGACGCCTCTTTTGTTAAGCTCCGCGAATTGCAGATCGGTTATACTATTCCGGACAAAGTGTTTGGTAAACTGCCGATCCGTGGTGCTACTATCTCCCTGGTAGGAAGAAACCTGTTCCTGTGGGATAAAGTGCCTCACGTAGATCCTGAAACAATGGGTTACTCAGGCGGAACTGCTGTTCCTGGCATTGAGAATATGAGCCTTCCAAGCTCACGCAGCTATGGTGTAAATCTTAGCTTCAAACTCTAACCCTCATCAAAAAAAGAAACAGACATGAAACTTTTAAAAATATTCCTGGCACCAGCACTAGTGTTTGCAACGCTGGCAAGCTGTACCAAAGATTTCGAAGACGTAAACGACAATAAGAATAACCCGACAGCTGTAACAGCAGATCTGCTGATCAGCGGTGTGATCAAGAATATGATGGACCGCCAGGTGAACGAGGCCTGGGGAATCGGAAACATCGTTGCCCAGCATCATGCGAAGATCCAGTTCGTGAATGAGGACCGTTATAACTGGAATGAAAGAAACGATATCTGGAATACAGTATATGATAACTACCGCAATCTTCAGAACATCTTTTTGATCACCAATAATGATGCATCAAATCCTTACTACGGCGTATCACTCATCCTCAAATCATGGATGTTCGCTCAATTGACAGATGCATATGGTGATGTACCTTATACAGAAGCTGGTAGAGGTAAGAGCGATGCGATCTATCGTCCAAAATATGACAAGCAGGAAGATATCTATAACGGAATTCTCGCTGATCTGAAAAAAGCAAATGAGTCACTTGCTACATCTGGTACCAACCTAAGCGGTGATATCCTTTTTGGTGGCGGCCCTTCCGGTATCATGAAATGGAGAAAGCTGGCGAACTCCCTCCGTATCCGTTATATGATGCGTATTTCTAAAAAGAAAAACGTGAACGCCGATCTTCAGGCGGTCGTTAGCAATCCAACTGCAAATCCGGTATTTGAAGGAAACGGTGACAATGCGGAACTGAAGTATATGGCGGCCGCTCCTTATCAGTGGCCTTTATATGGCAACCGTGTTGGTTCTTTTGATGAGTTCCGGGTGAGCAAAACACTGGTGGACCGTCTCGCAGAACTCAACGATACCCGTATCAATGTATTTGCAAGACCAAGCCAGCGCTCCGTTGCGGCTGGTACGCCAAAGATCGAAGGGATTCCTAACGGTTTGAATGATGTTGACGCACTGGCGTACAATGGTGGTGTACAAGGCGTTTCCCGTGTTGGTTATACATTTGCCTGCCTGGTTTGTAATGATAACAATCAGCAGCCCCCTGTTCCGGATGCTCCACGCGCTCTTTGGATGACTTATGCGGAACTGCAGTTTCTCCTGGCTGAAGCAAGGGAGAAGGGAATGATCACAACAGGTGACGCGGCTACTTATTATGCAAATGGTATCAACGCAAACTTTGCCTACTGGAAAGCTGTTGTGCCAGCATCATACAACCTGAACATCGATATGCCTGCGGGTTATCTGGGACAGGCAAAAGTTGCTTACACCGGCACTTCAGACGAAAAACTGGCAAAGATCGCGCTGCAGAAATGGGTGTCTTTATATTTCAATGGCCTCGAAGCATGGTTCGATTGGCGCAGAACAAACATGCCGGCGATCATTCCCGGGTCAGGCAACCTGAATGGTAACAAAGTTCCGATCAGATATATCTATCCTTTGGCAGCGCAATCGCTCAACCCCGAGAACAGGGCTGAAGCGGTAAAGCGCCAGGGAGGAACCGATGATGTCAACACCAAAATATGGCTGTTGCAGTAAACTCTCTTTTTTTGAAACAAGCAGTTAGTTAGATGCAGCGGGGTATATCTATGCCCTGCTTCTTTTTAAAACAAGCTTATGCGATTTTACCTGCCTGCTATTCTTTTACTCTGTTGCTTTTATTCTTTCGCGCAGGATCCAGCGCCCGGCAACGTATTACCCAAATGGCAGGAAGGCTATCTGGATCTTCATCATATCAATACAGGCAGAGGTAATGCCGCTTTCCTGATATTACCCGACGGCACTACCATGCTCATCGATGCAGGTGAACTTTCGCCGCTCGATGAACGCACCTTCACTTCCAGAAATGCATCGATCAGGCCTGATTCATCACGTAAGCCTTACGAATGGATCTTCAATTATATCAAACAGGTGTTACCCGCTGATCATCTCGATTATGCATTGATCACACACTTTCACGATGACCATTTCGGTGCATGGTATCCCAATGCTCCTTTCTCCTCTTCAAAAAAATATGTACTTACCGGGATGACCGGTATTGGATCATTACTAAAGATCAATCAACTCATTGATCGCGGATTTCCTTCTTACAATTATCCGTACGACCTGAAAAATCTTTCTGATAAATATGGTGGCGGTGAAATTGAGTTCGGCCGCACCATGAAAAATTATTTTACCTGGCTTAGTGAATCTATGCAGAACGGAATGAAAGTATCTTCATTACACGCAGGGAGCCATCGCCAACTCGTTCTTCTGAATAAACCATCCGCATTTCCTTCTTTCTTTATACAAAATGTCAAATGCAATCAGTGGATCTGGACAGGGAAAGACAGTAGTGTGTTTGCTCATTTTCCAGCCGTTGATAGCGCCAACAGGAAAACATGGCCAGACGAGAACAGCCTGAGTCTGGCACTGACAATTAACTATGGCCCTTTTACTTATTATACCGGTGGTGATAATCCCGGTAATGTATTTCCCGGTGATGATCCATTACGGGATGTTGAAACGCCTATAGCGCGTGCTGTGGGAGAAGTGGACGTTGCCGTTACAGATCATCATGGCAACCGCGATGCCGTGAATGAATACATGGTGAAAACGTTGAGGCCAGCCGTATGGATCGGACAAACCTGGTCTTCCGATCACCCGGGTCATGAAGTGCTCGCCCGTATGACCAATCAGCATCTTTATAGCGGCGCCAGGGATCTCTTTGCAACAAATATGCTCGAGGCCAACAAGCTGGTGATCGGTCCATTGATAGATCGTTCCTATAAGAGTCAGCAAGGGCATGTACTTGTTCGTGTGTCGCCTGGTGGTAATACTTACCATGTGATCGTGCTGGATGATACCCAAAGCGATCTGCGCGTGAAATCCGTATCCGGACCCTATCGGTCAAAATCGAATAAACAACTTACTTATAAAGCTAAATAGTATGAAAAAGCTGTTTCTTGGGCTTTCAGCCATTTTGATCATTACAACTTCTTTTGGCCAATCTGTTAAATCGGAAAACATTGTTGTGGTTACCATGGATGGCCTTCGCTGGCAGGAAGTATTCGGAGGTGCAGACAGTCTTCTGACATTTGATACTGCAGCCAAATACAGTACTGATTATGTTAAAGAAAATTTCTGGGCACCGACAGCGGATGAGCGCAGAAAAAAACTCCTGCCTTTCTTCTGGTCTGAGATCGCGTCAAAAGGTGTACTGCTCGGCAACCGCCAGTATGGAAACTTTTTTAATAATGCAAACCCGTATTGGTTCTCTTATCCGGGATACAATGAAATTTTCACTGGTTTCCCTGATACCAGCGTCAACTCAAATGACAAGATCCCGAATAAGAATGAAAACGTGTTCGAGTACCTGAACAAGCTGCCTGAATACAAAGGCAAGGCTGTTGTATTTGGTTCATGGGATGTTTATTCATATATTTTCAATGCGCAGCGATCTGGATTGCTTGTAAATGATGGCTACCGCGAGCTGACCGGCAAACTCACCGCAGGCGAGGATTTATACAATAAGCTGCAACATGAAATGCCAAAGATCTTTCATGGAGGCGAACGCGTGGATGTAGCAACCTTTCACCTCGCTTTCGAATACATGAAAGCGCACCGCCCTAAGCTGATCTATTTTGGTTTGGGTGATACGGATGAATTCGCTCATGGCGGTATGTATGATTTCTATCTGGATGCTGCACAGAATACGGACGACTGGATCCGTCAGATCTGGGAATATATTCAGTCTACTCCTGGTTATAAAGACAAAACAACGTTGCTGATCACGACAGACCATGGCAGGGGATTGGCGAAAGATGGCAACTGGAAACATCACGGTCAGCGAATTGCGGAAGCAAGTGAAATGTGGTTTGCCGCAATTGGACCTTCTGTAAAAAGGAAAGGTGAAAGCAAAGAAAAAGCACAGGCCTATCAGGGTCAGGTTGCAGCAACTATAGCGGCAATGCTTGGAAAAGAATTTAAACCCGCACACCAGACACTTCCTTCGCTTTCCCTGGATAAATAAACTATGCTGTATGAATGCTGAAAAAATGACTATTGAACAAACAGCTGATCTGGTGATCAGTCTTTACGAAAAATATGGCGGCGATGATTATATCGGCGAGCCTGTTTCCCAGGTAGAACACATGTGCCAGTCAGCAATACTCGCCGAAAATGAAGGATACAACGACGAGATCATACTCGCAGCTTTCTTTCATGATATCGGTCATTTGTGTGAGCATATCATGGAGGTAAAGCAGATGGACGGCTACGGGGTCGTTGATCACGAGAAACTTGGCGCTGATTTCCTTCTTGAAAAAGGGTTTTCCGGGAATATTGCGAGCCTTGTCAGAAATCATGTGCAGGCAAAGCGCTATCTTACTTTCAGTAACGAGGACTATTACAATAAGCTTTCTGAAGCAAGCAAAAAAACGCTGGAGTTTCAGGGAGGACGGATGAGTGCCGAAGAGGCTTTGGCTTTTCAGGCAGATCCTCTTTTTGAGATGCATATCCGTTTACGGCAATGGGACGAAAAAGCAAAGCTGGAAAATCAGCCCTTGCCACTATTGAAGAAATACAGGGATATGATGATCGATCATCTTTCCCGCAAAGCATGAAGACCACTTCTTTTCATAGTACTCCCTTGCTGCCTTACCGTCTTCCAGGTAAGATCAACCGGTAAGAAGGAAAGACGATAAGAGAGTAGAAGTATCAACTAATGATTTCAAGAACAGGTTTAACCTTAAAAAGTAATCCATGCCAATCAAACTCGTTGTTTTTGATATAGCCGGCACAACGGTAAGAGACGAAGATTATGTAGCAAAAGCTTTCCGTAATGCTTTTATACGAAACGGATATGAAGTTTCCCTGCAGGATACCTATCCCTATATGGGCGTAAAAAAAATCGTTGCGATCAACGCATTACTGGCAAAGATCGGGGGGCAGTCGGCAGATGCGGGTACCATTCATACCAACTTTACTGAAGAAATGATGGATTTCTATCTCTATGATCCATCTGTAATGCCTCTTCCTTATACAGAGGATGTTTTTCAGCAGTTAAAGGAGCATAATATAAGGATCGCTTTAAATACCGGTTTCCCGCGGATCATTGCAGATACCATCCTGAACAGGTTACAATGGCGTCAGAAGGGTTGGGTGGATGATGTGATTGCAAGTGATGAGGTTGAACACGGCCGGCCGCAACCGCTGATGATACAGGAACTGATGAGCCGTGCAGGTATCACTGATGCAGCAGAAGTGGCAAAGGTCGGCGACACAGAGGTTGATGTAAGCGAAGGCCGTAATGCTGGTTGTGGTCTTGTTGTGGCTGTCACAACAGGAGCCTATAGCTCAACGCAGCTGGCTGAGTATGATCCCGATTTTATTTTGCCTGATCTGTCAACGCTTTCATCTTTAATTCTTGCCCGTGAGTGAGCCCGGAGTAACAGGTGAACATCTTTCGGGTAAGCGCCTGATCGTTGTGTTGCTGGCTGCCCTCACGGCCTTCCTGGCCTATTCTTCTGTATACGCATACCGGAAGCCATTTACTGTTGCAACGTTTGATGGATTACGATTCTGGAATATTTCATACCAGACACTACTGATCATCAGCCAGGTGATCGGGTATATGCTTAGCAAGTTCTGCGGTATCAAGTTTATTGCCGAATTGAAATCATTTGGCCGCTTCCGCACAGGTATTATCCTGACCATGAGTGCATGGGGCTGCTTATTGCTATTCGCATTGCTTCCCGCACCCTGGGGAATGCTACCAATGTTTATTAACGGATTTCTTCTCGGCTTTATGTGGGGAGTAGTCTTCAGTTATATCGAAGGCCGTCGGGCAACAGATTTTATTGGTGCAGTGATGGCAGTGAGTTTCATTTTTGCCGGCGGATTTACCCGGACGGTTGCTAAATGGCTGATGGTAGAATGGAGTGTTGCCGAAAACTGGATGCCTTTTTTTACCGGGCTTGTTTTTATTATTCCCCTGGTATTTTTTCTTTGGATGCTGGAACGTATTCCTCCGCCGGATGAAGATGACCGGCGTGAACGGACCGAAAGAGTTCCCATGACGAATGCCGGCAGGATAGTGTTTTTGAAACAGTTTGGCGTCGGGCTGATCATCGCAAGCGCCACTTATCTGTTCCTGACAGTGATGCGCGATATAAGGGATAACTATATGGCGAATATCTGGAATGAATTGGGGTATGGATCGGATTATTCCGTTTTTACAAAAACAGAAACAAAGACTTCACTGCTTGTATTGCTGATCATGGGAATGTTGGTATTGGTCAGGAAAAATATCCGGGCGTTTTCACTGGTGCATGCAGTGATCCTCGCCGGCTTTTTGATTGCGGGCATCTCATCAGCTTTGTTCATAAGCGGTATGATGGACGGTGGACTTTGGATGCAGCTGGTAAGTCTGGGTTTATATATGGGATACATTCCGTTTAACTGTATTTTCTTTGAACGTTTGATTGCAACGTTCCGCATATCCGGAAATGTTGGGTTTCTTATCTATTTTGCAGATGCGTTTGGTTATTTGGGTAGCGTAACGGTGATGTTGGTAAAAGAATTCAGCCGGCTAAAACTGAACTGGTCTGAGTTTTATTCATATGGAGTAGTGATCGGTTCTTTATTGGGTATTGCAGGGGTTTTGTTTTCTTACAAATATTTCAGAGCCCGGTATTATAGCAGTAAAGTATAGAAACGAAAAGAGTTATTATATGTTTCAGAAAACAGCGATCGTAATAGGAGCGGGTATTGTTGGATTGGCAGCTACACGGGCGTTAGCCGTGAGAGGTTATCGTGTTACAGTTATAGAGCGCGAGCAGAGAGCTGTCGGAGCATCGGTAAGGAATTTTGGAATGGTTTGGCCGATCGGTCAGCCCGATGGGATTGCTTATGAGACTGCACAGCTTTCACGATCACTCTGGAAGCAGATCTGCGATGATGCCGGTATCTGGCATGAAGAAGCCGGCTCACTTCATCTTGCTTACGGGAAAGATGAATGGCGGGTGCTGGAGGAATTGAGTGAGATCTATCGTGGGAGAAATTATCAGTTGTTGAATGCTGATGCCGTGTTGCAGAGATCTCCTGCTGTAAAATCACAAAAGCTGATCGGTGCATTATACAGTCCTGAAGAATTGATCATTGACCCGCGCGAAGCGATCCGGAAAATGCCAGAGTGGCTTTCTGCAAAGTTTGATGTGCAATTCAGCTGGGGGAAAGCGGTGACGCATGTTGAACATCCGGTTGTCAGATCCGGAAATGAATCCTGGAATGCTGATGAAATCTATGTCTGCACAGGTGCCGATTTTGAAACACTCTACCCCGAATTATATGCGGCACAACCTATCACCAAATGCAAGCTTCAGATGCTGCGGATAGAGCCGCAGACAAACAACTGGCGGATAGGACCATCACTCTGTGCGGGACTATCTCTATTGCATTACCAGGCATTCAAAGCTGCGCCATCATTGACTATTTTGAAGCGAAGAATGGAAGCGCAATATCCTGATCATATCAAATGGGGAATTCATGTGATGGTATCACAAAACGGTGCCGGTGAACTCACGGTAGGTGATTCACATGAATATGGTTTGACCCACGACCCCTTCGATAAAGCGTTTATAAATGATCTGATCCTGGACTACCTTCAGCAGTTTGCCCGCTTTAAGAATAATCTGATCACGGAAACCTGGAATGGTATTTATCCCAAACTGACGAATGGGGAAACTCATCTTGTGTTGCGACCCGGTGCTGGCGTGACTATCATCAACGGACTGGGTGGAGCCGGTATGACAATGAGCCTGGGATTATGTGAACGGTTGATAGACGCTGGATAAGATAAAGTACAGCACTATGCTGCTTTTTCTTTATCAGCTTGTTTGATCTTTACCTTCTTTACTTCTTTCACTTTTTTCGGAGCCTTCGCTTTGATACCTTCTGTAAGAAGCTTTGCTGCTTTCTTTAACCTGCTTTCAAACTCTTTCTGCCCCAATGCTTCTGCAAGACCCGGAAGAGCTGTTTGTAATTGTGCCACCACTTGCTGACGCGCCTGTTTCTTAAGAGAAAGCGCTTTTTCCTTTGCCATATTAATAGTTTACGATTTAGTAACCTAAAATTAACATTGGCCCGAGATATTCAATGTTAAGTTTTGCTTTTCCGGTAAAACTTAACATTGGGAG
>VFQP010004927.1_pt1 | contig 11983 bp, 10 predicted proteins | sample 3512351 | NCBI WGS metagenome assembly VFQP01 (sample SAMN10412372, study PRJNA504923) | tailings metagenome | isolation source: Relicate 1 Philex TSF1 revegetated site | place: Philippines: Tuba, Benguet | collected 2017-08-29
CCGCTCCAGGAGCTCCCCCGTCACCTGATGCACGTGAAGCGCCAGGAACAGCGGCCCCACTGCTTCCGCCACCCCATGCTGTCGCCGCCGTTGCCGCGCCGCCGCCAGCAGCCCGCCAAACGCCACCCGCACCGCCCTCGCCGCAAACTCCGCGCCGCACGGCTCGAGCACCGCCCGCAGGCTGAACGCCGCCGCTCCCGCCGCCGCCGCCGCCGTCACCGGCGCCGCGCCGGCGCCGCCCGTCGCCGCCGCCGCCGGCGCCGCGACGCGCCAGAAGCGAGCGAAGGCACGCCACTGCGGCGAGCGCGCCGGCAGCGGCCGCACCTCCAGCGCGCCGCGGGTCAGGCTCCGCTCCAGCAGCCGCAGCCCGGCGTCGGTGCCGGCGGCGCCGCTCCGCCAGCTCAGCTGCCACGTCAGTGCCACCACCTCGGCGTCAACCTCCACCTCCGCGTGGCCACTAGGGTCTGCATGGGCAGGGCCTGCCGAGGAAACCAGCGGCAGCTTGGCCACGCTCGACAGCCGAAAGTCCTCCAGTTGCAGCACCCGCCACTTCGTCGCCGCCCGCGGCGGCGGCTGCTCCTGCCACGGCGCGCTTGGGGCGGCCGCGGCGCCCGCCGGCGGCGGCACGTCCCGCACGGCGTCCAGGTGCCGCGTGAGCGTCACCTCACGGAGCGCCGGGTGCGAGCGCAGCGCGGCGAGGCCGCCGTCGTAGAGGAACGACCCCACGCGCACACGGCGCAGCCCCCGCAGCCGCGCCAGCGCCAGCTCCACGTTGTGGGTGGGCGCGCTCACGTCCAGCGCCGTCACGCCGCCGCCCTCGCCCTCCTCCGCGTCCGCGTCGCCGGTGGAAGTGTCCCACGGCGGGGCAGCGGCGCCGCGGCGGCGGCGCGCGCGGCCGCCGCAGCCCGCCGCCAGCGCCAGCAGCGCCCGCATGGCAAAGTCCGGCACGCCGTCGTACCCCGTGTCCGCTTTGAGGCGCAGCGTGCTCAGCATGGGCAGCGGACCGTCCTCCTCATCCGCCTCCTCCGCCTTCGGGGCATGGCCGCTGGACGCTGCAGCGGCGTCATGGTAGAGCGCCTGCTGGCCAACGGACTGCGTGAAGCCGCACTCAATCACGTTCAGCTCCTCCAGGTTGGGCCAGGCTGGCGGCGGCGCGTGTGCGCGTGACGGTGGCGTGGTGGGTGGGAGGAGGCCCAGGGCGGAGAGGTCGTCGGGCACGGCGATGTCCAGGTGGTGCAGCGTGAGGGCGCGAACGCAGCGGGAGAGCGGGGGGTGCGCGGGGGGGTGGCGCAGGTGCGGCAGCAGCGTGCGGAGCGGGGCGCCGCCGGGCTGGAAGGTGCGCACGTCGTCCTCTGCGGAGAGAACAAGGGTGGCGGTGGTGAGAGAGAGACCGCTTGCACTTGGTGAACAGCCGGGAATGAAATGCACGCACAAGCATGCATCCACGCCGCAGCTGCTGGTGATCCACGTCCCGAGTGCACGGCGGACGCACGGTGGGCGTGAGACGCACCTTCGTGGTGCGGCGCTTGGCGATCGGGCGGCGTGGATCGGCGCGCCCACTGCGCTGCCAGCTCCAGGTGCAAGCCAATGAGCGCAGGGGGTTGCCCTTGGCCGAGCAGGCGCCCGAGAGCGCCCGTGCAAGGGCACCGAGGTGGCGGGCCCTCATCAGCGCCAAGGCGCAGGTGCACGGCACCACTGTTGTGCTGCAGGACGGCCTGGGCCAGCTGGGAGCAGGTGTAGAAGAGCGCATGACGCGCCTCTGCGTCGCAATGGTGGAGCACCAGGGCCAGCAGCGGTAGGGGCAGGTCCGTGATCGTGAGGGCGTCCTCATCGGCTGCCATCTCAAGCACTTCCACTGTGGCCGCTCACACAGGGGCACAAGGTCCAAGCCCGGCACCTCATGCGAGAGCGTGCGATCCACGAGCTGCTGCCGACACGCTACTCAGCAGCTGTGACGCACTCGCCCCCAGTGGTGCTTCGCCGCTGCTTCCCAGGGCGCGCCTGGCACCATCGCACGCGGCGGCAGGGCGTGCAGCCACAAGGACCCACCAGCGGACGCAGAAGCAAGCTCAGCGATGCGCGTTTATCAGCGGCGTTGCGTGACGGCGCCGCGCAGGCTTCAAGGCGAGCTCTGAGCGAGTCGGCCACCAGGCAGCACCAGCAGCAACGAGCAGCAGCTCCGCTTCTTTAGCCGAACAGTCGTGTGGATGATGCTCACTGGCACCAGCAGCGGGCTGCCCGCCCGCACCAGCCGCAAGGCCACCCGCCGGCCGCACGCGCCGCCTCCAGTGGCGTCGCTGCACCTCCAGGCCCCCTCTTCCTCCTGGGTCGCGCACGCCACCAGCGCCGCACCAGCACCAGCACCAGCGCAAACCGCCGGCTGGGACGCCTTCGGCGACGCCGACAACGACGGCCCCACCCCCACGGCGCCCCCCTCGCCACGCCCGCTGCGCAGCCTCTTCGCCCCCTCCGCGCCGCCTCCGCCCACGCCGCCCAAGCGGCCCACGCAGCTCGCCGCGCCCTGGCTCCTCTCCCCCACCCTCCCCGCCGGAGCAGCCCCCAGCGCCGCCGCGGCATCGCCGCCGGCGCCCGCCGTCGGGCCCGGCCGCCCCGGCGCCCGCCAACGCGCCCACCCCATCATCGAGTTCGCGGGCAAAAACCAGGACACCGCCGCGCGCTGCTACGACCACCTCGCGGTGGACGTCTCCGTCTCGGGGCCACCGGCCAGCGCCGATGCCTCCGCCGGCGGCGCCGCCGCCGCGCCGGGCGGCGGCCTGGAGCGGCCCCGGGTGCTGCTGAGCTTCCGGCGGCTGCGCCACAGCCCCTACGCCTTCTGCACGCTGCTGCAGCGGCGCATGCACGCGCAGCGCTACTTGGCGCCCACGCTGGTGCAGAGGCACGTGCTGCCGGCCGTCGCGTCAGGTGCGGCGCGTGTTTCGCTTGAAGGGGAGCAAGGCAGGGGGAGGGTGCGGACGTGGTGTGCTTGCTGCCTGATGTGTGCTGCCGGCCGTCGCGTCCAGTGCAGCATGCACGTGTTTGTGCTGCCGTCCTGCGCCTGTGGCTGCTGCGTGCGGCGCGCCTGCCCAACCGCACGAGAGAGGCCGTGCGATCCGTGGGCGTGCCGCCTCTGCTGCGCTTTACCACCGCTCGCCGCTCTGGGTGGCTGGGCGCAGCTGGTGGCCTGATCTGGCGACCCTGTCGGTTATGGTGGCGGTGGCGCGCAGGGTGGGACGTGCTGGCGACGGCCCCGTCGGGCTCTGGCAAGACGGGCGCCTACCTGCTGCCACTGCTGGCGGCGCTGATGCGGCGCACGCGGCAGGGGCAGGCGGTGCGCAACACGGCGTACCCCACGGCGCTGGTGCTGGTGCCCACGCACGAGCTGGTGCAGCAGGTGAGGAGCGCTTTAGGGGGGAAGTGGGAGAAGAGTGCAGGCAGCGGTTGCAGCGGCCACCATGCACGGGCTGGCTGAGCCAGTGGTTCAGCCTGCTGCCGGGGGCGGGTGCAGCAGTTCAGCTCGACGCCACAGCAGGTCAGCAAGCAATCCTCCCGGGTCTCCCGGCCTTCCCTTCCTCCTCCTCCTCCTTACTGTGTGCTCTGTGTGCTCTGCGTGCTGTGCGCGCTGTGCTGCAGCTGGCCGAGGAGGTTGGCCACTTCATCAAGGGCACGCACCTCAAGGTCGTCGCGCTGCACGGCGGCGAGAGCATGGTCTCGCAGGTGAGGGCTTTGCTTAGGGCTTGGACTCGAGCCGCCCTTCACCTCCACCGCTGGGCTTCCAAAAAGCACACTGCCCCGCCGCCAAGCGCAGCAACAACGAGGGCAGTGCGGGACGCGGGATGCGGCCGGCCCCACGGCCTGATCTCTTCACCGCTCTGTTGCGCCAGCTGCCTCTCTGAACGGCTCCCGCAACGTGGCGTGTGCTCCAAACACACACACACACACACACACACACAGGTGCTTGCGCTGCGCGGCGGCTGCGACCTCGTCATCAGCACCCCCGGCCGCGTGATCGACGCCGTGCACAAGCGCCGCTGCCTGCACCTGGGCCAGGTGCGTGCTGAGCTTCACAATCTGGTAGCGCCATTCCTCTGACAACCAGAGGACCACGTCACAAAGTCGCATTTCTGCGCACGCGGCACGGGTTGCGGTGCCTCACACAGCCAAACCGCCCTGCTTGGCTGACCCCCATCCACCCCAACGCCCATGCACAGGTGCACACCGTGGTCGTGGACGAAGCGGACCAGATGCTCAGCCTGGGCCTCGAGCCCGCCCTCCGCATGTGAGTGCCCCCGCTTAGGGCTTAGGGCTGCACCCTCGCGTCCCACCACAATCGCGGCTGGCGATGGCGGGAGGCGCGGCGCGGGCATGCCCTCACGCCGTGCGGCGCTGCTAAACCCTAAACGGGCGTCGCGCACGCAGGATCCTGACGCACCCGGAGCTGCCGGAGCAGCGGCAGGCGGTGCTGACGGCCACGCACCTGACGCGCGAGCAGCGGGCGCTGGCGTCGCAGTACCTGCGGCCGCAGGCGTCCGTCGCAGTGCACGTGGGCGCGCCGGCGGCGCTCGGCGCGTCGCAGCTCGTCACGCACGTGAGCGTTGTTGCAGTCGGTGTGTCGCATGCCTTCAGCCAACCGCACGTCAGCGCACGTGAGTGCGGGCAGGGTCGGACTGCTGTGTGGTTGCGGTGCTTGATGGGCGGGAGGGGGGGCAGACGAGTGCGTTTGCGGGGTCCGCGGTTGTTGGCGCTCGGCGCGTCGCAGCTCGTCACGCACGTGAGCACGGGGCCCCATCGCGTGGGAAAGAATAAAAGAACGAAAGAGGACGCCGGTAGGCGTGGTTGTGGAAGACTCGGTCATCACGCATCCCTCTGGTACCACTGTGTGATGCCCTAGCCACCTGTCCGTCGCGTGGTGTCGCTGCCGGATGCTGAGGGGCGTCGGGGGACAGGAGTGCGTTTGCGCGGCGAACGTTCGGCGGCGCTTGCGGCGTCGCAGTGCATCACGTGAGGGAGCCAGTGTGTATCGCCTGCAGCCACTCTCTTGCATGTGCAACGCCTCCGCCGCCTCAGCCACCTCATGCGGCGGATCGCGCTCTCACGTCTCCTCCCCCCTCCCATCGCGCGCCGTTCGCCACCACCGCAGGAGCTGGTCCCCGTCACCGAAGCCGAGAAGAAGGCGGTGCTGGCGCAGCTGCTGCTCCGCCCGCCCACCCCGCCGCCGCCGCCGCCGGCCGCCTCCCCCGCCCCCGGGGCCCCGCCGCCGCCGCCCGCCGCGCCGCCGCCCTCGCCGCCCGCCGCAGCGGCGCCCGCGGCGGCGGCGCTGGCGCGGCCGCCGCCGCGCCCCTCGCCGGCACCCCTCGCCGCCGCGCCGCCGCCGGCGGGCCGGGCGGAGCCCGACGCCGACGGCATGGGCGGGCAAGGGCTTGGGCTAGGGTACGGCGCGCTGACGGTGGTGTTCTGCAACAGCATGGCCGAGGCGAACCGAGTGCACGAGTACGTGACTTCGGAGCTGGGCCTGGGCGCCAGCCTGGTGCACAGCGGGCTGACTCAGGAGTCGCGCGACGAGGCCATGCAGTGCTTCAGGTGCGCTCATCTGCGCCCGGGTGCAAGGCGGCGCACATGTGCAGAGGCCGCCAGCCACACACGCGCACTGCCCCATCAGCCTGCCGGCCAGACGCCGGCTCGCCTCGCATCACCACCTGCTGCGCTGCGGCTCATCATCGCCGGCGCTCGCCGTCTCCGTCGGTGGGGCGTTGCAAGGCGCCCCACGCAGCCCTGCGCGTGAATGCTGTGCTGCGCCCGTGCTGTGCCGGGCAGGTACGGCGTGACGCCGGTGCTCGTGTGCACCAACCTCGTCTCGCGCGGCATCGACGTGCCCGACACGGCGCACGTCATCAACTGGGACACGCCCTTCACCGTGCACGACTACGTGCTCAGGTGCGCGGCCCCCGGCTCGCGCGCGCTGCGCCCCCCGTCACGCTGCTGCTGTGGGCTGCCCCTTCGGCAAGCCGGCCCTCGCCCCTCTCCAGGGCTTTGTCGGGCGTCCACGCTGCGCTGCCACGCTGCGTTTGCTCTGTCACACCGCCCCCCACACACACCACCACCGCACCAATTTGCAGGTGCGGGCGAACTGGGCGCATCGGCCGCCCCGGCCTCGCCACCTCGCTCTTCACGCCGCGCGACGTGCGCATGGCCGAGCCGCTCGCCGCGCTGCTGCAAGCCCTAAACCAGCGGGTGCCGGACTGGCTGCAGCAGCTCGCCTCCTCCACGCCCTCGGCGCCCGCCGCCATCACCGCCGCCAAGCCCAGCATCCCCAGCCCGCCACCCCGTTCGGCGCCCGGCAACTGGCCGTCGCCGATGCCCGCGGGCGACGCGGCGCGGGAGGAGGAGGGCGGCTACACGCGTCGCGCGCAGGCCAAGATGGCGGCGCGGCAGGCGCTGGCCTTCCCGTGGGCGGCGCTGGAGCAGCGCCGCCAGGGCGCCTCGCGTGTGACGGCGGCAGTGGCGGCGGCGCCTGAGCGGGCGTCGCGCGGCACGGCGGCGGCGGCGGCGGCGTTGCCGAGTGACGAGGAGCTGCTGCAGCAGTGGGAGGAGGTGGTGGCGGCGGAGCGGCAGGGGCAGCGGCAGCGGCAGCAGCGGCGGGCGGGCAGCGCGCCCGCGGCGGACCGGCGGCAGCAGGCAGAGGCGCTGCCAGGCGGGCAGGAGGCGGCTGGGGATGCGGCGAGCGATGGGGCCCGAGATGCGGCGGCAGGGCGTGTGGTGGCGGCGGCGGCGACAGAGGTGGATGGAAGGGGGCCGCAGCGGCAGGGCGGGCGCGGGCGGCGTGGCGCGGGCAGGGGTGCGGGTGCGGGCAAGGGCGCGGCGGCCCCGCAGCAGTCGGCGCGGAGCCAGCGCCTGTTTGTTGAATTCGGCTGACGCACGCAGGCTGTTCTGCGCTCAGCCTTAGTGATTTGAGTCGCGGTCGTGTGCACGGCTATGTCCAAATGATGAATCCGCAATGCAACAGCGCAGCAACAGTGACCAAGCTGTCAACAACGTACAAAGGCCAGAGCCTCAGCATGAATCTGACGGGTCGCTCAATTGTACACGGCGGCAATCGACGAGCCTCTCATGCATCAGTCGTCGTCTCCACCGCCCCCGTGGACGTAGCCCTCCTTGCCCATCAGCCTCCCTGCGGCACAGCACACAGGAGCCACCAAAGCGCAGGCCAGTTTGCGTGTGCCTGCCTCCGACCCCACACGCAACCCTGCCACCAAGAGGTGCAGAGAGAGAGAGAGAGAGGGAGAGAGAGACAGGCGCACGCACCTGCCAGCTCTGCCGCCGCCGCGTGCGGGTGCCGGAACGCCTCGGACGCGTTGCGGAAGCCCTCCACCAGCGCCTCGGCCGACCCCGTCGCGATGCCAAACGGCTGCTCCGCCGCCTCCTCCCCTCCTTCCTCGCCCTCATCGTCCGTGCCCGCCGCGCCCGCCTCCTCGCCGCCCTCCTCCTCCTCCGACTCGTCCCGCCCACGCGCCACCTTGGCAAACTCCTCCGCGCCCAGCGCCCGCTCGTCGCCGTAGCCCCTGGCCCCCTCCTCCTCCGCCGCCGGCCCGCACACATCCACGCTCATGCCCGGCTCCGCCCCCGCGCCGCCGAACGACGGCGCCTCCCAGCTCCAGGCGCGCCGCAGGCTCGCCTTCCCTCCGCGCGCGCCGACAGCGCCACCCGCCGCCGCCGATCCTGCCGGCCACGCCGAGAGCCCGCCGAACGTGGTTGAGCGCCGCCGCTGCTGCCGCGCCGCCGCCCTGCCGCCCGGCCGTGGCTTGCCGCGCGGCGACGGCGCGTGCTCCAGGTGCCGGCCCACGATGCTGCCTGCGCCGGGCAGCAGGTTGCGACGCAAAAAGCACAGCCGTCCGCGGCTTGCAGTCGGGCGACGCATGCTCTGGCCTGCGCTGGTGCCCTAATCTTCCTCGCTGCGGACCCTTGCTGCGGGACGCGGGCGGTGGCCCGTTTGGGTTGATGCAAGCCACGCACACACACAGCTCCTTGCAGATGCGCTGCAGAGCACCACGACCCCCACCGCTCCCAAAACCAAAGACATGGGGCTCACCGGTCACTTCCGCCGCAGCGTCGGGCGTCTCGTAGAGCGCGTGCTGCACCTGCGGCCATCGAAACGACACACGTGTGCGCTGCGCTGAGCCGCACGGGTCGCAGGCCCGGACCTGGTCCTCGTGCAAACGAAGCATCTTGTGAGGGCGCGGACCTGCGCCACGACGTCGCGCGCGTGCCGCAGCCCCGCCGGCGCGCCCACCGCCTGCCCGGCGCCCCACGCCGCCATCACCACGGCGTCCCACGACGAGCGCAGCGCAGCCGCAGCCGCCGCCGCCGCCGGCGCGCCGCCCTCGCCGCCGCCCTCGCGCTCCACCAGGCTGCGCAGCTGCTGCTGCAGGCGGCGCCGCGGCCGCTCCAGCAAGCCCTCCACCGAGGCGATAGAGCCAGGCCATGACCCGCCAGACGTCCCGCCGCCGCTGCCAAACGACGCCAGCACGTCCCGCGGCCAAAGGCTGCTCCCTGCGTCGGCCATGGTGAAAGCCACGTCAGCCCGCCGCTCCTCCTCCTCCGCTGCCGCCGCCGCCGCATCCATGCTGCCGCTCGCTCCCTCGCCCTGCCAGCGCGGGGACAGGGCCGGCGCGGTGGGCGGCAGCGTCGCCGGGGCCTTGTCGCCGTTGCCGTTGTCGTTGCCGTCGTCGCCGCGCGCGCTGTGGTAGGTGCTGGCGGCGCTGCTGCTGCCAGTGCCGCGGGACGACGTGCGCGAGCGTGCGGCGGGAGGCGCCCAACCGAAGGTGGCGAACGGCGCCGGGCCGCTCGGCTCCTGCAGAAAAACAGGGGCAGTTGGTTAGTTTACAGGAGGTTTTAGGAAAGCGCGTGCTGAGGGCCAAACGAGGCGACAGTTCTGCGGGATGGAGAAGGAAGACGCACCGGCCCCGGGCGCGTGACGAGCGCCACGGCGTGCCCCAGCGCGCTCCGGGCGTCGTGCGCGGCGGCGTGCATGGCGTCGCTGCGCAGGTGATGGTGTTTGGTGGTGCTTTTGTTGAAGCAGAGCGTGCGGATCCCGGAAGGGTGCGTCGTGGTGCACTTTTTGCGGTGGGCTCGCGCGCTCACGTCAGCGCGGACGCGCTCAGGCCGGCTTGCTGGTGAGGCTTCTTGCGACGCTCCTGCTTGCGCTGCTCCTCCTCCGCCGCTGCTGCTTGTGCTGCTTGAGGTGGTGTATGCTGCGCGCTGGTCACGAGGGGCAGGGCGGAGACGGGCTTGAGGCCCGCCAGCACCTCGCCCTCCTCCTCCTCGCTCTGCGGCTCAGGCACCAGCGTGGGCGGTGCTGGAGAAGCCGCTCCGCGCCGCGTGGGTTGCTGCCCCTGCGCGTCCTGCGGTCCGGGTGGCGGGATCGTATCTCTCCCACGGCGATCAGCCTGCGAAGCGCGTCAATATCGCAGCGCACGACACGGCGCTCATCAGCGACGTGATGCTTGTGCTTTCGGCGTGCGCGCGCGCGATGCCGACGGAACCCCAGTCGCGCTAGCAGCCTGCTCGCCTGCATTCTGGTGGCCCAGCGCGGCGCTTGCTGAGCACTCAGTCCGTGTTGCAGCGAGAACTGTGGTGGGTGCAGCAGCTTTGCAGCACTGCACGGTGCGGGGGCCTTCAAAGTGACGTGCACGCCGCGCTGCGTGCTGGTGCACCCCTGGCGCCGTGAAACGAAAGCTGCTGCGCGCATTTGCTTGCGTTCGTGTCTGCGGTTCTGCTCGCTTGTGGCTTTGGCGGCACGCGAGGAGCTGGCGCCAAGTCGTGAAAGTTGAACAGAGCGACAGCTAGCTGTCGCTTGATCTCGGGATGAGGTCACGCAGCAGAAGCAGCTCCTCGCGCCTCCTCCTGATCGTCATCCACAAGCGCCTTGCGCGCCCTGCTTCTCTTCTTCTCCTGCCGCATCCGCAGCTCCTCCTGGTGCCGCCCCTGACCCTCCGACGCGCCGCCGCCCGCCCGGCCCACGCCGCCGTCGACGTGCGCCTCGGCCTCCTCCATCTCGCCTCTCCCAAGCGCGCCGTCACCCTCGTCGCCGCTCCCGCGAGCGTCGTCCATGCCCGTCACCTGCGGAGAGCAATCACCCACTCTCTCGCACCTCGCTCGTCCCACGACGGGAAGCAGTCACCCACCACCGGCCCATGGCGAGCATTCCGGCCAAGGGCACAAGGGCCCAAGCGCACAGAAAGAGACCTCACCTGCACCAGGCGACCCGACGGGCTCACCCGCACCACGGGCCCCGCCACCCGCTCCGGGTCCGGCTGCTCCTCCCCCCCCACGCCGCCGCCCGCGCCCTCGCCCGCCGCCCGCGCCTCCTCCTCGTCATCCTCCGCGTCCTCCTCCTCGGGGACGCCGCCCGCCGCCAGCCGCACCACGCCCTCCGCCGCGCCGCCCTTGGCTCCGCCGCCAGCGGACGAGGCGGGCGAGGGCGCCGTGGCGGCCGACAGCCCCTTGTCCACCAGGCTCTGCAGCTTGCCCGCCACGCCAGCCCGCGACGAGTTGAGCGTCTGTTCCAAGTGAGCCTCGGCGCGCTGCTGCGCGTCAGCCACCACCTTGACCACCCCCTTGAGCACCTCTCCCGCTGACTTGGCGCTGCCACTGCCGCCGTCGGCCGACGGCGTGGCTGCTGCCGTCGCGGCCGCCGCGTTCACCGCACCGGCGGCGCCCGCCGCCGCCACCGCCGACGGCGACGACGCGGCCGTCGCGGCGCCGCCCGCCGCCGCTGCGGCCGGCGACGTGGCGGCGGCGTCCACCCGCTGCTGCTGCTGCTGCTGCGGGGGTTGATGCTTGCCAACGCCGCCAAAGCGCCCCGCCGCCGCCGCCACCGCCGCGGCGTCGCCGGCGGCCGCTGCTCCGTCGCCCGCGGCCGTGGCGTTCGCCGCCGCCGCTCCCGCTGACTGCGCCTGCTGGGCGGAGCCGCCGGCCGCCTTCCCCGCCAGGCCGCCCGTCGCCTGGTCCAGCTTCTCGACAGCTTCCTGGATGGCCTTCAGCTTCTCCTTGCTGAGCGCCGACGCGACTGTCGCCTTCCCGCCGTCGGTGCCGTTGGCGCCGCCCGCCGCAGGCGGCGGCGCCGCGGCCGCGGCGCCCCCAGTCGCGGTGGCCGCAACGCCTCCTGCGGCGGCGTGCTGGCTGTGGGGGTCGTGGCCGCTCGCGGGCGTCGAGGCCTGCTGGTGGTGGTGGGCGGCGGCAGCCGGGGACGGCGATGCGGCGTCGGGCTTGACGGTGGTGGGGCTGGCGCCGACGTCGGGTGCGCCGGTGAGCGAGGTTGCGGTGGCGCCGGCGGCGGCTGGGCTGGGCGACGCGGAGGTGGCGGTGGTGGCTGCTGTGGCGGCGGAGGCGGTGGGCGGAGGGGAGACGGGCTCGCGCGTGGTGGCGATGAGGCCCTTGGACTTGAGGTGCGCGGCCCGGAGGTCCGCCGCCACCTTCACAATAGTGCGGCGCGGCGCAGCAGGGCGTTCGTCAGAGCGGCGCCACGCTGCCGCGCCGCCGCGGGCTCCACCGCTGCGCTGGGATCGCAGCGGGTGCGCCGGTGCAGAACTTGAAATTCTTGTACACGCTCCGAAAAGGGTTGGTTCCCGTACCTTGGTGAGCGTGGTGACCAGCTCGTCCGCCTCCTGGCTGGCGCTCGTGGCGAGCACCTGCGGATCGGGAAAGAGAGGAAGCGTACAGGCGCCAGGCTGCAGCATGGTGCTGCTGAGCTCAGGCAGGGACCAGCCACCGCCCCACGCATCCGGTGGAGTGGCGAATTGCCCGAATTCGCACTCCGCGCCGCACCGCAAACAAGCCTGCGTGTCGCACCTGCTGCGTGATCTGCAGCGCCAGGCCGCTGGTGGCGGTGGCGTTGAGCGCCTCGGCCATGGCCTGCGCCGCCTCGCGCCGCACCTCGTCGTCCTTCTTCTTGGCCTGGCGCGCCGCGCTGATCGTGTCGGCCACCTGC
>VFQP010004928.1_pt1 | contig 11982 bp, 13 predicted proteins | sample 3512351 | NCBI WGS metagenome assembly VFQP01 (sample SAMN10412372, study PRJNA504923) | tailings metagenome | isolation source: Relicate 1 Philex TSF1 revegetated site | place: Philippines: Tuba, Benguet | collected 2017-08-29
CGGCTGGCGCTGGCGCCGGAGCGGCTGGCGCTTTGGCTGGTGCGTGCGTGGAGCAGCGGGGCCGTGGGCGACGGGTGATTTGCGCGCGCCTTTCATCCCTCACTCCCTGCATTAAGGGGCCCACGGTGTGGCACCAGTGGCGTCCATTGTTGGAAGCTATGCCTTTGGATGGGCACTTCGCACTGTCGTCTTCCCTTGCCATGAATGCCGGTCGTGCGCCGTGCCGCGTGCAGGGCTTGGAGGCGGAGGAGGCCCTGGCGCTGCAGCAGGCCGGGGGCGCCGTGCGACCGGACGCCGAGCAGGCGGGCGCAAGCAACGGTGCGCGGGAGGCAGCACCGTCCGGCGCCCAAGCGTCCGGCGTCCAGTCCCACAGCCTGGCTGACGACGACACCCACTCAGAGGACGAGGAGGAGGAGCAGGAGGAGGAAGAGCAGCCCCACCCGACGCCCAGCGCGCAATCGCTGCCGTCGCGCCCGCAGCCGCAGCCGCTGCGAGGCGCCAAGAGCCACATTCCCAACTCGCCCCCCACCGCACAACAGCAGCAGCAGCAGCAGCGGAGCCTGCCCACGCGCCACTCCACGCCGGCGGCACACCAGGCGGCCCCGCCGGCAAGCAAGGCTGCTGCTGCGCCGCCCCGCGCGCAGTGGGGCGCGCGCCTGCCCGCCGTCGCGCTGCAGCCCACCGCCGGCCTGCCCTCCAAACGCGACGGAAGCCTCAACCTCTTCTCCGCCGCATCGGCTGCCGTCGCCGGCGCGCCTCCGCTGCGGCAGCAGCCTGGTTTGAGCGGGCACGGGCGCGGTGCTGGCGGCAGGGCCAGCGCGTCGGTGCCTCTGCAACGGGCGGGGGTGGGCGGGGCGCAAGGTGGCGCTGGAGTGGAGGTGCGCGGAGGTGGCGAGGGCAGGACGGAGGGCGCGGCGAGCGGCGGGGCTGCTGCGGGTGGCAAGGCGGGGCGGCGCGCGCGCTGGGGTGTGGGCATGCCTGACGGCGCTGCGGGGCGCGGCACGGAGGACCGCGTCGGTGATGAGGAGGAGGAGGAGGACGGTGCGGAGGGCGCTGGACCGGCGGTGCAGCAGCAGGCGGGCAGGAAGGAGGCGGCGGCGGAGGAGGAGGAGGAGGAGCACGCCGCCATCTCTTCCGTCGTCGAGGTGCGGCCTGCATGACGGGAGGAGGAGGAGATCTGACGGGCGCTCCTCTGGAGCGGGCATTGACGGCCTCGCTCCACGGCAGCAACATTCGCACCCCAAGGCGTGCCCTGCTCTGTGTGTGTTGGACTTGAACCTGTTGGAGACCTTGGTCTGGACTACCAGGCGTCCAGGTGTCGCGTGCGTGTGCGTGCGTGCCCTGTGGTGCCCAGGTGTGCGTGGCGCTGCCGGTGCTGCGCGTGTACCAGCTCACCACGGCGGCCACGTGGCGGCTGCTGGTGGAGGAGCTGGGACTGCTGCAGGTGGCCGCCGCGCTCAGGTGCGCACGCACCTCCTCCTCGCCTCCACGCCCTCACCTGCCCAGCCTCTCTCTTGTCCGCAACCTGCCACGCTGTGCACCCTCTTGCGCCTTCCACCCGTGCCGCTCGCGCGCGCGATCCTCGCGCACACCTCTGGCGCAGCACAGACGGTCGCGGCACATGTGCGGGTGGGAGGCGGTCGCTGCTTTGCGTCGTGCGTCGTTTGCGCGCAGGTGGTACTTTTTCTTTGAGGCCGGCGACTTTGCCCAGCACCTCAAGGACGGGCTCATGCGGCGCTGGGGCCCGCTCCCCGCCGCCGCCAGCGCCGCCGCCCACGCGCCGGGGTCGGCCATGGGCGCCCGCGCGGCGCAGCATGCGGCGGCGGGCGAGGGTGATGTGCGGCGATGGGGCCTGCCGGGCGCGCAGCAGGCGGCAGCGGCGCTGTCCGAGGCGCTGGCGGCGTGCCCGGCGTGCGCCGCCGACCCGTTCGCGGCGTCGCTCCACGCCACCCTTGCCGCGCCCGCCGTGAGCGCCTCTGGTGGCGGGCTCGCCGCCGGCTCTGCGGAGGCGCCGACGGGGGCTGCGGCGGGCGGCGGGTGCCGGGACAGGCATGGGCTGGGGCCGGGGGGGCTAGGCGAGGCGTTTGTCATGCGCGCGCACGTGCCGTGGCCGCTCAGCCTGGTGCTGTGCACAGGGGGCGTCTCGCCCGGGGCTTCCGCCGGGGCGCAGCGGGCGGGGCAGGCGCCGGGGGGGCTGGCGGGGGAGGTGTGGGAGGGTCAGCAGCGCGCGGGCGGCGCGCCGGCGCCCCGCCGCTACGGCGAGGTGAGCTGCGCGCTGCTGCGCATGCGCGTGTGCGCGGCGGCGCTGCAGCGCGCGTGGCTGGGGCTGGGCAAGGCGACGGCGGCGCTGGGGCAGCAGCAGCGGCGCGAGGAGCGCGACGCCGCGCTGGCCTGGCGGCGGCGGGCGCCGGGCGGCGGGGGCGGGGAGGCGGAGGAGGAGGGGGAGGCGGCGCGGCGGGCGGAGCGGCGCGAGGCGCGGCGGGCGCTGGCGCAGGCGCTGAGCAGCGCGCGGGGGTGGCTGTCCGAGGCGCGCCACTTTGCGTCGGCGCTGCAGCGAGCGTCGAGCGGGCTGCTGCTGGGCGCGTGCTGGGCGCGCTTTGCCCGCTCGGTGGCGGGGCGCGGCGCCGCAGGCAGCGAGGCGGGCGGCGGCGCGGCGCCGTCGTCCGGGGGGGCAGCTGTGGGCGAGGCGGCGGGACCGGGGCGGGCGTTGGACCTGGAGCAGCTGTCGCTGTGTCACCAGCAGTACCTGGAGCACGCGGCGGCAGCTTGCTTCCTGCCGGGCGTGCTGGCTTCAGGGTCCACCCCGTTGGGCGGCGCGGCGGCAACGGCGGTGGGCGGGGCCGGGGGCCAGGCGGCGGCGACACTGGCGGCGGCTCGTGGGCGGGACGAGTACGCCGCAATGCAGCAGGCCGTGTCGGCGGCGTTTGCGCGCTGCGAGCGCTTTGCCAGCCTAGCGCTGGACTACGCCGCCGCGCTCACGCAGGACGGCGCGACGGCAGGGGGCGAGCCGGCGGCGGCGTCAGCGGCTTGCGCCTCGGGTGCCGAGGGCGCGGCGACAGCGGCGGCGGTGTTTGTGCGGCTGCAGGAGGCCCGCCAGGCGCTGTCCCGCGCCGTGCTGCGCGTGTACCAGCTGCTGCACGACAGCGCGTGGGCCGCCGGGGCGCAGGCGGGCGGCGCGCTGCTGGACGACGGCGCGGGGGCCTGGGGGGGCGCCGAGGCGGCGGCTGCGGGCGGCGTGGCGCCGCTGGACCTGGAGGGCGTGCGGCTGCAGGTGGCGCAGAGCCTGCTGGCTGAGATGGACTGCGACTGGTACCACCGGCAGCTGCTCAGCCAGCAGTGGCACTGACGTGGCTTCTCGCCCTGCTTCTCGCCGTGTTCACCTTGCAAATGCCTAGCAAACATGAGCGAGAGTTCTCAGCACGCAGTGGAGGAGGAGGAGGCCGGTCGGTCAGAGCCAGCCGCCAAACATGTCGAGCTGCTGCGGAGGCGGGGGTTGCGCCGCCGCCTTGTCCTGCTGCGCCCGCGTCCGCTTCTGCCCCGCGCCGCCGCCGCCGCCGCCGCCGCGGGTTTGCTTGCCGCCGCCGCCTCTGGCGGCGCCGCCGGGCGTGCTGTTGCCGGCCCCGCGGCCCTCGCCGCCTGGGCTGGCGCGTGCCCTCCCGCGGCCGCTGCCCAGCACAGTGGCGGCGACGGCGCGCGCCTGGGCGATGGAGGGTGGTGGCGCGTCGGGGTCCACGTGGTGCGCTCCCGGCCACAGGTCGAAGCCGGCGCCACCACCCGGCTGGAGCGGCGCGGCGGAGGCAGGAGGACCGCCGCGTGGGTTGGAGGCGCCTGCGCATCGAGAGCATTCGCGCGAAGCGCACACGACGACGCGTCCAGCGGGCTCGCACAAACTGAGACAAGTCGCGAACGCACGCGCTCGCACCTGCATCGCCAGGCGGCCCTTGGGCGTTGCGCTGCGGCCACTGCTGCGCCGCGGCGCGCCGCTCGGCCACCTGCGCGAACAGCGCCGCGCCGCGCTGCAGCTGCAGCTGCTGCTGATGCTGCCGGCTCTGCGGGTCGCTCTGGAGCAGGTGCTGCCTGGCGTCCAGGTGCGGCTGCGAGTCCCCACTGCCCGACACGGTCGGCTGAGCCGAATGCGACGCCGCACCGGCGTCCCCGCCGAGGTGGGGGCCGCCGGGATCTGCCGCCACCCCCGGCGTGGCGCTGTGCATGGCGAAGCTCCTCGGCTTGGTCAGGGGCCTGGGAGCCGGGTACAGCGCCGCGCCGCCACCACCGCCGCCCACACCTGCGTGTGAGCAGCCGCCACGATGGCGCGCAGCAGCGTTTGGCGTCGACGCAGCAGCGGTGCACTCGTCCCGTGCCCTGCCCACCCCTGGCCAAGGCACGCACCTGCCACCATGCAGAGGGGCGCCCCGTACAGCCCCACTGGGCGCCTCTCAAGCTGCTGGTGTTGCTGCTGCTCTGGGTCCTGCTGCGGCTGCTCGCGCATGTGTGGCGCAGGCACGAGGGGCAGCGGCGCGGAGGGTGCGGCCTGGTGCGCCGCGTCCGTTGCCGCTGCCGCACCGCCCGAAGCAGGGATCGGCGCCCCGTTTGCGGCGCGGGCGGGTGCGGCGGGTGTGGACGCGTGGGGCGCGGGAGGCGCGCCCCCGCCGTCCAGCCGCCCTCCTCCCACCACTTGCGGCGCGCCGGCCAGGGTCTCGTGCGTCACGCGCTCGCTCACCACGACTGCACCGCACCACACACGCAGCCACACAAGGAATCCCCACCGTTTCCCGTTTGTGCACAGCCGCCCGAAGCGCAGCAAGCCTGCGGTACGAGCACAAGAGCTCGTCACCGCGAGGGAAGAGCGCGGGAGGGACGCACGACTCACCCAGGTGCACGTGTTGGGGCGGCGGCGGCATCCCAGGAGTCCCCCGCTGCGCCACGGCCCCGCTGCCGTCGCTGCCCGCCGGCGCGCCTGCACGCCCCTCAGCTTGCCCGCGCCCAGCGTGTGTCCCTGGCATGCCCTCCAGCCGCTGAGAGTGGGGCAGCTGACCAGCGTCGCCGGCCGGCGCCACCACCTCTCGCACCACCAGGTGCTGCGTCACGCGGGCCACGGCACCAGCGCCGCCGCCGCCGCCCTGCTGCATCGTGGTGCGCGTGATGACCGTGTCGCGCGCCACGCCAACGCCGCCTGAGGCGTCCGCCGCGCCAGCGTTGGTGGGCTGTGGCGCAGCTGCCAGCGGCGGCGAGGGGTCGCGGTGCGCGTGCTGGCGGAGGGGCGCCAGGGCCAGCGCGTCGGCGCGCCACTGGGAACCGGGCGCGGCTGGTTCGTCGCGGTGGGCCGCAGGTGCGGCTGGTCCTGGCAGCGGGCGGGAGCCACTGGGGAGGGCCACGCCGTAGGGCCCTGGCAGGTGTGGCGGCGGGAGGGTGTGGAACGAGGGCGCTGCGCCCGCCGGCCCTCGCATGGGGCCCTGTGCTGCTGCGGCAGCGGGGGACGGCGTCGCCCCTTGTGGGCTGATGCCGGGGCCTCCCGCCGTCCATTCCCGCGCACCCTGCTGGTGCTGCTGCTGAGGTGGAGGCGGAGGCGGTGATGGTGACGGGGTGAAGGCTTGGTACCTGGGCCGCGGGGGAGCGCCAGCGCCGGCCATGGCTGGCGCGCCCTGCGCGGCCGCACGGCCCACACCCGTCAATGCACCGTGCGGCGCGGACGCCAGCGCAGGCGGCGACGGCGACGACCAGAGCCCTGCCGGCCCAGCGGCGGCGGCGGCGGCGCGTGGCGGCGGTGCGTGGGGCTGGAATGGCGCGCGCATGGGGTGGGCGTGAGGGCCCGGCGGCCGCGCTGCGTCGAGGTGGTGCATGGCTGCAGGGACCTGGCTTGGGTGCAGGTGGGAGACGAGCTCGTGTTGGATGACGGCGATGCAGCACCTGGAGTGCAGCAAGTTGGCGTGAGGGAAGAGGACCAACAAGAGAAGGCGTGCTGATGAGCGATTGATGTGCAGTCGCGCCGAGCGTGCGCCAGAGAGCTTCAAGGGAAGCACCTGGTTTGCGCGCACTCCTCCTGGGACGCCAGCAGCTCCTCCTGCAGCGCGTCCGCCTGCGCCCTGCCCTCCTCTTGCGCCTTGCTGAGCTGCTGCGTGTCGGAGGAGGTGCACGCGCCCAGCAGGGCGGTGGGCGCGCCGCTGGCCGCCGCGTCGTCCTGCTGCCTGCGCCTCTGCTCATGCGCGGCCAGGCGCCGCTGCTGGGCGCGGCCGAGCTGCACCTGCTGCTGCTGCGCCTGTTCTTGCATGCCTGCGTCGTGTGTGGGCGTGCGCAGCACTGCTTGCGTCTGTGCGCTGGAGCAGGGGCACGCCGCAGGCCAGAGCGGAGCGCCCACGCGCCCGACGACTCACGCTGCTGGTCCTCCAGCGCCTGCGCCAGGCGCTTCTTGGTGGCCTTGTTGCGCTCCCGCAGCGAGTCGTAGCGCGCGCGCAGGGCTCGCGCCTCTGCTGCGAGCTCCTCGAGGCGCGCGTCGGCCTGCTGCTGCTCCCCCCGCACGCCTTGCGCCTCCTGCTCGAGCGCCTCGCATTCGAGCGGCGCGTCCGCGTCGAGAGCCAGGGCGTCAGCCTCGAGCGCCGCCAGCGCCGCGGCAGTGCTGGCCTGCGCCTGGGCGGTCCTGGACGAGCAGCGAGCCGCCTCGGCCTCTCGCGCCGCCACGCAGAGCTCCAGCTCGTGCGCCTGGGAGAGGCACGCCGCGAGCTCCTCCTCCACGGCCTCGAGCGTGTGCCGCAGCCTGCCCCGCGACTCCTGGCAAGCGCGCAGGTCCTGCGCCAGCGAGCCGCTCTGCGCGTCGATCCCTGCGATGCCCGCGTGCAGCTCCTCCACCTCGCCCTTGACCGCGGCCACCGCAGCGGCCAGGCCACAGCCCGCGGACGTCATGGCTGCTTGCTGTGTGTGTGTGTGTGGCGTGAGGGCGGCGGCGCCGGCGGCGTGTGGCTTGTCGGGGAGCGTGCCCAGCGTGCAATTTCAAACACAAACACGAAGAAAGATGTGATGAAGACCAAGCGGTTGTGGCGTCCAGGCAGTCAATCAATCGTGCGAGTCAACGAGCCAGGCGGGTGAGCGCCGCCGCCGGCGTGGCGCGTGCACGGGCGCCCCGTCACCGAAAGGCACAGATCCGGTCGGCCATGTGCGTGCTGACGGCGCGCATCACGTTGGCGTAGACGCGGCTGTTGTGCGCCTGCATGCGCTGCATCTCCAGCTGCAGCGTCTGGTTGGTGTGCACCTGCGGCCGCACAGGGACCATGCAAGTCAGCGACATTTTCTAGCTAGCGGGGAGAGGATGCGCACAAACGGCGCGTGCCTGCGCGAGGTCATGATCTGGTTGGTGCGCACCTGGTTGATGAGGTCGCGCAGCTTCCACCACGAGTCCAGCACCAGGGTCCGGATGCCCAGCAGCGGCACGTGCGCCAGCCCACCGTACAAGTGGTGCTCCGCCACGATGGGGATGGTGCCCGCGATGAGCGCCTCCCACAGCCGGAACTGCGAGGCAACAGTGTGATGCATCATCTGCTTGGGCACCTCGGCGGGGCCTGAGCCCAACAAGCAGGCATGTTCAGGTGTCCCGCAGCGCACGGCGCGTGTTCGCTGCCGCTGGCTGCCCTGCGAGCGCGTCCCCAGTGAGCTCACGCGCCTGCTCGGGGTTCATGCCGGGCGGCAGCGGCACAGTCATGCTGTTGTAGAGGTATGCCGTGTAGGTGAGCGGCATGAGCTTGTTGTCCCCGGCAAAGTTGTCAAACATGTGCAGCTTGCCCAGCTTCTTCATCTGCTTGTCGTCCAGAGCCGTCACCACCTGCTCCCGCTCGCTCTTGCCTGCGGCACAAGCACACGCACAGACAGCGCGCACCCCTCGCACAACGGGCGTGAGAGCAGCAGCGCGCGGCCGGCGTTTCGCGGCGTGCGCACCTGACACGCTGCCGGCCCAGCTCCACACCCACGGCCGCATGCTGGTCTCCATGTAGAGCAGCGACGAGGGGATGAACCACTCGCCGTAGCCCAGCGGGAACCAGAACACGTTGCCAGCGCTGCCTCCCTCGCTGCCGCCACCCTCGCTGCCGCCACCCTGGCTGCCGCCTCCCGATGCGTTGCCCGCCGCGTGCGCGCCGCCCGTGATGTACCGCGCCTGCTCCTTGAGCGCGTCTATCTGCCTGCACCACCCGGAAAGGACACGCAGTGAACGCGACACGCGGTGATGGGCGTACGCGCTCGCAGCACCGCTCGTGCCGTGATGCCACGCCCAGGGAGCGCACCTGTGGTAGTTGCGGAAGACGGCCTTGACCTGCGCGCGTCAAGGTGCGGCGCAGCACCATTCTCCTGAGGGCTGGAGGTGGCTGGTGAGGCCTTGGCCAAGGGAATCGCCGCCGCGGTTCACCCGCCCCGGTCATCGCCCCGCGCCGCGGAGGCACCCCACACTCACGTCGCCATACCAGCTCAGGTCGTGGTTGCCGTGCTCGTCCGAGAAGTGGAGCACGACGAGCTTGGACCTGCAGGCGCAGGCGCCGCGCGTCCCATTCCCGCGGGTGCGCCGCAGCTTCCTGGGACGCGCCCAAGGAGGTCCTCACGACGCGTGCGCGCATGGGGAGCCTGCGCGCTGCCCTCAGCGACGCCGCAGGCCTGTCTTGGCCTGGATCGTGAGCTGCTGCACCGCCTCGAGCGCCACCTGACTCCTGGCTCACCTGGCGTGCTCACTTTGTTGCTTAATGGCCTCCGCCTCGTCGGGCTGCACGCCGTAGACGGCGAAGAGCACCATGGAGGGCTGCTCGTACGTGCGCAAGCTGCGGATGGCGTCCACCACGCCGGCGCGGTCCCTGAGCCTGACCTTGCAGGTGCAGCGCGTCCGCATGTGGAGCAGCATGCTGAAGGCGCAGCGCACTTCTTGGGCGAGCACGCCCTGGAATGGCGCGTAGAGGTCGATCACGCAGGACCGCAGCGAGGCCGCTGAGCCGCACGCGCCGGCCAGCAGCGCCGCGACCGCTGCCGCGCACAGGAGGAGCCGCCGCATCGCGAGTATTTGCGCGCGCTCTCTGGTGCGCTCCATTGCGGTTAGCCGTGATTTCAACGGTCAACGCGCTCATCAAGATCTCGATTCGCCACCATCATCACGTGGCTCATCAAGACATCACAATGGGGTCCTTGCACCGCCGCCGCCCGCGTCGCCGCCAGGTGGCCTCCTCCGCCGCACAAAGAAGAGATTGCACAAGAAATCCGGCTTGCGGCTGGTGACCAGCTCGTCGTCCACCTTGCTGATGTCCAGGTACGGCCCGTCAAACGCCATGGTGCTCACGTCGTAGCCGAGCCCGTGCAGGTCGTGCACAAACTGCGTGACCTTGGTGGCGTTGTCGGGCAGGTTCTGCCTCAGCCTCACCTGCGCGCACGACACGGTCCCACGCAGCATCAGGGGGTGCGCGCCCCACCACGCCCAGCGCCGGCCACCCAGCCCTGTGCTCCCAAGGCGCAAGCACGCAAGCCGCCCTCCGCCTTTGCTTTCTGGCCGCACTCGCTCACCAGGTTAAACTCCACCATGATGAACCTGCGTCGCCACCACACCGTGCAGTGATGTGTGCATTCAGCGCCACCTGACGCATGCCACGCTGCGCGCGCCAAGACCAGCGTGCGACGCACCAGACGTTGGGCCGGCCCAGCAGCCGCTGCGCGCCCTGCAGCACGGCCGCCTCCTGGCCCTCCACGTCCACCTTCATCACCTTGACCTCGCGCTGCAGGGCGGCAGGCAATGCCACCGCATTCAAGGGCCACACGCCGTGACGCTGGCCACCATGCTGCAAGAGGACCGCGGAAGAGAGCGCCATTTACTCGCACTCACGTGCAGCACGTCGTCCAGCCGCACCACCTGCATGGAGCCCATCACCCTGTGCTCACTCCCGCCGCCCCGGTGCGCCGCCGCCTGCGCTGGCTCGGGCATGCCCTCGGCGGCGCGCCGGAGCGCCTCGGCCTCGCTGCCCACGCCGCACACGCCCACCTGCGCAAGCAAGCCCGAGGTGCGGATGGGAGCGTCGCGGCGCTGCGGCAGTTGAGGAGAATGACCTCCTCCTCCAAGGGCCACTCGTTGCCGAGTGCGGCCTGCCGTCCTGACCCCTTGCTTTGGTACAGAAGAGTGAGAGCAGGCGGGCGTGTACCTGGTTGCCCAAGTTGTCCGCCTGCGCCACCATGTAGCAGGTGCGCTCGCTGGCGCCCAGGCCGTACGGGTACAGCGTCACGCGCGGCATGAGCTCCGGGTTGGAGCACAGCGACTGCCTCAGCATCTGCCGGTTCTCCCGCGACGCTGCAGGCGGTCGGGCAACGCAGCAGGCCGCACACAGCGAGACATATGACGCGCCCGGCTGTTGGGCTCTGGCCCAGCCGACGTGGCCCCATCATCGACAACCAGCGCAACTTGCTTTGCGCGCAAAGCAGAAAAGCCTCTGAACCGCCCGCCGCTCGCCTTCAAAGGCCAGCACCTCGTACTGGACGGCCGCCGCCGCCAGCGTGAAGGCACCCAGCTGCGCGTCAGCGCGCAACAAAGTGTGAGCGGCGGCGTGAGGGCAAGGCAGCCGCGTGGTGGTTGTGGTGGTGCTCCCCGACGCCACCCAGCTGGCACGCGTTGCTCCGTCGGCCGCCCCCCCCCCCCCCAGCCAAATCAACGGCACGCGGCAGCGCACGTTGGCCCCGACGTCGACCAGCACGGGCCGCGCCCGCTTGGCCGTCTCGGGCGCCCAGTCCGGCAGGGAGGCGTTCATGGCCTTGAGCATGAGGAACACCTCGCGCGGCTCCCACCCCATCCCTGGAAAGGCGCTTGCATGCCAGCCTAACGGTGAAGTGTTCGTCCTCCCGGGCCTGATGCACCCCTGCCAGCACGACGAAGGCCTGCCTGACCTTGGCTCATCTGACTGCTGACAATGTCGTCGCTGCGCAGGATGGTGACATTGTAGCCCCAGCCCGGCACTGTCACCGTGTGCGCGTGCGCGAACGTCAACGGGTGGTACTCTGCGCAGTGGTTCTCCTGCAGCATCCTGGCCACTTGGTAGTGCGCCGCGTGGCTCAGCTTTGGAGGAGGGCCCGCGCCGCCCGCCTGCTGTGGCAAGGATCCCGCGCCGCCGGGCCGGAGCGCAGCCCGCACCGCCCGCAGGATGCTGACCACCGCGCTGGTGTTGTCCATGCCGCAAGACTGCTCTGCAGCACATCTGGCCGCTCCCGCACTGAGCATCACCAGGGCGAGCAGAAGATTTCTTCTCCGAAGATTTCGTCTCTGTCTGCGCGCCGCCATGTTTTCGCTTTGCAGTCGCCGCGTTCTCGAGAGGCTCGCACGCAAAGTGATGAGGCGCAATGGCACACGCGTGAGGCGCGATCGATCGCACGCAATCACTCGTGATGAAGGTTCAAAGGCGAAGCACGACGACAGCTGCGAGTGGTCAGCACGCGATCGGCTCCTTCCCCGTGATGCACTCCCACTTCTTCAGCAAGGAGGACCACAGCGGCTCAAACTGGCCCAGGATGGCCCAGCCCACGTCCGACGCGTTGGGATGCTTGAACAGCGGCACCAGCCACGGCCACGGGTGCGGCTTCCACGGGTAGAACACCACCTCGCGCCACCCCGGCTCGCCCCACGGCCGCCACCACGACCTGGCGGGCCGCACGCTGCCCCCGCAGGCCTGGGTGGCGGCCCGGGCGGCGGCAAAGATGGCGTCCACCTGCCCCAGCAGGTTGAAGACCTCCACGCTCACGTTCATGGCCGCCGACGCCATGGCCTGGGTCAGCACGCATGTGTGACGCAAGCAACCACGTAGCGCGGCAGAAGAGCTTCTTCTCGCGGCGCGGGCGTGACGAGGGTCAGCGCGGCGTGCCCTCCTGTGAGAGCCCTGCTGGAGCGACGGCCCAGCAGTGGCGCGTCCGCAGCGTGCGCCCCAGCGCTGCTGCATGCGGAGGGCTCACCTCGAGGCGCCTGCGCCCCTCGGGCGTGCGGGCCTGGCG
>VFQP010004929.1_pt1 | contig 11982 bp, 13 predicted proteins | sample 3512351 | NCBI WGS metagenome assembly VFQP01 (sample SAMN10412372, study PRJNA504923) | tailings metagenome | isolation source: Relicate 1 Philex TSF1 revegetated site | place: Philippines: Tuba, Benguet | collected 2017-08-29
CCCTCTGGTACCACTGTGTGATGCCCTAGCCACCTGGAGAAGTGGTCTGGTGCTGAGGAGTCGAGCTGAGAGCGGTGCTTGGGAGGAGCGCCTGCGAGGCCATCCTCCTGTGCTTGTGGGACAGGGGGGCGCATCGCTCCAGCACCGCGGGGGCCCAGGGGCTTGCTCGGCCAAGAGGTCAGGCGCGCCCACGCTGCCTCTCCAAGTGCGGGCGTGTCCGCCTCATGAAAAGCAAACCAGCGTCCCTGCTTTCCCTTTGTTGGCCCCCCTAAACCAAACTGGTTGTAGGTGCGCGACCTGCTGTCCAAGGACCCAAAGAACAAGCTCGAGGTCAAGGAGCACAAGGACAGCGGCGTGTACGTCAAGGGACTCAACGCCTTTGTGGTCAAGGGAGTGCCAGAGCTGCGCAACGTGCTCGAGGTGCGCAAAGGCCGGCGCCTCGCACCTCCTCTCGCACACCCCGCAGACGGCCGCTGCACAGCCTGTCCGTTGGGACAGGAGGGGCTTGCTGCGTGGTGCTGCGGGCTTGCACTGGCCACTGCGTGTGCTTGACAGGGGCTCTGAATGGCGGCGTGTGTGTGTGCGCGCGCGTGTGGTGGTGACGACGCAGGTGGGCAACAAGAACCGCAGCGTGGGCGCCACGCTCATGAACCAGGACTCGTCCCGCTCGCACTCGATCTTTTGCATCACCATCGAGACCATTGAGGCCGGCATCGCCAACGTGAGCACATGCTTTTTTCTGTGGCCCAGTGGCCCTGCTGGGTCGCAGCAGGGCCAGTGGGGGAGAGGGGGCGAGGGATCTTGCGTGCATCAGCCGCGCAGCCGTGCAGAGCCCGGCGCAGAGAGCAGACAGCCACGCGGCCAGCGTTGCCAGGGACGTGCGAGAGAGAGAGAGAGAGCCAAGGGGAGGCGTCACCTGGATGCACTGCTGCTGAGTGGCGGACATGTGGCCTGTGCCCTGCTGCTGCTGCCCGCCTCTGCGCCTGTGCAGCCGTCCGAGGGGCACATCCGCGTGGGCAAGCTCAACTTGGTGGACCTGGCAGGCAGCGAGAGGCAGAGCAAGACGGGAGCCACCGGTGCGCGCGCCTGCCGGCCCGCCGCCTCAGCGCCCGCTTGGCCCTCGCCGCTTGCGCCTGCTCGACACGATTCAAGGGCGGGTGGACGGGGACGCAAGACGCCTCCCGCTGCGGGCCCCTGAGGCAGCTTTGGCCACAGGACCCAAGCGCATTGCATTGTGGAGCGCGGCCTCACCAGTCTGTGTGTGTGCGTGTACTGCGGTGGTGGCGTTGCCAAACGGGGACGCAGGCGACCGCCTCAAGGAGGCGACCAAGATCAACCTGTCGCTGAGCGCGCTGGGCAACGTGATCAGCGCGCTGGTGGACGGCAAGAGCGGGCACATTCCGTACCGCGACTCCAAGCTCACGCGCCTGCTGCAGGTGGGGGCGGTGGGGGCCGCGGGGGATGGGAGCCGTGGTGTGGCGTGGCGTGGACCACGACCAGCGGGAGCCCCCCTGCCTGTCCCGGGCGGGTTGCAAACGCGTGGGGCTGTGGACTGCCTTTGCCGCCCGCTGTCCTGTCGCGGCTGCTCGTGGTGGTGGGCAGCAAAGCGCAGCACAGCGCGCCGCTCCCACCGTCACGTTCCTGGGGTTCCAGCGTGCATGCCCTTCCCTCTGCACCGTTGCCTGCCGCAGGACTCGCTGGGCGGCAACACCAAGACGGTCATGGTGGCCAACATGGGCCCCGCCGACTGGAACTACGACGAGACGCTGAGCACGCTGCGCTACGCCAACCGCGCCAAGAACATCAAGAACAAGCCGCGCATCAACGAGGTGCGCGCGCGCTTGCGTGAGGCAGCGCGGAAGCCCCTGTCGGGGCTCTTGTGGTGGGCTGTTCGTGTCGTGGCCCGAGGAGTGGAGTCAGGGCGCGCTGAGCACGCTCGCTGATCCGCCCTCTCTCGCGCTTCGCAGGACCCCAAGGACGCCATGCTTCGCGAGTACCAGGAGGAGATTGCGCGCCTCAAGGCGCAGCTCGAGGGCGAGGGCGGCGGCGACTTCACCGTGGGGCCCGACGGCGTCGTGGAGAAGGTGGTGACCGTGCCCAAGGAGCTCGACCCGGAGACGCTCGAAAAGGTGCGAGCGAGAGGGCAAATGCAAGGATCGTGTCGCAGGCCAGGCGTGCGCGCGCCGCTGTGCTTCGACACGTGTTGGTTTGTCGCCGCGCACCGCAGATGCGCGCCGAGATGGAGGCGCAGATGCGCGCCGAGCTGGCGCAGAAGCAGGGCTCGGCGGGCATCAGCGAGGCGCAGCTCGCCAACATCAAGGCCGAGGCGGCCCGGCAGGCCAAGGAGGAGGTGAGCGGCGGCGGCGGCGGTGGGTCGTGGGCCGGTGTGGGTTGCCCGCTTCGAGCGGGCGACGCACGCGATCGTGCTTGACCCGCTGCCTCTGTCGCAGGCCGCGCGCATCGAGGCGGAGCGGCGCGCTGCCGAGGAGGAGGCGTCCAAGATCGCGCGCAAGCAGGCCAAGATGCAGGAGGAGGGCGCGCGCAAGGCCGAGGAGGCCGAGCGGGTGCGTGCGCCACCTGGCCGAACGCACGCATCGCCCGCGGCGCCAGTCGACCGACCGCTTCTTGCGGCGCGCCGCGCACCGCATGGTTTGCCTCGCAGATCCGCGCCGAGAAGGACGCGCTGGCCAAGAAGCTCAAGGCCATGGAGAGCAAGATCCTCAAGGGCGAGGCGCGCGGCGGCCTCGTGGAGGTGACGCGAAAGAAGGAGGCCGAGCTCAAGAAGCGCGAGGAGGAGCTCGAGAGGAGGTGCGCTGCACGACCAGCCGCACTGGCGCCTCCGGTTCCCTCGGTCACGACGCGGGGTGGATCCATGATCATCGCTTGCGTGTGTCGGGCGTCCATGTCGACGTCGCAGGCGTCGCAAGGAGGAGGAGGAGGCGCGCAAGATCACCGAGCTCGAGGAGGCGGCCATGCAGCAAGAGGGCAAGTTCACCAGCTTGGCCGAGGAGGCCGAGCAAAAGACCAAGAAGCTCAAGAAGCTCTGGAAGAAGTTCCAAGAGGTGCGCCTTGCACAGTGTGATCAACGGCGGACGAAGCCCTGCCCGCCTGCTCCTCACACCCCGCGCCGTCTGACGCTTGGTGTGCGCCACATTTGGAATGCAGGTCAACGCCGAGGTGGAGGACATGTACAAGGAGTTCCAGCGCGAGAAGGAGGACTTGCTCGAGAGCATCCGCATGCTCCAGGACCAGATGCAGCTCAAGGACATGGTCATCGAGGCCTTCATCCCGCCCGAGGAGGTGCAAAAGGTCATGCGGCGCGCGCACTGGGACGAGGAGCGCGAGGTGAGGAGGGAGCGAGAGAGCACACATTCCTGCCGCAGCCAGAGCGCGCGCATGCTCGGCCACGTGCGTGGCAGCCACGCATCACCCGGCGTGGGACCCAGCGTGTTGCTAACTGCTGTGCTGTGGTGCCGTGCACGGTGGCCGCAAAAGCAGGTGTGGGTGCTGGAGCGTCTGGCGGACGTGGGCAAGCGCGACGCCGGCATGCTCAAGCGGCCCGTGAGCGCCGCCGGGCACAGGAGGCCCACGTCCGACTTTGCCAAGCTCGCCTCGGCCATGGGCGACATGAACCCCAGGTGCGCTGCACGGCGCGATGGAGGCGCGCGGGCTGGGGCCAGGGCCAGGGCTGGAGCCGGGCCAGGGCGTGGAATCGAGTTGCTTGGCCTTGTCCAACCTTGTCACTGCGCGCAGGTTCAAGAGCGAGAACATCCTCAACCTGGAGCTGGACATGCCCGAGCGCACCACGTACGACTACGAGGGGCCGGGCGTCGACCCGCGCGTGCAGGTGAGGGGCGAGCAGGACCCGGCGTGCAGCGGCCACTGCCGCCGCCCCCGCGTGCGACGACGCACTCAACTCACCGCTCGCTCTGGCCTGGGCTGGTGCCTGATCTGCCTGATCGGGTGGTGGTGCCCCGTCCCGTGGGTGCAAGGTGCACCGCGAATGCACTGCCTCGGGCGCCACACCATGTTGCCTTGCCTGTGGCTGGTTGGCGCAGGCGGCCATCAACGCGGCATTTGCGGACGACGGCGAGCTGCTGTTTGTGGGGTCGAGCGAGGCGGCGCAGGCGACCAACGTGTACGACGGCGCGGCGGCCGCCGGCATGGACGCCACGGCGGGCGGGCGGCCCGGCAGCGCGCAGCGCCGGCGGCCCGACTCGGCGCGGCGCTCCAGCAAGACGGGCGCCAAGTGATGATGATCGTGTGGTGCTTCATCATGTGGTGTGGAGAGGGGGGGCCCCCTTGGGGCCGTCCGTGGCGCGTACAGGGGCCAGGTGGGGCTGAGCAGGTGGTGCTCTGCACTGACGTGCATGGCGACGCGCAAAGTCTGGGGTTGCTGCAGGCGCCTGGCGCGAGCGAAGAGGGCTGGCTGTCGTGACGACGCAGGTGGCGGTGTGCTCTGCTGTCTGGCGCTGTGAAAAATGCCATGCCATGCAACCCGAGCACGTGCGGCGCAAAAGACTCGTTTTGCCACGGACGTCCACTCCACTCGCAAAGAGATTAGAGCCTCTCAGCAGCACCACCACCACAAAGAGATGATGAAAGCCGCGCCGGGCTGCCTTTGACGCAGGCAGGCAGGCAGGCAGCGGCACGGTGCGTGTTTGCTCACTCGAGCCAGCCATTATGCCTGCGGAGCCCAGCGGACAACCAGCGCGCGTTGCAGGGAGGGTGCCATGCCGTGGAGACGAGGTTCGGGTCCGTCAGGTCAGGTTCGTATGGAGAGGGCATCAGGCGGCGAGGCGAGGGGTGGCGGGAAGCGAGAGGCCGGGGCGTGCACTCGAGGTGGTCGCGGCAGGGGTAGGGTCATGTTCGGAGGAGCGCGGTTACGCCGTCGCCTGCTTGAGGTAGGCGATGAGGTCGTTGCGGTCCTCGGGCTTCTTGAGGCCGGCAAACACCATCTTGGTGCCTGCATGGGTTCAAGGTGGGGCAGGAGGGAGTTGAGCGTGAGCGCTGCGAGTCCGCAGGGCGGCCTCCCCCGCCACGGTGTGCAAGCGGCAGAGCCCAGAAGAAGGGCTGCAGGCGCTCACCCGGGATGTACTTCTTGGGGTTGAGCAAGTAGTCGAACAGCGTCTGCAGAGGGAAACGGAGGCGAGAGCACCACGCTGCCACGTGTGAGTCGCTCAACCCGACGTTGAACCACCCTGGGCCCAAGGATGAGCAGCGCAGGAGCCACACTGGCAGATAGAGTAGCGCACCTGCTCGTTCCACTCGACGGCCAGCTCCTTGTTGGCCTTGCTGTACGCAAAGCCGGCCGTGGTGCCGCTCACGCGCCCAAACAGGCCGCCCAGGTTGGGGCCCTGCGCAAACGATGCCGTTGCAGCGCCCACCGGGCGTCAGCGCTCTGTGTGACGAGAAGCTCTTGAAAGCGGTGTGTCATCTGTGCTCGCACGGGGGATGTCGCCAGAGCCGCCGCCCCACCGCCCCGCCGCCATCTGCTGCTGGGCACGCGTTGCTGATGGCGCCAGCGCTGCAGCTGCACGGCGCTGCTGGTTCCAGCGATGGGGCGATGAGCAGGCGTGGTGGTGCGGCCACGACGTGCAGGTTGTCGTGTCGCGCCTCCCCGCGCCTCCTCCCCACCGCGCGAGCGCACCTGCATGTGCGCGCTACCCTTCTCGGCCGTGTGGCACTGGGCGCACTGCGAGCACAAGCGGCAGCGGCGGCTTTTGGCGTCCCTCCGAAAGCGAGGGACGCTTTGCCCCACACCCGCAGACGCCCTGCGAGCCGAGGGCCCCTGCTCAGGCGCTGCTCCTGCTGCGCCTCCTGTCGGCTGCATGTCGGGGCTGCGCGAGGAGGAGCCACGGCTGCGAGCCGCCAGCGGAGATGTTGCTGCGCGCCGAGCGCCCCTTGAAGGACCCCGACGCAGCATCTGCGTCCCGCACGGGGCGCTTTGCGTCGCCACGGCATTCACCTTGGTCTTGAAGATCTGCGCGCGAGCGCAGGGGGGCGCAAGGGGGAGGGGCACACCGTGAGCTGCCGCTGGCAATCAAGCGCTACCTCCCCGGCATCTCAGCGGCGCGCGGCGCAGCTCTCACCTTCTCGCCGTTCGCGACCGACATTGTGAGTGATGTGGCGTGCGTAGAGCGTGTGGAGGGCGCGCGCGAAAGATTTGCGGGGGTCGGCGACGAGTGCGGCAACAGGTACATCGCATGAGGAGGACGGCCCGGACAGGACGCAACGCGCATCAGTCATAGAGCCAGAGGTCCAGCAGCGCGGAGAAGTGAGGCAGCTCAAAGCCGGTGCCGCTCAGCAGGTCGGCCAGCCGCTGCCCGCCGCCCTCGCGCTCGAACAGCGCCGCCGCCGCCGGCACGCGCGCCACGCTCAGGGCGCGCAGCACGCTGAGCGCCAGCAGCCTCCGCTGCCCCCAGCTCAGCGCCGGCAGCGGCAGCGACCGAAACAGCAGCGTGCGCAGCAGCGCCGTCGTCCGCTTGTACACCTCACCCGCCGCCACCGTCGGGCCCCCCGCGCCCCGCTGCATCCCCTCGAGCGCCGCCGCCAGGTGCGGGTGCAGAAGCTCGGCAAGCACCGCCCGCGCCTGCACCGCCGTCGCGCTCGGCGGCGGAAGCGCCACCAGCACCGCACGCGCCGCGCCGCTCTCCTCCTCCTCCTCCTCCCCGCCCCCGCGCCCAACCGCCGCAGCCGGCGCCGGCCGCCCCGAAGGCGCCGAGGGCGCCGCCCTCAGGTACGCGATCGTCTCGCGCGTCACCCAGCTGCTGAGCAGCGACCAGAGCAGGTTGAACGGCGACAGCTCCACACGGTACGCCTTTGGCGGCGGGCCAAAAAAGGGCGCGGCGGCACGGTACTCCTCGTCGCCGTCGCCGCTCCCCTCGCTCCCGTCGTCCCCCTCCTCCTCGTCCTCGTCATCGTCGTGGTGCTCGCTGCTGCTCTCGCTGCTGCAGCCGTCGCCGTGCCCGTTCGCCCCGCCCGCATCGCCGGGCCCAGCGGGGGACCGATGGGACGCAGCCCTGCCGCCGCCGCCGCCAGAGGGAGAGGCGCCCGTATCCGGGCCGTTGAAGCGAGCCACCAGCTCGCGCGCCATGGACGCCTCCTCGCCGGGGTCCTGGGCATCCCCGCCGTCCTCGCTGCCGCCGCTGCTCCCACCGCCACCCCCGCCCCGCCTGGCCCCGCGCTCCCCCTCCTCCTCCTCGTCCTCGTCGCCGCTGCCGCTCCCGCTGCTGCACGCCGCTCCCCGTTGCCCGCCCGCCGCGTGCGTCGTGCCGCCAAGCCGCCGCGGCCGGGCCCTCACCCTCGTCCTCCTCCTCCTCCTCCTCGTCCTCGTCGTCGTTGCCGCTCTCCGCCCCGCCCTCCCTGCCCTCGCCGATGCGGCGGGCCTGGGCACCGCCGTCAGCGGCAAAGGTGCGCGCCACGTGCACCTCCCAGGAGGCCGCCCGCGCCTGCTCGTGCGCCTGCGGGGACGCCAGCAACAAAGCAAGCAACACTCACGTGCGCTTAGCACCATCCGGCATGTGCCCCTCGGTCACGCTCAAAGCGCGGGCCCATGCGGAGCTCCCAGCCCTGACCCAGGGCTCACCTTGATGGACGACAGCGGCGCGCGGTGCTTGGCGTCGCTGACGATGCGCGTGTACCCGCCGCCGCCGCCGCCGCCATGCAAACCCTCGCCAGGGCTTGCGTCGCCGCCCGCATGCTCGAACGGCAGCACCTCTGGCGCCGGCGGCGCGGGCACGAGCTGCTGCAGCTGCGGCGGCGGCCGGGGCCGCGCACGCTGGGCGGCAGCAGCTGCCGGCTGCGGCCCCGCTGTCGTCGCCGCGGCCTGGGCGGGAGCGGCAGGCGCGCCGGGGGCCTGCTTGCCCGGGGGGGCGTCCAGCAGCACCACCTTTTGGCGGGTGGGGTCGCGGCCAAGCGTACGCGCCGGCTTGGCTGCAGGCGCGGGCGCGGGCGAGGCAGAGCCGCCACCATCGCTGCTGCTGGCAGCTGTGGCGGACGTGGCGGCGGCGCCGCCGCCGCCGCGTGCAGCGCCGCCGGGCTTGGGGACGTTGGGCTTGAACCGGCGCTGCGGGGCCCCTCCTTGCGCCCCTCCGCTTGCCGCGCCGCCTCCCCCGCTGGGAGCTGCCTGCTGCTGCTGCTGCTTGTGCAGCGGCGGCGTGTGCAGCGCGACGCCCTTGCCGCCCGCAGACGGCGGGAACCAAAGGCTCAGCGCCTTGGGCACCTCGCCCGCCAGGCGCGCGCCAGGCGCCTCACCGCCACCAGCTGCCGCACTCGCTCCCGCCCCTGCGCCCTCCTCTGCCCGTGTGGGAGCGCTGCCTCCCCAGGCGTCCGTCTCCTGCTGCTGCTGCTGCGCCCCGTCGGGGCGCAGCATGGCCGCCTCCATGGCCGCGCCCACTGCCTGGCGCACCAGCTCGCCGCCGTCCGCAACCGCCAACCGCCCGACCAACTGCTTGCCAACCGCCTCGGGGCCCTTGCGGTTGGCGCCCTCGCCCCGCTGCTGCCCCGCCGGGGACAGGCCCAAGGCGGACTCCAGGTCTCCGTCCATGGAGAAGGTCAGCACGGGCACCGTCGCTGCCGCGGCCCCTCCCTCTCCTCCTCCTCTCCCGCCCTCCTGCTCCTCAGCCTGCGCCCGCAGGCAGCCAACACGCCGAACGCATGCCACGTCTTGGGGCGCCTCGCGTGCAGCGCGACGCTTGTGGATGCCCCGCGCAATCACGCCTGCTTCGCCCGGATTGAGAACACAGCTCGGCAAAGGCGTGCTTGGCCGTCGCTGCTGGGCACAAAGGCCAGTGCTCTACCAAACGCGAAAGGAAAGCTCGAAAGCTCTGGCGCGCACCTCGCTGTCGCTGGGCACAAAGGTGAACTCGTGCACCAGGTGCTCGGCCCACGTGACGCGCCGCCGCCGCTGCCGCTGCTGCTGCTGCTCCTCGCCGCCACCGCCGGCGTCGCCGGGCTCTGCACGGCCCTCTGTAGCCGCGGTGCTGCCGGCAGTGGAGGAGGGCGTCTTGCGGTGGAAGGCGGAGCTGGTGGCGCGGCGCGAGAGCGCGAACCTGCTGGCGCCGGCTGTGGTGGGGAAGGTGGCGTTGGTGGTGGGGATGGAGGAGCGCCTCTTGAGGATGGACTTGGGTGGTGCTGCTGGCGACGCCGGCGGCTGCGGCTGCGGTGGCGTCGCGGCCTCGCTGTGAGTGGCGTTCGTGGCAGCGGCGGTGGGCGGGGCAGGTGGGGAAGAGGAGGGCGCGCTGACGTCCTGCACGAACGCCTGCACGTTGCGGCTCACGATGGCCGCCACGCGCCGCGCCGCGTCGTCCTCCTCCTGCCGCGTGGGGCTAGGGCTCGCGCCCGCCGCCTCGCGCCCTCTGTGCTCAACCGCGTCCTGGCCGCCGCCGTCGTGCGCACCGTCGTCGCCGCGCGGGTGCCAGCGCTCCTTCTGCCGCCGCGCTGAGGCCGCCTGGAGCTGCTCTGGCTGCAGCTGCTGCTCTTGCGGTGGTTGCTGCGGGTCTTCCTGCGCCTCGGGAGGCGAGGAGGCGGCTGCCGTTGCCGTTGTGGCGTCGGAGGAGGCGCCGCCGTCTGCGTGCGGCGTGGCGGGTAGCTCGTCACCAGCAGCGGGAGCTGCTGCGGTGGGCGCTGAGGAGGTGGATGTGGGTGCGGGCGGGGGCTGGTGGCGGTGGCGGGGCACGTAGCCCTCGACGGCGAGGCTGCCCGCCGCCGGGCCGGGCAGCAGCAGGCCTGCCGGTGGTGGTGGCGGCAGGGCTGCCGGGGGCCGCTCCTGCACCGTGGCCAGCATGGTGGTGACGCCGTTGACCTGCGTTGACCATCACAGGCGGGACGCCGTCCAAGCAAACGCGGTTTGTGCTCACGGCGGTCCTGGTCAGGCGGGCCCAGGCATGAAAGTGCGAGCGCGAAGAGGTGCACACACACCTGGGCGGCGGGGGCCAGAGGGTCGGCGGTGGCGGCGGCGGCTGGCGTATTGGCGCGGGGCTTGTGGCTGACCAGCAGCCGCTCCTTGGCCTCTGGCTTGAGCCTCTGCAGAGTGAATGCGCGCTTTCTTTCTGGGTGCGATTCAAACTGCGCGCGATCCTGGCCAAACTGATTCATAGGTTCCCAAAAGGTTCACCTGCATGGGGTCGCCCAGCACCTCGGCGTACCGCCGCACCAGCTCGGCGCATGGCCGGCTGCAGTACAGCGCCCCCTGCTCGCTGCGCACCCGCGCGCCCGCCCCACCGTCCCCTTCGCCCGCGCCCTCGCCCTCGCCGCCGCCGCCGCCGCCGTCCTCGCCCCACGCCGCGGCGGTGCGCCACCGGGTGCGCTGCGCGCGCTGCGCCGACACGCCCAGCGCGCACAGCGGGCTGCCGCACAGCCCCGCCAGCGACCGCTCCTCCGCCACCTGCCACAACGCATCGCCACGGCAGGCGACGTGGTCGTCGCCGCTGTGACCGCACCACGGGCCAGTCCTCTTGTGTGCCTCTGACCCCTCCACCTCCTGAAAACGGCAGCGGTTGTCGAGATGAGAAGCTGCCGCGCACCTGCTGCAGCTCGTCGCCGCTGAGCGGCGCGCAGACGGACGCCAGCGTGCGCTCGTCAGGCGCGCCCTGCTCCAGCAGGCGCATCATGACGCGGAACGCCGCCTTGCGCCGGCGCGCCTCCAGCGCCGCCTCTGAGAGCACCTGGGGGTCCGCCGAGGCCAGGGGGCCGTCCAGCGCGCCGGCGCCGTCCTGGTCGCCCGCCGCGCTCGTGTCGTCCGGCTTGGGCCGGCGAGGGGCAGGCGGCGCCGTGCGCCCAGCGGGCCTGCCGTTCCCTGCGGCGGGTTGCTTGGGCGCGGCGACGGGCCGGCGGCGGACGGGCTTGGCCGGGGCGGGGAGCTGCGCGGCGGCTGCCTGCTCAAGTGCTGGTGAAGGCCCTGCGGGAGATGTAGTAGCAGCAGCAACAACAGCAGGTTCATCTGTGCCCTGTGCTCAAGGAACCGAAGAGCGCGCCAAGGCGAGGGGAGGTGGCGCGCCTCGTTGCGCCTCGCCCCCGAGCACTGCAGGGGCCTCACCTGCAGATCCAGAGGCTGCCGCAGCATCGCCATTGCTGCTGTCGCCTCCGTAGTCCAGCAGAGCCAGCGGGTTGGCCGACGGCACCATGGCGTGGCGCTGCGCGCCAATCCCAAGTGCGCGCGAACGATCGCGAGCCGGCTCTCAGGCGCGGCGACTATGAGCGAAGGCACGCCATCCTGCTGCTGCTGCGGGGCAAAGGTTTGGGCGCGACGCACGGCGAGATCGGTTTCTTCGTAATGGGCCTGGGCCTCCGTGTGCTGTGGCCTTGCGGGGCCACCGGGCCAGCAGAGGGCAAGGCCTCACCCACCAGCAGCACCGCTTGCGCCGCCATGGCCCCTCCTGCTGGGCGTGCCGCACAGCGTGCGCAGCGGACCGGTGGCGCTGCGGCGGCCAAGCCGGACATGAGCGTGGAGGCCAGCGACGCGCTGGTGCTGATGGCCGCGCAGTACGAGCTCGACGGGTTCCCGCTGCAGGCCATCCACTGCCTGCTGGCGCTGCTGCAGCACAAGCGCATGGTGCCGCACCAGGAGGCGCGGGCGCGCTGCCAGCTGGGGCGCCTGCTGCTGCAGCACACGTGCAACCACAACGACGCCAAGAGGGAGCTGCTCTCCGCGGTGCGCGTACTGGCTGTGCAGAGGACGCCTCCGCCGGGGCGACGCCCAACCTTGGCAGCTGTCTCCTGCAGTCCGCACAACGCCAGAACGCGCGCGGTGCAGCGTGACCCGCGCGGCACAGCGTGCGTTTTGATGCCCTCCACAACGATGGCGGTGACTGCCTGCCGCCATCCCCCTGCGCCGCGCCGCGCAGCAAGCCTTGGCCAAGGACCTGCCGGGCGCGGCGTCGCTGCGCTGCGAGGTGGCCTGCCAGCTGGCCACCTACTTCAGGTCGCAAGGCGACCCCGTGTCCTACCAGGTCCGTGCCCCCCGGCATCAGGACCACGCTG
>VFQP010004930.1_pt1 | contig 11981 bp, 11 predicted proteins | sample 3512351 | NCBI WGS metagenome assembly VFQP01 (sample SAMN10412372, study PRJNA504923) | tailings metagenome | isolation source: Relicate 1 Philex TSF1 revegetated site | place: Philippines: Tuba, Benguet | collected 2017-08-29
TCAGGTTTATAAAACGGGTATTTTGCCGGATCGATCACATTTCATCGGTGATGAAAAAAGCATCTAACGTCCGTCGACCATCGGCCATCGCGCATCGAACATCGATTCTCCGTAACTTTGGCCCCGAATTCGCTGAATTACTTATTCAGTATAACCAAACAAAAAAATATATATGGCATTCACTTTACCTGCGCTCCCTTACGCGCCCGAGGCACTGGAGCCGCATATCGACAAGCAGACAATGGAAATCCATCATGGGAAGCACCATCAGGCTTATGTTGACAATCTCAACAAGGCGATTGCTGGTACTGAGCATGAGAATAAATCTATCGAAGAGTTAGTAGCGAATGCAGGCAAGATCTCTCCTGCTGTAAGAAACAATGGCGGTGGTCACTGGAATCACAGCTTTTTCTGGGAGCTTCTTTCTCCAAATGGTGGTAAACCATCTGGCAAGCTGGCTGATGAGATCACTTCAACTTTTGGATCACTCGAGGCATTACAGGAAAAGATCAGTGCTGCTGGCGCAACACGTTTCGGTTCCGGTTGGGCCTGGCTGATCGTAAAAGATGGCAAACTGGAAGTTACCTCTACACCAAACCAGGACAATCCATTGATGGATGTTGCAGAAGTAAAAGGCACTCCCATCCTTGGTATCGATGTATGGGAACATGCTTACTATCTGAAGTATCAGAACAAGCGCCCTGATTATCTGAAAGCGATCTGGAATGTGATCAACTGGGAGAAAGTTGGGTCGCATTACGATGCAGCTACTAAATAAGTCAAAATAAAAAAGTAAAAAGTAAAAAACGGTTTACTAAAGCAGTACGCCATTTTTTACTTTTTACTTTTTTATTTTGATTTATCTACGGTACCGGATCGTATCCACTGCCACCCCATGGATGACATCTTCCGATCCGTTTGATGGATAGCCATAGTCCCTTGAACACACCATGTTTCTTTAATGCCTCTGCGGCATAATGAGAACAGGTTGGGGTATACCTGCACTTCGGTCCCAGCCATGGAGAAATAACCACCTGGTAGAACTTAATCACCAGCAGAAACGGGATGGCCAGTATGCGCAGTATTGCTTTCACTTTAATTTCCCTCCGATCTTTTTTATTACTTCCGCCACCGCAGCATACATCTGCTGATAATCCGGCAACTCTTTACCTGTGTAAATAATAAAAACGTCCAGCCCTTTATTCAGTTCTTCCAACAGCAAAAAAAACGGTTCCTTTTGCAAACGCCATGCTTCCCTGCCCAGACGCTTGATCCTGTTCCTGTCCACAGCCAGCTTAAAGGACCTGCTACTCGCGCCCACACCAAACTGCAGCCTCACACCCTTCTCTGAAGCTATGAATGGCCTGACAACATAGAACGCCCTTAGCAACGGTACATTCAACCGCAGCCCTTCCTTAAACAGCTTATCAATCTGCTTCCGGCTTTTTAAACGCTCTGTTTTGTTCAAGCTCTTTTTCATTATAAAGTGGTTATCCGTAGTCTGTGACTACAGATTGCTACCTTCTATGTTATGCATAGTCTGGAGACTACGCATAACAACAAAAATAGCTCCCGTATCCACGGGAGCTATCAAATATGTCTTATTTATGATCCGTAGTCCAGCGACTACTGATATTTCTATTTTAATTTCCTTTCGTCAGAAACAGTCAGTTTCTTACGGCCCTTTGCACGACGGCTAGCCAATACCTTACGGCCATTAGCTGTTTGCATACGTTTACGGAAACCGTGAACGGTTTTACGACGACGACGATGAGGTTGAAATGTACGTTTCATAATCTTTTACTTTTCTATCCGAAGACGCTTTAGCTTAGTCGGATTTCGCTTTTTTGAAATATGGCCCGGGAGAACGGACCTGGTTTCATTTTCGTACCGGCGAGTCACCACACCCGCTGGCCGTGAAAGGACGGCAAAGGTAGTGTAAGAAGGGGATATTTTGAGGAAAAAATGCTGAAAAAAGAGAGATTCGTTGAGTGTTCACCGTTGACCGTTGACCGGAATGACGAAACAGCTTTAGAATCAGCTTGTAAAGAATATCGCGGGCAACATTCCGGACAACGGTCAACGGACAACGGTCGACGATCTGCCCGCTTCCAGGTCCATATGTTTCGACCGAACCGCTTCCCCAAAGAAAGTCGTTGCATGGTTGTCAAAGTCTTCCGGGGAGTCGGTAGTATAGAATGCCCGCAGGCCATTCTTACTGCAGAGGTTTTCGATTTCGGGGTGGCGCTGGAGGTAATCTGCCAGGCTGTTGGCGACAATCTCTCCCTGGGTAACGAGTTTTACGTCTACCGGCAGGCAGGCTGCGATCTTATCTTTCAGGAGGGGATAATGGGTACAGGCCAGCAGGATCGTATCGATATCTTTTCCTTTCTGAAAGATCTCTTTGATGTTTTTTTTGATAAAGAAATCGGCTCCGGGGCTTTGGTGTTCGTTGTTTTCAATAAGGGGAACCCACATCGGGCAGGCTTCCTGGTACACTTTCAGTCCGGGAAAGAATTTAGCGATCTCAACCGGGTAAGAGTTGGATGCTACTGTTCCGTTTGTCGCAAGGATGCCGATACTGTTGCTGTCAGAAAACTGACCGATGACTTCGGTGGTTGGCCGGATCACGCCGAGGACGCGTTTGTCAGGTGCGATCCTGGGAAGATCATTTTGCTGGATGGTACGCAATGCTTTGGCAGAAGCAGTGTTGCAGGCGAGTATTACGAGCGAGCACCCCTGTTCGAAAAACCATTCAACGCATTCAAGGGTGTAATGATACACCGTATCAAAGGAGCGATTGCCATAAGGTGCGCGGGCGTTATCGCCGAGATACAGATAATCATATTCGGGAAGCCGTTGAACGATCTCTTTTAAAACCGTAAGGCCGCCATAGCCTGAGTCAAATACACCGATTGGATTTGCTTTCTGCATACTGCAAAAATAAGCCCCGTCCTGCAAGTAGCGGGACGGGGTGAATTATTTATCGATGATCAGTTATAATTAACGGATACCGCCACCAGCAGGTGCTTTGTAACCAGGCTGAAGTTGTGGAGGAACTGTTACTTTCAGTTTAGCAGCAACCGCCATCAGGAGGTTGTCTGAATCCGGAGCAACAAGCAGGCTCTCACGGGTCAGTACGTATGCATAACCCTTTTCTTTTGCAACTGCGTTGATCGCATCATTGATCTTTTTCATTACCGGAGCAAGCAGTTGATTTTGCTTGTTCTGATAAGCCTGCTGCGCAATTTCCTGCCAGCTGGTCAACGTCTGCGTCAGTTGCTGAAGATCTCTTTCATACTGAGTTCTTACAGCAGGAGCCAGTTTCTTAGCACTGTCAGCACGGATGATGCTGTCTTTATGCTGATAGTTCTGCATCAGGTTGGTGTATTCAGCACCGATAGAATCGACCTGATACTGACGCATCTGTGTATCGATCTTAGCAACATCAGGCATGAGGTATAAAACCGTCTCAGCATCGATGTAGCCGATTTTTGTTTGGGCCTGAGAAACGTTGGCTACTAACACCAAGCAAACCGCCGCTACTACTACTTTCAATTTTTTCATGGTTGTTGTTTTCTTTTTCCTCCTGAAGAGGATTTGTCAATTTTTGTTCTAAACAGATAATATAGGTTGAGAAAAAGTTGCGTGTTCAAGATCATTTAACAAATTAAAAAGTCAAAATTAAAAATTAAAAAATCTCAGATAGGTAAAGTCATTACCGGGTTCGAAGAGCTTTTTTTAATTTTGAATTTTTACTTAACCCCGAGCTCCTTCAGCACATCCTCACTCTTATCCAGCTTGGGGTCGGCAAATATAATGGTAATTCCTTCACTTTTATCGAGCACAAAATCGTACCCTCGGGCTGAGGAAATTTTTGAAACAGCATTGTACACCTTGTCCTGGATCGGCTTGATCAGCTCCTGGCGTTTTTTGAACAAATCTCCCTCAAAACCAAAACGTTGACGTTGCAGGTCCCGGAGTTCTTTTTCTGTGATGAACAACTGATCCTGTCTTTTTTTCTTCAGGTCATCGCTCAGCATTACCTGTTCTGCATCAAAGTTTTTATACAACTGATCCAGTTTAACCTGTCTTGCATCGATGTCCTTTTGCCAGTCCTGCGCGATATTATCCAACTGCTGTTGAGCAGCCCTGTATTCAGGCATTCTGTCCAGGATCATCCGGGTATCGATGATGGCATATTTCTGACCGAACACGCCGAAACTTCCCAACAGGGCAATAATGAGGAATAAGCTGATCTTCTTCATGGTGAGTAAGGTTTTATATGGCTGAATTATTCTGGTTCAAAGCCGAGCATGAATGTGAACCTGGATGCGTTTTTCAGACCCTGACCAGGCTGCATACGGTCGAGACCGACGCCATAGTCAAATCCAAGTAAACCGAACATCGGCAGGAAGAACCTCATACCCACACCCACGCTACGACGCAGGCGGAACGGGTTATAGTCTTTATAGTTGAACCAACCGTTTGCTGCTTCAAAGAACGTAAGACCATAGATCGTACTTCCCGGGTTTGTTACCAATGGGTAACGCAGCTCCAGCTGGTATTTGTTGAATATGGTAAAGAACTGTGTAGCCGAGTTGCCATTGTCAGGGTTCACGGTAGGATCCGAGTTCTGATAGATCGGATAACCGCGATGCGCGATGATGTCATAACCCAACAGACCGAAGTTGTTGGTCAGACCCGCATCACCCACCTGGAAGCGCTCGAATGGTGAATAGTCAAGCTTGTTATTGTAACGGCCCATGAAGCCATACTTCGCTGCCATTTTCAACACGAACTGACGGTTCTTTTCAGCACCCATTGCCTTTCCGATCGGAACATACCATTCCGCATTGAAGCGCCATTTATGGTATTCCGGATTTTTATACGGGTCATTGGAGTTAACCAGATCCGGGTTGAACAATGAATAAGGTGGCGTGAACTGAACGCTCGCCATGATATTCGATCCGCTTCTTGGGAAGATCGGGTCAAATACTGATGAGCGCTGCAACGCGATCTTCAAGCTCAGGTTGTTTGAACGGCCGGTTGCACCCACGCCCTGGAAGATGGCATAGTTGCGGCGGATATACTGTGTGAAGTTAACAGAGTATACAAGGCTGAAATAGTCATCCGGCCATTTCAACTGCTTACCCAGCGCAACGGAGAAGCCGTTTACTTTCAGGTAGTTTGTATCAGATCTTTTCTGATCGATACGGCCGGTGAACGGATCGAATGCGTTGGAGTATTTACTGTTGTTATACGCCAGCGTCAATGAGTTCCTTTTCTTACCACCCAGCCATGGCTCGGTGAAAGAGAAGTTATAGGAGCGGAATGCGCGTCCGTTGGACTGCACACGCAGGCTCAGCTTCTGGCCATCACCTGTTGGCAATGGATCCCATGCAGACTTCTTCCATATATTTTTAATAGAGAAGTTGTTGAAGGTAACACCCAGTGTACCGGTCAAACCGATACCGCCACCCCAACCGGCAGACAGTTCAAGCTGGTCAGAAGATTTCTCTTCCACTTTCCAGTTGATGTCAACCGTACCATCTGACGCATCAGGTACAACACCCGGGTTGATGGTTTCCTGGTTGAAGTAATTCAGGTTGCTCAACTCACGTTGAGAACGGATAAGGTCCGAACGGCTGAACAGTTCACCAGGCATGGTACGGAGTTCACGACGGATCACATGATCTTTCGTGCGTTCGTTACCCGCGATGGTCACGTTCTTGATACGCGCCTGCGGACCTTCGGTGATACGGATCTCGTGATCGATGGTATCATTGTATACCGCTGTTTCCACCGGTTCAACACGGAAGAACAGGTATCCATCATCCTGGTAGTAACCGCTGATGTCACCACCATCCTGGGACATTTCTTTTCCAAGACGCTTATTCAGGATGTCTACATTATATATATCTCCTTTATGGATGCCAAGTATTGCGTTCAGTAATGAATCAGGATATTTCGCATTCCCTTTCCACGCGATGTTACCGAAATAATATTTACGGCCTTCGTTCACTTTCACGTTCACATACAGGCGCGCGCTGGCTGTATCTGTTACCAGTGTATCATCAACGATCTGTGCATCACGATAACCGAGAGAGTTATAATATTTAAGCAGCTTCTCTTTATCTTCTTCGTATTTGGTAGGATTGAATTTAGCGGAGCTGAATAATTTGAACCGGAAGTATGGATCGAGCACACGTTTTGTTTTGCTCAAAGAGAGGAATCCCCAGTCTTTTACATATTCCTTGAAACTCATACGGTCTCTGGAAGTACCATATGGTCCTACATAGTCTGTCGGGTTAAGAGTGATCTTGGTCATCTCTTTGGTACCCTTCATTTGTTTTTTCAACTTCTGCGCGTCCACCAGTTCGTTTCCGTAGAAGTAAACTCCATCGATCTTTACTTTTTTCCCTTTATCGACATAGATCATCAGGGAGTTTGAATTCACATAAGCAGGATCCGGTTTTTCTTCGATACGGATCTTGATATTCTGGAATCCTTTTTCCTGGTAGAACTTAGAAATGATCTCCCGGATATTACGGCGGATATTCTCCGTGATGATAGTCTGTTTGGTCAGGCCGATCTTTCCCTGAAGCTCTTCAGCATCTGCTTTTTTGATACCGATGAATTTGAAGTTACCGAGACGGGGTCTTTCTGACACAGCGAGTTCTATGCTTATATTATCTCCCTGGATACCGGTCACATAGATCTGAACGGTAGAGAAGAATTTCTGGCGCCAGAGGTTGGCGATAGCTTTTGAAAAGATATCGGAGCCGGGGTGCATGAATTTATCTCCCACCTGAAGTCCGGCGATTGACAGAACAATTGATGTGTCCAGGTGTTTTATACCTGTGATAGACACGCTACCGATCTTATATTCTTTGGGAATACGGGCTTCATTCCATTGAAGGATTGCCGGATCAACAGAAGTGATAGTTGTATCCTGGGCTTGTACAGAGAGTACTGCCGCAAGCGTCATTACCAGTAAAGCACAGATCCGGAGTGAAATTCTCAGCATGATTAAGTTTTCTAGTCAGTTTCGGGAGAAAGTAGAAGTAAAAATTAAAAAGTAAAAAGTAAAAAATCCTTTGCGCCCGAAGCGCTTCGTTTTTCTGAAATATCAAACAGAGTGTGCATTATTGTTGAGTTTTTTACTTTTTAATTTTGACTTTTACTTTATTACGCCGGGCGGCAAATTAACGGTAAATATTGAAATCCTTTGTTAAAGAAAATGCCGGAAACCTGCGGTACGCGCAGGGTTCAGGAAAAATCGACCATTGCGCGTTTTGCACCGTCTATTAGCCATTTACTACCTGTGCACTTGTTTTGCCAAAACGCCTTTCCCTGTTCTGGTAGTCAAGAATAGCTTCATAAAGGTTTTCTTTTCGGAAATCCGGCCAGCGTACATGAGTAAAGTACAGTTCAGCGTAGGCCAGTTGATAAAGCAAAAAGTTGCTGATCCGGAATTCTCCACTGGTTCTGATCATCAGTTCAGGATCAGGGAATTCACTGGTTGTCAAAAACTTCTGTAATGTCTTATCGTTGATGGCCTCTACTTCCAGCTTGCCGGTCTTTACTTCGAACGCGATATTTTTTACTGCATTCAGCAATTCCCAGCGACCGCTGTAGCTCAGTGCCATGATCAGGTTCAGTCCTGTATTGTCTTTGGTAAAATCAAGGGACTGCTGCAGTTCATTTCTCGCGTAATCGGGCAACATATTCATATCACCGATCACATGAAGCCGGATATTATTCTTATGCAGGCTTTCCACTTCTTTACGGATAGTAGTCACCAGCAGTTCCATCAACCCGATAACCTCATACTCAGGCCTGTCCCAATTCTCTGTCGAAAATGCATAAAGAGTAAGATAGCCAACGCCCAGCTCGGCACAGCCCTCTACGATATTACGAACACTTTCCACGCCGTGGAAATGCCCATAGAGCCTGTCCTGGCCCTGCTCCTGCGCCCATCTTCCATTGCCATCCATGATGATAGCGATGTGCCGGGGCAGTCGTTGCTTGTCGATCTGTTGCAATAATGCTGACATAATAATTTTAGATCAGGGCAGCAAAGGTATTGATTTGGGCGGGATTTGGAGCGGGCATTTCCGTTGAGCGTTGTCCGTTGTCCGTTGACCGGATAAATAGTCTAAAAAACGGAACCCTTCTCGCAAAAGAAGGGCTCCGTTTTTAATAAATTTTTGTTTTAACCGGCTCGCTAAGTCATTTCCGATATTCCGGATAACGGTCAACGGTCAACGGTCAACGGTCAACAAATGTCAGTTTGCTGTAGGGCAGCGATACGACTGCAAATTAAACGTCAGATGCACCATTGCCGTTACAAAATGATCTTTTGAAGTGCTGGTCCCTCTTTGTCTGCCGGGCAGGCCGATCGGAGTGCCGCGCTCGTAGGAGCGGTCGCTCAGGAGAAGGGCGGCTGATGGCGTGCCGTCTGGGTTTGTCGGGAATGCTTCGGGGCTTACAAAGGTGGTGCTTACGTCATCGAGATAATCGGTGTTGGTGAAGCGATAGAGGACTTCAAATCCGATGTTGAAGCGTTCGTTGATGGCATATTTGATACCGGCACCAACGGGGATGCTCATGGCCATTGTGCTGTACTGTTTGCGGTCGGGATAGAGCGCGCTGCCCTGTCCTTCCGTTCCCAGTGGACGTAGATAATATTTTTCACCGCGGAGATAGGTAAACGGATCATAGCTAAAGATTCCGAGACCGATAGTTACGTACGGGGTAAAGCTGAAATCGCGTTCACCCGGCATAAAGCGGAAGAAGTTGAAGTCACCCTGAAGCGATAGCTCCCATACATTGGTATTGAAGCTGAGGTTACGGCGATACATGTACTCATTCTTCGTGTTGTACGCATCGGAGTAGCCGAGTCGTGCGAAGGATGCGCCGATCCTGCCGGAAATATAGTTATTGAAGTTTTTGCGGAAGAATACGGTGGCGGCTGCTTTTGGTCTTCTTAAAGAAGCACGTGTGTTAAGGTCGCCGAAATAGTGAGCGGCACCGAGGCCGATCCCGAATTCACCTTCCTGAACAATAGCATCCTGTGCGAGTAAACGTTCGGGGAACGCCACGATTGCAAGGGTCAGACTTACTAATAAAGAGAGCTTTTTCAACATGTCCGGATAAAATATAGTTCGGTAATAATTTTACCGCAGTGGCGCAAGGCATCATGGATAAAATGTATTTTTTATCATGAAAGCGTGTCCTGGCGTCTGTCTGGGGGTTTTCCTTAGAAATCGGGGTGTATAGAGAACGGAAAAATAGACATTTTCTTTTATCCCGCATAGCATTAATTTCTCTTATCCAATCCCCAGGTGAGTTTATTCTGCAGTGTTTGGAGGAAACTATTTTCTCCCAATCGTAACAGACTGATGGTGAAGCTCTCTTTGCGAACGGCAAGGGACACATTCTTGCCCACGATCTCTCTGCGGGAGTCGAGCGCACATATTATATTTTCCGAGCGGCTTTCTACTTCAAAGGAAATGACGTTGTCATCTGGCACGATCAGCGGGCGGACATTCAGGTTATGCGGCGCCACAGGCGTGATCACAAAACTGCCGGAATCCGGAAAAACAACGGGACCGCCGCAGCTCAGTGAATAACCGGTAGAACCCGTTGGCGTAGCCACGATCAGTCCATCTGCCCAGTAAGTATTGAGGAATTCGCCATTCAGGTAGGTGTGGATCTTGATCATGGCGGCAGTATCGCGTTTGTGCACGGCAAATTCATTCAACCCATAGGGAACATTTCCAAACAGCGGCAGATCCGCATCAAGGTGGATCATCGTTCTTTTGTCAATAACAAAACTCCGCCGCGCAATAGCCTGCACCGCTTCTTTTATTTCATCCTGTCCGATACCAGCCAGAAAACCCAGCCTGCCGAAATTGATCCCCATGATGGAGATATTCTTTTCTCTTACAAGCGTTACTGTATCCAGCAAAGTGCCGTCACCGCCAAGACTGATAATAAATTCTGTATCCCGGGTCAGATCTTCCGACAAAGAAAAAGTCGCCGTATTCTCCGGCAACCGGATCACATCTCTGATCTGCTCAAAAAAATGCTGAAAAATAACCGGCGTTATCTTCTGCCTCGCCAGCTCGTCAAAAAAAAGCTGTATCTCTTCTTTCTGTGCCAGTTCGAATACTCTGCTATAAATTGCTGCCTTCATAATAACGCGAATGTGCACTAATGGCCGCGAAATTTCGCGAATGCCGTCCGATTGTACGAATTACGTCAATTATGTCGAATAATCGGTTGATAATTTACCTGATGCATGTTAAATGATTATTCTTGCCAGAAGGACACTATTCGCGTTTATTCGCGGCCAGTAGTGTGCATTCGCGTTTAGAAGATGGAGCGCCGATGAAAATACAGCCCGTTCTGACCCAGCTGGTTGAATGACCAGTCGAGTTTGAATACGAAATCATAGAAGGTGACAATGTCTATGCCGATACCGGATGAAACGAGCATCCGGTTGGCAAGGAAATTTTTGCCGGGTTGAGGGTCGTAGATGTAGCCCGTATTGCCATAAACGCGGCCGTAGATATTGACGGGAATACGTAAGGGCGCTATTTTTTTGGTGCCTTTGAAGTTGAGATTGAAATTCAGCAGTCTTCGGGTAACGGAGGCTTTTACATAGCCGCCGGCAACACCGTCTACGACATAGTATTCGTAGCCTTGCATGAAAGTGCTGGAGTAGCCAAGCAGCCTGCGATTATAATACGGCTGATTAAATGGCAGCTTTACTGTTGCGAAACTGTTCAGGCTGAAAAATGATTTCTTACCCATTGGCCAGTTGCCGGATCCTTTAATGCCCATCTCCCAGGAATTAAGCGATTTGTCAATTCCCTTTTTACTGAAATAAACTTCAGCTGCATATCCTTTGGTGGGATAAGGGATATAATCGAGAAATGTATAGTTGAAGAAATAATACAACTCGGGGAATGTGATGCTTTTTCTTCCGCCGGGGAAATAATTGGGGTTCAATTTTATGATGGTATCGGCTAACTCTTCTGTGGAATAGGCAAGGCCAAGGCGATGTCTTGTACGGATCGCTTTACGATAGGACAGTTCAACATAGCCGCGCCAGAAATTCCGCAGGTACCCTTTGTCTTTTATAAATACCTGTTTGTCTTCAACCGTGTTATAATTCATCTCGCGGTTTTTTCCGAGAGACATACCGAGGCTCAGACCAATTCTCATTTTCTTGTCGATATAAGGACGATCATAGTTCAACAACAACTGGCGGGAGTATCCGCTGATCACCGTTGCACGGAGTTTATCATTGCGTCCTGTGGCGTTATTGTACATCAGCTTCATTCCGTAATCCACGCGGTCGAGACTGGCTTTTTGTTCAACGATCCATTGGTTGAGATTTCTGTCAACCGGGCGCAGATAAGGAATGGGGAACAGGTACCATCTTTCGCGAACGATCACCTGCACATCTACGTTATATCCATCGAAACTTTTCAGCGCAACGGTCACTTCATGAAACAACGCCAGGTTCATTACCTGCTGACGGGCAAGTTCAAATTTCTTTACGAGATCCTGAAGCAGGTAAGCGTCTCCTGATTTAAAGGAAAGTTCACGGAGAATGATATTATCTCTTGTTTTGCGGTTGCCCGAAATAAAAATGTTGCGAACGATAAAGGGAGATTCTCCGGCGGGAACGATGTAGGCGTCTTCAGATTTTTTTTCGTGTTTGTCTTTTTCTTTCTTAAGCTTCCCTTCTGTTCCACCAGATTCCTGTGCAAGCAGGGATTGGTGACAGGCAAGCGCTAATAAAAGCCACAGGCAATATTTGGCAACACGACACATTGAGCCGAACTAACTACGGATATCTAAATTAACCGGATTTCACACAAGAGCCAAACCCGAGGCTGTTTTAGTTGGAAGAAGCGCTCAACTGATCGGCTGTAGACCATGGACCTTAGACCATAGACCAT
>VFQP010004932.1_pt1 | contig 11978 bp, 11 predicted proteins | sample 3512351 | NCBI WGS metagenome assembly VFQP01 (sample SAMN10412372, study PRJNA504923) | tailings metagenome | isolation source: Relicate 1 Philex TSF1 revegetated site | place: Philippines: Tuba, Benguet | collected 2017-08-29
CCAAGTGTAATGCCTTATCAGCCCGAAGGGTTATGGGCCAATCCTTATAGCGGCCTGAGCTGGAAAATAAGTAACTACGAAGACCAGCACCGTCGAGCTTTATACACTTTTTGGCGAAGAACTAGCCCGTATCCATCTATGATTACCTTCGATGGAGCTAGCCGAGAGGTTTGTTTGGCAAGGCGAATCCGTACCAATACACCTTTACAGGCTTTGGTTACAATGAACGACCCCGTGTATGTAGAATGTGCTATTAACTTGGCCAAAAAAATGGAGGCATCAGGTAATCAGATAGATACAAAAATAGAAGATGGCTATCGATTGGCATTGTCCAAAGAAATATCACCTGATAAAAAGGCCATTTTACTAAAACTCTATCAAACAGCATTAGCAAATTATCGCAAGTCACCAAACGATGCTAATAAGCTACTAAATGTATGTCCCGACGACAGAATCAAGCCCCACGATTCGCCACAACTAGCGGCACTGACAATGGTGGCTAGCACGATTCTTAATTTGGACGAATTTATTACAAAAGAATAAGCTCTATTTTAACCTTAAACAATAAAATAGCCATGAAAATATTACAAGAACTTCAGAATGAAGCCTTACAATATGAAACACGTCGTCATTTTCTCAAGCAGTGTACAACAGGATTGGGAATGATGGCTTTAGGTTCATTTTTACAAAGTTGTGGTTTAGGTGGTTCAGAAACAGCCACTAATGAGCAGGTAGGTAACCCACTTTTTCCTAAAATACCTCAGTTTCCAGCCCGAGCCAAGTCGATTATTTATATTCACATGGCGGGTTCGCCCTCGCAGTTGGAGCTGTTTGATTATAAGCCCGAATTACAAAAAATGAATGGACAAAAGTGTCCGCAGTCTTTTTTGGAAGGGAAAAAATTTGCCTTTATTCGTGGCGTACCCAGTATGCTAGGCCCACAGGCCAATTTCAAGCAAAATGGGCAGTCGGGAGCATGGATTTCAGATAATTTACCTCATCTTCAGCAGGTTTCCGACGAGCTTACGTTCTTAAAAGCCATGTACACCGATCAGTTTAACCACGCACCCGCTCAGTTGCTAATGCACACAGGTTCTGCCCGATTGGGTCGTCCTAGTATTGGCTCGTGGGTAACGTACGGATTGGGTTCAGAAAACCAAAATTTGCCTGGGTTTGTAGTCTTGGCTTCAGGTGGCAATAACCCCGACGCAGGAAAATCTGTTTGGGGAAGTGGGTTTTTACCTTCGGTATATCAAGGGGTGCAGTGTCGAAATCAAGGCGATCCTGTTTTGTATATTTCAGACCCTGAGGGTATTAATCGAAACTTGCGGAAAAGTGCTATTGATGCTATCAATGATATTAATAAAAAACAATACGAGGAGTTTCAAGACCCCGAAACCTTGGCTCGAATTTCGCAGTACGAAATGGCTTTTCGGATGCAAATGACAGTACCCGAAGTTATGAATATCAATACCGAACCTGAATATATTCATAAAATGTATGGTACAGAGCCTGGCAAAGCGTCGTTTGCCAATAACTGCTTGTTGGCTAGAAAATTGGTAGAAAATGGCGTTCGATTTGTACAATTGTTTGACTGGGGATGGGACAATCACGGAGGACAAGCCGAAAACTCGGTGATTCAGGGTTTGCAAAACAAATGCCGTGAAACCGACCAGCCTGTTGCAGCTTTGTTACAAGACCTACAACAGCGAGGGCTACTCGACGAAACGTTGGTAGTTTGGGGAGGCGAATTTGGTAGAACACCCATGTCTGAAAACCGAGAAGGGAAAGAAACACCCTTTAAAGGTCGTGACCACCACACCGAAGCCTTTACTGTTTGGATGGCAGGCGGAGGCATGAAAAAAGGCTTCTCGCTGGGCGAAACAGACCCTATTGGTTATACAGGAATCAAAGACCGAACATCGGTGTATGACCTTCAAGCTACTATTTTGCATGCTTTAGGATTTAATCATGAAAAATTCACCTATCCGTTCCAAGGAAGAGATTTTAGATTGACCGATGTACATGGAAAGGTAATAAATCAGGTATTTGCTTAATCTATTCGGTAATCTTTTACTTGAAAAAGTTTAATAAAAAAGAGGATAAGTATAATTTGAGCAAACTACCTTTTATTAGTTGAAAGTATCTCAACAATTAAAATCAACTGTAATATGAAAAAAGTAAGTGTACTATCTGTACTGTTAACTTTACTATTGGTAGTCAATTTGTTTGCTCAAACTTATACGCCTACAGCCGATAACCTCAAGGCTCGTGAGGAGTTTGACCAAGCACGTTTTGGTATGTTTATTCACTGGGGGGCATCGAGTGTCTTGGGCGATGGCGAATGGGTCATGAACAACAAAAATATCAAAGTTGTTGATTATCATAAATTACAAAGAGCCTTCAACCCCGTCGATTTTGATGCTAAAACATGGGTAAGTATTGCCAAAAATGCAGGAATGAAATACATTACCCTTATTACAAGGCATCATGATGGCTTTAGCAATTTTCATACAAAATACTCTGATTGGGGCATTGCCAATACACCCTTCAAAAGAGACATTGTAAAAGAAATTGCAGATGAATGTCATCGTCAAGGTATCAAAATTTGCCTTTATTATTCGCTCCTTGACTGGTATCGCAACGATTATCCTTACGAAACAGGCAAAACAGGAAAAGGAACTGGACGTACCCAAAAAAGTGATTATGCTAGCTATTTGCAGTTTATGAAAAACCAATTGACAGAATTGTTGACCAACTATGGCGAGATTTCTACGATTTGGTTTGATGGCCACTGGGATCAACTCGACAACGACCATGATAAAACCTTACAATCAAAAATTGACTGGAAATATGATGAAATATATGGATTGATTCACAAACTACAACCTCGCTGTTTGATTGGTAATAATCACCATTTGTTGCCATTGCCAGGAGAAGATTTCCAAATGTTTGAAAGAGATTTGCCAGGAGAAAATAAATCGGGATTGAGCGGACAAGAAATAGGTCGTTTGCCATTAGAAGCCTGTGAAACCCTCAACGGTGCTTGGGGATTTAATATTAAAGATAACAATTATAAATCACCCAAAGAGTTGGTCGACTATTTGGTAAGAGCCGCAGGTTATGGGTCTAATTTCTTGTTGAATGTTGGGCCAATGCCCAATGGCGAAATTCAACCCGAATTTGTTGAGCGTCTAGCCAAAGTAGGTGACTTTATGAAGGTATATGGCGAAACTATCTATGGTACAAAAGGAGGTTTTGTTCGTCCGCAAGAGTGGGGGGCAGTTACCGAAAAAGGAAATAAAGTATATGTTCACTTACTCAACCAAAAAGAAGATAAATTTTTATTGAAAGTACCTTTTGCTATCAAATCAGCCAAATACTTTAAAGGTGGCACTGCCGTAAAGTTTCAAAAACTAGACAACGGTTTTTATGTGTTTGATATAAATTCAGCCCAACGTGATAGTTTAGACACGGTAATTGAATTAGAAAAATAGTGTTTTTCAGAGCGTAAATACAGCTAGATACTTTACGCTCTGCTTTTACTATACCCAAATCTGAAAAACTAATAACTATGAATAATCAATTGAACCGAAGAGAATTTATGAAAAATACAGGTGTTTTGGCTGGTGCAGGCATGATAAGAGGCACCTCTAAGCCTGTAATGCCCAAAGTGGGCGAAGTGATTATTGGACACAACTCGCATCGCTACAAGGTAGTGGCAGGATGGGGTATTCTAGACGCTGGCAAAAATCCCGTAAACGACTGTCATGAAATGGTCGAAGATGCCAAGGGGCGTTTGATTATGTGTACCAACGAAACCAAAAACAATATCGTGATTTATGACAAATCGGGTAAGCTATTAGACACTTGGGGTACTACTTACCCAGGAGCACATGGCCTTACTATTTTTAATGAAGGGGGCGAGCAGTTTTTACTGATATGCGACAATGCTCGACATCAGGTAATCAAAACAGATTTGAAAGGAAAAGTGATTTTCAAAATTGAATATCCCAAAGAAACGGGTGTTTACGATGCTCCTAACCAGTTTGTTCCAACCGAAACGGCCGTCAATCCTAAAAATGGCGATATTTATGTAGCCGATGGATATGGCTCACAATATATTATTCAGTACGATGCCAAAGGACGCTATATTAGGCATTTTGGAGGTGCTTCTAATGAATACACCGACGATAAATTTAATTGCTGTCATGGGGTTTTGGTAGATACCCGTGACAAGGCAAATCCAACCTTGCTTATTACCGACCGCATGAATAACTGTTGGAAACGGTTTACGCTCGATGGAAAATTCTTGACGGTATATCATTTGCCCGGTACTTATATCTGTAGGCCAGTATTGCATGGCGACTATGTATTTGGGGCAGCATTTAGAAGTGGCGATAGCTCGTGGAATAATTCAGGATATATACAGGTACTAGATAAAAACATGAAGGTGGTGTCTACGCCTGGTGGGTCAGTGCCTACGTATAAAGATGGCGTTTTGCAACGTCAACACAAAGATGACCCCCATAATGTATTTATGCACCCCCATGACGTATATGTAGATTCCGACGAAAATATCTATATTCCTCAATGGAATTCTCAAAAAACATATCCCATCAAGCTTGAAAGATTAGCATAATAGTATTTACTTATTTTCAAATTGTAATTAGCATATCAATGATTGTATTACAAACCACTGCCCCGTCCGACTGGGCAATGTTTTTTGGTCATTTTCATCCAGTAGTTGTGCATTTGCCTATTGGTATATTAATGATAGCCGCTATTTTAGAATACCTATCACGCCGCAAAGGGCTTGAGGCTCTTCAACCAGCCATTATACCGATTCTATTTTGGGGAACGGCCTTTGCTATTATTTCGTGTATTTTTGGTTGGTTATTATCGCTATCAGGCGAATACGATGAAAATACCCTCTTTTTACACCAGTGGATGGGTATAGGTGTAGCCTTAACGGCCTTGGCGGCTTGGTATATCAAAAAGCATTGGATGAGCGACCACACCATGCAAAAAACCTATTATCCTGTTTTAGCTCTTATTGTTATTCTTCTTACTGGTACAGGACATTTAGGAGGCAATATGACACATGGCGAAGACTACCTCTACGCATATACCCCTGAGCCATTTAGAAGCTTGGCGGGTTTGCCACCACGAAAAAACGCTGGCCCCAAGAAAATCGAGAATATCAACGAGGCTTTGGTGTACCAAGATGTAGTAGCCCCCATTATGGAACAAAAATGCTGGTCATGCCATAATGCCAATAAAATAAAGGGTGGTTTGCGTATGGATAAAGAAGATTTGTTGATGAAAGGTGGCGAACACGGTGCTATTATCAAAGCAGGAAATCCTACAGGAAGCGAGTTGCTCAAACGCCTCTTGTTACCCGCCGAAGATGAACATCACATGCCTCCAAAAGGAAAAACACCTCTTACCGAGCAGGAAATCGCTTTGGTACATTGGTGGATTCAAAATGGTGGAGGTTTTGATAAAAAGGTTGCACAAATAAAATCGGATGAGAAAATAAAACCTATTTTGGCTGCTTTGGCTGGTGGTGGGCTGTCTGAAGAAAATACCGCAAGTGGCGAAAGTATCTCGGCTGTTTTTCAAGAAAAAGTAGCAAAGCCAGACCAAAATATCATTAAAAAACTCAACGAGTTGGATGTATTGGTAATGCCTGTTGCCAAAGACCAAAATTTCCTAGAAGTTAATTTTGTGAATGCCAAAAAATTCAACTTTGCCCAAATGAATCTACTATCGGACTTAACTGAGCAGGTTATCTGGCTAAAATTGAGCCGAACACAAGTGACAGATAAGGAGATGACCGAAATAGCTAAAATGAAAAACTTGGTTCGTCTTAATTTAGAATATACCCAAGTATCGGATGTTGGTATTGAAAAACTCCAAAATATGAAATATTTGGAATATATCAATTTGGTAAATACCCCTATTACGGATGCAGGATTGAAAAAACTAACGACTCTGAAAGGTTTAAAACGTATTTACTGTTGGCAAACCAAAGTAACACAGGCAGGCATTGATGCTCTTAAAAAAGCCTTGCCTCAAGTAGAGGTCGATAACGGCTGGAAAGAAACTCCTGTAGCTGAAAATAAGCTGACGAAATAGCAGTGAAGTGTTTTATTTATGCTTATTCTATTGGCACAAAAACCATGGGGCTACTAATAGAATAAGCATTATTATTAAAGCATATTCGGGCAAACGTGATTGAGTAACAAATACCCATATACCTATTCACAGAATTATGGAAATGCTATTGATATTCAAATATTTAATGGCTAAATTACTCGTTGTAATCAACGAAAGGTCTATACTTAATTAGTGAATCAATATGCAAGAAGTGTTTTTACACCATGTTTGGCGATTTCAGAAATTTGCCTCTCTTCAGCTTTTTACCAGTAACCACGAATCTATCCAAGTCCTGAAAGTAGGAACATACAATACCCATGCAGGGGCAGATTTTCAAGATGCTCATATTATTATTGGCGATGTAGAATGGGTTGGCAGTGTCGAAATACACCTCAAAGCCTCAGACTGGGAACAGCACGCTCATCAGCACGATACGGCATACCAAAATGTGATTTTACATTTTGTTTGGGACAACGACCGCCTTATTCTGAGAAAAGACGGAACACCGATTCCTACGTTGGTTGGCAAAGATATTATTGCTCAAGGGTTATGGCACAAATACCAACAGCTTTTCCAAAGCTCGCATTCAATGCCATGTGTCGAAAGTTTTGGGCAGGTAGAACGCATCAAAAAATTGATGATGCTCGACAAAGCCTTGATGAATCGATTAGAACGAAAAGCCCAAGATATACTGCAATTATTGTCCGAAAAGAAACTCGACTGGGAAGAAGTGGCGTATTTGTCGTTGGCCAAAAACTTTGGTTTCCATGTCAATGCCGAGCCATTTATGCGTTTGGCAAAATACTTACCTATTAAAATTATCCAAAAACACCGAAATAGCCTTTTCCAAATAGAGGCTCTTATTTTTGGAATAGCGGGCTTTTTAGAAGAAGAACCTATTGATGAATATCAAAAAAAGCTAAAAAGTGAATTTAAGTTTTTAGCCCAAAAATATCAATTAGAACAGGGCGTTATCAAGCAACACGAATGGAAGTTTATGCGAATGCGACCTGCCAATTTTCCAACGGTTCGGCTGGCTCAGTTTGCTACCTTATTATATCACAATATCAACCTGTTTTCTTTATTTATTCATTTTGAAGAAAAGAAAACGCTTATTCATCTCCTAAAAATCGAACAATCTGATTATTGGCGAACACACTATGTTTTTGGAAAAACAGCCACTACGCAAGTACCTACACTGGGGCTTAGCTCTATCGAAAATATGCTTATCAATACCATTGTGCCTTTGATGGCCAGTTATGCAACTTATCGAAAAGAGGCTGATTTTATGGATAAAGCCATAACGCTTTTGGAAAGTATGAGTGCCGAAACAAACACTATCATAACCCATTGGCAGCGTATAGGTTTACCAATACAAACAGCCTTCGATTCGCAAGGGGCCATAGAATGGTACAATAATTATTGCTCTGCCCAAAAGTGTTTGGAATGTCACGTTGGCTTGGCTATTTTAAAGGAATAGCTATGTCAAATCTGCGAAGATTTGTACACAACGTTTCGGATAAGGCTATCGAGCTGTTCGGCACTTTCACGAATCATCATGACGAAGTTATGGGCATTTTCAGAAATACCTTCTCGTTCAAGCAACATCACCAAACCCAAAATATTGGTAAGTGGGTGCCGAATAATATGCGACTGCGTAAAAGATATTTCTTTGAGCTTCCTATTTTGCTCTAAAATAATTTGTTCTTTTTCCTTGATAGCAGAAATATCCTGAATAATAGATACGATATAGCTATTGCCTGATTTATCGTAAAAAATTCGTCTGTGTAAAAGAACCGAAATGGTGTGTCCAGCTTTATGAAGACATCTTTTTTCAAATGGACCAAAAACACCTTTCTTTTTTAGTGTTTCTAAATGCTCTTCTATGGTTGCTATTTCGTTTTGAGGCGTTAAAACTCGGTAGTTCAATTGAAGAATTTCATCGTTTGAGTATCCTATTATGTTAGCGAATGCTTGATTAACCTCAAAAAACTGCCCATCCATGGTATTCAGTGCAATACCAACTGGCGACAATTCAAAGATATTACTATACTTTTCTTGATTTTCGAGCAGCATTTTTGAAATAACATTAGTCTTTATCGCTAGCTCTTCGGTATGCGTAATATCATGACCAATACAAAGGATTTCAGAAGGGTTGCCTGTTTCGTCTAATTGTAATGAAAACTCCCATTGGGTCGAAATAAATTTTTTATTCAAATAAGGTTTTCTCAGAACCACAGGGATTGGCTTAGTAGGCTGCTCAAAGCATTTTTCAACGGCATCTCGGCATTTTTGATGGTCTTCTATGCACACCGTGTCGAGGCTTGGAATACCGACTAAAGGATGACCAAGATAACCGAATTTCGCTTGGAATGCCTTTGATGCAAAAGTGATGATACCTTCTAAATTGATGGTAACAACATAAACAAACTGAGAGTCGAGCAAACTCTGAGGAATATTGGGCATATAATTTTTAGTAAGGATATGAAAAGAGTAAATAGATATTTATCAGCTTGGCGAAATCCTACGGGTTAGTAAATAAAATATCTGGTAGTCAGTAAGATATATTTTTATATTGGCGGTATTTTACTAATAACAAATGGAATATTAATTACTTTATGATGGTATTGTGAATCTAGCTAAAGCTATATTTTGCTCAAAAAAGCATCAATTTAACCAAAACTACTCAGCTTATAAATAATGCTATTTAGTAGTTAGCGAATCATTGAAAAGCTTCAGTATTGGCCTTATTCTACATTTGTAAAGAGACATAAAGTCATTTTAACCAATATCTACTGCTAACTAAGATTCGTTGATTTCAAATTGTTTAGGGATTTTCAGCTCTTTGGCATAAAATGCAGAGGCATATTGATGTAGGTAGGTAAGAAGAGTATTGAGGTCTTCGTAAAAATCAAATTGGATGTCGGGGTGTAGCTTAACTACTTTTTTGAGGAGTATTTCGGTTCGTTTAGCAACATAGAGAGCCAACGAATCGGACTTAGATGTGTATTTTTCGATCCATTTAAGCTGTTTTTCAAAACATTCTTTGAGTAGTTTTAGGGGCAACTCTACTTCGCCATATTTATCTTTGGTGATTTTGAAGTGTTTGGTGATCTGAGCATTAATTTCTCGCATATCCATCATCAAATAGCCTGATGAATAGGCACTTAAACTATAAAGACGGTCGATATTTTTTCGTATTTCTTCTCTTCTCGACTCAGTGGTTGATTGTGCTTCTAGTAATTCAAATTCTAATCGTTGTATTAGGATGTCGTCTTTGGCAACAAGGCGAAGTAATAATTTGTCTTTTTCTTTTTGAGACATTTCAAGGATAGCTCCCTGTAAGGCTTTTTCAATTTTGGCCATGCTACTGGTTATGCTTTTAAGATATAATTGTATGATTAGATATATATTGAAACCTATATTTGTAACAAAGTTACAGATATACTTGTTTTAAATATATGGAATGGATTGATAAAAATAAGGGTATCTTAATAGCGATAGGAGTTATTTCGCTTTGGGGAAGCAGTTTATGGTATTTATTAAACAGCACAGTGTCGTTTTCAGACCCTTGGCTATATGTATTTATACTATTACAAACACACTTGTACACAGGCGTTTTTATTACGGCACACGATTCAATTCATGGGGTTGTTGCTCCTCAATATCCTAAGCTCAATTATTTTGTAGGCTGGCTTTGTGCCACATTATTTGCTTTTAATAATTTTAAAAAGCTGAGTCAAAAACACCATTTACACCATCGTCATGTAGTATCCGACGACGACCCTGACTATTTTAATGGAAATTTCTTTCGTTGGTATCTCAAATTTGCCCTAGAATATGTAACCATTTGGCAAATTGTACTCATGGCTGTTACTTATAATGTATTGAAATTGGTGTTTCCGATGTGGAATCTGATTCTATTTTGGGAAATACCCGCTATTTTGAGTACGCTTCAATTATTTTATTTTGGTACTTATTTACCTCATCGTGGCGAGCATCCTACCGACGACAAATTCAAATCTCGTAGTCAAAAGCTAAATCACTGGACAGCTTTTTTGAGTTGCTATTTCTTTGGGTATCACCACGAACATCACGCATATCCCTATTTGCCTTGGTGGAAACTCGCCAAAGCAAAAGAACAAACTGAGCATATTGGTAAAAGTACAGGTTTTTGAAAATTATATATCTGATTGTCAGGATATTGGTTAGCTAGGTGGCTTTGTACGAAGGCAGAGGAGGAGAGATGCTAGGGTGGAAAATATATTGTAACGTATTTATTCAGTAGAAACCAAGTAAATATTCTAAATAGAAAGAGGATACTGAGGCGATTCTACACTTGAAAATAGTATGTATAACACAAGCAGAAGAGTACAAAATGACTCTTTCTTTTAAGCGATAGAGTGTAAATAAAGCTAAGACAAAATACTATGATAGTGTCTTTATTCTAATTTTCCTAGTAATCAATAAATAACTGGAGACGGGCTATTTTAATAATAGAAATATTGCAAGGAATAAGTCAGTCTTCAAATTTCTTATTTTGTAAATCATCCCATTGATAATAAAAATGACCCCGATGATAATAACAACTATTACAGATGGCTACCGCCAATCGTGTGTTTGGTAGTTTTAATCTAAAGTTAGCGAACTGGATAGAAAAAGAAAAATTGAAGTTTCTACTATGGATTTAGAGACAAGTTTACATATCGAAAACCAAACAGATGCACGAGCTGGAGAGGTGTCATTGATTGAGATTAAATGCAATGAATTATTGGCCTCTACTGGTGGCCACATTGAGCTAAGTCGCACGGGTAATATTAGTTATTATCAAGATGAAGATGATGATGTGAAAGCACAATTTTTCATCACTGGGACAAACTACTTTGTGCTTGATGATGGTGTGAAAGTTGAGTGTAAAAATGGGGATTGTGTGAGCATCACACAGCAGGGAATGATAAGCGATGAGAGCCGTAGCTTTGATACGGTGTTGTTATCGGTTCAGAGTGCTGAGTAGGGGGATAGATTAGTGGATTATCTGAAACAGTTTGAGCAGATATGTGAGCGAGATAAGCAGATGAAAACAGGAGCAGAGAGGAAATTCAAGAAATTCTTTGATAAGCTGGATAGGGTTTTGAGATAAATGACACATAAATATCAAAAAAGATAATTAATTCATAAAAAAAGATAACAAAAGAAAAATTAATTAATTTTAATTTCAAATAAATTGAAATTAATTCAAAATATGAATATATTTGTACTCCTAAAACTTTACAAAAATTTGTAAAGCTAAAAATGAAAAAAAATACTTCACCCGAAGGTGAAGTATTCAATAATAAAATATTAGTCTTTATTAGTGTTAATCTTGCGGATAGTCACATAAAGACCAATTAAAGAACTAAGAAAAGTTATAATAGCTGTAACTAGGTTCAACTTTTCATAATTAGACCCCTGAATTGCTAATACAATTACAGGGTTAATTCTTATGCTCATATATAAGCATAATTTTAATAAAAAAAATTGTTCATACTTTTTTTTTTAAGTTAATTTAATGATTAAATCTTCTTTTGGTGTCGGATACCAAAAGAGGTGTAAAGATACAACAGTTTTCTAAATATATTTTAGAGGACTGTTGTTTTATTATATATACGTACAGATTTCTCCAATAAAGGTTGAAAAAACCTATCAAAAAATCATCATACGACTCCACACAAAAACAAAAGTCGTATGGAATCAAAAGCAACACTGAAAGGCCGTAAGGCATCATTTGAAAACATCCTGTTCAACGTTGAACAAATCCCATTAGATTCAGAAAGAAC
>VFQP010004933.1_pt1 | contig 11977 bp, 16 predicted proteins | sample 3512351 | NCBI WGS metagenome assembly VFQP01 (sample SAMN10412372, study PRJNA504923) | tailings metagenome | isolation source: Relicate 1 Philex TSF1 revegetated site | place: Philippines: Tuba, Benguet | collected 2017-08-29
GCGGCGGCAGGCGAGCCGCCCTGCTTCTTCACTGGGCGACCAAGGGAGGCATGGTGTCACGGCGCGCGAGGTGTGCGAGAGAACCTACCACTGCGCGAACGGGTGCACGCGGCAGGCGCCAGGCGGGCGGTAAAGCGCACCTGCCACGTCCTTGAGCTGGGCCCGCAGCGCCTCATTGCGTGACTTGATGGAGGCTATTTGGTTCTGCAGCGTCGAGAGCTTGGCCAGCAGGTCCTCCGGCGGCTGCCCTCCCACGCCTCCTCCCCCCTGTGCTCGCGCTTGATGAGTCGATGGACGGGCGCGGCGCGAAGAAGAGCATGGCGCCACGAGCCAGAGCGTTGAGGAGCCCTGCAGCGACGCGCCGCTCAGCGACGTGCTGCAGCTCTGCGGCCGGGGAGGCCCGGCGCGGCGCATTCTCGAGCGCTGGTGGTCGCTGATGGGGCGCTCCGCCCTGAGCCCACGCGAGAGCAGGTGTGATGACGAGGACCTCAAGTAGACTTCACCCCTGAGGCCGACATGCACCCGCAGGCTCGCTCGCGCACCCCATTGTTTCGTGGCCAGCATGGGCGTCCGGGCGTACGCGCCTTGCCCTCTCGCGAGCGAGTGCAGGGCCAGAAGCGATGAAGGCGATGCGCGGGCTCTCCGCGGGCTCCCGGCCCGTCGCGATTGGGGTGCCGCGAGCGCCCCTGAGCGTGCGCGCCGAGTCGGGAGCAAGCAAGGCGCCTCAGCAGCGCAGCCGCAGCAGCGCAGCGGCCGCTGCGAGCAGCCAGGCCACGAGCTCGGTCACGGTGGTGGACGCCACGCTGACGACGAGCTCGACCGAGGAGGAGCAGCTTGTGGTGCTTGTGGACGAACGTCGGCCACTCGAGGGGGCGGACACGCAGCTTGTGCTGGAGGAGCAAGGCGCCCAGCAGGACCTCCCGCAAGCTACGCAGCAGCAGCAACAGCGGGCGCCGACGCCAGCGCCCACCACGCCGCACGCGCCGGTCTTCAAGATGGCGCGGCTGCCCAACCAGCAGCCCCCCGAGAACGAACGCCCCCTCCTGCCGCCCATCGACCCCGCCGAACTCCTCAACACCATGTTCTTCAGCCCAGAGCCACCGATGCCCGACTTCCTCCAGGGCCTGCTGGCCATGAGCGACACGCCGCCCACCTCGCCCATCCTCTACCGGCCGCAAGTGCCGCGGGCGCCGGGCAGCCCCGATCCCACCACTCTCCCGCTGCTGCTCTACCTGCCAGGTGCGCGCCGCACGCCGCGCGCTCCGATCCCGCTTCACTGACCCTCCTCGCGACCAGGTCACCACCCGCTCTCGCACTCATCACGGCGTCACCGCCCCGCTGCCCATCCCCTTGTGCAGGCATCGACGGCACGGGCCTGGCCGCCTACCGCCAGTTCGAGGGGCTCAGCATGCAGTTCGACCTCTGCGCGCTCTTCATGCCCCCCGCCGACCGCTCCTCCTTTGAGCAAGTCGTCGCCTCGGCGCAGGTGCGGCTGCGCACCCCCTCTCAGCCCCGGCGCGGGGGCCACCAGCCCAGCCCAGCACACCACCAGGGCCCCACTGCCTGTGCCACCGCAGCGCACAGCAGCCACCAGCGCAAGCAGTATCGCTCGCCCACCCCGGTGCTCCTGTCCTCCTCGCCCGCGCCCGACGCGCGTTCCCCCCCCTCCGCAGGCCCAGCTGGAGGCGGAGCTGGTGGGCGGCGACCCGCTGCGCCCCGTCTACCTCATGGGCGAGTCGTTCGGCGGGCTGGTGGCGCTGGCGCTGGCGCAGCGCTGCCGCGCCGTCGACCGCGTCATCCTGTGCAACCCGGCCACCAGCTTCACCGACTCCATGTGGCCGCTGGCGGGCCCGCTGCTCACGGCGCTGCCGCCGCCCGTGTACAACAGCCTGCCCGTGCTGCTCAGCCCCGTGCTCACCAACCCGCTCAACGTGGCGCTCCAGTGAGTGCTTCCGCAGGCGCCGGCCTGCTTGCTTGCCTGCCTCAGCAGTGCACAGGGGCTTGGGCAAGAGGAGGAAGTTGGCTTGCAGCGCAGGGCTCGAATGGCCAATTTGGGCGTTCGTGTGAATGCGATTGCTTGCTCGTTGCCCTGCAGCGCGCTGCCCCGGCGCCCGCCCGGCGCGCTGCCCCCCTCTCCCGTGGAGCTGGCCAGCGCCGCCGCCTGGGGCCTGGTGGGCCTTTTGCCCGAGCTGGGCAGCCTGCGCGCCGTGCTGCCGCCGCCCACGCTGGCGCACCGCCTCTCGCTGCTCAGGGAGGGCGCCGTCGCCGTCAACGCCTCGCTCAGCAAGGTGCGCAGCTCCCACAGTCGCCTTTCTCCTCTCCTCCAGCACCGCCCGGCTCCCCTCCAGTCTGCTGCGCCGCGCCTGATGCATCCGATCCGACTGGGGGTGTCCCGCGCGCGCGTCGCCACTGCTGCTGCGTGCCGTGCAACGCAGGTTCAGCAGCGCGTGCTGCTGCTGGTGGGCGAGAACGACCTCGTCATCCCCTCGGCGACCGAGGGCCCGCGGCTCAAAAAGGCGCTGGCGCGCTGCAGCGTGCGCGTGCTCAGGGGCCGCTCGCACGCCATGCTGCAGGTGCGTTCGCGTTCGCGCGCACCCTCCCTCCCTCCCTCTTACCACTGGTGCCTCGCGCCCCGCTTGACCTCCTCCTCCTCAGCCCGCGCCTCCCAGCACGCCCACCCCGCCTGCCCGTCGCAGGAGGCCGGCCTGGACCTGCCCGCGCTGCTCCGCGAGGAGGGCTTTTACGTGCGCCGCCGCCGCCTCTCCTCCGCCCCCGAGGGGCTGCTCCCCGGCGGCAACAAGCGCCGCGCCCGCCGCCACACCCCCTCCTCAGACCCCGCCGCCGGGCCCGTCGGCATCCCCGGTGTCGTCCCCGTGGGCGGCGCCTCGTTCGGCCGCGCGCTGCCGGTGGAGCTGCCCACGCCCGTCGAGGTCAAGAAGGCCATGGACGACGGCGGCCTGGCCACGCTCAAGGCGCTCGTGTCGCCCGTCTTCTTCAGCACCGACCCCGAGACGGGCGCCGCCGTGCAGGGCCTGCAGCACGTGCCGCTGGGGCGCCCGGGGCGGCCCGTGCTGCTGGTCGGCAACCACCAGCTCTTCGCGCCCGACATGCCGCTGATGATCGCGCAGTTCCTGCAGGTAAGCCTCGCACGAACTTGCAGTCGTTGGCGCGGTTGAAGAAGTCTCGCGTCTCATCGCGATTGCTGAAGGAGGCCTGCCGACGTTGGGGTGGTGCCGCAGGAGCGCGGCACGCTGGTGCGGGGGCTGGCGCACCCCTTTGCGGTGGGCGGCTTCCAGTTTGGCCAGCAGCAGGACAAGCCGGGCGGGGAGCGCGCCACGTCGCCGCTGGGCCTGCCGTTTGGCGTCGGTGGCGACGCCGAGGCCAGGAAGCGCAAGGAGGACGAGGAGCAGGGCACGCAGGCGTTTGCCTCGTTCCTCAAGACGTTTGGCGCCGTGCCCGTCAACGGCTCCAACCTGTACAGCCTGCTGGCGCTGGGCGAGACGGCGCTACTCTACCCCGGCGGAGTGCGCGAGGTGCGTGTGCACGGGAGGTGGTGCAACATCGGGCGGCCTGCTCGCAAGCGCACGCTGTTCGCGGCGCCTGACTCTATGACACGCCTGTTGCCGCGCACCCACTGTGTAGGCGTATAAGCTCAAAGGCGAGCAGTACGCGCTCATCTGGCCCGACAAGCCCGAGTTTGTGCGCGCGTGCGCGCGCCTGGGCGCCACCATCGTGCCGTTCGGCGCGGTGGGCGCCGAGGACGGCGCCAACATCGTGCTCGACTCGCAGGAGCTGCTGCGCGCGCCGCTGCTGGGCGACTGGCTGCGCTCGCAGCCGCAGTTCGCCAACGCGCCGGCCGTGCGCGCGGGGCAGGCCGACAACTTTGTGCCGCCGCTCATCACGTTCAACGCGCCGCGCCGCTTCTACTACCACTTCGGCAATCCGATCGAGACGACGCCGGAGCTGGCGGACGACAAGGCCGCGAGCGAGGAGCTCTACGCGCGGGTCAAGGCGGGCTGCGAGCAGAGCATCGCCTACCTGCTCAACCGGCGCGACGACGACCCCTACGGCGACCTCGTCCGGCGCGTGCTGTGGGAGCGCGCGTGGTCGGGCAGCAAGCAGGCGCCCACCTTCGAGCCCTGAGCTTCCCCAACAGGAGGGTGGTGGTGGCGGACCTGTCAGGAGCAGCAGGAGATTCTTACCTCTTAGCGTTGCCGCCCACGCGTCGCTCGTGGGGCGTGATTGGGGAGCTTGTTGTGGTGTCGAGCGTTGCGAGCGGGGAGAGTGGGGAGAGCGGGGAGGGGCGGCACTGCTGCTGAGCGCGCATACGTGTGGGGCTGAGGGATTCGTGCAGAGATTGTGGTGTCTTCACGCGTGGGGGACGGCCCTGCTGTTACCCCCCAGAATTCTTTCGCGGTGCCTGCAGTGTGCAATGGAGCGGACGGAGCGTGCACAGCATGGTCGTCGTGCCACGCTCAGAAGCAGGTGCTCCCCAGAGGAACGGCACGCGCATGGGCAGAGGTGGCTGAGATAAAGTCGGCTGCACGCTGCACACCGCTGTTGCTGCTTCTCGGCGCTAGGGTTGCCGCAGTGGCACGAGCTCTTCGCTCCAAGGCGCTTCGTGAGGAAGCAGCGCCATCACCCCGCGGTCTCAGACTCCCCAGCAAGCTCGCGCGCTCGCATCGCTCGCCGACTCGTTGCCGGCATCGCCCAGGAACGGGCGCACAGGAACGGGAGAAACCAGCAAGCAGCAGCCTGCCACAGCAGCGGCAGCGCTGATAGCGTGGTGCTGGTGCCGCGGCCGCTGCACGGCACGACGGCACGGGGGCGCCTGCTGGTGCAGGCGCTCGTCGTGGCGCGGAGCAGCAGCGCCTGGCTCAGCCTCCCTGCTGCGACACCATCATCGCCACCGCTTAGCAGCGGCACAGCTGCAACGTTGACCACGTGCATGGCGCTGGCCTTCGGCGGCACTCACACCGCCCCTCCGCGGGCAGCGTCGACATGGAGCTCCTCCGTGGCTCCAAAGGCAGGCGGCAGACGGAGGGCATCGCAGCAGCAGCGCGGACGCCTGCCTCCTCCAGCCGCGACGGCGACACCGTCGCCTGGCACGACCGTGGTGCTCTCCGCCGCGCGAGGGAGCCGCGGCCCTGCCCCCCCAGTACCACCATCAGGCAGTGCGGCACCACCACCGCCGCCACCAGCACCCTCCACCTCATCCCCTCCAGCAGCAGCACCGCCGCACCGCCCCCAGCGCGCCCCCACGCAGATCCTCCGCGCCACCACCGCCTCGCCGCCCCCCCGCCTGCCGTCCCCCAGCAGCAGCGCACCGGCGCGCGCGGCGTCCCCCGCGCCGCGGCAGGGCACCGTCATGCTGACGGCGCTGCTGCCCCCACAGCCGCCGCCCTCGCAGCCGCGCGCGCCGCCCAGCGGTGGCGACACGCCCCTGCTGATGAGCGCCACCGAACGCGTGCACCACCTCATCTCCGAGCCGGGCAACTCCCTCACCTGCATCCTCGACCTAATCGTAAGCGAAACCTTACTTTCTTTTCTGTTGCTCCTCTTGGTGGTCAGTTTCTGGCGCAACTGCTTGTGCGCCTGTGCGCTTCGCAACCGTCCGCAGAAGTTCCGGGGCGTCAAGCACAGCACGCTGGCGGGCCACCTGCTCGTCCTGCTGCGCCAGGGGCGGGTCACGCTGCCGCAGCTGGCCGGCCTCTACAGCCTGGGCCTTGACGCCGGCGCGCCTGCGGCCCCTGCGGGCAGCAGCGCCGGAGGGGAGGGTGGGCAGGCGCCAGCGGGCGCGGCACCTCCTCCCGCGCAGCGCTTTGGGTGGGCGCAGAGCCCGTCGCCGCACGCGAGTGAGTGCGGTGAGGTGCGCTGCATGTGCTGCAGGAAGCCCTGCCGCGGATGATGCTGCTATCCGACCGCGTTGCCCAGCAGCCCACGCTTCACGCCTCCGCGCCCTGCCGCTGCCGTGGCGTGCCCCGCCTCGCACGCAGCCGCGCACCCTCCCTCCCCGCCGCCGCCGGGGTCAGCGTCGCTGCAGTGGGCCGACGTGCGCACCGCGCTGGACGAGGTGGCGGCGCTGCGGCCCCGCGTGCGGGCGCGGCACAAGCGCGTGGAGGCGGCGGCGCGGCTGCTGGGCGAGCGCCACGCGGCCGGGGTGGCGCGGCAGGAGGCGCACAAGCCCGGCATCACCGCCCTGCAGGTGAGCGCCGGCCCTTTGGCAGGGCCCGACGAACCCGCCCGCCCGACGGCACAGGACCAGCAGTCAGTCACGCATCCCACCTCAATCGGATTCGCAGCAATCTTCTTCCCGTGTTCTGCAGGTCGAGCTGCTGGACACGTTGCAGCCGCCCGCGCCGGCCACGCCCGCCGCCGCCCGCGCGCCCGCGCCCGCCGACCCCCCCACCGTCGCGGACGGCGCCGCCGCGCCCGCCAAGCGGAGGGGGCGGCCGCGCAAGGCCGCCGGCGACGCGCCACCGGACGGGCAGCAGCAGCAGGCGGCCGAGGCGCAGCTTCCGCCTGCCGCAGAGCTGCCCTTGGTGCCGGGGCTACGGCAGCCCGAGTGCGCGCGGTTCGGCGGGCAGCAGGCCCGCCGGGCCTGGGGCTTGCTGCAGGGCCGCAGCTGCCGCGACATGATGAGCCCGCCCTTCAGCGGCAAGCACGCCGTCAAGGTGCGCGCGCAGAGCTTGCGGGGCAACAACAACGGGCGATTGGGGCTGGCCTGCTGAGAGTGGTTGGTTGCTGTTGCCGCAGGCTGAGCGTGGTGTGTTTGCGCCCGTGTGTGGGGGCCCGCACGCAGCTGTCAACGGTGCAGACGTCGCTGATTGAGTCGGTCAAGGCGGGCGTGGACCTGCCCTTGGACAGGCTGGCCATCGAGTTTGGCCTCCGCAGCCCTCCCGGTGAGGAGAGGCCCGTGCTTGACCTTGACAGTCCACTGACAGCGTCGCGCATGGTGCACGGGCGGCCAGCGACCCTGGCGGCGGTTGGTGTGCGTGGGCGGGCGACCATGCAGGGGCGCCGGCGGCCGAGGCGCGGGACCTGGTGCCTGCGCTGCGCGAGGCCATCATGCGCGCGGTGGCGCAGGACAGCGTGGGCAGCTTCAAGTGGGCCATTGGCGTGCGCGAGCAGCTGCTCTCGGGCGCGCCGCAGGTGGCCAGAGGTGCGTTCGTTGTCTTGGCCTTGCGGTGCTTTGCGTGTCCAGCTGGGGTTGGCATGGACGGCTGCAACGGGGCGCTCAGCACGTGTTTGCGGCGTGCGTGCTCGGTGCGCTGCTCGCAGCGGTGCTGGCGCAAGAGGAGGAGGGCGCAGAGGACGGCGGCGGCGTGGACGTGACGCTGCGGCAGATACGGCTCATGCTGCACGTGCTGCGGTGGGAGCACTTCAGGCAGCAGGTGGCGGCTGCGGCGGCGCAAGACGAGGCGGCTGCCGGCGAGCACGACGAGCAGAGGCAGCAGGAGCAGGGCTCACACGTCGCTTCCCTGCCCTCAACGACGCCCCCGTGGAGGCCGCGCCGGGGCAAGCAGTGGATGAGCAGCAAGCGCGCTTGATGGGTTGCGGGCCTGCCGCAGTGGTGCCTGCTGACCCAGACTGGCGTTGGCGTGCACGTGTTGGCGTGTTGTTGCGGGGGAGGACCGTGGCAAGCAGCCCAAGCGCGGTTCTCGAAGGCCAAAGGTCGCAGCGGCCGCTCAGCGTGACTTGAACATGCGCGAGCACAGGGCAGCCTCCTCTGCCCGGTCCTGCTGCCGCAGCGCCCGCATGAGCTCCAGCACCTCGTGCACCTCGTCGTCCTGCTCCTCATCCCCGCCGCCCGCGCCGACGCGCACCGCCTGCAGCCTGCCGAGCGCCTCCTGCGCCTCCTGCATTCACAGCAGGACGGCGGCAGTTGCACTCTTAGCACGTGCAGCCCCCCAGGAGGCACGTGGTGAAGCAGGTTGCTGGCTGCGGACCTTGAAGTTGCGCCGCCAGGTGTGCGCCCGCGCCAGCAGCAGCAGCAGCTCCTCGCGCGCCGAATCCTCCGTCGGCGCCCCGTGGGATGGCGGAGGGCGCTCCAGGCACTCCCTGCAGGTGGCCACCGCGTCGCCGTACCGCTGCGCGGCCAGCTGGGCGCGCGCCAGCTCCAGCAGCGTGGCCGCCTGTGGCAGCGCAGCGCAGGCGTGCCGATGCAGGCGCTCAGCTCCGCCAGCAGCCCGTGGCCCTGGTGCGGTGTGGCGTTGCAGCAGCGCTCACCGTGTTGAGGTCGATGAGGCCTTGCTCCTCAGCGCTGCAGCCCCTGACCAGCCTCAGGATGCTGAGCGCCCGCTGCAGGTGCTCGGTGGCTCCTGCGGCGTCAGACGCCTTGCGTGCCTTGCTGCGCTCCTCCAGCTGCAGCGCCACAGGCGTCACAAGTGGACGTCAGCGCATCCATCCACCGGCGCTGTCGAGTTCAGCTTCAAGCAAGCGAGGAGGGCGCTCACGTGTTCGTTGAGGGCGTCGCGCAGCTGGGTGGTCGCGACGTGCACGGCTGGCCGGGTCAGTGCTTCAAAGGCGGCCTTGCTGCCAGGGGAGCCCTGCACGCAGGGCATCGCGAGCGCCTGCGCTGGACGCTCAGGAGGCGCCACCGTGCCGCCGTGCGGGCGTTCAAGTGAGCAGCACGCGCCTTGAGCTGCTGCAGCACCAGGAACTCGAGCTCCTCCTGAGTCATGCGCTTGGTGGACAGCGCGCGCTTGGCCTGCCTCAAGAGCGCCTGCACACACGTGTTGGGGCGCTGGCGCTGGGGAGATGAAGGGCTCCCTCGCTGCGCACGGCACGGAGTTCACGCAACCCCCGGCGCGCGGACCTGCGCCTGCTGGTTGAGCGCCCAGAAGCGCAGGCCGTGCTCCGCGTCGTTGGCGAACGAGAGGATGATGCGGCGGAGCACCGGCGTGCTGAGGAAGGGTGAGAGAGCCGCGGCCACCTCAGGACCAGCGGCTTCCACCTGTGCCAAGAGCTCGCGCGTCGCTTCCCTCTCGGCCGCCTCGACACTCTGCAGCGCCTCTTCTCGCTGAGCGGCCTCGACGATCGCGCGGTTCTCGGGCCGCAGCGTGAAGGCCCGGAAGCTCTCTTCCTGCGCGACTCGGAGAGCAGCGACTGAGCCTTTCCGTCGTCGCGCTGGCCGACCGCTTCGGCAACCCCACGCGACGCACCAGAGCCTTGCTAAAGTCCTGCGCGCCGCCGCCCCTGCCTGGCATCTTCTCGTTTGTTTGGTGTGTGCATCGAGGCTGGCCGAGGCCGCCGCTGCTTGGATCATCGGCCACGGGAAGAGCCAACCACTCGTTTGGTGCTCAGGCAGTTGCACTCACCAAAGCAGCAAGAACTGCACGCTCGAGAGAGACCCGCGCGGGTTTTGGGCGTTGGTTTTGGTTATCAGCAGCGCCACAGCGTCCACGCGCGGCTTGGCCGCCAGCGCACACAAAAAAGGGTTGGGGGCTCAGGTGGCGGCGGCGGCACGGCAGCCTCCGCCGCCCGCGCCCACCGCCACCCCGCAGACACGACGACTCGTCACCCGCACACAGCCACACCGTGCCCTCGCCACCATCTGCTGCTGTGGAACGCTGCTCCTTTTCCGGCCCGACAAAGCGCGCGACGGAGAGGTGGCACGTTTACAGCTTGTCCTCGTACTCGCCGAGGGGCTGGATCTCCAACTTGACACCTGCGGGTGGGGCGCAACTCACGCCAGCAACACAGCGCGCGTCAGCACCAGCCGCCTCAAAGCAGAGCGCTGCAGCACTCATCCCGCCCGCAGCAGCAGCAGCAACGCTCGCGCTGCCTCACCCTTGCGCTTGCGGATGTCGGAGACGAGCGTGTGCGCCTGGCTGCCCGGCTGCAGCGGGTCGGCCTGCAGCGCCTCCCAGTGGTCGAACACACACTGGGGGAAGGCCTGGCCCGACGTGGCGGCGCGCAGCGTGCCCGTGAAGCCAAAGGACTCAATGACGGGCAGGTACGCCTGTGCAGGTGGGCCACGGTGAGCGCACGCCACGCACATCCACCACCGCCAGCGCGCACGTTCGCGACAGCAGCCGCGCTCCCACGGGCACCGCACCGCCTCCCAAAGCGCGAAAACGCCCCCCTGGGCCCTCACCTTGACGTTGTACATGGGCGTGCCGGGCCTCTGCGCCTCCTCAAACACCATGCCGCGCTTCTGGTTCATCACGCTGTAGATGCCGCCCAGCGCGCTCTCTGGCGCCTGGATCTCCACCAGGTAGACGGGCTCCAGCAGGCGCGGCTTGGCCGTCAGCTGGGCCGCGTACATGGCGCGGCGCGCCGTGGGGATGATCTGGCCGCCGCCGCGGTGGATGGCGTCGGCGTGCAGCGTCACGTCCATCACCTCGAAGCAGATGCCGCGCATGTTCTCCTCGGCCAGCACGCCCTCCTTGGTGGCCCACTGCAGAGCCGCCACGCACGAGTCCTGCGAGGGAGGGGAGGCGAGGCGCGAAACCGGGGTGAGGTCGGTGGGAGGTCGGCTCGCGCGCTGTGCGCCACGCTCCCGCAGAACAGGAGGCTGCCACCGTCGCAGGGCCCGTGATGATGGCAGCGAAGAAAGAAAGAAAGAAAGTGATGTCTACTCTCACCTTGATCTCGTTGAGGTACTGCACACCCTTGGTGGTGTCGACCAGCAGGTTGGGGCCCTGGGTGTCGGGGCCGAAGGCCCAGATCTTCTTGGTGTTCTCCTTGTCCCAGCCAAAGTCCTCGCTCAGGATCTTGGAGCGCACCTTGGGGTCGTCGCGGGGGCCCAGCTGCGCGGCGCGAACAACCAGCAGCAGCACCGCCACGACCTCTGCCCCCCCCCTCTCCCAGTCGGAGCCAAGCTGCTGGCGCGCAGTACAGCGCAAGCAGCGGGCCGCCCGCGTGGCGGCGGCGCGCGCAGCACGGCAAGGGCGCGCACCTTGCCCTCGTCAATGACCTCGGGCAGGCCGTCCTCCAGCGGCCTGGCCTGCAGGTAGATGCGGTTGTGCTTGTTGGGCGACTTGGACATGACGATGTGGTCCGAGGTGGCCGTCACCGTCTCGCGGAACGACACAACGGGCTCCGACACGCGGATCTCAGCGCCGCCCATGAAGTCGTTCTGCGGCGCAGCCACACAACGCGCACGCGCGCGTCACGCCACGCCCCTGCCGCATACGCGAGTACCCCCCGCACGCCTGCTTCCCCGAACGCCGCGTCGCCAGCCAGTCGCTCACCTGGAGGTCGTTGAGGCAAATCTCGAGGTGCAGCTCGCCGGCGCCGGCAATGATGTGCTCGCCCGTCTCCTCAATCACGCACTGCACCATGGGGTCGGAGCGCGCCAGGCGCTTGAGGCCCTCCACCAGCTTGGGCAGGTCCGACGCCACCTTGGGCTCCACCGCCACGCGCACGACGGGCGACACGCTGAACTTCATGGCCTTGAGCGGGTGCGCGTCGTCCTTGCCCTCGTTGGTCAGCGTGGCCGTCTTGGTGATGAACTGGTCCAGGCCCACCAGCGCCACCGTGTTGCCGCACGGCACGTCCTCGACCGCCTCCTGCTTGCGGCCCATGCACAGCACCGTGCGCTGCACCGCCTTGATGTAGAGGTCCTTCTTCTCGCCTGCGTAGCAGCGTCAGGGAGTGCCGACCAGCAGCAAAACGTCAGCTCCTTGACAGCGCAGGAGCGCGGCTAGCGAAACGCGGGCGGGCGGGCGGCGCACCTGGCACGTAGTTGGGGCCCATGATGCGGACCTTGGAGCCCGTGGCCACCTTGCCGGCGAACACGCGGCCAAAGGCAAAGAAGCGGCCCTTGTCCGACGTGGGGATCATCTTGCTGATGTACACCATGAGCGGGCCCTCGGGGTCGCAGTTGCGGATGGCCGTGGCGTACACGTCGTCCAGCGGGCCCTCGTACAGCGTGTCCACGCGGTACTTCTGGGCCTGTGGCACAGCAGCACAAAGTTCCACCACGCCCGCAAGTCAGCCGCAGCGCGAACATCTGCACGCGCGCGGGCAT
>VFQP010004934.1_pt1 | contig 11977 bp, 10 predicted proteins | sample 3512351 | NCBI WGS metagenome assembly VFQP01 (sample SAMN10412372, study PRJNA504923) | tailings metagenome | isolation source: Relicate 1 Philex TSF1 revegetated site | place: Philippines: Tuba, Benguet | collected 2017-08-29
CCGGCGGTTAATGACATTTCCTCGCCCAGCCATGCGGTCTGCGTCAGCAGTTTATGGCTGAACAGGCTGGCAGGCGCGCCCCCGGTCATGGACAGCGTGCCATCAAACCCTGCGCCGTTGCTGGATATCACATTCCCTTGCAGCGTTATCTGCGGCAGCTTGTCCACCGGCTGGAACAGCGCGTTAAGCGGCAATCCTTGCGTGCCTGCCGATTGTCCTGTTGTTATTTCGACATTCACCGGCACATCGCGAAAAACCATATCGCCCAAAATTTTGTATGGGCCGCGCAAGCTCGGCGCGGAAACCGATAAATTCAAATTGCCGAACTCGATATCCGTGTCGGTCGCCGCCTGCACATAGCGCACGCGGCCGCCGCGCATCGTCACATCGTTCAGGGCCACCGCATCACCCGCCTGGCCGAATGTCATGGTGCGATTTTCAGCGCCCTGCGCAAGCCCGTGCCAGCCTGCGCGGCCGTCGGCCAACACTTCCAACGTCAACTGCGGCTCGACCAGATGAATTTTTTCAATCTCGATGCGGCCTTCCAGCAGCGGCATAAACCGGACCTTGGCTTCGAGGCTTTTCAGCTTCAGCAGTACAGGCGCTTTCGCGCCCTCGATGGATGCCACCGATACATCATCCACCTGCAGCTGCGGATTGGGCAGCAAACGGAATGACACATCACCGCCAACCGCAACATCGCGCCCCAGATAAGCCGACGCATGCGTGACCAGCGTGTCTTTATGCTTGTTCCAATCGATGAAGTTAGGCGCGATCAGGATAATGGCCAGCATGACCAGCAGCAGAACAAAAAGCCCTGCAATGATACGTTTCATCATGACCGCTTCCTCCTGCCGTTTGCCCAGGCTGCCGCCGTTATCAGGCGGACTGGCGTTGTTTCTGCGCAATCACGCCCATCACGGCCGCGGCGGCGCGTTCGCTGGGCGCCTGCGGGTCGCCAAGACCGATTTTAATCAATGCCTGACGGAAATCCATCAGCTGCTGGCTTCGTGCGTCTTTGTCATCCATCAGGCGCAACAGCGCGCGCGACATCGGCTGCGGTTCGCAATCTTCCAGCAGCAATTCAGGCACCACAGGACGGCGCAGCAAAATATTGACCAAATTCACATACGGGGTTTTGACCAAATGCTTCGCCACCCATGCCGACGTGGGGTTCAGTTTATAGGCGATGATATGCGGGGTGTCCGCCAATGCCAGCTCCAGCGTCACCGTGCCCGATGCGGCCAGTGCGGCGGTACCGGCGGCGAAGCTGTCGTACTTGTCCTGATCGTCCGTCACGATGATGGGATTGATCCCCTTGCCCGTGAAAAATTTTTCGATATACCCCTTGAGGTGCGGCAAGGTCGGAATGACGATGACGGCCTGATGGCGGTGACTAAGCACCAGATCGGCGGTGTCGCAGAATTTGTCCAGCAGACGGCTCAGCTCGCTCATGCGGCTGCCGGGCAGCATGCAGAACACGGGCTGGTTTGCGCGCAGGCCGTATTTTTCGCGAAAGCGCGATCCGTCGCCACGGCTGTCCATTTTCTCGACGACGGGATGGCCGACGAATGTCGCATCAAGCCCATGACGCGTGAAATACGGCGGCTCGAACGGCAGCAGCGTCAGGATATGGTCGAGGAATTTAGAAACTTTCTCCGCCCGCTTCGGCCGCCATGCCCAGACGCTGGGCGCGACGTAATGCACGCACGGGATATCCTTGCTGCGCGATTTGATTTGTTTGACAACGCGGAAGCAGAAATCGGGACTATCGATAGAAACCACCACGTGCGGTTTGAATGCCAGCGCCGCCTTGCGCGTCTGACGGATACGCGCCATGATTTTAAACAGGCGCGGCAATACTTCGGCCAGTCCCATGACAGACAGCTCTTCCATCGGGAACAGGCTTTGCAAACCTTGCGCCTGCATGTTCTTGCCGCCGACGCCCTGGAAATGGATATCGGGGCGCAGGTCTTTCAGCGCGCGCATCAGGTTCGCGCCCAACAGGTCGCCCGACGCCTCGCCCGCGATCACGAAAATGCGCAGCGGCTCTTGTACCTGCGCCTCGGGCGGCAGAATGTCTTCGTCAATCATGCCCAGCAAATCCGTCATGCGCTAAACCCTTCAATAAACAAACCCAGACGGTCGACCGCTTCGACGACTTCGTCGCGGTCGAGCAAGATCGACGCCCCCGCCTCGACCGCAATGCCGGCCAGCCCTGCTTCGTACGCGCGGCGCACGGTGCGCAGGCCGATCGCGGGCAGATCAACACGGCGATCCTGCTGCGGCTTGCAGGATTTGACCAGCACGCCGCCGATGCCCTGGCGGCGGTGCTTGCGGCAGCGGGCGAGCAGGTTATCCGTCCCCTCCACCGCTTCGATACCTATCACAATGCCCTGCTGCACCACGGCGGCCTGACCGACGTCGAGCGCGCCCAGCGTCTTGGTCACCTTGATGCCGAAATCGCGGTCGATGCTGTTTTGGCCGCCCGGCTTGATCTTGCCCAGAACGCCCACGGGCGTAATCAACGCAGGTTCCACATCATGCGCGCCGACAATGCTGAAGCCTTCTTTTTCCAGCTCGTCCACCACGGCACGCAAGAGCGCGTCGTCGCCGAATGCGGCAGCGCCCAGACGCGCAAAAACTTTGATCGTGCGCAGATCGGGACGCATTTCACGCAGCGACGGGCGGCGAATGGCGCCCGCCATAACCAGCGTATCGACGTTGTTCTGTTTAAGGATATCAATGGCCGCGTTGGTTGCGCCCAGTTTTGTCCAGCCATGCGGCACGCCGCGCATCAGGTTTTCTTCGGTTTGCCCGCGAAAGCCCAGCACAAAAAATTCGCGGCCGTCACGGCGGCTTGCCTCAATGAGCCTGCGGGGAAGGCCACCGCTCCCCGCTATGATCCCGAGGCGCGACATGCGTCAACCGTTCGCGGCGGATTTGGGCTGAAGAACCGAGCGGCCTTCTTTCGCGCGGATAAAATCGATCATGCGCATGACGGCCTGTTCGGCGCTGTAGTCATTGGCGACATGGTCGATGCGTTCGGCCAGCGTGCCTTTGTTGTCGAACAGCTGGCGGAAGGCTTTCATCAGAACTTGTACCTGCTCTTTGGTGAAGCCGCGGCGTTCGAGGCCGACGTAGTTAAGCCCTGCCAGATGCGCGCGTTCGCCTTTCACAAGGCCGTAGGGAATGACGTCGTATTCAACGCCCGACATACCGCCGATCATGGCGAAGGGGCCGACGCGCACGAATTGGTGAATAGCCGCAAGGCCGCCGATGATGGCGAAATCGCCCACTTCGACGTGACCGGCCAGCGTGGCGTTATTGGCCAGAATGACGTTATTGCCGACGATGCAGTCATGCGCCACATGCGACGCCGTCATGAACAGGCAATTGTCTCCGACGACGGTTTTCATCTTGTCGCCTTCGGTGCCCGGGTTCATGGTGACATGTTCGCGGATTTTGCAGCGCGCGCCGATGATCAGCTCTGACTTCTCGCCTTTGAATTTCAAATCCTGCGGCGCAGAGCCGAGCGATGCGAAAGGCCAGACAATCGTTTCATCGCCAATGGCGGTACAGCCATCGACGACCACATGCGCTTTCAGCTCCACCCCCTTGCCGAGTTTCACGTTGGGGCCGACCACGCAATAAGGGCCGATCTTGACGCCTTCGCCAAGGATCGCGCCGTCTTCGATGATTGCGGTTTTATGAATGGTGGCCTCGGCCATGTTGCTCTCCGTCTCGCGCGGGTTAAAACTGGATAAGGTATTGATAGCAAAATGGATTTTGAAGGCCAAATCACGCTATGTGACAGTCTGTGACAAAAAGACCTGTAAAAAGGCCCCTTTTGGAGCGAAAAACCCCGAAAAACCGGCAAAAAGCCTTATTTACCATCCATAATCATGGCGGTGACAACGGCTTCGGCGCACAGCTCGCCCTCCACGCGTGCCGCGCCCTTGAACTTCCAGACGTTGCGGCGGTTTTGGACGCGCACGACTTCGATGATCAGCTGGTCGCCGGGGGTAACGGGTTTGCGGAATTTCGCCTCGTCAATCGCCATGAAATAAACCAGCTTGCCTTCCAGCTCTTTGCCGACCGAATGCACGACCAGCGCGGCGGCGGTTTGCGCCATGGCCTCGATGATCAGTACGCCGGGCATCACGGGGGCGCCGGGGAAATGGCCGTTGAAGAAGTCTTCGTTGATGGTGACGTTTTTCAGCGACACGGCGCGTTCGTTCGGATCCACCTCCAAAACGCGGTCGATCAAAAGCATCGGAAAGCGGTGCGGCAGCATTTCCATGATGCGGCGCGTATCCAGCAGCGGTGCCGAGTTTTTTGCCGGAGAAGTCGTCGTCGTCATGTTTCTTCATTTCCTTTTTTAAGACTGATGCGCGACCAGATCGCTGTCTGGCGCATGAATTGACGGATAGGCACGGCGGGCGTCCCCATGACTTCACCGCCCGGCGGGACGTCACGCATAATGCCCGATTGCGCGGCAATTTTCGCGCCCGAACCGATTTTGAGATGACCGGCAAAGCCAGACTGGCCCCCCGTCATCACGTAATCGCCCAGCTGGGTAGAGCCGGAAATACCGGTCTGCGAAACGATCACGCAATATTTGCCGATCTGCACGTTATGGCCGATCTGCACAAGATTGTCGATGCGCGAGCCCTGCCCGATAACGGTATCGGGGCCTGCGCCGCGGTCGATGGTGGTATTGGCGCCGATTTCGACGTCATCGCCAATTACAACGCGGCCCAGTTGCGGCACGGATACATAGCCCGCCGGATCAATCGCAAAGCCAAAACCCGGGCGGCCGATCACAGCCCCCGGATGTATGCGCACTTTGTTGCCGACCAGCGCATGCGTGACATAGACGCGCGCGCCGATATCGCAATCCGCGCCGATTTCAACCCCGTCTTCGATCACCGCCAGCGCGCCGATACGCGTGCGGGCGCCGATTTTAACGTCTTTGCCGATAATCGCTGCATGGTCGATATGGCAATCTTCGCCGACCTGCGCCGTTGCATCCACCACCGCAGACGGCGCCCGGAATGCCGCAGGCGCCACGGGCAAATAGAACGCCTGCGCCGCCAGCGCATAGGCTTTATAGGGGTTTTTGTGCGTCAGGCATATCGTGCCCGCCGGGGCATGTGTCGCCAGTTCGGGACGGACAAACACCGCACCCGCCTTGGTATCCTTGAAAAACGATACGTATTTTTTGTTATCAAGGAATGACAGATGATCTGGCCCTGCATCCTGCAGCGGCGCGACATCCACGAGTTTTTTGGCCGACGCCGTAGGGTCGGACAACAGCGCGCCCGTCAGCTGGGCAATTTCGCCCAGCGTGAAGGGCCCTGCGATTTTAAAAAAACGTGGATCCGCCATGACTGCGCCTGCCCTGCTTATTTCTTTTTGGGCAGGGTAAAGTTGACGGGCACTTTTTTCACGTCTTTGTTCAGGCGTGCCAGTACCTCGGGCGAGATGTCATAGCTGGTTTCAGCCAGAATGACGGCTTCGTCGTTGAATACCGCTTCCAGACCGCGGGAGCGTGCGATTTCAGCGGCGATTTTCAGCGCTTCTTCGCGCAGTTTGGTCATGGACTGGTTGAACGCGTAATCCAGCGTCTGCTTGCGCTCCTGCACTTTTTTAAATGCGGCGGTCGCTTTTTGTTCGAACGCTTTGCGCTGCGCGTCAAACTCGGCTTCGTTCATTTTGTCGCGCTTGCCGACGATGCCTTCTTTTTCTTTTTTCAGATCGGCTTCTTCTTTGGCGATCAGGGCTTCGTATTCTTTGCGCTTGGCGTTGACGGCCTTGATGATCTCTTCGCCAGCCACGCTGTCTTTCAGGATGCCGTCCATGTTCATGATGCCGAAGGTACCTGCTTTGGCGGCGGCGGGTGCGTTTTCAGCGGCCATGACGGGCGCCGAAGCCAGCATCATGACGGCGGCAAAAGCTGCAAGGAAGGTCTGTGTCTTTTTCATCTTCATATACTTTCTATGATCCGTTTTGTTTTTCCGCTTGCGCCGGCGCCGTTTAGAAACGGGTACCGAAGCTGAAACGGAAGAATTCTGTTTCGTCAAAATCTTCTTTCACGACGGGCACCGCGAAGTCCATGCGTACCGGACCGAAGGGCGAGCGCCACGAAACGCCCACACCGGCCGTCATACGCAGGCTGTCTTGGTCCTGAATGCCGGGGCCGCTTTCGTCCACGCGGGCCAGCACACCGAAGTCGCTGAACGTGCGCAGGCGCACGCCAAGGTCTTCGGGCAGGCCGGAGGGGAACTCAAGCTCAACGGAGCCGCGATAGAAATAGTTCCCGCCCAGCGCATCCCCCGTCGCGTCGTCACGCGGACCGATACCGGATTCTTCAAAGCCGCGCAGCGTGCTGCCGCCAATAAAGAAACGCTCGTTGATCCGCAGGTCATTGCCGCCGAAGCCAAAGATATAACCGGCTTCGCCCAGCAGGCTCAGAACCCATTTGTCCACGACGGGATAATAAACCGTACCGCCCACGCGCGTGCGCAGGTAACGGGCATCGCCGCCCAGACCGGCGATTTCGTTTTCAAGGCGAAGAACCATACCCTCGGTCGGCTCCAGACGGCTGTCGGTGCTGTCATAGGTCAGCTTCTGGTTGATCGCGGAGGTTTTCCAGCGGCCTTCCTGATTTTTGATATACAGCGACGCATCGGCATCGATATTTTCGATTTCGGTCACGTCATAGCGGTAGCCGAGATCCTGCCGCAGGCGTTCGGACAGCGGATAGCCAAGACGCAAGCCCCCGCCCGTTCTGCGGCTATCGTACGAAGAGTAATCCTGATAGTCGCGCACGATGTGGAACGCATCGACGCCGAAGCTGAGATCACGCTTCAGGAAATACGGTTCGGTGAAGCTGAAGTCGAACTGGGAGCGGCGGGTCGACAGCGTCGTGGCCAGCGTCAGATCCTGGCCTTTACCAAGGAAGTTACGCTCGCGGATGCGGAATTCACCCAGCACCCCGTCCGACGTGGAATAGCCGCCGCCCAGCGACAATTCACCGGTCGATTTCTCGGCCACGTTGATATCGATGTTGGTTTTGTCGGGCGTCGTGCCGCGTGTGGTTTTCACCTGCACGTTTTCAAAATACGACAGGTTGCGCAGTTTCTGCTCCGAACGCTTCAGGCGCGCGGCGTTGAAGGGGTCGCCTTCGGCCAGCGTCATTTCACGGCGAATGACAGAGTCCATCGTGCGGACGTTGCCGCTGATGTTGATGTTTTCGACGAACGCCTTGCGGCCTTCGTTAATCGTGAACGTGATATCGATTTCACGGTCGTCGCGGCGGCGGTTGACGCTGGGCACCACGTCGACGAAGGCATACTGGCGGTTGCCCAGCTCGTCCGTCAGGGCATTGACGGTATTTTCAATCGCGCTGGCCTTGTACCAATCGCCCGATTTGAATGTCACGACCGAGTTCAGCTGCGCAGGGTCGAGGTCGCGGATATTGCTCTTGACGTCGATTTTCCCGACCTTGTAGCGCTCGCCTTCCGTCAGCGTGAAGGTCACATAGAAATTCTTGCGGTCGGGCGACAGCTCGGCAATGGCGCTTTCAACCAGGAAATCGGCATAGCCGTATTCAAGATAATGTTTGCGCAGCATTTCGCGGTCGAAGGCGACGCGGTCAGGATCATACTTGTCGGCACCCGACCAGACACGCCACCAGCGGTCTTCGCGGCTGCGGATCACGCGCTGCAGATCCGCATCGTCAAAGCGTTTATTGCCCAGAAACACAATGCGGGAGATTAACGTCTGCGGGCCTTCGCTGATTTCGAACACAAGGTTCACGCGGTTCTGGTCCAGCTTGATGATCTTGGGGTCGATGCTGGCGGAGAAACGTCCGCTGAGGCGGTAGACTTCCTGCAGACGCTCCACATCGGCCTGCACCTTGGTGCGCGTCAGCACGGTACGGGGGCGCAGTTGCACCTCGGCCATCAGCGCGTCTTTTTTCAGCTTCTCGTTACCCTCGAATGCAATTTCGTTGATGATGGGGTTTTCAACGACGACGACAATCAGGTCGCGGCCTTCCTGATACAGCGAGACGTCGGCGAACAGGCCGGTTGCGAACAGCGCCTTCAACGCGCGGTTGAGCGCATTGCCTTCGAATTTGTCCCCCGCCTGCAGGCTGATATACGACAGCACCGTCGCAGGTTCGATACGCTGCGTGCCCTCGACGCGGATGTCGCGGATGGTATCGGCGTTTTGCGCAAACGCGCCGCCGGATGCCGCCAGCATCAGCCAGGCAAGAAGAACAAACAGGGCGACGACAAGGCGCGGCGCCGGCATCTTCGGTGTCGGGAAGTCAAATGTGATCATGATCGGTCGTGCGCTTCGTGACGTAAGTGTCTACGTTAAGGTGTTATTATTTTTGTATTAGGATATCAGGCTCTTAACGTAGTCCACCAGCTTCAGTTGCACAAGATCATTCCACGTCGCAAAAACCATAATAAAGAGCAAAAACAGCAAACCGACGCGCAGCATGTATTCCTGCACCATATCGCTGAGGGGTTTACCGCGGATCTTTTCCATAGCATACATCAACAGGTGCCCGCCATCCAGCATGGGAATCGGCAGCAGGTTGATGAAACCAAGGTTGACCGACAAAAGCGCGGCGAAAGTGATAAACGCCACAATCCCCTTTTGGGCGAAGTCGCCGGCATAGGCGCCGATGCGCAAGATACCGCCCAGTTCGTCGGCACTGCGGATACCCAGCACCATCTGGCCCAGCGCGCGCAGCGTGTCGCCCGTAATCACGATGGTTTCGCGCGCCGCATACCATGTGGCGCTCAGAATATTGTGTTCACGCATTTCAAACGCGCCGCCGGGGCTGCTGATGCCGATGCGGCCCGTGGCGTGACGGAAACCGAAACGGTCGGTTTCATACTCGAGACGCGGGTTCACGCGCAGCGTGATCGGCTCGCTGTTCCATTCACGCTCGCCCGTTGAACGCTTCAGGACGATATCCATCGGCTGGTCGAGGTTGATGGCGGCTTCCTTGCGCAGCTGGGTAAAGCTTTCGATAGCGCGGCCGTTGACCGATACGATCCAGTCGTCGGGCTTGATGCCCGCTTTTTCCGCCGGCGAGTCCGACACCACGCCCGCCGCAACGGGCGGAATGTACGGCTGACCCTGGAAGTAATAAAGACCGGTCAGAATGAAAATCGCAAAAATATAATTGATGGCAGGGCCCGCAATCACAATGGCCGCACGGCGGCCGACGGACTGGGCGAAGAACGCGATTTTACGCTCGTCAGGCGTCATCGGGCGCGCGGCTTCGGCGCCCTCTTCTTTCACGGTTTCGCTGCTTTGGGCGCTCGCGGGGTCGGTGTCGCCGAACATCTGGACATAGCCGCCGAGGGGGATCAGGCAGAATTTCCAGCGGCAGCCGCGCTTGTCGGTCCAGCCGAAAAGCTCTTTGCCAAAGCCGATCGAGAACTGGACGACCTTCACGCCGCACATACGCGCGACAATATAATGTCCCCATTCATGGACGAAGACGAGGACGCTGAGCACCACAATGAACGGTCCGCCGTAGTCTTTGAAAAACTTGACCGGCACCGCCAGCATATCTATCAAAAATTCCATGATAAGCCGCCCTCTCGCATAAAGTATTATTATATCTGTTTATTGTACCGCCCGGATGATCTTTTCGGCAAGGCCGCGCGCTGCCAGATCAAGCGCGATCACGTCATCCAGATTTGATATGCCCCCGATATCAGCCGTTTGCAAGGCCTTATCGGAAATCATTTCAATTTTATCGAAACTTATCCGGCCGCCCAGGAAAGCCTCAACCGCCACCTCGTTCGCGGCGTTCAGCACCACCGGATGCCCCGCCCCCGCCCGCACGGCGCCGCGCGCCAGATCGACGGCGGGGAAGCGGGCCGTATCAATCGGCTCGAACTGCATGCTGAGGGCCTGGGACAGGTCCAGACGCTGCCCCGTGGTTTCGATGCGCTCCGGCCAGCCCAGCGTATGGGCAATGGGCGTGCGCATATCTGGTGCGCCCATTTGCGCCAAGACACTTCCGTCCACGTATTCAACCATTGAATGAACAACCGATTGCGGGTGGATCAGTACATCAATTTGCTCATCCGGCATATCAAATAAATACGATGCCTCGATGATTTCCAAGGATTTATTCATCATCGTGGCGCTATCGATGGATATTTTGGCGCCCATCGACCAATTGGGATGGCGCACGGCTTCGGCCGGCGTAATGCCTGCCAGATCGGCACGACGGCGGCGCAGGAAAGGCCCGCCCGATGCCGTCAAAATAATCCGCGCAATGCCGCTGCGCTGCGCGGGATCGAAAACCTGAAACACCGCGTTGTGTTCGCTATCGACAGGCAGCAACGTCGTCCCCGCCGCACGCACGGCCGACAGCATCACTTGTCCTGCCGCCACGATCGATTCCTTATTGGCCAGCGCCACTGTGCGGCCTTGTGCAATCGCGGCCAGCGTGGGTTTCAGCCCTGCCGTGCCCACAATGGCCGCCATGATCCAATCAGCCGGACGTCCAGCCGCCGCAATCACGGCATCCGGGCCGGCGGCGGCTTCGATTCCCGTACCGGACAGGGCAGATTTCAGGTCGTTATAAAGACTATCATCGCCAATCACGGCCAGCGCCGCGCCCAAACGCTCGGCCTGTTCGGCCAGCAGGCGGACGTTTTTATGTCCAGTGAGCGCTTCGACGCGAAAGCGGTCTTTGTGGCCGGCCAGCAGATCAACCGTGCTTTGCCCGATCGAGCCTGTGGCGCCGAGAATGCTGACAGAGCGCACGGCAGGAACCGCCGCCGGTTTTGCCTGCGGCAGGCCGCCGCTCATCCCAATACCGCCTTGATGGCGCCAAAGATAATGGCGACGAGCAGCAAGGCATCGATACGGTCCAGAATACCGCCATGGCCGGGGATCAGCGCGCCGGTATCTTTGATACCGAAATGGCGCTTGAAGATCGAAATAAACAAATCACCCGCCTGACCAAACATCGCCAGCACAAAACCCAACACGAAATAGCCGACAGACCCCATACCGCCCAGCGTCTGGCCTTCCAGCCCCAGAACGCCCAGCGTCCACGGCGCGGCCATGCCCGCCGCTACCAGTCCCGCACCAACGCTGCTGCCAAAAAAGCCCGACCATGTTTTCTTGGGGCTGATTTTCGGCGCCAGTTTCGGCCCGCCCAGCGTGCGGCCGGTGAAATACGCGGCAATGTCGCTGGCCCATACAATGAACAGCAGCGTGCAGAAATGGAACAGCCCCGCCGTGGTGGCGCCATCGCGCAGCCAAACCATCATGGCCACCGCAAAGCCGACATAGATGAGGCCGAAAATCAGCAGCCACGGCTTGGGCCCGTTTTGCGAGAAGTTATAGGCGAAGACCATCGCCGACAGCGCCAGCAGGAACCAGACCGCCATAATGGGATTCATGACCATATAGCTGACCAGCACCGCCATCGCGCCGCAGCCCGCCGCCAGATGCACGATATGCTTGGGCACGTTATCTTTGCCCGTCAGCACCATGCGCGCCCATTCGAACGCACCAATGCCGCCGGCCGCCGCCATCATCCACGCAAATGGCGCCCCGCCCCACCAGATCAAAAACAAAACCGGCGGCGCAAACATCAACGCCCCTTTGACGCGTTCGTTGAGCGAGCTATTCACCGGCTTTTTTTCTTCGTGAGAGGGGGGAATTTCGGTGGTCATGATCTGGTTTCCTTGAAAAAGAAAAACGTAAACGAATGAGACGGCGGGCGCGGCGCGTCAGCCCCCGCCCTGCCCCGTTTTGGCATCGGCGGCATCGGCCTTCAACCCGCCATAACGGCGGTCGCGGCTGGCGTAGCAGGCCAGCGCGGCTTCCATATCGACGCGGCTGAAATCCGGCCACAGGGTATTGGTGAAAAACATCTCGGCATAGGCCAGCTGCCACAGCAGGAAATTGCTGATGC
>VFQP010004935.1_pt1 | contig 11975 bp, 12 predicted proteins | sample 3512351 | NCBI WGS metagenome assembly VFQP01 (sample SAMN10412372, study PRJNA504923) | tailings metagenome | isolation source: Relicate 1 Philex TSF1 revegetated site | place: Philippines: Tuba, Benguet | collected 2017-08-29
TGTCGCGTTGAGGGCTGCACACGAGCAGAGCCCTCACCTGCTCGAGGTCCATGGGCGCCAAGCCCTCAGGGCCCACCAGGCCCCGGTCCTGGCACAGCTGCAGGAACTGGATGAAGGTCATGGCCAGCTCGGCGGTGCGGGCGTTGGGCTTGGGCGCCGCAGAGGCGGGCACCAGCGGCAGCGCCCCGGCGCCTGCCGGGGGCGGCAACGCCGGCCGGGCGGGGCTGGCGGCACGCGAGGCGCCGGCGGCCTCCTGCTGCGCAGGGCGGGCAGGCCGGGGCGGGCTGAGTCAGGGCAGGTGTCTCAGAGCGCTGCGCCGCTACAGCCACGAAGGTGCGGAGGTTGCGAGCCTGGCGAAATGTGAACCGCAGATAACCACGCGCTCACCGGCGCCGCCGGGCCCTTTTGCTGCGACTGCTTGGCGGCGATCTGCGCGGCCAGCGCGTCAGCGTCCTGCGCGTAGATGTGGAACACCTGCGTGCGAGAGCAGGAGCCAGGCGCAGCATCGGAGCAAGCCGCGAGCATGCTGCTCTCCGCGCTCATCCGCAGTGGACGGTGTCGCAGTGACGAGCACTGTGCGCATGTGGGCCGTGGCCCGCCCCTCTATGTCCGCCCCGCTAGGTGCCCCACACAGATGCGATCCCAGCACCCCCGCGCAGCTCACCTGCTTGAGCTGGGGCTCCCAGGCCAGTATGGTCGAGATGACGGACGGCGCCATGAGCTGTTGCAGGAAGCGGTCGTACTTGGTGTCGGACGTCTGCGGCGCACACGCGTGTCGGGCAAGGCACCGCGCGAGGCAGCGCGGTGGGCTCCACCCCGCGACGACACGACTGCCGTGCACCTGCTTGACGACCGGGCAGCAACTCGTCGCGGACCAGGTCGCGCGCAGAGTCGAAGCACAACAGAGGAGCGCAAGGTGCAAAAGGCGCGGCGGCTCACCTCGGCGATGGGCAGGATGTGCCGCTCGACCAGGATGCGCCAGGCGGCGGTGGGCGAGGAGATCTTGGCGTACTTGGCCACGGCGATGCGGCGGAGCGCCTCGCCAAACTGCAAACATGGCACGCAGCATGCGCAGCGCTCTCAGCACGCACGTAGCCGGCGCCCGCTGACGCAGCAGTGGCCCAGCTGGCACTCGCACGCAGGACGCCGTCGCACCTGCGCCCGGCTCAGCACCAGCCGCTCCAGCTTGCTGGCCGGAGGCGGCGGCCCCTCGTCCACGCCCTCCTCCGCCGCGCCCAGGTCCGCCCGCGTGGTCGTCAAACGGTTCACCGCGTCCGACTTCTTGCCCACGCCAATCTGCCGCCCCGCCGCGCCGCCCCGCGGCGACCGTACCTCACCCCCCGCGCCCCGCGGCGACCCGACCATCACCGCCACCGCCGCCGCCGCCCCCGGCGCCGCCTCTCCCGGCGGCCCCACGTCCTCCTCCGAGTCCGACGCCCCACCGCCGCCCCCACCGGGCGGCAGCATCGAGCTACGGCCGTCGAGGAAGCCGCCTGGAAGCTGCCCGTCGCCCGGCGGCGCCGTGCCAAACAGCCCCTGGCCCGCCTCGCTCGCGGCGGCGGCGGCAGCGGCGGAGGAGGACGACGCCGCGCCCTGGTCGCCGGAGGGGGCAGAGTCAGGCGCCCGCCACACGCTGGTGCTGCTGGCTAGCCACCCGGGCACTTGCACGCCGCCCTCCTCCGCCAGGCCCGCCGCGCCTGGGCCGCCCAGCAGCGCGGGGACGGCGCCGGGCGCAAGCGTGGCATCGCCGCCCGCACGCCCGCCGCCGCCGCCAGAGCGCAGCGCAGAGTGGACCGCGCGGACCGCCGCCGCCGCCTCCCTCGCCGCCACCGCCGCGTCGTCCGACTGCCCAGCGTGCTGCTGCTGCTGCTGCGGCGCAGACGCAGACGCCTGCGGGGCTGGCTGTGGGTGGCTCGCGCCTCCAGCGGAGGCCGCCGCGCGCTGCGGGCGCTCTGGGCTGCCTCCCCGGCTGCGCCCACCACCCACAAGGTGCTCCGCCAGCCTGGCCCCCGGGTCGATGAACCGCGACGGGGAGCTCACGCGCGGCGGCGACCGCGGCGGCGACAGCGCGCCGGCGGGCGACGAGTTGCCCGTGGTGGAGCCGCATGGCGTGTGGCCAAAGCCCTCGGTGGTGAAGGAGGGCCAGCGCTGCAGCGCGCCGCCCAGCAGGCCCTGCTCCAGCTCTGCGCCGAGAGTCTCGTTCTGCAGGCGCTGCAGCAGGAAGCCGGGTGAGGGAGGACGCGAGGAGACGCTCCCGTCGGCCGCGGGGTGGTGGTCGTTGTCGCTCCAGGCGTCCGCGCCGGGCGGCCCACGCGCGGAGGCGTCGCCGCCCCGGTGGCGCTTGTGCTGGCGCGACGCGTGGCGGCCTGCGGTGCCGGGAGCAGCGCGACGACGCCAGCACGACAGTGCGCGTTGGAGGGCGTGCTGGTGTGTTGGATTTGCTTCTGCTGCTTGGACACCTTGGCGGGGTCGGAGCCCGACTACCGTGCGTATCAACACGTGTGCCTGCGAACGTGCGCAAGCAGCCTCGGCGAGGTGGTGCGGCGGTGAGCTCGCACCTGCGTGCTTGGCCGGCGGGTCGCCAAAGTGCCGCTGCATGGTCTCCAGGTGCTCCTCCAGCACAGCAGACACGTCCGCCACGCCCACGCCCTCGCGCACCTGCCAACGAGCACAGATGGAGCAGAGGAGGAACGCGGAGCAAGGATGCAAGCGATCGACGCGCTCCGCGAACACGCTTGTGCCTTAACTGCATGTTTGTGCGTGCCCAGGTGCCGAGAAGCAGTGGCGGACGCACCGCCTTGGCCGCCGCCGCCTGCGCCCTGGCCGGCGACGCCACGCGCTCGGCGTTGCAGCTCATGCGGTCGTGCGCGGCCCTGAGGCCCTGCGGCGCGTGCTCGCCCGCCAGCACGCCCATGAGCGCCTCGGCGGCGCGCGCGGCGAACGTGTTGTTGTCGGTTGGGAGTGTGGGCGACTGAGACCGGGGCGAGCTCCTGCAACCACACGCAACGATCGGTCGAGGCTGTGCTTTGGTTTCCGAGGCCCGACGAACTTGTTCGTGCGGAGCTTGACTGTTTGCGAGTTGAGCGGCAAGAGCACCTGCGGCTGGCCACCGGCACGCCCGACGTGCCCAGCTGATCGTAGCTCGGAGGCATGGCCACGATGCCGGCGTGGCGCATGCTGCGCGACGGCGACAGCGCCGGCGCGCCCGGCGCCGCGCCGCCGCCGCTGCCGCCCGTGCCCTGCATCATGACCTCAATCAGCTTCTCGCGGCCGGCGGGCGACGCGGCCCGCGCGCCGCCGCCGCTGCCGTGCGTGGGCGTCGCCGCGCGGGAGGGGCTGCCGCTGCGCTGGCCAGCGGCGCGCTTGCCGCGGCGCGAGGCGCCGGCGGCACCGGCGGGTGGCGAGGGCAGGTCGTCGTCCTCGGTCCAAGAGAGGTCGCCGGCCCTGCGTGTGTGCGTGTGTTGGATTGGCATCTGGTTGCGACACCTCGGCGGGGCCGGACTTCACGCTACCGGGCGTATCACATGCCTGGCTGCGCTTGGGACGCAAGCCAAGACGCATGCACAGGTGCAAAGGCACGAGCCGCACCTGTGCGCCTTGTCCAGGGCGGCGACGTGCTGGTCCCAGGCCTGGAGGCGCGCCGTGTGCGCCGTTGGGGGCTGTGGAGGCGAGCGGCGGGCGCGCTGGGCGGTGTGGCGGTGGGATGAGGGCGGGTGGCCGTTGGCCAGAGCGAGCGCTAGGTGCTGCTGGGGGTCGGGCGGCGTAGGGGTGGTGAGCTGGGCGTCGCCTCGGTCCTTGGCGTCCGTGAGCTGCGGAGCAGCGGCGGGGGGCGTGTGTGTGTCGCGTTTGCTCGGCAGTGGCGCGAGGTGCTTGGCGATCGAGGCCTGCAAAGTCGACTGCTCACCTGCTCGTGAAGCGACTCGTTCGCGACGGCCAGCGCCATGGGCGACTGCCTGAGCCTGGCCAGCTGCGTCGCCGTCAGGCCCGACCAGGCGGTCGAGGCCACCGCGGCGGACGGGAGCGCCGCCAGGGCCTGCGCCTTGAGTGGGCTCATCTCCGACGCGCCAAAGTTGCCGGCGTTCTCGTCCGCGATCGCCTCTGCGGGTGTCGTTTGCGATGGCGGCGGCGTTTGCTGGAGGCGGGGTGCTTGCGTCGCCAGCGTCCACGGCTCGCTGCTGACAGCGCTCGCTCGCACCTGACGCGACGAAGATGCGCCCCAGGCGCTCCACGGTCAGGTAGTCGTCCATGAGGTTCGAGTCGTCCACCACCTTGAGCAGCGCGGGCGCGCTCACGCCGATGCGCTCCGCCAGCGGGTCGATGGTGCAGTACAGGCTGCGGCGAGGTGAGCGGGGACGGGCACTCAATCAGCGCCGAAAGGGGCGTGGTCCCCCGAGCGTGGCAAGGGCACCCAGACACCCGCACCTGAAGGCCTTGTCGACCATGTGCTCGAGCTCCCCGTCGCTGTACAGGATGCGCCGGTAGCGCCACGGGTTGATGAGCTTGTCGCGCCAGATGCGCACGTTCTCCTTCATCTCGCGCAGCGCCGCCGACATGTCCTTGCCCGGCCACTGGCTCCGCACCTGCAGGCGCGATGTGGCAGCCCTGTGTCAGAGCGCGAAGCGACGCCGACAAGATCACGCAGGACCCGTGGAGACGCGAGGTCAGCGGCGCACCTCTCGGGCGATCCGCGCGCCTTCCTGGGTGGCGCAGCGCATCACCATGCACGCGCACAGCGTCTCGAGGAACTGCGGGTAGCTCACCTGCGATTCCACAGCAGCAGCGACGGGGCAGGCAACGAGGTGTCATCGAGGCAGCCCTGTACAGCCTCGCGCCTCGCACAGTCGTGATCCGCGACGCGCGCTCCGACTCACGGGCAGCGCGAGCAGTCGGGACGGCTCCAGCTGCTCGGGTTGCGTGAGGTGCGCGAGCGACGGCCCCATGATGCCCAGCAGCACGTACGCCAGCAGCCGCTCCCTCTTCTTCGAGTCGAGCTGCAGGAACAGCCTGAAAAGCAGACGACAGAACAGCACGGCACAGCCTTGACACTGGCATGGGTGTGGAAAGGCGGCTAGCGCAGAGCCAGAGCACTGAGAGCGGCGGGCGACTCACTCTCCCGTCATGCCGGTCTGGAAGGTCTTGCGGCTCCTGGGGATGGGTATGCCCAGCACGTCAAAGTCGTTGAGCACGGCCATGAGCACGGGCCGGCTGAGCGGGTCCAGAGAGGTGGGCAGCTGCGTCCACGCAAGTGAGAGGGGAGGCACCAGGACGATACGTGTTGCTGTGGGCGGCGGCAAGAGTGGCCCGTGCTGAGAACCGCAGGAGGGCAAGAACAGCTTTGCGTTGCCCAGGGATGCAGCGTTGTGCTGGGTGTGCGTGCGGAGTGGGCAGCTGCACGCAGTTGCTGGCGGCGCACCTTGCGGAAGTCGCCGTAGCCGCCGGGGATGACCGAGGGCGCGCGCTGGCGCGGCCACCACCACGGCATCTGCTCGTTGATGGGCACGTTGCGGTACGCCTCCTCCACGTCCTGAGCAGGGCAAAGCACGCGTGCGCAACACCACGCACAAGCTGTGACCTTGAACGCCACCGCAGCCAAGGTCCCCTACTTTGAGCTTTGCATCTGGGGCAGCCGTCTCCGGCCAGGCGGTGGTCCCGCCCTGCTGCACTCACGGCGATGAGCTCCGTCATGAGCTTGGAGAGCATCTTGGGCAGCAGGCCCGCCTGCCTGAGGAAGGCGCACACCCTGGCCAGCGGCACCCAGGTAGGGCACGCGTGCTGCTTCAAGCACCGCTTGGCGTCCTGCGCGCGCATCCACACGCCGGGCACACAGCACCCTGGTGGCGGTGCAGACGCCCAGGGCCGGCGCCCTGTCAGCATGAGGCTTTGCTGTGATCGCGGGCTGAGCCCTACGCAGGCATGATCTTCCAGGCTTGCTGCGTGCCAGGGCGGACGCCTGCGCGCTGCGCTCGCGGGCCGTGGGCAGCAGACGACGCGCCTGCAGCGGGAGCTGGAGGTCCGACAGGACGCCAGCCTTGGAGCTCAGCGTCTGAGCCGTGGCCGGCGCGCCCACCGCCGCCGCTGCACGCGACGCACACGCGGTGGCAAGGGTCCGGTTCGCAGCCGCCTTGCACGCTCGGCTGCGTCGTGGAAATGTGTTCAACGGGCGTTCAACCACCAGGTGACTCACGTCCTGTGCCGTACGTCATGTAGACGTAGCACTGGTGCAGCATCTCGCTCGTCTCGCCGCTGTCCACCTGCAGGCGCCGTCAGCGTGACTGAGACGCGTCGAATGACCCCGCCACGCTCCAGCCTCACGCCGCGCTCTGAGCGCGCGAGCGCAAACGGGGCCGCACGACGCCTGCGGCACCCTGAGCATGGATGGGGCTGAGGGCCGCTGGAGGCTCACCTGCAGCAGCAGCTCGGGGTCCGAGGCGCGAGTGTTGAGCCACGGCAGCGGCGCGCGGGCGTAGGTGGCCAGTTCCGCCACGTGGTGCTTGCACAGCATGCGCAGCAGCAGCGCCGGCGTCGACGCGTACGGAGGGTGCCTGCGTCGCGCGGACGCAGCACAGCGTCGGCGTCGTCGCGGGGCGCAGCGGCCGTAGGGATCTGCTTGCCAGAAGGCCGCTGCACCGGCGAGAGCAAACGCAGCGCCGCGTGCGCACCGCTCGGCGACGATGAGCAGCAGGGCGCCCAGGAACTCTGACGGCGTGAGCAGGCCCTTGCCCTCGAGCACGTTGCGGGCCGCCTGCAAGTCCGGCTTGCTCCCCGAGGCGCCGCCTGCGACAACAAAGGGTGAGGCGCGCCGCAGAATGACCTTCAGAGCACTACCTGCGAAGCGGGACGCGGCAATAAGCGCCATGTCGCGCACGGTGCATACCTGCGCCGGCCGTGACTCTTGACCGGCGCCTCTGGAGCTCGGGCGAGCTCTCTCGCGAGCGCGGCGCCGCCGCGGCGTCGGCGCCGCTGCCCTTGGCGCGACGGTGCAGCTCCAGGACCTTGGCGCCCGACTCCTGGTCGAGGTGCTCCTGGGCCTCGCGCTCAATCACCTGCTGCAGCGCCTGCCAGTGGTCGTCGCCGTCCCTGCGGGCGCACCTCGCCACCCACGCCACCGATCAAGCACGGGACGCTTTCGTCGAACATAGTGCGCAGCGTTGGCCACGCTGGCCACCGTCGCTCACCTGAGCAGCTCAAGCAGGCTGTCGGGCGCCGCGGAGGGCATTGCCAAGGCGGGCACGCCCCCGCGCGGCTGGGCCGGGCCGCCGGGCCCGTTGGCCGAGGCGGCGGGCGGCTGCTGCGCGGCCGGCGGGAGGTGGTGGTGCCGCCCCATGGCGGCCGCTTGGAGTTTGGCCCGCTGGCGCAGCGCCGAGGAGAAGCACGTAGCCACCTCCTGGAACTCGGTCGCGTTGTCCATCAGGTTGAGCTGCGCAGCAGAAGGGCAGCGGACAACACGGAACCAACGAGGAGCCTCGGAAGAGCAGGGACGAGACGTCGCACGAACATCATGCGAGTCCGTGGCCCGACTCGTGGAGAGCCGCGCGGCCATCGATGGCAAGCAGCCTCTGCGCGGCAGCGGCGGCGGCTCACGTGTTTGCAGAGCGTGACGGCGAGCTGCAGGTCGATGAGCGGCACCTCAGGCACGTCGTGGCGCCAGGGCGCCGCGAGGAACGCCTGCCGCAGCGCCGAGCTGAGCGAGGGCGGCGCGAGCCCTGCGGGAGGCGCGCCCCACAGCACAGGCACGATGTGAAGCACCACCCCACAATGAGCACGGCGCGCCGCGGCCAGAGCTGTCCTCTGCTCTGTCGGCCCCTGCAAAGCAGTGCCCAGGACGCACCGGTGGAGATGGGCGGCGCTTGCGTCTTGGAGCTGCCGGGCCGGTGGGTGCTGGCCACCCAGGCCGAGGCGTACGCGTGGATGAGGTGCAGGCAGGCCTGCCTCAGCTCCTCCTGGATTGGCGAGTACCTGAGGCCATGCACCACGCACAGCACACAAAGCGTGGCGAGGTGGAGCTTTTGCCTGGCCAAACTGTCAAATTGTGCTCCATCCGGAAGCAGAGGGAGCTCCCGCGCCCAGGAGGGGAGTGTTCACCTCGAGGTGCCGCACAGGCACAGGGTGTGCAGCTCGCCCGCCGCCAGCGCGTACGGGATCTCCTCCTTGGGCTGCATGCCGTGGCGGTAGCGAGGGCCCAGCAGCGTGCCCGCCACGTCGGCGTCCACCTGCGCGCCAGGCCCGCAAGGCGCTCTCCCTCTTCAGAGCCAGCGCTGACTCACTCGGAGCTTCACGTCACAGCCAGCCGGCACGAGTGGAGCGGTCACTACGTCCGCAGTTTGTGCGTACCTGCTCCAGCAGCCCGCCGGAAGGGTCCGGTTCGTGGTGGCCCCACTCGCCGTCGTCCTCGTCCAGCGCGGCCGCGAAGCCCAGCTCCGGAAAGTCCCGCTGCGCTTTTTCGATCAGGTGCTGCGCGGCCTGCGGTGGCGCGTGCGCGGCAGCGCGCGAACGGTCGGCAAGGTCACATCGCGACAGAGCAGGCTCGCGGGCACCAGAGAAATGCCGCCCTGCAGACCACACGCCGCACCTGCTCCTCGGGAGTGAGCTCCAGCCCGCCCGCCCCCGCCGACGCCCCTCTGCCTCTGCCGTTCCTCGAAGCCGACCCCACCGTGCTGCCGCGCCGCGGCGATTTGCCGCCCCCCCTCGCCGTGCGCGCCCCGCTGGGCTCCTCCCGCTGGGCCGCCCCGGGCCGGCTCCTCCCCGCGCTGCGGTCCCGCGCCGTCACCGCGCCGCTGCCCGCCGTGGAGGAGTTGCCGTTGAGCGTGCGCCGCCGCGCGTTGGCGCTGCCGGCGCCGGCCACCAGGCCGCCGGCCTTGCTGCCGCGCCGCCCGGCTGCGCCGGCGAACGACCCCTCTGGCGGGTCGCACGTCACCTCCAGCTCCAGCGACAGCACGCCGTTGAACACGTGCATGCGCACGCGCACGCGCTCCGGGCCGCCCTGCTGCTGCTGCGCCGCCGCCGCCGCCGCGGACGCGCCGCCCGGCGCCAAACCTGCGACGACGCAAATTGCACGCACGCGAAGAGCACCAGCTTTGGAGCTGCTCGTTAAAGTGCGTGAGGCGTCAACGCCTCGTGCCAAAGGAACGACTCAAGGCGGGGCGGCACGTCCGCACCTGCGACGCTGCCGGAGCTCTCGCCGCCGCTCAGCGAGCGCGCGCCCGCCGCCAGGTGCTCGTGCAGCACCCACACGGCCGTGCCGCGCCCCGGCGCGCACAGCGCGCGCAGCGGCGCGCCGCCCGCGCCCACCGGCAGCAGCTCCTGCTCCCCCTCCTCCCCGCCGCCCGTCCTCGCCGCCGCTGGCAGCCGGATCGCCGCCGTGGCCGCCGCCGGCTCCTCCGCCCGCAGCGGCGGCGCCGACTCGGCGCTGAACGCCGCCCGCGACAACACATCCGACACGGCTTCCGACCCCTCGTCCACGTCCCGGGCGCGCGCGCCGGCGCCGCCGTGCCACGACTGCACGCCGCCGCCGCTCCTACCGCCCTCGCCGCCCTGCTGCTGCACCTCCTGGAGCGCCTGCGTGGTGAGCTTGCCTGGCGGGTCGGGCGGCGGCTGCAGCTTCCTGGCGCCAGGCATGCGCTTGGTCTCGGCGGCGAGCATGGCCTGGTCGCCCCACATGTACATGACGCCGTCCTTGGTGACGACGACGGCGTGCGTGGTGCTGCAGGCGGCGGCCTTTACGGCCTGCGGCTGCAGCCAGGACACCTCGCGGACGACGGGGACCAGCGGGCGCGGCGCGGCGAGCGCGCCGGCGGCGCGGGCGCGCTGCGCACGCTCGCCCGCGCTGAGCACGCTGGCGGCGGAGCTGCCGGGAAGCTGCGGGTGCGAGGGGGCGGCGGTGGAGGGCGGGGGGGAGGGCGAGGGGAGCAGCGGCGGCGGCGGCGGCGGTGGTGGCAGCGGTGGTGCGGAGGACGGCGGCGGCGGCGGCGGCGGCGCCTTCGCGGCTCCGCCGCCGGTGCCGCGTCGGTGGTGCTTGGGCGGCGCCCGCGGCAGCGCGGCCCACGACTCCTTGTCCACGGGCTCAACGGCGCCCGCCGCGCTGTCCGGCGACGTGACGCCCGCCGCGTGCGACGCAGACGCCGCCGGAGACAGCGGCACTGCCTCGCCCTCCCCCGGCGCATGCTCCAGCTCCGCGCCAGCCGCGGAAGCGGCGTCGTGGTGCCCGCCGTCAAGCCGTGGGAAGGAGGGCTGCTCGCTCGGCCCGCCCGCTTCGCGCTCCTCCTCCACTGCACCGGCCGTCGTCACAAGCTCACCACCACTGTCCACAGCGAGCGAGGGGCCCGGCGGCGGCGCGCCGCCGATGCCGTCAGCGACGCTGACCGCTGCGCTGGCGCCGCAAACGTCGCCCCCGCCCAGCCGCGAGCCCACCGACGCCTCTGGCTGGGCCGCCCTGGACGCCGCCTCCGCCTCCTCCGACCCATGGCCGTCAGGGCTTTCCTCCAAACCCTCGCCGCCCGGCTGCGAGCCGGCCTCGTCGCCGGCCTCCTCCTCCTCCACGCCGCCCCAGCCGCCGGGCCCGCCGAGCCCTAACCCGGGCAGCTCGGGCTCGGGGTTGAGGCGCGGGTCCCAGCCCCAGACGTAGAGGCGCCCCGCCGAGGAGACGGCCATGGAGATGGAGGAGGCGGCGAGCGCGGTGCAGCGGGGCAGGTTGGTGAGCTTGAGCGGCCAGGAGCGCTCCTTGGTGTCCTGCGGGCAACGGGGCGGAGCGGAGCGGGCGCTCGCAGCGTCAGCGAATGGATCTGCCTGCACAGAGGCGAGGACAGGAAGCTGGGCACGTCCACGCGGCGGCCAGAAGGCGCCACCGAAACCGATTGTACGTCATCCTGAGTCAGCTGCCGCTGTCGTGGCAGCGCTGCCCACCCGCCTGCCGCAGGCTGGCCAGTCGCAGGTTGGGGCTGTGCCAGCCGTGGGCGCGCGCACCTGCACTCCCAGCTGGTGCGCCCAGTTGCCGCCCCAGGCGTACACCTCGGCGTCCGCCGTCAGCGCAAGCGTGTGCGCCGTGCCCAACGCCACCTGCGGCGGCGGCGGCGGCGGCGGCGGCGGCGCACAACGACAATGACAGGCCAAGCGCGGCCGCGGTCGTTTCGTTCTCTAGGGCAAGGTGCCGCCCCAGGGGAGGGCCCCTGGCGGACGGTCGCACGGCACGATGCCACCGTGACGATGAGGCGCCAAGGCATACACTAGTGCCATGCCGGCGTGCCGGCGAGCGCTCCCAACCCCACTCGCCCGGCCACCTGTTCTCAGCAGAGACGCCGCCCCGGCGCCCCGCCCGCCCGCATGAGGGCTCACCTGCGTGATTTTCTTGGCGTTGAGCGCGGCCACCTTGGCCGGCGGCTCGCTGAAGACGCCGCTGCGGCCCTGCCCGCACTGCCCCCAGCTGCTGTCGCCCCACGTCCAAAGGTCGCCGTTGGCCGTCACGGCGGCGCTGTGCGCGCCGCCGCCCGCCACGCGCGCCGCCACCACCCGCGCCAGCTGGGGCACCTGCGGTTGTCGGGCCGGGAAGCGAGGGCAGGGGAGCACGCGGGCTGCGATGCCAAGGCCCGGCGTGCCGGATAGGAGGATGGTGGCCAGGCAATGAGGCTCTTGCTGGCTGCCGCTCCCTCTCCGCCTGCACCAAGGCTCGTGTTGGTGTTGGAGCGCCCGCCAGCGCCTCAACGCCTGCATCCCCTCGCGCCATCCCTCCTGACCTGCACCGACGCCCTGGTGGGAGCTGGCTCGTCACGCGCCCGTCCACACACACACATCCCTCTCCTCCTACAGCAACGCCTTGGTGGGTGCTGAAGGCCCCTACCCACCCGCCCAGCCGCCCGCACCCCCGCCCCACCTCTCCTCACCTGCACCGGGGCCGGCACGATGGGCGCCTGGTCGTGCGGGAGGCCCACCTGCCCGTTGGTGTTGGAGCCCCAGCCCCACACGCCCAGCCCCTGCACGCTCGC
>VFQP010004936.1_pt1 | contig 11972 bp, 10 predicted proteins | sample 3512351 | NCBI WGS metagenome assembly VFQP01 (sample SAMN10412372, study PRJNA504923) | tailings metagenome | isolation source: Relicate 1 Philex TSF1 revegetated site | place: Philippines: Tuba, Benguet | collected 2017-08-29
TCACCGTGGGCGTGATCTACGTCGGCCCGCGCGACGACTACGGCTACAACCAGGCGCACGCCCAGGCAGCGGCCGAACTCAAGAAGATGCCCGGCATCAAGGTGGTGGAAGAGGAGAACGTGCCCGAGACCGCCGCCGTGCAGAAAAGCATGACCGGCATGATCGCGCAGGACGGCGCCAAGCTGCTGTTTCCCACCTCGTTCGGCTACTTCGACCCCCACCTGCTGGCACTGGCCGCCAAATACCCCGACGTGCGCTTCTCGCACTGCGGCGGCATGTGGACCGAAGGCAAACACCCCAAGAACGCGGGCAGCTTCTTCGGCTACATCGACGAGTGCCAGTACCTCAACGGCGTGGTCGCGGGCCACATGACCAAGAGCAACAAGATCGCCTTCGTGGCCGCCAAGCCCATCCCGCAGGTGCTGCGCAACATCAACGCCTTCCTGATGGGTGCACGCTCGGTCAAGCCCGGCATCACCTGCCACGTGATCTTCACCGGCGACTGGTCCATGGCCGTGAAAGAGGCCGAAGCCACCAACAGCCTGGCCGACCAGGGCTGCGACGTGTTCACCATGCACGTGGACGGCCCCAAGGTGGTGGTGGAGACCGCCGCCAAACGCGGCAAGATGGTGTGCGGCTACCACGCCAGCCAGGCCAAGCTGGCGCCCCAGGCCTACCTGACAGGGGCCGAATGGAACTGGCTCACGGCCTACAAGACCATCGTGGAAGCCGCACGCAGCGGCAAGCCGCACCCCAACTTCCTGCGCGGCGGCCTGAAGGAAGGCTTCGTGAAGATGTCGACCTACGGCCCTGCCGTGACCGACGCCGCCAAGAAGGCCGCCGACGACATCAAGGCCAAGATGCTGGCCGGCACGTTTGACATCTTCAAGGGTCCGCTCAAGGACAACAAGGGCAACGTCGTCATCGCGGCCGGCACCACGCTCAAGCAGACCGACTTGAAACTGGAAGGCATGAACTACCTGGTCGAAGGCGTGGTCGGCAGCATCTGAAGCGCGACATGGGTGACCATTTCAAAGCCGTCGCGCTGCCGGTGCTCGCCATCGCGGCGGCACTGCTGGTGTTCGGCGTGTTCGTCTGGTTCGCCGGCGTCAGCCCGGTGGAGATGTGGGTCACGCTGTTCAAGGGCGCGTTTGGCGATGAGTTCTCGTGGCAGAACACGCTGCAGCGCGCCGCACCGCTGATGCTGACCGCGCTGTGCGTGGCGGTGCCGGCGCGCGCAGGGCTCATCATCATCGGCGGTGAAGGTGCGCTGGTACTGGGCGGCCTGGCCTGCGCCGCCCTGCCCTATGCCATCACGCTGCCGCAGAACGTGCTGGGCACGCTGCTGGTGTGCGTGGCCGGCATGGCAGCGGGTGCGGCTTGGATCACGGTCGCGGGCGCGCTGCAGCGTTTTCGCGGCATCAACGAAACCATCAGCAGCCTGCTGCTGGCGTACGTGGCCATCGGCCTGTTCAAGCACTGGGTGGAAGGCCCGCTGCGCGACCCGGCCAGCCTGAACAAGCCGTCCACACTGCCGCTGGACGAAGCCGTGCGCCTGGGCGGCATGCTGGGCTCCGACGTGCACTGGGGCCTGGCACTGGGCGCGCTGGCCTGCCTGGGCCTGGGCCTGTGGCTGCGTTGGACGGCCTCGGGTTTTGCAGTCTCGGTGGTGGGTGGCAACCTGCGCGCCGCGCAGCTGGTGGGCCTGCCGGCCTCGCGCCTGGTGCTGCTGGCCTGCGCGCTCGGCGGCGCGGCTGCCGGCCTGGCGGGTGCCGTGGAGGTGGCGGCCGTGCACACCAACGCCAACGCGTCACTGATCGTGGGCTACGGCTACACCGGCATCCTGGTGTCGTTCATCGCGCGGCACAACCCCATCGCCATCATTCCGGTGGCCATCCTCTTTGGCGGCTTCGGCGCGGCCGGCAGCCTGCTGCAGCGCCGCCTGGGCCTGCCCGATGCCTCGGTGCTGGTGCTGCAGGGCATTGCCTTCGTGTTCATCCTGGCCAGCGAGGCGCTGCGCGAGCAGAACTGGAAACGCTGGTTCACCTTCATCCAGGCGCGCCAGCCCAGCGCGGCGCAGATCGGCATGGGAGACAAAGTCGCATGAGCACCGGCATGAGCGCTGACCAATGGCTGCCCCTGTTCGCCGGCATCCTCGGCGGCGCGCTGCGCGTGGGCGTGCCTTTCCTGTTCGTGAGCCTGGGCGAGTGCCTCACCGAGAAGTCCGGCCGCATCAACCTGGGGCTGGAAGGCGTGCTGGTGCTCTCGGCCATGGCAGCCTTCGGTGGCGCCTACCTCAGCGGCTCGGCCTGGCTCGGTGCGCTGGCGGGCGCCATCGCAGGAGCACTGCTGGCCACACTGCACGGCCTGCTGTGCTCATTGCCGCGCGTGAACGACGTGGCCACCGGCATCGCACTGATGCTGCTGGGCACCGGCCTGGCCTTCTACCTGGGCAAACCGCTGATACAGCCGCAGGCGCCGCAGATTCCGTTCATCCCGCTGGGCAACTGGAGCGACTCGGGCGCGCTGCGCACCGCGCTGCAGGTGAACGCCCTGCTGCCGCTGGGCCTGCTGCTGGCACTGGGCCTGCACCTGGCGCTGGCATGCAGCCGCGCCGGCCTGCTGGTGCGCCTGGCGGGTGACTCGGCCATGGCCACACGCGCGCTGGGCTACTCGGTCAACGGCCTGCGCATCGCAGCCACCGCAGCCGGCGGGCTGATTGCCGGTCTGGGTGGCGCATCGCTCACGCTGTTCTACCCCGGCAGCTGGAACGAAGGCATCTCCAGCGGCCAGGGCCTGATCGCCGTGGCGCTGGTCATCTTCGCGCGCTGGAGCCCGCTGCGCTGCGTGGGCGCGGCGCTGCTGTTCGGTGGGGCCGGTGCCATAGGCCCGGCACTGCAGAGCGTGGGCATCAGCTGGGGTTACCACCTGTTCAACACCCTGCCCTACGTGCTCACGCTCGCCATCCTACTGCTCACCTGCCGCCCCGGCGAGGTGGCACGGGGCAGCCCGTCCGAACTGACCGCCACCCGCTAGGAACACCTCCGATGACCGTGAACGCCAACCCCTACGCCTGGCCCTGGAACGGCGACCTGCGGCCGGCCAACACCGCGCTGGTTGTCATCGACATGCAGACCGACTTCTGCGGCATCGGCGGCTACGTGGACAGCATGGGCTACGACATCTCGCTGACGCGCGCGCCCATAGGCCCGATCAGCCGTGTGATGGAGCGCATGCGCGCACTGGGCTACACCATCATCCACACCCGCGAAGGCCACCGGCCCGACCTGTCGGACCTGCCGGCCAACAAGCGCTGGCGCTCGCGCCAGATCGGCCGCGAGGGCGTGGGCATAGGCGACGCCGGCCCGTGTGGGCGCATCCTGGTGCGGGGCGAACCAGGCTGGGAGATCATCGACGAACTCGCGCCACTGCCCGGCGAAATCGTCATCGACAAGCCCGGCAAGGGCTCGTTCTGCGCCACCGACCTGGAACTGATACTGCGCACGCGCGGCATAGACAACCTGGTGCTCACCGGCATCACCACCGACGTCTGCGTGCACACCACCATGCGCGAAGCCAACGACCGCGGCTTCGAGTGCCTGATGCTGTCCGACGGCACCGCCGCCACCGACGCCGGCAACCACGCCGCCGCGCTGAAGATGATCACCATGCAGGGCGGCGTGTTCGGCGCCCACGCCACCTCGGCCCAGTTGCTGGAGGCGCTCGGATGATCGCGCCGGTCGAACCCCATGCCGCGCCTTCGGGCGCACTCACGCTGGACACCTACGAGCTGACCAAGGTGTTCGGCGACTTCACCGCGCTGGACCGCGTGAGCCTGCACGTGGCCCCCGGCACGGTGCACGCGCTGCTGGGCGAAAACGGCGCCGGCAAGAGCACGCTGGTGAAGTGTGTGGCGGGCTTTCAGACCGCCGAAGGCGGCAGCATCCTGATTGATGGCCGCGAGACCGCCATCCCCAACCCCACGGTGGCGCGCGCGCTGGGCATCGGCATGGTGTACCAGCACTTCACGCTGGCGCCGGGCATGACGGTGGCCGAAAACCTGCTGCTGGCCGGCGGCAAGCTGCCCGCCTGGGTGGACTGGACAAACGAACGCGCCAAGCTGGCCGCTTTCCTGTCCACCACGCCGTTCCAGCTCGACCTGGACGCGCGCCCGGCCGAACTGGCCGCCGGCGAAAAGCAGAAACTCGAACTGCTCAAGCAGCTCTACCTCCGCCCCCGGCTGCTGATACTCGACGAACCCACTTCGGTGCTGACACCCCAGGAAGCCGACGAGGTGCTGGGCCACGTGCGCGAGATCGCCAGCGCCGGGCACTGCTCGGTGGTTATCATCACCCACAAGTTCCGAGAGGTGACCGCCTTCGCCGACCACGTGACCGTTCTGCGGCGCGGCCAGGCCGTGTTCCACGGTGCGGTGGCCGGCACCACGCCGCGCGAGCTGGCACAGCACATGGTGGGGGATGCGGGTGCCGCCGCCACCGAGACGCCCGAGCCCCGCGAAACGGTCTGGTCGGAGCCTCGGGTCAACACCACACCCACGCTCTCGGTACGCGGCCTGAGCGCCATGGGCGACCGGGGCACGCAGGCCCTGCACGCGCTGGATCTTGACGTGGCAGGCGGTGAGATCTTGGGCGTGGCCGGCGTCTCGGGCAACGGCCAGCGCGAACTGGTAGAAGCGCTGGTGGGCCAGCGCCCCCGGCTGGGTGGCGAGGTGCGCGTGTCTGGCCAACCCTATGCCGCCACGCGCGAGCAGAACCACCAGCTCAAGGTGCGCAGCCTGCCCGAAGAGCCGCTGCGCAACGCCTGCGTGGGCGACCTCAGCGTGGCGCAGAACATGGCGCTGCGCGATTTCGACCGCCCGCCCCTGTCGGCCGGCGGCTGGCTGCGCCCCGGCCAGTGGCGTGCCCGGGCGCGCGAGTGGATAGACGCATACGGCATCAAGACACGCGGCGAGCAGGCCCCCATACGCAGCCTCTCCGGCGGCAACGTGCAGCGTGCCGTGCTGGCGCGCGAACTGGCCGGCGACATCCAGGTGCTGATCGCGGCCAACCCTGTGTTCGGGCTGGACTTCGCCGCCGTGCGCGAGATACACGGCCGCATCCAGCAGGTGCGCGACAAGGGCGGCGCTGTGCTGCTCATCAGCGAAGACCTGGACGAGCTGCTGGAGCTGTCCGACCGCATCGTGGTGATGAGCGAAGGCCGCATCGTCTACGAGACCACACCGGCCGAAGCCAGCCGCGAAGTGCTGGGCTCTCACATGGGAGGCGGCCATGGCAGCCACTGACGACGTGGCCGCACGGCCCTTCCCCTTCGTGCTGGATCTGCCACACGCGGCGCTGGTCATCATCGACATGCAGCGCGACTTCATCGAACCCGGCGGCTTTGGCGAAACGCTGGGCAACGACGTGTCGCGGCTCAACGCCATCGTGCCCGCCTGCGCCGCCGTGCTGGCGGCCTGGCGCGCACGCGGCGGCCTGGTGGTGCACACACGCGAGGCGCACCGGGCCGACCTGTCCGACTGCCCGCCCGCGAAGCGCGAGCGCGGCAACCCCACGCTGCGCATCGGCGACGTCGGTCCCATGGGGCGCATCCTGGTGGCCGGCGAGCCGGGCAACCACATCATCGATGCGCTGGCACCCGTGGCCGGCGAAATCGAGATCGACAAACCCGGCAAGGGCGCCTTCTACGCCACACCGCTGCAGGCCGAGCTGCAGGCACGCGGCATACGGCAGCTGGTCTTCATGGGCGTGACCACCGAGGTCTGCGTGCAGACCAGCATGCGCGAAGCCAACGACCGTGGCTACGACGGCCTGCTGCTGGAAGACTGCACCGAAAGCTACATAGACGGCTTCAAGCAGGCCACCGTGGACATGATCACCGCCCAGGGCGGCATCGTCGGCTGGGCCACGCCCAGCGCGGCGCTGCTGCGCGTGCTGGAGACCTCACATGCCCCCCAGACACAACGCCAATAGCCGCTACCATTCCCCCGTGCAGATCACGCGCTCCTCCACCACGACCCGGCACAGTGCCGAAACCTTCCGTTCCCGCGCGGACGAGGTCTACGAACGGCTCAAGGCCGACATCGCCAACTTCGGCCTGGTGCCCGGCGACCGCTTCACCGAAAACGAGATCGGCGACCGCCTGGGCGTATCGCGCACGCCGGTGCGCCAGGCGCTGGTGCGGCTGCAGCAGGAAGGCTTCGTCGAGGTGCTGTTCCGCAGCGGCTGGCGCGTGCTGCCGTTCGATTTCCAGAAATTCGAACAGCTCTACGACCTGCGCATGGTGCTCGAAACCGCCGCCGTGCACCGCCTGTGCACCGAACCCGAACGGGCCGACCGCGCCATCCTGGACGGGCTCACCGCCATCTGGCTGGTGCCCACCGAATCGCGCAGCAGCGACGCCTTCCAGGTCTCGCAGTGGGACGAGAACTTCCACTGCGCACTGGTGGCCGCCGCCGGCAACGCCGAGATGGCCCGCGTGCACCGCGACGTGACCGACCGCATCCGCATCATCCGCCGGCTGGACTTCACGCAGCAGCCCCGCATCGATGCCACCTACGACGAGCACGGCAAGATCCTCAAGGCCATACAGCGGCGGCGCGCCGACCAGGCCGAACTACTGCTGCGCACCCACATCCAGACCAGCCAGGCCGAAGTCCGCAAGATCACGCTGCACCAGGTGCACATGGCACGCACGCAGGCGGAGATGGCGCCCGATACCTGAACCAACAAAAAAAGCCCGGCGATGCCGGGCTTTTTCATGGGTGTCTGGGGTGGCTGATGGGACTCGAACCCACGACGACAGGAATCACAATCCTGGACTCTACCAACTGAGCTACAGCCACCAGGGAAGACGACGATTATAGCCTGACTTTTTCGTCGGTCATCAGGCTCCGGCCCGCTTGGGTCGGGGTACGCGGATTTCGGCCTTGTAGCGGGTCTTGAGGAATTCCATGTAGGCCTGGCCTTCGGCGGTGTTCCACAGGCGGCTGAGTTCGGCGGTTTCGCGCTGGGCCATGTCGGCGGCGGGTGCGGGGCGTTCGATGACGCGATTGACGCGGGCCACGGCGTAGCCTTGCGCGCCCAGGTCGATGCCGGTCCAGGCCGGGGCCGATTTGAGGTCGGCGCTGAGCACGGTCTGCAGGATGGCGGCGCTCAGGCCTTCGGGCTTGTCACGGCCCACCACCACGGCTGCGGGCAGTTTGGCACCGCTGGCGTCCTGGCGCCAGGCGGCCAGCTTGGCCTCGCCTTCGGTCTTGGCCAGGGCGGCGCTGCGTTCGGCGGTGAGGCGCTCGCGCACGCCCGCGGCCACCTCGGCCAGGGGGCGTACCTGCGCGGGCGTGTGGCGGACGATGCGGGCGGCGGTGAGCTGGCTGGTGCCGGTTTCCACCGCTTCGGTGTTGCGCTTGTTCTGGATGGAGTCGCTGGAGAACAGCGCCTGCAGCAGCTTGGCGTTGGACAGCGGACCACGCTCACCCTCGCGCGAGAGGCCTTTGGCGGTCTGCACGGTCAGCTTGAAGCGTTCGGCGGCCGGGGCCAGGCTGTCGGCCTGCTCATAGACCAGGTTGCTGAACTGCTCGGCGGCCTCGGCGTACTGCTTCTGGGCCTGCTGCTTGCGCAGTTCGCCTTCGAGCTGGGCACGCAGGGCCTCGAAGGGTTTGACGTCGGGTTTCTTGATGTCGGTGACCTGGATGATGTGAAAGCCGAACTCGGTCTCCACCACGTCGGAGATGCGGTTTTTCTCCAGCTGGAAGGCCACGTCTTCGAACGGCTTGACCATGGCGCCACGGGCGAAGTAGTCGAGGTCGCCGCCGTTGGCCGCCGAGCCGGGGTCTTGCGACTCGGCCTTGGCCACGTCGGCAAACTGGCCGGGGTTGGCGGCCACCTTGTCGTGCAGGGCCTGCGCCTTGGCCTTGATCTTGGCCTTGTCATCGGCGCTGGCGCCGGCCGGCACGGTCAGCAGGATGTGGCGGGCACGGCGCTGCTCGCCGCCAGCCAGGCGCTCGGCGTTCTGCTGGTAGTAGCTGCGCAGGTCGGCTTCGCTGACGGTGAGGCCTTTGGCCAGGGCGTCGATGTCGAGCACCAGGTACTCCACGTCGGCCTGCTCGGGCGCCTCGAACAGCGGCTTGTTGCTGTCGTAGTAGCGCTGCACGTCCTCGTCGGTGATCTTGACCTGCGAGCGGAAATCGGCCGGGTTGAAGCGGGTCAGCTGGATCTCGCGGCGTTCAAAGAAGCGGTCGGCCACGGACTTGGCCAGCGCCTGCGGCACGAAGCCCGACACGGCCACGCCCTGTGCCACTTGCAGGCGCGAGAGGTCGGCGCGCACGCTGGCCTCGAACTGCTCGGGCGTCATGCCCTGCGAGCCCACCAGTTGGCGGTAGGCCTCCATGTCCAGCGAACCGTCGGGTTTGCGCAGCGCGGCAATGGCCTCGCTCTGCTGCAGTTCGCGCGCCAGGCGCTGGTTGCTGGCCACCAGGTGCATTTTCTGCGAGGCCACCACCATGACGCGGTCGCGCACGAGGCGTTCCAGCGTGGCATAGCGGGCTTCGTCGGAATCGAGCAGGCTGCGGTCCATGGTGGGCATGGAAGCCAGCAGGCGGTCGCTTTCCTGGCGGTGGGCGGCGTCCCATTCCTGGCGGGTGATGTCTTTGCCACTCACACGGGCCACCACCTCGCCACCTTCGTTGAAGCGGCTGTAACCCTCGATGCCGAACAGCACGAACGACGGGATGATGAGGATCATCAAGAAACCCATGAGGTATTTCTTGTGATTGCGAATGGAATCGAACATGCGTGGACCTGCGTTGATTCAACAAAAAAGGCGAACCAGGGTTCGCCTTTGTTTGGGGTGGTGGGTGCTGACGGTCTCGAACCGCCGACCTACTCCGTGTAAGAGAGCCGCTCTACCAACTGAGCTAAGCACCCCACCTGAAACACGTGACGTGGTTCAGTTCAGGGCGTCTTTCAACGCCTTGCCCGGACGGAACTTCGGCACTTTGGCGGACTTGATTTTAATCGCAGCGCCGGTGCGGGGGTTGCGGCCGGTGCGGGCCGGGCGTTTGGTCACGGCGAACGAGCCGAAGCCAACCAGCGAAACGGTGCCGCCTTTTTTCAGGGTGGTGCGCACGGCGCCCAGGGTGGCGTCCAGCGCGCGGGCGGCTGCTGCCTTGGAGATGTCGGCCTGGTTGGCGATGTGTTCGACCAGTTCAGTTTTGTTCACAAGAAGCCCCTCTACAAATGGTTCGGTTGAATGTTCGGCGGGTCGTCGGTTGCTGGCATGGGCTGGCAGACCGGTCGACCGAAAAGCGCGCCGCCACGGGCCTGTGGGCGGTGGCGGCGTTCTGCAATTACACCTACGACAAATGTCCACTGTCAATACGCCGTGGTGCCGAAACACCCCCCGACGTTTTGCAGAGCGCGCATTCTAGACGGATTCGCTGACCCGCCCCGGCGAAATCAGGCCTTGAGCGCCTGTTCGATGGCGCGGCCCACGTCGGCCGTGCGCGCCGTGCCCCCCAGATCGGGCGTGCGCGGGCCGCCGCTGCCAGGCTGCAGCACGGCCTCGATGGCGCCCAAGATCGCGTCGTGGGCGGCCTTGTGGCCCAGGAAATCCAGCATCATGGCGCCGCACCAGATCTGGCCGATGGGGTTGGCGATGCCTTTGCCCGCAATGTCCGGCGCGGAGCCGTGCACCGGCTCGAACAGCGAAGGCGTGGTGCGGTCGGGGTTGAGGTTGGCGCTGGGCGCGATGCCTATGGTGCCGGTACAGGCAGGCCCGAGGTCGGACAGGATGTCACCGAACAGGTTGCTGGCCACCACCACATCGAAGAAATCGGGGCGTTGCACGAAGTGGGCGGTGAGGATGTCGATGTGGAATTTGTCCACGCTCACATCTGGATACGATTTCGCCATCTCGGCCACGCGTTCGTCCCAGTACGGCATGGTGATGGCAATGCCGTTGCTCTTGGTGGCGCTGGTCAGGTGCTTCTTGGGGCGCGATTGCGCCAGCTCGAACGCGAACTTGAGCACCCGGTCCACGCCGTGGCGCGACATCACGGTCTCCTGCATCACGATCTCGCGCGGCGTGCCGGCGTACATGCGCCCGCCGATGCTGGAGTACTCACCCTCGGTGTTCTCGCGCACGATGTACATGTCGATCTCGCCCGCCTCGCGCGGGCTGCCGTCGCGCCGCACCACGGGCGCGATCACGCCGGGCATGAGGCGCGCGGGGCGCAGGTTGATGTACTGGTCGAACTCGCGGCGGAACAGCAGCAGCGAACCCCACAGCGACACGTGGTCGGCGATCTTCTCGGGCCAACCCACGGCACCAAAATAGATGGCGTCGTGGCCGCCGATCTGGTCTTTCCAGTTGTCGGGCAGCATCTGGCCGTGTTTTTCGTAGTAGTCCCAGCTCGAAAAATCGAAATGGTCGAACTGCAGGTCAATGCCGAAGCGGTCGGCCGCAGCCTGCACCACGCGCAGGCCTTCGGGCATGACCTCTTTGCCAATGCCGTCTCCGGCGATCACGGCGATGCGTTTCTGGCTCATGGTGGTGTCCTCTTTGGTTTCAGTTGTCAAAAAAAGGCAGTGCCTCGGCCAGCAGCGCGTCCGGGGCCTCTTCGGCAATGTAGTGGCCACATGGCAGGGGCGCGCCATCCACCTGCGACGCGCGCTCGCGCCACAGCGCCAGCACGTCGAAGTTGCGGCCCACGGCCCCGTGTTCACCCCATAACACGCGCAGCGGCTGCACCAGCCGGTGGTCGGCGGCCACATCGGCCCGGTCGTGTTCCAGGTCGATGCCGGCGCTGGCGCGGTAGTCGGCACAGATGGCACCCGCACTGCCCGGCCGGCCGATGCCCGCCTCGTAAGCCGCCAGCGCCTCGGGCGCAAAGGCGGCCAGCCCGGCGTGCCGGTTGCCCATCACCGAGCGCAGGTAGCGCACCGGGTCGGATTCGATCAGCGCCTCGGGCAGCGGCGGCGGCTGGATCAGGAAGAACCAGTGCCAGTAGGCGCGGGCAAAGACCTCGCCAGTGCGCTCGTACATGGCCAGCGTGGGGGCGATGTCCAGCAGCATCAGCCGCTGCACCGCCTGTGGGTGGTCGGCCGCCAGGCGGTGGGCCACGCGGGCACCGCGGTCATGCGCCAGCACCTGGAAGCGCTCGTGCCCCAGCGCCCGCATCACGGCCAGCGCGTCCAGCGCCATCTCGCGCTTGGTGTACTGCTCGGGCACGGGTGACGGGCGACCGGAATCGCCGTAGCCGCGCAGGTCCATCAGCACCACGTGAAAACGTTCGGCCAGCGCCGGCGCCACCCGGTGCCACATGACCTGGGTCTGCGGATGCCCGTGCAGCAGCAGCAACGGCCGCCCCTGCCCCGCATGGCGAACGGCCAGGGGCACGTCGTCGCGCGTCACGGTCAAGGGCTCGAAGGTGTTCAGCATGGGCGGCATTCTGCTGTGCGAATCCCACCCGATCAATCAATAATCAGGCAATTGATTGTGTCCTGACGGGAAACAGATGAACCGCGATGACCTGGAACTGGTGCTGGCCATACGGGGCGAAGGCAGCCTGTCGGCCGCAGCCCGCCAGCTGGGGCTGGAGCCGCCCGCCGTGACCAAACGGCTGGCGGCGCTGGAGGGCCGCCTGGGGCTGCGGCTGTTCGAGCGCACCACGCGCCGCGTGCACGCCACCGCCGAAGGCGAGACCGTGTGCCGCCACGCGCGCGAACTCTTGGCCGGCTTCGAGACGCTGGAGCACAGCCTGCGCGAGCGCCAGCAGGAGCCCAGCGGGCGGCTGCGGCTGGCCTCCAGCTTCGGTTTCGGTAGGCTGTGGCTGGGGCCGGCGCTGGCCGACTTTCAGGCCCGCCACCCCCGCCTGCTGTGCGAGCTGACGCTGACCGAGCGCCTGCCCGACCTGGTGAGCGAGGCCTACGACGGTGCGGTGTGGCTGTGGTCGG
>VFQP010004937.1_pt1 | contig 11968 bp, 20 predicted proteins | sample 3512351 | NCBI WGS metagenome assembly VFQP01 (sample SAMN10412372, study PRJNA504923) | tailings metagenome | isolation source: Relicate 1 Philex TSF1 revegetated site | place: Philippines: Tuba, Benguet | collected 2017-08-29
CACACACACACACACACACACACACACACACACACACACACACACACACACCTAGGGTGACCTGGCATCGTACCCATCAGATAGCACAGCACAGCAGGCGGCAGTGTTGGCAGTGGCAGACCAAGATGCCTTCAACTGGGGTATGTGTTTGTTTTTGTGTGTATGAGTGGGGTATGTGTTTGTTTCTGTAGTGTATGAGTGTGTATGTGTGTGTATGTGTGTTGTGTATGAGTTGGGTGGTTGTGTTTTGTATATTTACATTTTATCGTGAATTACACACCACCGCAACACACTGTATACACACCCACGTCGATACACAAACCACCTCACCCCCCCCCCACACACACCTACACCCCCCCCCCAACACACTCTCACACAGGATATGATCCAGTGCACTATGGTGTACCAGAAGGTTCCTACTCAACCAACCCTGATGGTGGGGCACGTGTGCTCGAGTATCGCAGCATGGTGCAGGCGCTGCACAGCATGGGTTTACGGGTGGTGTTGGATGTGGTGTACAATCACACCTTTGCAACAGGTGTGGTAGTGATGGTGGTGTTGAATAGAAGCAATACACACCCTTGCATCGAGTCCTGTTACTGCTTGCTACTGCTGGACCTCCTTCCCTCCCTCCCTCCCATATTCCTTCCCCCTCTCCCATACACACCCTCACACCCTCACACAGGCCCCGAGTCACAATTTTCTGTGTTGGACAAGTGTGTACCAGGCTATTACCACAGGCGTGAGGAGAATGGGGCGATATGCATGTCCACGTATGTTGTGGGTGGTCTTGTGTTGTATTACGGGTAGTGTTGTGTTGTATTACGGGTAGTGTTGTGTTGTATTGCATGCAGTTGTTCACTCATCCTCACACGTGCATTTGTATTCATACACTCACGTGTATACCCACCCACACATACCCACCTCCTCATGTACATACATACCTATATGTATACACAGATGCTGTAACAATACTGCAAGTGAGCATGCCATGTGTGAGCGATTGATTATTGATGATGTGGTGCACTGGGTGACACAATACAAGGTGTGTGGGGGTGTTGTTTGAGGTGTAACAATACAAGGTGGGGGGGGTGTTGTTTGAGGTGTGACAATACCACACAGCAATAAGACACACACACGTGACAAACAGCTATACACACACACACACACACACACACACACGTGACAAACAGCTATACACACACACACACACACACACACACACACACACACATGACAAACAGCTATACACACACACACACACACACACACACACACACACACACACACACACACACACACACGTGACAAACAGCTATACACACACACACACACACACACACAAATACACACACACACACATGACAAACAGCTATATACATATACACACAAATACACACACACAAATACACACACACGCAGGTGGATGGTTTTAGGTTTGACATCATGGGGCATCACCTCACTCGCAACATGGATAAGATACGAGCAGCACTGGATGCACTTACCCTGGAGCAACATGGTGTCAATGGGAAGCAGGTGTACATATATGGAGAGGTATGTTGACGAGGGTGGTGGTGCTGTGTGTGCTGTGTGTGCTGAAGGTACTGTGACTGTTGTTGTTTTCATTACGAGTGCATTTGTGTTTCCTTGTTGGTATCATTGTTGTTATTATTCTTTCCTGTGTGTATGTCACTATGTACTGTGTTTGCATATCCATCCCACATGACCTCCCACCACCTTGCCCCAACTACACACACCTCCCCAACACACTTTCCAAACACTCCTTCCTCCCCCCAGGCATGGGATTTTGGGGAAATGGCATTCAATCAACGTGGCCGCAATGCATCCCAGCTCAACATTGCCGGCAGTGGTTTGGGTAGTTTCAACGACCGTTTTCGTGATGCCGTCCTCGGTGGTGGTCCCTTTGCCCCCTCAAAAGCCCAGGGTGTGGTCACTGGACTGTTGACGGACAGTAATGCCTACACCATGGGCGACATGAATCATGATGGTCAACGTGATTTGCTTTTGGAGTTGACCGACCTGTTGCGGCTGGGGTTGGCTGGGAATTTGCGTGATTATGTGTTGCATGATAGGAAAGGGGGGTATACGCGTGGTGTGGAGATGATGTATTGTGGGTCAACACCAGCGGCATATGCTGCACAGCCATGTGAGACGGTCAACTACACCAGCTGTCATGATAATCAAACTCTGTTTGACCAGGTGGTTTTTTTTGTGGTGGTGGTGTGGTGTGTGTGTGTGTGTGTTTGTGAAATGCACTGACATACATTTCATATCATTCATATCATTCACCCGTCCACACAGGTCATGATGAAGGCACCCACATCAGCAGACATCACCCAACGTACCCGCATGTGCATGTTGGCCAATGCAATGACTGCACTTGCCCAGGGCATTCCCTTTTTCCATGCAGCAGATGAATTTCTGCGTAGTAAATCATTGGATAGGGATTCCTACAATAGTGGTGATTGGTTCAACCGCATAGACTGGTGTGTGTGCTCTTGTGTGGATGTGGTGGTGTGTAAGAGTGTGGTATATTTCTCTGTTTTATTTCAAGTTGGATTTGTTTTTGGTTGACCATCCTCTTTTCTGTTGACCATCCTCTTTTCTGTTGACCATCCTCTTTTCCTGTATTCTTATTCTCCCCCTCTCATTCTCATTGTCACCAACATCCACCACGTACTTGCCTCCTCCTCCTCCTCATCCACCCTTGCCTCATTATCATCATCCACCCACACAGGTCTGGGCAAACCAATAATTTTGGTGTTGGCCTGCCTGTTGCTACAAAGAATGAATACAATTGGCCAATCATGCAACCACTCTTGGCTGATGCAAGTATGAAGCCTACTGCTGACATCATCATGTTGTCAAGGTGAGTGTGTGCAGTGGTGGTGGGTTTCCACTCTCATCACCCTCATCATCATCACCCTCATCATCATCACCCTCATCATCATAACCGTTATCATCATAACCGTTATCATCATACCACCAGGGCACATTTCCTAGAGACACTACGTCTTCGATATAGCTCACCGCTGTTTCGGTTGCCCACTGCAGCTGATGTGTGTGCTGCTGTGACCTTTCACAACACAGGCCCTGATCAGGTGAGTATGGTATAGGGGCATGTATGCACGTCCACACATGAATTCTACACAGTGTTGTCTTGTGTATCTTCCACACCGATGCCATTCACGCTCATATGTACCACCATCATATATACACCACACATGACAACACTCCTCCTTTCACAACAACCCAATGCAGGTTGCAGGGCTCGTGGTCATGCAGCTCAGCAGTGGGGATGTTGTAGGATCACCCACTACCCCCAGCGATGAGGCGTTTTCACGGCTGCTCCTGGTGTTTAACGTGCAACCCAGTGACGTGCAGGTTGCATGGCCTGCAGGAGTGGACAACCTGCAGGTACATCCCATGCATGCTGCCAGCGTCGATCCTGTGACTGCCAGGGCGTCAGTGGACAGGGGGGGTCGTGTGATGTTGGTGCCAGGGCGTACCTGTGTTGTTTTTGTGCAGCCTAGATGATTGGTTGTTTTTAACACTGGGTATTTCACATTGGGAGGCTCTCTCTGTAACAACAGCAATGTCTTTGTAGCGTGTACACACATTACAATCCAAATACAAAGCGATGGATCTGAGTGAGGAGCAGCGATATGCAGCTGCCGCGTTGTTTACGCTAGCGTTGCATAGTTCACAGGTAAACTACTTGATAAGGCGACGGGAGACTCACAAACCCAGTTGTTTGGTTACTTGATAGCAGATGCCCACGTTGATGTGCACAGGCAGACGCTGGTAATGGCAGAAAACTGATTGGCGAGCCATCACCAAGTGGATGGGGGTATGTGGGTGCTATTGAGCTGCGTGTTGATAGTGTATATTCCCACACCATCCATCAACACACTTCCACTTCCATCCCCCACTTCCCATCACACACAGGGAACCCACCCCCCAAGCCCTCGACCGCTTTTACGAGGGCCATGTAGACCATCCAGAACTCGATGGACCCGCCTGGGACGCATTTTGGGGGTGGGACTGCTGCGGCCCCAACGGCTTGCTGGACCGCGTCTACCGACAGCTCGACCTCCCCCCCCGAACCTGGAGCGGTCTCAAAAAGCTCCCTGAGGTGGCCTATGGTGAAAGCTTTGCCGAGTTTATGGAACTGGTCAAAACATACCTCGCCGTCCTCGACACATCCCTTCCCATGCCCATCCGCAAGCCCCGCCGCCGCCGAAAGCGACTCCAGCAGGTGTTGGCCAGCAGCTCTAGGGGCCTGGGGGAGAGTAGTAGCGGTGCTGCTGCAAGTAGCTCTGCACCAGATTTGCGGTTTAGTGGTGGTGGTGGGCACTTGATCATCCGAGGCAAGACAGAGGGGGCCACAGAGCATTTTCAGCCACAGCAACCTATTCATGAACTGTTGCAGGATGAGGAGGCACGTGAGGGTGAAGCTGCTGAGCGACCGGTAAGTGACTGGGGGGGGGGGGTATTCATAGTTGTTTGTGGGTGTATTCATAGTTGTTTGTGGGTGTATTCATAGTTGTGTGTGTGTGTGTATGTAAATGGTTGTTTGTGTATGTGTACAAGTATATGGATGTCCCTATATACAACAACCTCATGTACACACTTCCCCTCGTGTGGACACCCTAGGTGTGTGATGATTTGTTTTCAGATATCCTTGGATCAGACAGTGATCTCGAAGAAGACCTGCATCGTGCAGAGCTACGAGAGGACTTTGAGCAGCACCCCTCCCCCACCCCCATGCACAATAATACAATCCCACCCGCCAACCCCAGCGATGCAGGGGGACCCTCCCCACTTGACATGTATGCCCTCCTCAATAGAAAAATGGACATGCTGAGCAAATCCGAGGAAGGGTCCCGTGGGGGGTCCCGCGGGGGGTCCCGGCCACGCTCACCGTTGATCCCACCTCCGTCGGGGGGGCCACCACGAATACGCATCGGGCTCAAGGTCTCTGTGCGTCTCACTGTGAACACAGGCGATCCTGCAGCAGCACAGCCACCAGCGGCACAGGGGGTTTCTGCACCACATCAAACAGCACAGAATTCCACGGATGATGTGCTTGATTTGCTTTCTGACGATGTCGTCATGACACCGTTGCCATCCACACATCCCCTCGCCGCCCCCGCACCCCTCGTCACCATACAGCTCTTCGTTGTAGAGGGCCTGCGTGGTGCAGAAGACGATGATGGGTCCCCTCGAAGCAGCATCTGCACAGAAGCACCAGATGTGGCAGGCCTGCATCCCTCCACCAGGCCCCCCCCCGAGCCCAGTCAAAAGGCACTCGCTGCCATGTGGGAGCTGCTGGAGGGGTGTTTGGGGTTGGTACACCCGGAATTGGAGCAGCAGGCTCAGGAGGCGCTGCTCATGAAGATTGATGCGAAATTGGCTGAAAATGAAGCTACCACAGGGAGTGTGAATAGTGGTGGTGGTGGTGGTGGTACACAAGCAGCAACAGGAGTAGCAACACCAGCATCATCATCATCATCGAAACCCGCCAATAGATATGATGTGTCCCTGTCACACACCAATGGAGTGAATGGGGTGCATGATGATGCACACACTGTACATGATGTTGGTGGTGGGCCCCCAGGCACACCCTTGCCTGTGGGACAAGGCAATACACCTGGTGGTGGTGGTTATGGTGGTGGTGGTTATGGTAGTAATTCCACCAATCAGCACACAGCACCTGATCGTCAGTCCAGCCTCATGAGTACCCCCTCTATGGTGTCAGACATGGAAAAAAGGGGCCTGTTGGAGGGAGGGACCCCTGTGTCAGAGGTGCACTCCACCCCGGGCGTTGGTGCTGACAGTGGTGCTGGTCGGGGGGGGGAAGTGAGTGGGGGTGGTGCAGTGGGTGGGGATCCAGGGGGTGGGGATGTATCGGTGGCGATGATGCCTCGGTATGTGTTAAGGTGTTTTGATGGTGTATTTTGTGAAAGCATATGTTGTTTTTGCACTGCATCTGTTGTGCATGGTTTCTCACACAAAAGGTGTACATTTGTGTTGTGCATGGTTTCTCACACAATGCCCTCCATGCCACACACCTCACACTACATGCATCGTTCCCCCTGCACATATGCCACATATGCATGCCACATGTACATGCACCCCCCACCACACCACACCCTCCCCTCTCCTTTCCAACCCATCAGGCCCCGCTGGTATGACGCACGGGCCCGCATTGCCCTCAAGCGCCTCTGTCAGTGGCTCAACGTACCCTGGAGCAGGGTTCAAAATTTTGAAATGCTGCTCGCCTATCAAGTGGAAGCTGGTGAGAAGATGCGGCCCACAGTCAACGTGGATAATTGGACCAAGAGTAAACGATTGGCTACTATTGCAGCAATTGCAGTTGCTGGTGGGGGGGCCTTTGCACTTGTTGGTGCGTTGGGGGGGGGTTGTGGAAGGGGGAGGGGTGTTTTTGTGTTTTTGTTTTGAATACTACACCTGGCAATGGTGGTGGTGGGGTGGGTGGGTGTTTTAAACATTATAACGGGCAATGGTGGTCATGTGTGAGCAAATATACTGCATGCACACACATATGTATTCGCTACACACACTCACACACATATGTATTCGCTACACACACTCACACACATTTGTATTCACTTCACTCTCTCTCTCGCACACACAGGTGCGGTGGTTATGATGCCCCTGTTTGCCTTTGCCCTCCCTGGTGTGGCATTCTTCACTAGTGCAGGGGGTATGGCTGCTGTCACATCCACCATGGCAGCACTGGGGTTGGCTGATGCTGGAACACGTGCCACTCGCCGTACACAATGTACGTGGTTTGTGGGGGGATTTGTTGTTGTGGTTGTGTACACACACAATACACACAAAACACACACAATACACACACAATACACACACAGTGAGTGTCAAGGAGTTTGGCTTCATGGAGGTCATCGCACAAGACCCCAACACGATACAAGAGGAGGAGGAGGAAACAAAACAAGGCGATGACCATGATGATGATGATGATGCAGCTCAAAAACAACATGACCAGGACAACAAGGAGGAGGAAGCGGGTGAGGGGGGACATACAAACAACAATGATCACACAACAACAGTGACGGATGGGGAGGGTGTTGATACCAACACAGTAACAACAGGTGTTGCAGCAGGTGTGCATGCAGCAGCAGCAGCATCGACAGCAGGAGGGGGGGCATCACAGGCAAACAGTAGGCCAGTGAGTCAAGGGGAGGCGGTGTACAGTGGGAATGATGCCAGTGGGAGTGGTCGTGTGGATGGTGCTGGTGGTGTACTGGGGACAGGGGATGATGCACATGGTATGTTGCTCTGTTGTTTGTATGGTCAACCAGTGTTGTTTGTGAATGTACACCACAAATATGTACACCCCCACAATATGTACACCACAAAATATGTACACCCCACAATATGTACACCACAAAATATGTACACCACAAAACATGTACATCCCAAAACCCACACAAAACACACCTGTGAATCAACACCCCCCCCCCACACCCCCTACAACAGACGCTGCAGACCCAGGTCACCTCATGTTGGGAGGAGGTGGTGTGCAACCCCCACCACGCCGCCCCATGGTGCGCACCACCTCACACGCATCCACCAGTGCCTCCACACCAAACACCACCACACCCAACACCGCCACACCCAACACCGCCACCAGCACCAGCTTTTTTCGTTGGTTCAGTAAAAAACAACCAACTGACGCGGATGACCCATCACAAACCCTCCTGGATGCCGATACGCCCACCTCCACTGCGCCCGATGCAGCTCCAGATGGCACGTCCAAACAGACCAAACCAGCCAAGGAAAAGAGCAAACGGGAGTTGGAAAAGGAGGAAAAAGCACGCGAAAAGGCCATGTGGGATAAATTGAAAAAGGAGGAATTGTTGACCATGCCGTTGACCAAGAGAAGGAGGGATGATTTAAAGTTGTCGCTGGTGATTGGTGTCAATGGGTGGATTGCGAATCGAGCAGATTTTCTGAGGCTGTGGAAAAACCTAAGGCCCCCTGACGCAGAGATGTACACACTGGTGTGGGAGAGCAAGGAGTTGATACAGCTCAATTATGCGTTGACCAGTTTTTTGACCACCCAAGTTGCACAGCAGGTTGCGCAAAAAGGCGCAGCCATGGTGCTTGGACGTACGTGTGGTGGTGTTGGTGTGTTTGTATGGGTGGGAGGGGGATATATGTGTGTGATGTGGTGTGTATACATATGAGGGTGGTTGTATGTTGTGCAATGCACATGGCACTGTCTCTGATGATCGATACATGTTTTCACCTAGACACACATTTGTTTTCACCTAGACACACATTTGTTTTCACCTAGACACACATTTGTTTTTGGAGACATATGGTTTCACAGACCCCTACATGTACACCACCCACATCACCAACCATTTTCTCCCCCCACACACAGCGGTGGTCGCTGCTGTAGCACCTGCCATCATGCTCAACACAGCAAGTGGGTTGTTAATTGATAATGCATGGGCAGTGATGGTGGAACGTTCTATCAAGGCTGGCAAGCTGCTTGCACACACACTCATGACGGTATGTGTGGAGGTGCTATGTGATGATGGAGATGGTTGTTGGTTGGTGTGTGTGTGTAAAGGTGGTAGGGTGGGTGTGTAGAGGTGGTGTGTGGATAATAGACATTAGATAATAGAGGTGTTTTGGGGGGGGTGTAGAGGTGCTGTGATATCCCACACATGTTCACATGACTACACATGACAACACATGGCAACAGGGTGGTCATGGTGATCGTCCAGTGGTGCTCATTGGCTACAGCATGGGTGCCCGCCTTGTATTCCACTGTCTGTTGGAACTGTGCAGGCACAAGTGCAAGGGGATTGTGGAACACGCAGTCATGCTGGGCATGCCCGTCGGTGTGCGTGCAGAACGCTGGCGTATGGCTCGCAGTGTCGTCTCGGGACGCTTTATCAACGGGTACAGCAAAAACGATTGGATGTTGCAGGTGGTATATCGCACAAGCAAGGGGTTTACGCGTGCTGCGGGGGGGCTGGGGCCTGTCAACCTGCCGGGGGTGGAGAATGTAAATTTGACTGGGTTGATTGATGGGCACTTTGCATATATTAGCAATATTGATGAGATTATGGAGTTGATTAATTTGTGGCCTGCTGATATAAAACGATGATGGGGTGTATTTTTGTGTGGTGGTGGTGGGGGGAATTGATGGGGACACACCACTTTGGCGGTTTTGTATGCGTGTTTTGATGGGTTTGTACTCTTTTATACTGTATGCTGGGTGTACTTTGACTTATTTCATGTATGTTGTGTTTGTTTACGTTGTTGCAGTCCCTCCACCACGTGATGAACAAGAAACAACAACACATTTGCGACACGAGTCGAAACTGGTATCACCGCCCTCTATAAAACCGTTGTATTTCCCCCAAAATACACTCTACAAAGAGCACACAAAAAAATCCCACCGGCACATCACATTCGCTCGTGTGCACTTACACAGTGACGCCCTGTGCACGACATGCGTCTGCCACATTGTCAAACGCCACCCGCAGCTCCTCAAGCTTCCCCAACATGTGGTCCCGCAGGCCCCGCACATCCCCACCCACAACCCCTTGCTGTGCCACAAGCACGCCGTCCAGTGTGTTCATGCAACGCTGTGCCCCCTGGTGTGCGTTGCTCAGCGTGCGCAGCGCGTCTTGGACTTTGGCGGTACGGTCTGCTTTTGTTTTGGCTGGTTTATCTGCGTCGGCTTGCATGTTGAGAAAGCGCATGCGTTGTTCTTGTTCAGTGGCGATGACGAGGCGCTCCAAATTGAATTCAAGTGACTTGAGCGCCTGTTGTTTGGGGTGGTGGTGGGGTGGTGTGATGGGTGTTGTGTGGTATGCACATGTGTATGTGTCACACACTTCTGACTGCAATCGGTCCAGACACAGTATGTGTTGTTCAACACCCTGTATGTATCGTTGCACTGCTTCCTGGTGTTCACCACGCACACCACCATTCACCTGTATATATGGTGCAAGTAGAGTCAAGGAAGATTGTGCTGTGCATTGTTGACATCCAACGCCAATGCATCCCCTCAACCAAATACACGTACCTTGCCGTTCCCTGTCGCTACCCCACCCGTCACCAGCCCCACCAAGCGCTCCAATTCCACCATTGCTGCACGTTCCAAGCCTGCAGCATCCCCCGCCCCCTGCTGAAACAGTGCCACCTGTCGATGCCGGTTTTGATGCAATGCCGAATCCACCTCAGCTGCTTGTGCCTTGAGCGACCTCAACGTGGCCTCTGCTGCTGCAATATCTGCTGCCAGGCTTGATGCCTGCTGTGCAAGTGCTGCTTCGGTGGTTTTGAGTTGTGTGAGCAACGCCGACGGTGCGGTGCCATTGGATGATGATGATGGTGATTGGTTGCGGGTTTTGAGGACTGCAAGAAACCACTCTGCAGGGGTAGGTTGATCGTGGATGGGGTTGGTGCTTGGTTGTATGAGCGTTGTGAGGTGCTTTTCGAGGGCGTTGATGAGGTTGGTACTCGCAGCCATGTGATCCCTGTCGTCCATGATGGTGATGACGGTGTGGACAAATGCCAGCACATACACAGAATATATCACCATCCCACAACATCCCCACCTCCATTCACCGATGGACCCCCCCCCCAAAACACACACACCATGCGTTGTTTGAGGATCGCTGCATTGCTTGTTGCAGCGCATGCACCTCTGCATCTATCGACGCCAACTGCCCTTGCATATCATAGGCAGCCACCAGCTGTACTGCAGCCGTGCTTCGCAGGTTGTGTGCAATGCTGCTGACTGCATCACATGCCAATTCTTGCAATTCTGATGATGCCCCCACCATGGCTTTCCCAAGACTCACAGCAGTGTCAACCATGCCATCCGCCGCTGCTTCCAGCCCTGCAGGATCAAACAGCGCATGCAGGGCACGGCGGAGGGTGGTGATGTCGGTTGGGGTGGGTGGGTGGGAGACGACCGTCTGCATGGTGTGCTCCAATGCGGGCGTGTTGTGAAACACAAGGGCATAGGGGACACGTGCATGGTCCCCTGGGAATGTGTACGTCTGCCCATTGCTGGCCTATGTGGGGTGAGTTGCAATTGGTGGGTTTGCGTGTGGAGCGGGGCAACCCACTGCTACACACACCTTGGTCACCCACGACCCCCACAAGTCCACCCGCTGTTTGCCAGTGCTTGGCAGCGTGCCAATCAGTGCATCCACCTCCACTTGATATGACCTGGTTTTTGTAGACTTGGTGCCATTGACAGGCTTGGTAGTACCACCATCAACACTCTCCTTGCTGCATGTGGGAGCATCGTGTGCCTCGGCAGCCGTGGGTGTCTTCTTTTTCGATTTCTTCTTTTTGGATGTTGCAGCAGCACCGTTGCCCTGCAACAGCTCAAAGGCGTTGAACGTGGAGGCCATGTGGTCTCGAGGAGATCTGGTGTTGATCAAGACTGTTTGTGCAAGTCTGTTTGTGCAAGCTTGATGAGGTTTCGTATTCTTCCTTGTTTGATTGATTGTTTGGAAGAGAACCAAGCAATAGGGAAACAGAACATCAACACGTTACACAACGCGCCCTCAGCAGGGCAGCTTGTCCCACAGTACATTGACAAGTGCATACTCAGACATGGCTGCAGGATCCAAATCAAAGAGCTGAATGTCACCAGATGCGGGGTCTGATACTGTGCCTGCCACACGATCGCTGCGTTCATAGTGCCATGTGATTTTGGAAATGTGCGCATACAGGCTCAACAGGTGCCTGCGAGCCACAATGTGGTGGAAAATGTGGTGAATGTACACAAACTGTGTGTGGCAACAATAATGATGATGGAAAACAGCATCAACATTCAACAAGGATACCCTTGCGCTTACCCCTAGCACACACACACACACACACACACACACACACACACACACACACACACACACAG
>VFQP010004938.1_pt1 | contig 11967 bp, 16 predicted proteins | sample 3512351 | NCBI WGS metagenome assembly VFQP01 (sample SAMN10412372, study PRJNA504923) | tailings metagenome | isolation source: Relicate 1 Philex TSF1 revegetated site | place: Philippines: Tuba, Benguet | collected 2017-08-29
GTGATTGAGCCGACGCTGGACGACCTGACGCGGCGCGTGAGTGGTGGTGGTGGGGGGGTGTGGGAGTGGGGAGGGGAGAGAGGGGCGAGGGGGCTCAAGAGAGGTGATTGAGCCGACGCTGGACGACCTGACGCGGCGCGTGAGTGGTGGTGGTGGGGCGCGGGTGGGGCGCAAAGAGCGGATAGGAGCAGCAGCGTTGAGGGCACGCACGCTCACCAGCTGGCAGCATCAATCAGGCACAGCCGAGGGCGCACTGCGCCAGGGCCCTGCGCGGGTGTCGCCGCGCCGTGCGTCGTGCGGCTGAAGCACTGCACGGCGCTAGGGTGGCCGATGGAAGCAGCGCGGCAGCTGCGTCCCGCGGCTGCGCGCGCGTTGACTGACGGGTGCGGCCCGTGTGGCGTTGGCGCGCCGGTTCGCCTGCGTGCGGTGCGCAGGTGCGGCAGCAGGAGCTGGAGCTGCTTCGCAAGTGCAAGAACCGCCTCACGCGGCTGGTCAAGCGAGTCGAGACGGTGCGCGCGGCGGGGCGAGGGGTGGGGCGGCGCGCTGTGCTCGCGCGCCATTCCTCGCGCTGCGAGTAGGCGCAAGAGCGAGGCCGCACAGCCTGCTGGCTGCCTGCGCGCCGCTGCGCCAAAGGCGAGGCTCCATTTGGCTCGTGGCTGCGCCGGCACCACGCGTAGATGCAAGCATGGCCCTCGCGCATGCGTGTGCATGCGGCGTCGAGGTCTGCATCCGGTGCACAAGCCGTGCTTGGTGCGGTGGTGGACGGCCGGACGAGCAGCCCCGCGCGTGCGCACACACGTTGTGGCGCGTTTTGCAGATCAAGGAGGTGCTGGAGTGAAGCCGCCTCCTGAACGAGTTGTGTGTGTACGCGCGCGTGCCGCTGTGTGCACGCATGAGCAGATCAAGGAGGTGCTGGAGAAAAGCCTCCTCTGATCATCCTGAACGAGTGTTTGCGCGCCGTGCGCGTGCCGCTGTGTGCACGCATGAGCAGATCAAGGACGTGCTGGAGAAAAGCCTCCTCTGATCATCCTGACCGAGTGTTTGCGCGCCGTGCGCGTTCCGCTGCGTGCATGCATGAGCAGATCAAGGAGGTGCTGGAGAAGTTCCTGCAGGACGACGAGGACATGCACCGGCTCAACCTGACGGCGCAGGAAATCATCATGGCGCGCCAGGCCACCACGCACCTCGACGTGAGCGACGTTGCGCACGCCGCCCCCGGGGGCGCGCTCCGTCCCGCCGCCGCCACGCTCCGGCCGCTAGAGCCTTTCACGCGTGTCTGGTGCACCGGGCGGTGGCGCCCAGCGTTCGGGGGGCGGGCGTTTGACGCTTTTGTGCGCGCAGGAGCCGCACGGCGGGTCGGGCGGCCCCACGCCGCGGGGCGGCGCGCTGGGCCGGCACAGCAAGCGCCTGAGCCGGCGCGCGAGCCTGGCCAGCAGCGGGAGCAGCAGCAGCAGCAGCAGCAGCAGCAGCGGGAGCAGCCACAGCATGGACCTCGAGGAGGAGGCGCAGGTGTGTGTGTGTGGCGGGGGAGGGTTGGGGCCAGCTCCCCGCTCGCACCGCTGCTCAAGAGGTGACAAACGCGGCCGGCAGCGTCGGCGGCAGCCAAGCGCGTGTTTTTTTTTTTTCGGGGGTGGCACCACCTGCCAACCTCGTCACCTGGATGGCGCGGCAGGTGGCCGAGGTGGAGATGCTCCTGGAGGCGTACCAGATGCACCTGGACCACCTGTACAACAAGCTGCAGGTGTGCGTGCTCCTTGATGTGTAGCTCCTTGTCGTGACTAGTGTCGCCGACGACTGGGTGCTGCGCTGCTGCCGTCGCGCCCCGTGTTAATGCAGAGCCTGGAGCAGTTTGTGGAGGACGGCGAGGACCTGGTCAACGTGTCGCTGGACGAGCACCGCAACCGCATCATTGCGGTGGACGTGGTGATCACGGGCTTGGCGACCGCCATGGGCCTAGGGACCGCCATCTCGGGTGCGCGCGCGCAGAGGGGTGCCCGGAGGCCTGGGCCTGCTGCGCCACGGCTGTGGAAGTGAGAGCGCCCTGCCCTGGGTGCGGCGCGTGTGCAGGGCTGTTTGGCGTCAACATCCCGTTCCACAACCTGATCCCCGACGAGTACGAGAACTTTCAGATGATTGCCATCTTTGGCGCCGTCGTCGGCCCGCTGCTGGTGATGGGCTCCTTTGTGGGCTGGGCCGTCTACAAGCGCGCCATCACCTTTGGGTGACTTGCGTGCGGCACTAGCCTTGACGGGGGCATCGGTCGGTGGTGGTGATGGGTGCCTTCGTGGGCCGTCTGCACGCCCGCCGCCCCTGGCTGATCGATCCGCATGGGAGAGCAGACCCTTGTACGGCACCCCGATCGTGGAGGCGAAACCTCAGGCGCAGCAGCAGCAGCAGCAGCAGCACCCGAAAGAATGGCGACCGCGACCAGCACCTCTTCACCCAGCCCAGCAGGTAGGGTCCTTCCGCGCGTGGCGGAGGGACGCGAGAGCAGGAGCACACAGCAGGGCGCGAGCGCGTTCAGCACCTCGACGAGAGCAAGCTCTTCACACGTCGCGCCACGGGGCCAGCTGCTTTGTTTGCGGCATGCTGCGCTCTTGTGCAGGCGCGAATGGGGCAAGCGCAGCAAGAAGGCAGCAAGAAGAGGAGATTGACGTCTCCAAGATGTCACAGGTGCGCCAGGGCATGCGTTTCTCGTGCACGTGTCACGGCTCGTCATGAGTGCGCATGCGTCGGCACGCAGAGCGCGGCATGTCCGCCTGCACCCACGCTCTGCACGCAGGACAAGATCAAGCAGCTCATGAAGAGCGACCCCAAGTTCATCGGTCGGTTGATTGAAGTGAGCGGCGGCTCACCGGACAGGAGGAGGTGGTCATGCGCTCCGGCGACGCGCCAGGCGTGCTCACCTTTGCTCCCTCGCGCCTCCTGCCCCCAACACCCCGCGTGCGCAGCAACTGGACAAGCAGATGGCGAGGATGACGCGGGAGAAGCAGCAGCGGAGAGACGAGATTGCCGCCGACCGGGCCGAGCTCGAGCGCATCGACCACACCATCAGCACGCACCTGCAGCCAAACCTGGTGCGTGTGTGTTTGTGGCGAGCCGTGAAACAGCACACCGCCGCAGCGGTCCGTCGTGGCGCTCGCTGCATCCTCCAGGGCGCCTGCGAGCCTGCCCACATGTTCCTGTCGCTGGCAGAGTCATGGCGAGTCAGTGCTGCGCTCTGCTTTGCCCACCGCTGCTGCTGCCCGCAGGACCGGCTCTCGCGGTCCATCCAGCAAAAGACAGACATGCGGGACAACTTGCGGAGGCAGCTGGGCCAGCAGACCAAGAACCTGCAGGACATGCAGTCGCAGGCGGCGGCGCTCATCCAGAGCGCCCGCTCCCGCACCACCAAGCTCATGGTGCGGTGGTGGGGAGGGAAGGGCGAGGAGGAGGGGAAAGGGGCCAGGGAGCCCCTAGCGCGGTGACCGGACGCACCTCATGCCAGGTCGTTGTGCGCATGTGTGCGCGACGACGCAGAGGGCGACGGCGAGCCAGGCACTGGAGGAGGCGCGTGGGTTCAGCTCGAGGACGTCAACGACAGCAATCATCAAGGGCGGCGGCACGCAGAAGCTCAGCAGCAGCAGCGACGGCGGCGGCGGGACACAGCGGTCAAACTGAGGTTTCCTCACTTGCGATGCGAGAATGGCCCACGTGCTCCATTCTCCTGCTACAAAGAGATGGGGGAGTGTCATCTGGTACTGAAGGAGAAAGGACGCCGAAAGCACGCACAAGAAGCACACAGACGAGCGAGCACAAACACATACACGCACTCGCAGCGCACACCAGCATTCGGCGCACGTCCCCTGCGCGCACTGACCTCCGAGTCGAGCACCATCCACACAACGAGATGCCCCCTAGCCCCGACGAGAGCACGGCCCCATCTGAGGCTTCGTCCCAAGACACGGGCTGGGCGGCGTGGAGCGGCCAAGCCGAGCGCCACGCCGTGCCTTCAACGGGGCGCAGGAGTTCGCTGACGCTGCTCTTCGACCGCTCCTTCGCCGCGGCCGAGGCCGTCGCTGCGTCGCTGCAGGCAAGCTGTGCGGTGTTTGGACTTCTTCGTTCGGCGCGTCTCGCTGCCGGCCTGCCGTGCCGAGTCAATGATGTTGACTTTCTGCACGAGAGGATATCGTGGGCCAGGGTGGCACAGCGGGGTCGCGCAAGTTGCAGGGAGCGGTGGGGGAATTCGTCAAGGCAGCCACGCACTGGGCGCTGTGCGCCGTGGCCCAGCACTGGGGGCACTGCGGGGCCGGTGGGAAAGGCGCGGCCGCAGCTTCCACGCACGGGCGGCGCAACAGCACCAACACCTCTCCTGTGGCCGCTCGTGTGCGGGCTCGCGCAGGAGTTTGAGAAGCGCCACAAGCTGCATGGCATCTGGGGCAGGACGACCACGCCGTCGCTCGAGGTGAGGAGTGGGCCACACGCGTACCGCACGCACACGCACACGCACACGCACCGCGCGCCGGAGCTGGGCATCACGCCGCAGCTTGCGAGCAAACACACCTGTGTGGCTTGGGCCCACGCAGGAGTGGGAGACGCTCAACGCGGAGAAAAAGATGCTCAAGCGTGCGTCCCCGCCGCCCCAGCAGCACGCGAGCCGCCTGCTGGGCTGCTCCCTCGCGGCGCTCGTGTCGGTGTACGTGTGCTGCATGCTGGTCTGGTGAGTGAGCGGCAGGCAGGACCCAAGGGGGCTGCCAGCAGGGGTCCTGCCCTGTCACAATCGTCGCAACGTCCGCCCACGTTCGCTGCGGCTGCACCCTCGCACCTTCCGCCCCCTGCTCGCAGGGACTTCATCCCGTTCCCCACCATCAAGGTGTGAGGCAGCAGCAGCAATCGACGGCCGCCGAGCGCCAGCGTTAGACGGCGCGCCTTGGGACAACAGGTGCCGGCTTGTCGCGAGTGCAGGGGGCGAGTCACCGATGCGTTGGTAGCTGAAGTCTTGGCAGGCATAGATAGCCCGAGGAAGGACGCAGAAGAGAATAGTGGTGGCGACATCCGAGGTGCTGCGAGAGAAAGATGAGGGTGTCGCCCCACAGCGCGTGCGCGCACGTGCGCCCGGTCTACCCAGGCAACCTGCACCGCGGCGCGGCGTGCGCAACCACCCAGTGGCGCTGCGCGAGTGGCGCCCCGGTCGCCAGGTGCCAGGCTTTCACTGCTCATCACCATGCCTTCCTGCTCAGCACTACTGTTCTCGTGGCGCCTTTGCGCAGACAATTTCTGGCCCGCTCTTGCTTCAGGCCGTCAGGACATACATAACGGACGTTGTGCGCGCGACCGGGCGCTTGGATGAATTTGTTGGGAGTTGCGGCGGGGGATTCTCGTACTGGGTGCTCTGCAGCCTTCGTACGGTGCAGGCGCGAATTCCGGCCACCGGTGCGGTCAACGACGCCATCTCCGCCTCAAACTGCTAGCTGATGCTGATGCTGCGTGACTCAAGCGCTTCCGTGCATGCTCCCAAATGCCTGGAGCTCTCCATGATGTCGCGTGATGGCGCCCGCTCTGTGCGCGAGCCCGCTCCCGCGCCAACCCCTAGATGCACTTGCACGAAGCGCCCCGATGCTCATGATCATGATGCTGCTGGACCCCAGCCCCTCTTGTTGCTCGGGTGAGCAGCGAGCTGTCGCAACCTGTGTTTGACTCGGCGCACGCCTGGAACGACTGGAACAACGTGCACAGCGGCGCCCCGAAGCGAAGGGTTCCCTCCATCACCGCGCGCGCGATCCGAGTTCTCCAGCCAGTGCTCGCCGCCCGTGACCACGCGCCTTCTGCGTGAGCTTGAGCCGCCAGATGCAGCAGCAAATGCAGAGGCACGGGAGCGTGCGCGGGAGCGATCGCACGGCTGCGCCAACCCCTTCGCGCCGCTGCGCGCTGGTCGGGCGCCGCGAGCTGAGGGTGCAGGCCAAGGCCGGCAAGGTGCGCCGCCGCTCGGCTCCGCCGCGTTGTTTGGTGGGGGGCACCTCCGCCCCCAGGTGTGGGCGCCCACGCCTCGGCCGAAGGAGGCCATCAGCAGCAGCAAAAACACTAGCAGCAGCACGAGCAGGGACAAGTGATCCTTGTGCAAACGACAAAAGAGGGGTTCGCCGGCGATCAGGGCGGCGGCAGCAGCAGCGGGCGCGGCGCGCCCCATGATCCCACGCCGCAGCCCGCATGTGCTCGCGTGTGTTCGCAGCTCAACGTGCTGGTGGTGGGAGGCGGCGGCCGCGAGCACTCGCTGGTGTGGAGGCTGGCGCAGTCCGAGAGCTCCAAGCACGTGTTTGCCGCGCCGGGCAACCCCGGCACCGCCCAGGAGGCCAACGTCACCAACGTGGCGGTGGACGTGACCAAGCACAAGGACGTGAGCAGCCCGCCCTTGCCGCCGCAGCAACCCTGAGCATCTCGCCCAGCCGCGGTGCTCTGCTTTGCGGGGCCCGGCAGCCACCACTCGGTGTGGCGCGGCGCGCCGTGCGTCCTGCGTTGCGCATGCAGGTGATTCAGTTCTGCCGGGAAAAGGACGTGGGCCTGGTGGTGGTGGGCCCCGAGGCGCCGCTGGTGGCGGGGCTGGCCGACGACCTCGTGGCCGCCGGCATCCCCACGTGGGGCCCCTCGGCAAAGGCGGCGCAGCTCGAGGGCTCCAAGGTCTTCATGAAGGTGCGCACCTTCACACCACCAGGTGCCTCCCTGCCTTGCCTGCTTAGGCAAGGCGATGCTGCCAGATGATCCGCGGCCGACGCGTCGCTCCGTGGCGGCGGCCTGCGGAGCACGCTGCGGCGCCCGCCCTCTTCGTCGTCGCCCCTCCCGCAGGACATTTGCCGCAAGTACAACATCCCCACGGCGGCGTACGACAAGTTCACCGACCCCACCAAGGCCAAGGTGAGGCGGACGGAGCGAGCGCCCCTGCGCCCCTTGCAAGCTCCACCACCTCCTCCTCTTTGGCCTCCTCATGCTGGCCGCCCCACCTGGGTGGCCTCACGGGGTCCCCGAGAGGCGGCCCCCCGCCCACTCTCCCCTCGCGCCACCCTTTCACTCTGCCTGCTCATGCCCGCGCGCGCGCGTGCAAACCTGCAGGACTTCATCAAGGCGCTGGGCGCGCCCATCGTGGTCAAGGCCAGCGGGCTGGCGGCGGGCAAGGGCGTGGTGGTGGCGCAGACGGTGGACGAGGCGCTCAAGGCCGTCGACGACATGATGGTCCGCAAGGTCTTTGGCGCCGCAGGTAGGTAGGGCTCTCCCGCCTTGAGCCGCACGTGCTGGCCAGCACCAGGGGGGGGGGTAGGAGACGTCGCCGCCCGCGCCAAGTTTGGGCACCTTGGCAAGGGCCGGGCCCCCACTGTGCACGTGGGCACAGCCCCCAAAGGCGAGCAGACCACCCGGGAGAAGCTTCGCACCATCAGCAACGGGAGGAAAGGAGCGCACGGGCGGGCGGGATCAGGGCGCCGAGGGCTGGGGCCTGACGGGTCACGCTCGCGTGCTGGTTGTTGTGCACCAGGTGACCAGGTTGTGGTGGAGGAGTTCCTGGACGGCGAGGAGGCGAGCTTCTTTGCGCTGGTCAACGGCGAGGAGGCCGTGCCGCTCATCGCCGCGCAGGTACGCACAGGCGCCACACGAGGGGAATGGGCGCGCCAGGGCATGCGCTGCGCCGCCGCGCCACTGCGATTCTGGCCAGCTCCGGCCACCTGCCGCACCTGCGAGGGAGCAGGTTGCCTGACCAGGGCGCGTGCGGGGTGCGCGTGTGTGCGCAGGACCACAAGGCGGTTGGGGACGGCGACACGGGGCCCAACACGGGCGGCATGGGCACCTACTCGCCGGCGCCCGTCGTCACGCCCGCCATCGCCAAGCAGGTGCGGAGCGTGGTGGAACGGATCGCCTCACATCGGCATCGTGCCTTCGGGGGAAAGGAAGGGGGGGGGGGATGAGGAGGGGCGACTGCGACCTGGAACCATGTGTGCCTGTGGCCCAGCGGCGCTGGCGCGTGCGTGCGTCCTTGTTGCTTTCGCCTGATGCACCGGTGAGCGTCGCGCTGGTGGGCGCTGGTGGGGGCGCCGCTGCCGCGCAGGCCATGGAGGAGCTGGTGCTGACGACGGCGCGCGGCATGGCGGCCGAGGGCACGCCGTTTGTGGGCACGCTGTTTGCCGGCCTCATGATCAAGGACGGCAAGGTGAGCAAGGTGGCGCGGGGAAACAGCGGCCCGGGGCCCTTGCGGTGGCCCCCTGTCATGCAGCGGCGGAGGAGCTCGCCCTGGCGGCCCTAGACGTGGATCAGGACAGAGGTGATGTGGCCCTGGCGGTCTGTTGGCGGTTGGTTGGTTGCGCACAGGCCAAGCTGCTGGAGCACAATGTCCGGTTCGGCGACCCCGAGTGCCAGACGCTCATGGCGCGGTTTGACGGCGACCTCACAGACACGCTGCTCAAGGTGAGGAGAAGGGGGGAGGGCGTGGCGTGTACGAGGTGGCCACCGCTGCTGCTCACCACGCGCTGTAAAAAGGTCACGTGGCCTCTGCTGGGCTTGAGCGCTCTGCTCATCCTCGCGTGCCCCTCCCGCCCCCTCGCAGGCGGCGACAGGGCGCGTCAAGGACATCCAGCTGAGCTGGCGCAACGACGCGGCCGTGACGGTGGTGGTGGCCGCCCGGGGCTACCCCGGCGACTACCCCAAGGGCTCGCTCATCAAGGGCCTGGACCGCATCACCACAGCAAAGGTGCGCCACTTCCCCCCTGTGCTCCCGTCATCCCCAGGTCAGGCCCTGGCGTGGGGAGCGCCACCAACCGCCGCGTCCGCCGCGGCCAGGTGGTGACAACGAGGTGCGCCGCGTGTTTGCCACGCAGGTGTTCCACGCCGGCACGGCGCTCAACGCCAGCGGGCAGCTGGTGAGCAACGGCGGGCGCGTGCTCAACGTGACGGCGCTGGGCAAGGACGTGGCCGAGGCGCAGGCCAACGCGTACAAGGTGCGGCGCCCTGCACGCTTTGCTGACCTCGAGCAGGGACCGTCGAGAATGGGCAGGGCAGATCATCATGATCAGCGTGCTGCCATTCAACGCTGTGGCGCTGCGCAGGCCGTGTCGCTGGTGGACTGGGAGGACGCCTACTACCGCAAGGACATTGGGTGGCGCGCCATCGCCAGGCTGGCGGGCGCGGGCCGGTGACCGCGCGGAGCCGGTTGTAGACAGTCCCTGACCTTGCTGTGCAGCGTGCAACACTGACTCACTTCTCCAGCTGGTCCTCAGGCACTGTGCAGCGCCCCCGCAGCGTCCGCTGGGCCGTCCTCTTCTGGTTGAGGGCGCCCAACAAAAACAGAAAAGCGCGACGCTGCGGCGAAAGCGGCAGAGAGCGCCACACGTGCGCGCAGCAGCACGCATAGGCAGCCAGGGTGCTGCATCGATCAACACGCGGGCGCTGGTCACTGGACTCTACCAGAGGCCTCCACACCAGGACCAACACCAGAGGCGCAGCTGCAACGCACCACACACGGAGGAGGACGCTGGCGCTAGCGCTGGCGCATTGACCCACTGCCGCAGAGGCGTCGCAGACAGGAGGTGAGCGCTCGCCAAGCGGGCGGGGGCACTTTTTGGAGCGACGAGTCCAGAAGAGAAGGGGAAGGCGAACAGAACGGTAAGCGAGGGGCAGCAAGTCAGTGGCAGACGGGCCGCGCAGCCAGTGCAGCCTGCTGGGCGCGGAGCAGGGGGCCTTGGGGGGCCGCCAGAATCCCTCCCAAATCCATCCTTCTCGCACGCCCGAGGCCCTGCGGCGCGCACCAGTTGCGTGCCTGCGCGTCGTGAGGCCGCTGCCAGGCCCGGCGCGCCGCTCGCCTGGGGCCTGCTGGGTGGAGCTCGGGTTGCCGACACGAGGGAAACCCACCGCCCCCCACGCGCTGCAGGGCGCTGCTGAGGAGCAGCTCGCTTTGAGCAGCAGCAGCAGGAGCACCAGCAGCACCAGCACGGGAGCAGCAGCCCGGCAGTGAGAGGCCGGGCAGACAGCGAGCGGGCGGGCCTGCGCGGCATGCGGGCGGGCGTCGCCCCCCCTGGCAGTGCACAGCCTGGACGCCGGGCCTGCGCCTCACCTGGAGCAGCTGCACGCCGCCGCCTCCCCGCGACATGATGACGGGCGGCCCTAGCAACAGCGACAGCGAGATCCCTCTCGGCGCCGCCCCTGCGGCCGCTGCAGCGCCGGCATCAGCAGAGCACCCGCTGGGCAGGTGGATCCAGCGCGCCGCTCCCACATCGCCGCCGCAGCCGCAGGCCATAGCGCCGCCGCCGCCGCATCATCATCATCAGCAGCAGCATGACGGCGCGGGCAGGTCGCCGCCCCACCACGCGCTGTCGGGCGGCACCGTGCTGGTGGTGGATGACACGCCGCTCAACCGCGTGGTGCTGGGCGGCATGGTGCGCCGCGCCGGGCTCGACGTGGTGGAGGCCGCCAACGGCGCCGAGGCCCTCGAAAAGGTGCGACGCCCGCCTCCCTCTCGGCCACCTGCCACGGCCTTTTTTTGCCGCAAGCGCTTCCGAGAGAGATCGCTGACCCTCGCGCTGCTGCGCACCTGCAGGTGCGCACCAAGCCGCCGGGGCACTTCCAGTGCATCCTGATGGACCTCCAGATGCCCGTCATGGACGGGTGGGAGGCCACGCAGCGCGTGCGTCTGTGGGAGGCCTCGCACCCGCCCGACCTCGACGAGGAGGAGGGCGGGGCGTCGCCGCGCCGCCAGCCGCCCCAGCGCGCCCGCCAGCCCGCCGGCGAAGCGACGCCGGCCGGATCGTGGGTCAGCGCCACGTCGGGCGGGCTGCCCGCGCTGCTCGGCGGCGGCGAGGGAGCGGGCGCGCTGGCCGCGGCGGCGGCGGCGGCGGACGGCGAGGAGACGCCGTGCTTTTGCTCCTGCTCGTGCTCCGAGGCCGGCGACGGCATGGGCGACGGCGAGGGCGACGGGGCGCTGCTCCACGACGCCGACGAGGTGTTTTCGGTGGAGGAGGGGGAGAATTCTGCGGACGCGGTGGGGCCGCGGCCGCTGCCGGCGCTGCGCACCGTGCCCGGCAGGCCGCAGCCCACGCTGGAGGAGTGGCAGGCGGCCAACCTGCCCTCCGCCATCCCGATTGCCATGTCGACGGGCGGCGTGGCCATCCCCATCCCGCAGCTGCTCGTGCCGTCGGCGCTTCAGCAGCAGCATCAGCAGGAGCCGCTGCTTTCGCCCACGTTCGCCTCCACGCTGTCCACGCTGTGCGCCACCACCGACTGCTTCTCCTCCTGGCCGGCGACGGCGGCGGCAGGTGCACAAGGCCCGCACGAGGAGGAGCCGCCCTCTCGCAGCGGCCGGACCAGCGTGGACAGCCTGCCGCGCGAGCAGGGCGGCGGGGCGGCGGAGCGGCCGCTGCTGGCTCCGGCAGGCGGAGGCGCTCGCGCCGAAGCCGCCGCCGGGCTGCCGGCGCTGCGCCCGCACGCCGCGCTGCATACGCACAGCAGCAACGGGCTGGCGCAGGCCGCGCACGCGACGCCGCAGCTGCAGCTGCACCCCTACGCGCCTGGTGGGGCGGGCAGGGCGCACGCGCCGCACCGGCACCACTACCGGCGCGCCGCCACGGCGCTGCCGCTGGGCGGCGGAGGAGGGTCGGGCGCGCACTCTCCGCTGCCGCCGCTGCCGCCGCCGCCGGGCGGCCACCACCCGCACCACCACCACGCGCCGGGCACGTCCACGCCGCCGGGCACGGCCACACACCCGCTGCTGCTGCACCCGGCCATGCGCCGCATCCCCATCGTGGTGAGTGCTAGTACTGGAGGCGGCGCCCCACCTTGTTTTGGCCCACTGGGCAAGCTGGCTTTCGCTACAGCATGCCCTAAACGCGTCACCCTTTTCCTTCTCAACGCAACGTATTCGCAGGTGTGCACGACCGAGGTGCTGGACAGCCCCACGCCCTCGCACGCGCTGACGCCCGCCGGCGGCCCCACGCGCAGCAACAGCGGCCTGCCCGCCAC
>VFQP010004939.1_pt1 | contig 11966 bp, 6 predicted proteins | sample 3512351 | NCBI WGS metagenome assembly VFQP01 (sample SAMN10412372, study PRJNA504923) | tailings metagenome | isolation source: Relicate 1 Philex TSF1 revegetated site | place: Philippines: Tuba, Benguet | collected 2017-08-29
CGTCGGCGTCGGCGTCGGCGTCGGCATCAGCATCAGCATCAGCATCAGCATCAGCGTCAGCGTCAGCGTCAGCATCCGCATCCGCATCGGCATCAGCATCCGCATCCGCATCCGCATCCGCATCCGCATCCGCATCCGCATCCGCATCCGCATCCGCATCCGCATCCGCATCCGCATCCGCATCCGCATCCGCATCCGCATCCGCATCCGCATCAGCATCAGCATCAGCATCAGCATCAGCATCAGCATCAGCATCAGCATCAGCGTCAGCATCGGCATCGGCATCGGCATCGGCATCGGCATCTGCATCTGCATCTGCATCTGCATCTGCATCTGCATCTGCATCTGCATCTGCATCCGCATCACCATCGTCACCGCCTGGCACCAGTCCGCCACCGCCGCCACCGCCGCCACCGGCCAACAAAGCAGCCCCGGCGATCACGCCCAAAATCGGCCAGATAACGGGGACGGCACCAGCGGCGTATTGCACAGTGCCCAACGCCTGGGTAGATGGCACACCTTCGGCCAAACTGCCAACGAGCTCACCCGCTTCGCCAGTGATCGGCACGTAGTTGTACGTCGCTCCACTTTCTGCGAGGCCAGTGAGTGGAATGGCATCGCGGTCGTAGTAGTCTTCCACCACGATGTCGGGCTGGCCATCGGTATTCGATTCGTCCAGCCAGATTTGAAGATGTTTGCCTTTACGGCCCAGAACCACCTTTTGTGGTGCGACGTTCTTCTCCACGTCGCGCAGTTCGATGGCATTGAGACCCTTGGCCTTCAATACCAGTGGCCCTTTGGCCTTGCCGGCTCCGGGCACAACTTCACCGGCAACCGCCGCTCCCTGTGCATCACGGACATGCACGCGTACTTTTGCAGTCATTGATTGACTCCCTGAATGCGTTATGAGGTTCTGTGCGACTCGGTGCCGCACTTGAAAGATGACAAGTGACGCCAGGCGAACCGCCTGGCGTCACGGGTAGATATCAGCGGGCCGCAGAGCGCTCGGATTGCCCCAGAAGCTCAACGTCAACGCGACGATCCGGCTGCAAGCAGGCCACGAGTTGAGGCGTGGCGCGAGTGCCTTTGCAGTCCCGGGTGACAGGCTCATCGCTGCCGCGACCTTGGGTATCCATCGCGAGTTTCAAGCCGTTTTGCTGCAGGTACTGCTGCACCGTCAGCGCCCGAGCCAGTGAAAGCTGCTGATTGGCCAGGGGATTGCCCAAACGATCGGCATGGCCGACGATGCGAAGGCGATCGACCCGCACGCCTTTTTCCTGAATGCGCCGTGCCAGATCCTCCAGAGCCTGCCGCCCACCGGGTTGAATGTCTTCAATGTTGGAGCGACCGAACGCGAACAACGCATCCGTCTGGAGCTGCACACGTTCCAGCACCACGGGCGGCGGCGGGGGCGGAGGGGCCGCCACTTTGACGGGAGCACATCGGGCCTGGTAGCGCGACACCAGATAAGACTGACGCCACTCGCCGCTGAGTTCCTGACGGGCCTTGCCCGGTTCCACCATCTTTGCGGCCAGGGTGCCGGCCGAGCTCTGATCCACCTGCAGGTAGGCGGTACCGCCACCCGCCACTTCGATGGCCTGAGACGCGGGCGGCTGGGTTCGGCCTTCGATGGCCGGCGCCACGCCGATCTTGTCACCTGGGCATACCGTGGTCTGGGCATAGGCGCCGGGGCGCAGGCTACCCACGATCTGGTCGTTCACGTAAATCACCGCTGGCGTGGCAGCGGCATCGGGTTTGCGGTAGATCACCGCAACCGCCTCGTGGGCCGCCGTCAGAGGCATGGGCGCAACGGCGCTGCGCCCCCCTTCGATGACAGGCCGGCTGGAGCTTGCACAGCCAGCCAGCATGACGACCGCCAGGACTGTGGCAATCCCGCCCAGCCGTGGTCTCTTTTGTTGTTTCATTGTCATTTCTCCCTGTTAACGCCAAAAATTCCGAAATTCGTTAAATAAATTAAATTGCAAAACAGTTTCAGTACCTCCGTACCGAATCGGCCTTCACCGTGTTGATCCACACGACCTTGGCTATTTCACATTGACGCCAAAGCCGCCCAGTTCTTCAGATGGAGAATCTAACTGTGCATTCCCCCAGTTCTGTAACAAAGCAGGTTTTCAAACTCAATTAGTGTCAATTTCATCGCTGAAAATATTGAACCAATTGCAAATCTCCGAATGTCAATAAAAATTCATCATTCACCTTTTTTTCGACACCTCAATTTGCCCCCTATTTCGACATCCGAAGAAAAAGACCGAAACGACCAAGCCCTCAATAATTGACAATTATTTTCAATTGAATGCCGTCAATCGACATCTCTACCGGCATGATCTGCCCCCAAGGTCAAGGAGGGTCCGTTCCACAGATACGAACGGGCGACAAAGGCAGATCACATGAAAAAAGTCTTGTTCATTCACCAGAACTTCCCGGGGCAGTACCGGGCTCTGGCGCCCGCCGTGCAGAAGGCGGGTTATGAGGTGATGGCCATTTCCGGCCACGCCCGCGACACCGAACGGGGCGGCATCCCACACATCGGCTACGAGATCAAACGGCCTGCCGGCAAGGGCATCCACCCGCTGCTGGCCGGCACCGAGGCGGCCGTGACCCGGGGTGAGGCGGTGGCCAACGTCGTACGCCAGTTGCACCGCCAGGGCTGGACACCCGATGCCGTGCTGGGCCATTGCGGCTGGGGGGAAATGCTGTACCTGCGGGACGTTCTGCCCCGCGCCCGGCTGCTGGGCTTTTGCGAGTACTACTACCGGGTGGGCCGTTCGGACGTGAACTTCGATCCGGAATTTCCCGCATCCGCCGATATCGAGCAGAAGCTGCACACCCGCAACTTTCACCTGGGCATGAGTCTGGTCCACGGCTGCGACTGGGGCATCGCGCCCACGCAGTGGCAGGCCGACCAGTTTCCCGACACCCTGCGCCCCCGCCTGCGGGTGATCCACGACGGCATTGACACCAGCCACCTCACGCCCAACCCGGACAGCGTCATCCGGCTGGGGCGAGACAGCGTGGTGGCCCGGCCGGGCGACGAGATCGTGACCTTCGTCAACCGCAACCTCGAACCCTTGCGGGGCTACCACCAGTTCATGAGGGCGCTGCCAGACATCCTGGAGCGGCGCCCCAATGCCCGCGCCGTCATCGTCGGTGGAGATGGCGTGAGCTACGGCGCGCAACCCAAGAATGCCAAGGGCTACAAGCAGCGCTACCTGAACGAGGTGAAAGACCGGCTGGACATGTCACGCGTCCATTTCGTCAGCCGCATTCCCTATAACACCCTCGTGGACCTGCTGCGCGTGTCGGCGGCGCACGTGTACTTCACCTACCCGTTCGTGCTGAGCTGGTCCATGCTGGAGGCCATGAGCCTGGGCGCGCTGGTCATCGGTTCGGCCACGCCACCGGTGCAAGAGGTGATCGAGCACGGCAAGAATGGCCTGCTGGTGGATTTCTTCTCGCCCCGCCAGCTGGCAGACACCGTCTGTGACGCGCTGGCGCGGCCCGACCACTACCGATCCCTGCGCGAACAGGCGCGGCAGACCGTGATCGACCGCTACGATTTCGACCGCATCTGCCTGCCCCAGCATCTGGCGTTGCTGCGGGGAGATTGAGCCATGGCCCAGGCACCCGTCTCCAAGATCGCGCCCCACCAGATTGCGCTGCTGCTGACCACCGGGAGCGCGCTGCAGGAACACGCGGCCAGCCCGGCAGGCAAGGCCCTGCACCGCCTGAGCAGCCGCTTTGCCCGGCGCGCCCAGGGCACCCTGCCCGCCCACGAACAGGCCCACAAGGTGCAGACACCCATGGGCCAGCTGCTGCGCGAGGCACAGCAAGGGCGCCTGACCGGCATGGTGTGGTTGCGCGAGGACGTCGTGGTTGACGACTACAACCTGGACCAGCGGCTGAACGAAGCGTGGCAACAGCAGGACATGGTGACCCTGCACGACGAGCAGCAACAGGTTGTGCTCTGGGCCGTTGGGGCCAAAGGTCTGCGCCGCCTACAGGCGCTGCCCGAACGGTTTGATGCGGAGGCCGGAGCCGGTGACCGCTTCCCCAACGGCATGCGCCAGTGCCTGCAGCGTCTGGGCCTGAGCGACGGTCCCTGGCCTCTGGCGCTGTCGCTGTTGCGTCCCGGGCTTCCCGCCATGCCGCTGCCCCCCCAGGGCTGGAACCCGGCCACGGCACCGCCTCTGGTCATCGCCTGCGCCACCCGCGAAAGCGAAGACCGCTTCGAAACACACACACCCACCGGCCGCTCATTGGCCCGCCTGCGGCAAGCCGGGTTTCGCGTCCACGCCGAGGTGGCCACGCGCAACCGCGCCGCGCTCGCCAAGGCCTACAACGTGGCCGTGCGCGAAGAACTGGCCGACCACATCGTCGTCTTCATGCACGACGACGTCTGGATTGACGACTTCTACCTGCCGCAGCGCCTGCACGAGGCCCTGGGCCAGTACGACGTGGTGGGTGTGGCCGGCGGGCGCAACCGCATCGCGGGCCAGCCGGCCTGGTGTTTCCCGACCCGGCTGGGTGAGTGGGACCTGCGCGACAACCTGCTGGGCACCGTGGCGCACGAACTGAAGCCCCAAAAATCGGCTGAACCCTCGCCGGTGAGCCGCTATGGGTTTGCACGCGGCCCGGCGCGTCTGCTCGATGGCCTGCTGATCGCCACACGCATCGCCAGCCTGCTGGAACGTGGCGTGCGGTTCGACGAACGTTTCCCGTTCCACTTCTACGACCTGGACTTCTGCCGCACCGCCGAGGCCCGCGGGCTCCGACTGGGGGTGTGGCCACTCAGCGTGACCCACCACAGCCCGGGCGACGGCTTCGGCAATGCCGCCTGGATGGCGTGCTGGGGCCGCTACATCGGCAAGTGGGGCCACTGACCCCGTTCACGCCGCTCAGCCCAGGTAGGGCTGGATGTCCACTTCATCGATCTGCTCCGGCTTCAGGTAACGCTCGGCGTAGCGCCGGTAGACACCCGAGGTCAGGAACAGGTCGAACAGCACCGGGTCGATGTGCCGGTCCTTCTTGAAGAAGTGGAGGATCTTGACGCACTCGGACAGCGTCTTGGCCTTCTTGTACGGCCGGTCGGAGGCGGTCAGGGCCTCGAAGATGTCGGCAATCGCCATGATGCGTGAGGGCACCGACATCTGCTCGGCCGTGAGCTTGCGCGGGTAACCCGTGCCGATCAGCGTTTCGTGGTGGGTGCCCGCGTACTCCGGCACGCGCCGCAGGTGTTTGGGAAACGGCATGCTGTCCAGCATCACGATGGTCTGGATGATGTGCTCGTTGATCTTGAAGCGCTCCTCGTCGTTGAGGGTGCCGCGCGCGATGCACAGGTTGTAGACCTCGCCATGGTTGTAGAGGTGCTCCGGCACCTTGACCTGGAAACCGTGCCGCGGGTCCAGCGCCCGGTCCGCACCTCGCGGCACGATGTGCTGCGGCTTGTCGGCCAGCAACGGTTCCTGCACCGGCAGTTCGGGCACCGGCACGCCGGCCATGCGCTTTTCCTCGTCGTGCGACAAGCCCAGGCGGTCGTCGAAATGGCGCCACCAGGTCTGCTCGGCAATGGCGCGGATGCGCTCCACCCGCTCGGGCGCCATGAACTCGCCACCCAGGTTGGTTTCGGCCACAAAGGCAAAGTCCGCCTGCAGCTGTGTCTTGCGTGACTCGTAGCTAGCCCAGGCGCTGCCCGCCTCCTGCCCTGCGGCAATGGCCTTGTGCGCGGCAATCTCGGCATCGCGCAGCAGCACCTCGAAGCGGGTCCGTATCTCGTGGACGCGGTTGTAGATGGTCTCGAGCTTGGTGGCCTTGTCGACCACGTATTCCGGTGTGGTGACCTTGCCGCAGTCGTGCAGCCACGCGCCGATGCGGAACTCGCTCCATTCGTCTTCCGAGTGGAAGCCAAAATCGGCCAGCGGTCCTTCCCGCACCTGGGTGGCTTCTTCGGCCAGCATCAGGGCCAGCTCGGGCACACGCTCGCAATGGCCGCCGGTGTAGGCACTCTTGGCATCGATGGCCCCGGCGATGATCTTGATCATGGAGTCCATCAGCTCCTTCTGCGCCAGCATCAGGTTCTGGTTCTCGATGGTCACCGCCGACTGCGCGGCCAGCGCCTCGATGAAGCCCACGGTTTCCGGATCGAACGGCACCACCTCGCCGGTGTCCATGTCCAGGCAGTTGAGCAGCTGCAGGATGCCGATCACCTCGCCTTCGCGCGGGAACAGGGGCACGGTCAGCATGGAAATCACGCGCATGCCGGATTCGTCGCTGAATTTCTTGGTGCCCGACAGGTCGAAGCGCGTTTCGGCGTACACATCGTCGATCACCACGCTTTCGGCGGTGAGCGCCACGTGGGTGGACACGTACTGGTGCACCGGCTGGCCGTTCTCGTCGTACAGCGGTATCTCGAAGGCGGGCAGATTGTCGTCGCTGGTGCGCAGGGCAAAACGCAGGGTGTTGTTCTCGGTGCGTATGAACAGCGTGGCGGCCTGGCAGTGGGCGATGTCGCGCGCGCCGAACAGCACGTGGCGCAGCAGCTTCTCACGGTCGCGCTCGCGGCCCAGGCGGATGCCGTTGTCCACGATCTGGGCCAGCTTGGCACGTGCCAGTTCCAGCGCGTTCGTGTACTCGCGCAGCGAATCGTGCATCACTTCCTGAGCCTTGCCCAGGGCATTCACCTCATAGAGGAACGAGCGCACCGGCTCCGGCCGCCGCGAGAAATCGAATCGCCGCAGCCGCTCGGAACTGCTCGCCAGAGAGCGCAGCCCCACAGCCACCTGGCGCGTACCCAGCAGGGCCATGGGCACCAGCACCAGCAGGATCAGCACCGAAGACACCAGCACGTCGCGCCGGGCACTGAGCACCGCCCCCGTGAAATCGCTCACCGGCGCTATGGCCAGCACGTGGATGCGGCGCCCGCCCGACACCGCCAGCGGCGCATGGGCGCGCACGAACGACTCCCCGTTCAGCTGCATGGTCCGCGCTGCGGCGCTGCGGCTGCCATACAGGTCCAGGCTCGCCAGCAAAGGGTTGCCCACCTCGTTCAGCCGGCGCAGGCGAACGTCCCCCTCGGCACCCAGACGGGCGCTGCGCGCCGACAGCCCCAGCACCCGCGTCTCACCGTCCATCACCACGATGGCACCGTTGGGGCTCAGCTCCAGCTCGTTCAGAAAGGCCTGGAAGGCAGCCAGCGTGATGTCCACTCCCACCACGCCCTGCCGCTCGGGCAAGGGAGCCGCCACCGAGAGCCCGAGCTCCCCGGTGGAGGCGAAGCGGTAGGCATCGGCAATGAAAACGCCGCCCCTTTCCTGCGCGCCCCGGTACCAGGGACGGGTGGTCGGGTCGTAGCCCGAAACGACGGTCCGCCCGTCCAGCCGCAGGTCACCGGCGTCGTAGAAGTCCCAGCGCTCCATGCGGGTGCCGCCCTGACGGGTGATGCGCCGCAGGGCGTAGTCGGTGCCCTCGGGCGCGTTCAGCGCCGCCACCACGGCGGGTGCGGCTCTCACGCCGATCACCTGGAGGTAGTCACCGTTGCGCAGGCCGAAGTAGGCCGAATACAGGTCCTGGTTGGATTTGAGCGCCGCCACCAGGGTGGGCACCAGGCCGTCACCCACCAGTTGGCCATCGCGTTCGAACAGGCGGGGGTCGGAGGCGGCCACCACCTCGACGAATCGCCGCTGGTTGTCCAGCATGTCGTTGAGCCGGTCGGTGGCCCGGCTGGTCACCAGGCTGAAGCGGTCGGCAGCCCCCTCTTCCGCCATGTTCTGGAATTTGCCGAACACGGTGAACAGGAACACCGCGGTCAGCGCAAGCACCACCACCGCAATCAGGGAAACGATCCAGGGCTGGAAACGAATGGACAACCGCATGAGGTCTGGACTCCGGGACAATGCGGACGCTGATTTGACCATGCCGCCGCTTGTGTCTGACAATTTTTTTACTGTTCCGCCAGCCACACACCCTGGAGTCCCATGGCCTCTTTGTCCCAACGCGCCATCGCCTGGCTGCTCGCCCTGGTCGCCGTGCTCGCCAGCCTGGCCCTGTGGCTCACCGACCCGCTGCCGCTGCAGAACCTGCGCAACCAGTGGTTCGACCAGTACCAGCGCTGGTCGCCACGCACCTACGAACCGGCGCCCGTGCGGGTGGTGGTCATCGACGACGCCAGCCTGGCCAAGCTGGGCCAGTGGCCGTGGCCGCGCACGCGCATCGCGGAACTGGTGTCGCGCCTGCGAGACAGCGGCGCAGCCGCGGTGGGTTTCGACGTGGTGTTTGCCGAGCCCGACCGCACCTCGCCCGCGGCCATGGGCGCTGCCTGGGGCCTGAGCGGCCCCCTGCGCGAGCAGCTCAACCACCTGCCCGATCATGACCAGGTGCTGGCCCAGGCATTGCCCGGCGCCAGCGTGGTGCTGGGCTTCGTGCCCGAGCGGCAGCCATCGACCAGCGCCACGGCCCTGGCCCGGCCGTTCCGCTACGTCTTCAGCGGCGGCGAGCCGGCAACCATCACCCACTGGCTGCACGGTTTCGACAGCGCCATCCTGCCGCGCCCCGAGCTGATGGCACAAACCGACGGCCTGGGTGCACTGACCTTCGTGCCCGACAACGACGGCATCGTGCGCCGCGTGCCGCTGGCGCTGCGCCTGGACGACCAGCCCGTGCCCTCGTTGAGCGCCGAGACCCTGCGTGTGGGGCAGGGTGCGCGCAACCACGTGCTGCGCGCGGCCGAAGACGGCGCCCCCGGCCTGCGCGACGTGCGCGTGGGCGACGTGGTGGTGCCCACCACCGCCCAGGGCGAGATGTGGGTGCACTACACGCCCCCCGCGGCCGAGCGCTACCTGCCGGCCTGGCAGGTGATCGCCGGTGAGGTGCCACGAGATCAGCTCGAAGGCCATCTGGTGCTGGTGGGCGCATCGGCGCAAGGGCTGATGGACCTGCGCTTCAACCCGCTGGGCCGGCTCATGCCGGGCGTGGAAGCCCACGCCAACGCGCTGGAGCAGATGCTGCTGGAACACCACCTGCAGCGCCCCGGCTGGGCGCGCGCGCTGGAGGCGCTGGTGCTGGCCCTGGGAGGCGCGGCCATCTGCCTGGTGGCCATGCACACCCGCGCGCTGGTGTCGGCGGCCTTCGCCGGGCTGCTCATCACGGGCGTGCTGGCCGGCGGCTGGGTGGCGTATTCGCAGCACCTGCTGCTGCTCAACGCGGCCACCCCTGCCATCGCCTTCCTGCTGCTGTTCGTGGTGGCCAGCGGCATCCACCACTTTGCCAGCGAGCGGCAGCAGCGCTTCGTGAAAGAGGCCTTCTCGCACTATGTCTCGCCCAACCTGGTGGACCACCTCGTCAAGCACCCCGGCCAGCTGGAGCTGGGCGGCCAGCGCCAGACCTGCAGCTTCATCTTCACCGACCTGCAGGGCTTCACCTCGCTGATGGAAAAGCTGGACCCGGCGCAAGCGGTGTCGCTGCTCAACGCCTACCTCGACGAGGTCATCGCCATCGCCTTCCGCTACAACGGCACGCTGGACCGCATCGTGGGTGATGCGGTGGCCATCATGTTCTCGGCCCCCCTGCCTCAGCCTGACCACCCGCAGCGCGCGCTGACCTGTGCGCTGGAAATGGAAGCCTGGGCCAACCGCTACGCGGCCGACCTGCAGGCCAAAGGCATCGCCTTCGGGTACACGCGGCTGGGCGTGCACTCGGGCGAGGTCATCGTGGGCAACTTCGGCGGCAGCACCATCTTCGACTACCGTGCGCTGGGCGACCCGGTGAACACCGCCGCGCGGCTGGAAAGCGTGAACAAGCACCTGGGCACGCGCATGTGCGTGTCCGAGGCCACGCTGGACGGCTGCACGCCCGAGCAGCGCGCCCGGATGCGCCCGGTGGGTCGGCTGGTGCTCAAGGGCAAAAGCGAGGCACTGATGGTGTTTGAGCCGGTGCTGACCGACCAGGCCGAAGGTCGGGCGCCGCAGGCCGACTACGAAGCCGCCTATGCGTTGCTGGAGGGTGATGGTGCGCTGGAACGCTTCGAATCGCTGGCCGGCGCTTACCCGGCAGATCCGCTGGTGCAGCTGCACCTCAAACGGTTGCGCGCCGGCGAGACCGGCTCGCGCATCGTGCTGACGGAAAAGTAGGGGTTACTGTTCTTCCACCTTCAGGGCGAACTCCGTGCCACGCACCCCGATGATGCCGGTCGGCGTCTTCACGCTGACCGCGCTTGGGTCGAGCTTGGCAATGACGCCCGAGACGTAGTTGAGCGTGCCCTTGCTCACGCGGGTGCCCAGCTTGAGCTTGCCCTGGCTGGGCTGGTAGAGGTACTCGTCCACCGCCACCTCCGTGTCGGGGCCAAAGGACATCAGCGTGTTGTCCTGGAACGTGACGCCCAGGCTGCTCTTGGCGCTGGTGCGCAGCACGCTGCCCTGCTGCAGCGGCGTGCCTGGCACGGCCTTGACGGTGGCGCCAGCCGTGGTCACCGAGGCGTCACCGGTGACGGTCTTGACGTAGCCAATGGGTCCGGTCTGGGCCCACAGGGCGGTGGCAAACAGGGTCAGGCAGGCGGACAGCAGGATGTTGCGCATGGTGGGGCCTCGGGCTTTAACTGATAAAGATTGTCGCCCAGGCTCAGCGCGCGCGCAACGCACGACTGAGCAGGATCACGGGCAGCAGCCCCACCAGCACCAGCGTGAGCGCCGGCAGCGCGGCCTCGCCCAGCCGTTCGTCGCGCGCCAGCTGGTAGGTCACCACCGCCAGCGTGTCGCTGTTGAAAGGCCGCAGCACCAGCGTGGCGGGCAGCTCCTTCATCACATCCACAAACACCAGCAACCCCGCCGCTGCGGTGGAGCGCCGCAGCAACGGCCAATGCACCCGGGCGAGCAGCGCCGGGCCCGTGGTGCCCAGCATGCGGGCCGACTCATCCAGGCTGGCCGGCACGCGCGCGTAGCCACTCTGCACCGACTGCAGCGCCACCGCCGAGAAACGTACCAGGTAGGCCCAGACGATGCCGGTGGCGGTAGCGGTGATGAGATAGCCCACACCCGAATCGGGCCAGGTGCGCTGCAGCCAGCCCAGCGGCAGCAGCAACCCCACCACCACCACGGCACCCGGCACCGCATAGCCCAGGCTGGCCAGTTGCACCACGCCACGCGTGAGGCGGCCGGGCGCGCTGCGCAGGGCGAACGCCAGGCCCAGCGCCACGGCGGTGGCCAGCGCAGCACTCAGCCCCGCCAGCCACAGGCTGTTGCGGGCCCAGCCCAGAAAGGCGCCCCAGGGCAAGGCCTCCCAGCCACCCACCAGCGGGCGCAGCATGAAACCCACCGGCAGCACAAAACCGAACAGTATGGGCAGACCACACACCAGCCAGGCCATCAGTCGCCGGCCACGCTTGAGGCGCACCGGGCGGGCCTCGTCGCCCCCGCGCCCGCCACGCGCGCTGGCAAAACGCAGGCGCGCCTGCGCCCGGTGTTCCAGCCACAGCAGCAGTGCCACCAGCGCCAGCAGGAAGGTGGCGAGCTGCGCCGCCGCCTGCGGCAGGTCCATCACCAGCCAGGCCTTGTAGATGCCGGCGGTGAACGTGAACACGCCAAAGTAGCTGACCACGCCGAAATCGGCCAGCGTTTCCATGAGCGCCAGCGCCACGCCAGCGGCCACCGCAGGCCGGGCCAGCGGCAGGGCCACCTCGCGGATGCGGCGGCCCAGCGGCGCGCCCAGCAGGCGGGCCGCCTCCATCAGGTGCGCGGCGCGTTCGGACAAGGCGGTGCGCGCCAGCAGGTAAACATAGGGGTAGAGCGTGAAGGTGAACACCCAGACCGCGCCCCACAGGCTGCGGATTTCGGGGAAGACCCGGCCGCGCAGGCCAAAGCTCTCGCGCAGCCACACCTGCAGCGGGCCGCTGAACTGCAGGAAATCGGTGTAGGCGTAGGCCACCACGTAGGCGGGCATGGCCAGCGGCAGCAGCAGCG
>VFQP010004940.1_pt1 | contig 11966 bp, 11 predicted proteins | sample 3512351 | NCBI WGS metagenome assembly VFQP01 (sample SAMN10412372, study PRJNA504923) | tailings metagenome | isolation source: Relicate 1 Philex TSF1 revegetated site | place: Philippines: Tuba, Benguet | collected 2017-08-29
TGGGCGCGGCGCCGTTGGGGAATTTCTGGCGCCAGTCCTTGGCGACCACACCCTTGTCGGCCAGGAAGTCGATGTCGGTGGTGGTGTTGAAGGTCACCACGTCGGCGTCCAGGCCATCGGCCACGGCCCGCGCCTGCGCGCTGGAGCCGGCGTGCGACTGGTCGATCTTGATGTCCTTGCCGGTGGTCTTCTTGACGTGGGCCACGTAGGCCACGTTGATGTCCTTGTAGAACTCGCGCGCCACGTCGTACGAGACGTTGAGCAGCGTGGTCTGGGCCGAAGCCACGGAGGCCAGGGCCAGGGCGGCGGCGCCCAAGGTGAGCTTGAGGGTGTTTTTCATGCAGGCAACTCCGGAACGTTGAGGTCTTGGCCGGCAGTGTGCGGGCCAGCCTTCAAAATACAAACGACTTTGTTTTTCTTTCCTTATTCGCTTTTTGGAATAAGGAAGTCAGATGGCCAGGGCAGGCTGGGGCGTCAGGGACTGCAGCAGCGCCAGGCCCAGTGGCCATTCGCCATGGCCGGAATCCACGTTGATGTGGCCGGCGGCGGGCACCCGGACGAACTCGCTGCGCCAGGCGCGGGCGTAGGCGCCGGCCAGACGCACGGGGCAATAGGGGTCGTTGTCGCTGGCCACCAGGATGCTGCGGTAGGGCAGCGGCTGGTAGGGCACGGGCGCGAAGTCGGCCAACACGCCGCGCCGCTCGGGGTCGGCCGGCGCCACCAGCAGCGCACCTTGTATGCGTGCGCTCACCTCTTCGGGCAGGTGCGTCGTGGTGATGCAGCCCAGGCTGTGAGCGACCACCACCACCGGGCCAGGGGTGGCCAGGATGGTTTCGCTCAGCCGCTCGACCCAGGCCTTGCGGCGCGGCTGCACCCAGTCGTCCTGCTCCACGCGCACGGCGTTCGGCAGGCGCTCGGCCCACAGGCTCTGCCAATGGCCGGGGCCGGAGTTGCGCCAGCCAGGGACGATGACAACCGTCAGCGACATGTTCAGCGATTCGGCTGGGGCGTGAGCCGCAGGTAGGGGCGCACCACCGTGTGGCCCTTGGGGAAGCGCTGGGCAATCTCGGCCGGGTCCTGCAGGCTGGGCAGGATGACCACGTCGTCGCCGTCCTTCCAGTTGGCCGGGGTGGCCACCTTGTAGCTGTCGGTCAGTTGCAGCGAGTCGACCACGCGCAGCAGCTCATCGAAGTTGCGGCCGGTGCTGGCCGGGTAGGTCAGCGTGGCGCGTATGGTCTTCTTGGGGTCGATAAAGAACACGCTGCGCACGGTGGCCGTGGCCGAGGCGTTGGGGTGGATCAGGTCGTACAGCTCGGACACCTTGCGGTCGGCGTCGGCCAGGATGGGGAAATCCACCGTGGTGTTCTGCGTCTCGTTGATGTCGCCTATCCACTGCTGGTGCTTGTCCACCGGATCCACGCTGATGGCGATGGGCTTGACGCCACGCTTGGCGAACTCGCCCGACAGCGCGGCGGTGCGGCCCAGCTCGGTGGTGCAGACCGGCGTGAAATCGGCCGGGTGCGAGAACAGGATGACCCACGAATCGCCCGCCCACTCGTGGAAGCGGATGGGACCGACGCTGGAATCCTGGGTGAAATCGGGGGCGGTGTCGCCGAGGCGGAGGGTGCTCATATGAAATCCTTTCGTGCTGAATGACATTGTGGGAACGCCATTCAAATGTTCAAACAAATATAAAGTTGTTAATTAATAGAAGAATTTCATATACAAGGTCAGCGGCGTGAGCCCGCCAGCTGCCGCACCACCGCGATGAAACGGTCCACCTCGTCGCAGGTGTTGTAGAAGGCCAGCGAGGGCCGCACCGTGGCCTCCAGGCCGAAGCGCCGCAGAATGGGTTGCGCGCAGTGGTGGCCGGTGCGCACTGCAATGCCTTCGCGGTTGAGCGCCTGGCCCACCTGGTCGGTGCTGTAGCCGTCGAGCACAAAAGACAGCACGCTGGCCTTGTCGGGCGCGGTGCCCACCAGCCGCACACCCGGTATGGGCGCGAGCTGCGCGGTGGCGTATTCCAGCAGTGCGTGTTCGTAGGCGCCAATGGCCTCGATGCCGATGCGCTCCACGTACTCCAGCGCAGCACCCAGGCCCACCGCGTCGGCGATGTTGCCGGTGCCGGCCTCGAAGCGTGTGGGCGGCCCGTGGTAGACGGTTTTCTCGAAGGTGACGTCGGCGATCATGTTGCCGCCGCCCTGCCACGGCGGCATGTCCGCCAGCACGGCACGTTTGCCGTACAGCGCCCCGATGCCGGTGGGGCCGAAGATCTTGTGGCCGGAGAAGACGAAGAAATCGGCGTCGAGCGACAGCACGTCCACCCGCATGTGGGACACCGACTGCGCACCGTCCACCAGCGCCTTGGCGCCCGCCGCATGGGCCAGCGCCACGATCTCGCGCACCGGCACGACGGTGCCCAGTGCGTTGCTGACCTGGGTGACGCTCACCAGCTTGGTCCTCGGGCTCAGCAGCTTCTGGTATTCGGACAGGATGACCTGGCCGTTGTCGTCCACCGGAATCACCTTGATCGTGGCGCCCTTCTCGGCCGCGAGCTGCTGCCAGGGCACGATGTTGGCGTGGTGCTCCAGGTGGCTGACGATGATCTCGTCACCCGCCCCCACGTTCTGTGCGCCCCAGGTCTTGGCCACCAGGTTGATGGCCTCGGTGGTGCCGCGCACGAACACGATTTCCTCCACCGAGGCCGCGTTGATGAAACGACGGACCGTCTCGCGCGCGCCTTCGTAGGCATCGGTCGCGCGCGCGGCCAGTTCGTGGGCCGCGCGGTGGATGTTGGAGTTCTCGTGCTGGTAGAAGTGGGCCAGCCGGTCGATCACGGCCTGCGGCTTCTGCGTGGTGGCGGCGTTGTCGAACCACACCAGCTGTTTGCCGTTCACGCGCTCCTGCAGGATGGGGAAGTCGCGCCGCACGGCGTTGAGGTCGAACGGCGGGCGCTGCACCAGCGGCACCGCGGGGCGCTCCGCCGGATCGCGGCGGTCGGCACCGGGCAGGTGGTGCTCCAGGAAATAGAAGCTGGGTGCAGCAGGCACGCCCAGCACGTGGCCACCGAACCGGCCGTCGTAACCCGGCAGGGCCTGCAAGGCCAGGTCGGGCACGCCATTTGGCGCCTGGGCGTGCGGGATCAGCGACGGTGCCGAAGCCAAGACGTTGGCAGGCGCCTGCGGGCTGGTCGGTGCGAGGTTGGCGCCGGGCAGGGGTCCGGTCCATGGCGTGGCTGTCGGCGTGGACGGGCCGGACACACCCGGTGGCAGCGAAAGGCCGGCCGGCTGCGGTTGCGCGGGCACCGGCACGCCGCCCACGGCCTGTCCAGGCAGCGCGGCAAAGAACTGGCTCGCCAGTTGCGCGAGCGCGGCCGGGTCGGGCAAGCCCAGAGGGGGAGACACGGAAGCGGTCATCCAGGCCTCACTTGTACGTGTCGGGGTAGTCGTGGAACTTGCCGATCTCGACATCGTCCAGCACCGCCAGCGCGTCGTCGGTCTGCACCGCCAGCGAGCAGTACAGGCTGATGAGGTAGGACGCTATGGCGTTGCGGTTGATGCCCATGAAACGCACCGACAGACCCGGGCTCTGTTCACCCGGCAGGCCGGGCTGGTACAGACCCACCACACCCTGGCGCTTCTCGCCCACGCGCAGCAACAGGATCTTGGTTTTGCCATTGGCCACCGGCACCTTGTCGCTGGGGATCAGCGGGATGCCGCGCCAGGTGAGGAACTGGGCACCGAACAGGCTCACGGTGGGCGGCGGCACGCCACGGCGGGTGCACTCGCGCCCAAAGGCGGCGATGGCCAGCGGGTGGGTCAGGAAGAAGGCGGGTTCTTTCCAGACCTTGGTCAGCAGTTCGTCCAGGTCGTCGGGCGTGGGCGCGCCGGTCAGCGGGTACACGATCTGGTCGGGATGCACGCTGGCCAGCAGGCCGTAGTCGGCGTTGTTGATCAGCTCGTTTTCCTGCTTCTCCTTGATGGTCTCGATCGTCAGGCGCAGCTGTTCCTTGATCTGGTCATGCGGGCTGCTGTAGAGGTCGGACACGCGGGTGTGCACATCCAGCACGGTGGAGACCGCGTTGAGGAAATACTCGCGCGGGTGTTCCTCGTAGTCCACGAAGGTGGTGGGCAGTTCCGACTCGTCGCGTTTGGCGCACAGCACCTGCACGTCCTGCGGGTTCTTCACCTGGTTCAGGCGGTAGATGCCGGCCTCGACTGGCAGCCACTGCAACAGGTGGGTGAGCCACCGTGGGCTGATGGTGGACAGCGTGGGCGCCGTCTTGGTGGCATTGGCGAGCTGGCGGGCGGCGTTGTCACCCAGGGCAAGCTGGGCATTCGGGGTGTCGGACATGGAAACGGGCTCCGTGGGTTGGTGAAAAGGTCGGGGTCAGAGGGTGGCGGGCGCCGGCACGGCAGCCGCTGCCGGGGCTTCGCGCGAGCTGGCCTGTGTGAGGTGGGTGCCGGCGGGCACGTCGTGGGTGACCCACACGTTGCCGCCGATCGTGGCGCCGCGACCGATGGTCACGCGGCCCAGCACCGTGGCGCCGGCGTAGATGACCACGTCGTCCTCGATGTTCGGGTGGCGCGGCAGGCCCTTCTTGAGCTGGCCGTTCTCGTCGGTGGGAAACCGCTTGGCCCCCAGCGTGACGGCCTGGTAGATGCGTACGCGCTCACCGATGGTGGCGGTCTCGCCGATCACCACGCCGGTGCCATGGTCGATGAAAAACCCCGGCCCTATGGACGCTCCGGGATGGATGTCGATGCCGGTCTCACCATGCGCGATTTCGGTGATCAGGCGCGCCAGCATGGTGGTTCCCAGTGTGTAGAGCGTGTGCGCCAGCCGGTGGTTGATGATGGCGTGGATGCCGGGATAGCACAGCAACACCTCGTCCACGCTGTGCGCGGCCGGGTCGCCCTGGTAGGCGGCGAGCACGTCGGTGTCCAGCAGGCGGCGCGTGGTGGGCAGCGACTGCGCGAAGCTGTGCACGATGTGCTGGGTGCGCGCCTCCAGGGCCGGCACATCGAGGTGGGCGTGGCGCACCGAATGGCGCAGCTCCAGCCGCACCTGAGCGGCCAGCGCATGCAAGGCCTTGTTCAGCGTGACACCGATGTAGTAGTCCTCGGCTTCCTGGCGCAGCTCGGGTGGCCCCAACCGCATGGGGAACAGCACACCGCGCAGGTCGGCCAGCAGTTCCCTGAGCGTCTCGCGCGAGGGCAGCTCCCGCCCTCCGGGTTCCTGCGAGCGCCCCTGCGCGCGGCGCCAGTCGCGCCGGGCTTCGCGCAACTCGGCCACCAGCGGGCCCACATCGAACGCCAGATCGGCTTCGGTTTGGTGAGCAGCCATGGCAGCCTCAGTCCTGCACCCAGGGCAGCCCGTGGAAGCGCCAGCCGTCGCTGACGCCCCGGTGCTGCCGGTCATCGATCTCGCCCTCGAAGCCCTCCAGCACGTTGAACACGTGGAGGAACCCGGCCTTGGTGGCCGCCTCGGCCGCCAGCGCCGAACGTTTGCCGCTGCGGCACAGCAGCAGCAGCGGAGCGTCTTTGGAGGTCTTGGCCTCCAGCTCACGCACGAATCGCGGGTTGCGGGTCAGTGCCGTTCCGGTGGCCCAGGCCACGTGCTGGCTACCCGGCACGTGCCCGACGAACTTGCGCTCCTCGGCGCTACGCACGTCCACCAGGGTCGCCTGCCCCCCGGAGAACAGCGCCCATGCCAGCTGGGGCGAGACGCCGCCGGCGTAGGGCAGGCCGGCTTCACGAGCCGCCGCTTCGGCGGCCTGCAGGGTTTCGGGCAACGGGGTAGCCAATTCGGCGACGGTCATGATCGGGGGCCTTTCGTGGTCGTTTGTGCAGCCGGGAAACACCGGCTGCGGGGTCTTTCAGCCACTCTAGGTCTGGGCTCTCAAAACCCGAACTATTGATTTCTTGTTTCCAAATTTCTAAATCATCTGTGCCGAATCGGCTTGTCGCACGAGGGTTTGTCCATGTTCAGCCGCCGCCGCCCCCCGACGGCGGCGGCCTCCCATGGGCGGGTGCCCGTCAACACCCGCTTCCCCCTCAAACACGGGCACCACTCAGCTCCGGCAGCGGGGCCTGCAACGCCGCATCCACCACCTCACGGGTCAGCGAGGGCGCAAAAGTCTCAATGAAGTGGTAGAGGTAGCCGCGCAGCCAGGTGCCACGCTTGATGGCCAGGCGCGTCACGTTGATGCGAAACAGGTGTCGGGCATCCAGCGTGCGCAGGTGCTGGTCGCGCTCCGGGTCCACCGCGATCGAGGCCACGATGCCCACACCCATGCCCAGCTCCACATAGGTCTTGATCACGTCCGCGTCCATGGCGGTCAGCACCACATCGGGTGAGATGCCGGCTTCCCGAAAGGCTTCGTCGATGTGGGCCCGTCCGGTGAAACCGATGTCGTAGGTGATGATGGGGTAGTGCGCCAGCTGCTCCAGGGTGATGGGCCCGCTGACCGCCAGCAGCGGATGCCCCGGCGGCACCACCACGCTGTGGCTCCAGCGGTAGCAGGGCAGCGTGGCCAGCTGCGGGTGGCTGGCCAGCGCCTCGGTGGCGATGCCGATGTCGGCCTCGCCGTGGATCAGCATGTCGGCCACCTGGCGCGGCGAGCCCTGGTGCAGGTGCAGGGTGACCTGCGGGAATTCATCCCGAAAATCACGTACCACCGCGGGCAGCGCATAGCGGGCCTGCGAGTGGGTGGCTGCCACGGTGAGCACCCCCTCGCGGCTGGACACGTAGTCACGCCCGGCCTGGCGCAGGTTCTGCGCTTCCTGCAGCAGGCGTTCCACGATGGGCAGCAGCGTGCTGCCGGGCGCCGTGAGTCCGGTCAGGCGTTTGCCCGAACGCTCGAAGATGGCCACACCCAGCTCTTCCTCGAGCTCCCGGATCTGCCGGCTCACACCCGGTTGTGAGGTGAACAGGATAGTTGCGACCTCGGTCAGGTTGAAGCCGCAGCGGACCGTTTCCCGGACCGAGCGAAGCTGCTGAAAGTTCATGTCAAACCTGGGCCAGCGCCTGTTCGAGATCAGCCAGCAGGTCTTCGATGTGTTCGATGCCCACCGACAGGCGCACCGCGTCTTCGGACACCCCGGCCTTCTCCAGCTCGGCCGGTGACAGCTGACGGTGTGTGGTGGAGGCCGGGTGCGTGGCCAACGACTTGGCATCGCCGATGTTGACGAGCCGGGTGAACAGCTGCAGCGCATCGAGGAAACGCGCACCCGCCACGCGGCCTTCGCCAGCGGGCGCTGCCACACCGAAGGTCAGCAGACCCGAGGCACGGCCACCCAGGTAGCGCTGCGCCAGCGCATGGTCGGGGTGGTTGCCCAGGCCCGCGTAGTTGACCCACGACACCTTGGGGTGTGTGGCCAGGAAACGCGCCACCGCCAGCGTGTTGGTGTTGATGCGCTCCAGCCGAAGGGCCAGGGTCTCAATGCCCTGCAGGATGAGGAAGGCATTGAATGGTGAAATGGCCGCGCCGGTGTTGCGCAGCGGCACCACGCGTGCACGGCCGATGTAGGCAGCCGGTCCCAGCGCTTCGGTGTAGACGACGCCGTGGTAGCTGGGGTCGGGTTCGTTCAGGCGCTTGAAGCGTGCCTTGTGCTCGGCCCACGGGAACTTGCCGCTGTCGATGATGGCGCCGCCGATGCTGGTTCCATGGCCACCCAGGTACTTGGTGAGCGACTGCACCACGATGTCGGCACCGTGTTCGATGGGGCGCAGCAAGTAAGGCGTGGCCACCGTGTTGTCCACGATCAGCGGCACGCCGTGCTTGTGAGCGATGGCGGCCACGGCCGCGATGTCGGTGATATTGCCCTGCGGGTTGCCGATGGACTCGACAAAGATGGCTTTGGTCCGTTCGTCGATCAGGGGTTCGAAGCTGGCCGGGTCGCGGTGGTCGGCAAACCGCGTGGTGATGCCGAACTGCGGCAGCGTGTGCGCGAACAGGTTGTAGGTGCCCCCGTACAGCGCGGTGCTGCTGACGATGTTGTCACCGGCTTCGGCGATGGTCTGGATGGCGTAGGTCACGGCCGCCTGACCCGAGGCCAGTGCCAGGGCGGCGATGCCGCCTTCCAGCGACGCGATGCGCTGCTCCAGCACATCCTGCGTCGGGTTCATGATGCGGGTGTAGATGTTGCCCGGCACCTTGAGGTCGAACAGGTCGGCGCCGTGCTGCGCGTTGTCGAACGCGTAGGCGGCGGTCTGGTAGATGGGAACAGCCACCGCCTTGGTGGTCGGATCGGGTCGGTAGCCGGCGTGCACGGAGCGGGTTTCGAATTGCCAGGACTGGGACATGGAGCACCTGAATGAAACGTCAGAGTGGCCATGATTGCCCGTGTCCTTTCGATCTGGAACGAATACGTTTTCACTTGCTCATTACCGAATGAGCTTTGGTAAAAACACCGGGGTGACAACACGCTGGCGGCCGGGCATAAAAAACCCCGGCACGAGGCCGGGGTAAACGCTTCCCACCCGGAAGCGGAGACACAACTTGTGCGGTCGCGTTTACAGCAGGGCGTCGGCCCAGATGTTGCGCGCCCAGGATCTGGCGTACTGGCCTTCGAGCGCGTTGGCCTGGGCGGACAGGCCACCGGCGCCTTGCACCGGCACCACGGTTTTCTGCTCGGCGTTCCAGCGGTGCACCGAGGCCACGTGCACCACGTCCTCGGCAGAGACGAAGCTGTAGCAGGTGTTGGCGATGATGGGGTCGGGGTTGACTTCGCGGCCCTGCAGCAGGGCCACCACCGCGTCGGCCGCGACCTTGCCGTGGTTGTTCGCCATGAAGCCCGACTTGGGCATGCCCGGCGCGGAGGCGGTGGCATCACCCAGCACGTGCACGCCCGGCACGCGGGTCGATTCGAAGCTGCGGAAATCCACCGGCGCCCAGGCACTGTTGGGAGCGAGCACACCCGCCGCCTGTGCGATGCGGCCGGCCTGCTGCGGTGGCACCACGTTGAGCACACCGGCACGCACGGTCTCGAAGCTGGTTTCTATGGTGAGCGTGGTCGCGTCCACCCGCACCAGCTCGCTGCTGGGGCGGTACTCGACGATGCCGGGGTAACGCTCGTTCCAGGCTTTGAGGAACAGCGCCTTCTTGGACAGGATATCGGGGTTGGCGTCGAGCACCAGCACCTTGGAACGCGGCTTGTGCTGCTTGAAGTAGGACGCCACCTGGGCCGCACGTTCATACGGGCCGGGCGGGCAGCGGTAGGGCGCCTTGGGGATGTGCAGCACGTAGACACCGCCATCGGGCAGGGCTTCGAGCTGGCGGCGCAGCGCGACGGTCTGCGTGCCGGCCTTCCAGGCGTGCAGCACGCGGGCCTGGGCTTCGGCGGTCTGCAGGCCGGGCACCTGGTCATAGCGGAAATCGATACCGGGTGACAGCACCAGGCGGTCGTACTTCAGCGTGTCGCCACGGGCCAGGCGCACCTCTTTTTTCTCGGCGTCGATGGCGGTGGCTTCGTCGCGCACCACACGCACGCCGTACTTGCGGGTGAGCGTGTCGTAGCCGGTGGTCAGGTTCTCGATGCGCTCGTGGCCACCCAGCACGAGGTTGCTCAGCGGGCAGGAAACGAACGCGGCTTCGCGCTCGACCAGCACCACCTCCACCTCGGGGGCCCACTGGCGGATGTACTTGGCGGCGGTGGCGCCGCCGAAGCCGCCGCCAATCACGACGACACGGGACTTCGGCGCGCCCACGGTGGCACAACCGGCCAGGCCACCAATACCGGCCAAGGCCGAGGCGCCGGCCGACAGCAACAGGGTTCTGCGTGCAATGTTGTTCATCTGTGTGTCTCCGGGTTCAGCGTTTCTGGGCAGCGAAGTGGGCGGCCAGGCGTTCGAGCTGGGCGTCGGTGTAGCCTTTGGCGTGCTGGTCCATCACGGTGGCGGGCAACTCGCCCTTCTTGTAGGCCAGCAGTTTTTGCAGCAGCACGGTCTTGTCCTGTCCGGCAATGGACGGGATGGCGCTGTTGCTCACGCCGTTGGTGCCGTGGCAGGCCGCGCAGGACGCAGCCCAGGCTCGGACCTGCAGATCAGGCTGCTGCGCGGTGGCGGCGCCGGCGGCCAGCAGGCACGCCAGGCCGATGAGGGTTGGAATTCTTGTGGTCATCATGGGTGGGTCTCCAGGTTGAAAAACGGGGGTGGCCATCAGGCCGGCTCGGCCTGCGGTTCGCGCAGCGCCGCCGGGTGCGCGGGGCGCGCCAGCCCCAGGTGGTCGCGCAGCGTGTGACCGGCGTATTCGGTGCGGAACAGGCCGCGCCGCTGCAGCTCGGGCACCACCAGCTCGGCAAAGTCCTTGAGGCCGTGGGGCAGCGTGGGCGCGAGCACGTTGAAGCCGTCGGCCGCGCCGGTGGTGAACCAGTGTTCGAGCTGGTCGGCGATGGATTCGGGCGTGCCCACCACCGTCCAGTGGCCGCGCGCGCCGGCCACGCGTTCGTAGAGCTGGCGGATCGTCAGGCCTTCGCGCCGCGCGAGGCCGGCGAACAGTTCCTGGCGGCTCTTCCAGCCCTCGGTCACCGGCAGGTCCTGCGGGAACGGGTCGTCCACCGAGTAGCCGGACAGGTCCACGTTGCCGAGGAAGGTGGAGAGCAGGCCGACGCCAAGCACCGGGTCGATCAGCGACTGCAGCTGCTCGAACTTGTCCTGCGCTTCCTGCTGCGTGCGGCCCACGAAGGGCGAGATGCCGGGCAGGATCTTCAGCGCGTCGTGCGAGCGGCCGTACGCGGCCAGCTGGCCCTTGAGGCTGTTGTAGAACCTGCGCGCCTCCTCGGGTGTCTGCTGCGCGGTGAACACCACCTCGGCGCTGGCGGCGGCCAGGTCCTGCCCGTCGCCCGACGAACCGGCCTGCACCAGCACCGGGTGGCCCTGCGGCGAACGGCGCGTCTGCAGGCCGCCGTGCACCTTGTAGTGCTCACCGGTGTGCGCCACGCGGTGCAACTTGGCGGGGTCGAAGAAGCGGTTGGCGGCCTTGTCCTCGATGAAGGCGTCGTCCTCCCAGGTGTCCCACAGACCCTTCACCACCTGCACGTACTCGCGCGCGCGTTCGTAGCGCTGGGCGTGGGCTATCTGCTGGTTCAGTCCGAAACTCCTCGCCTCGAAATCGCTGCCCGAGGTGACCAGGTTCCAGCCGCTACGCCCGCCGCTCAGCTGGTCCAGCGTGGCGTACTTGCGGGCCAGGTGGTAAGGCGGCAGGTAGGTGCTGGAGACCGTGGCCACCAGCCCGATGTGGGTGGTGTGCTGCGACAGGGCCGACAGCGTGAGCAGCGGATCCAGCGGGTACCACAACGCGTTCTTCGCCACCCCTTCGTCGGGTGGGCCGGGCAGGCCCACGTTGTCGGCGAAGAACACGGCGTCGAACTTCGCGGCTTCGGCCAGCTTCGTCCACTCCACCAGCGAGGCGATGCGCCCCCCGGCGCCGGGCTCGACGTCGGGGTGGCGCCACGCCGCCAGGTGGTGGCCGGCACCGAAGAAGAACGCACCGAGGTGCATCTGCCGCTGGCTCATCAGAAGCCCGCGAGCACCGCGCCCTTGAATTCGTTCTGCACGAACTGCTTGATCTCGGGCGACTGGTAGGCCTTCACCAGCTTGGCGACCCAGGGCTTGTCCTTGTCCTGCTCGCGCACGGCGATCAGGTTGACGTAGGGACTCTTGGCGCTTTCCTGCGCAATCGCGTCCTTGGCGGGCGACAGGCCGACCGACAGAGCGTAGTTGGTGTTGATGGCCGAGGCGTCGAGGTCGTCCAGCGAGCGCGGCAGCTGCGCGGCGTCCAGTTCCACGAAGCGGATTTTCTTGGGATTGTCGATCACGTCCAGCGGCGTGGCCTTGAGGCCGGCCTCAGGCTTGAGCTTGATCAGGCCCTGGTCCTGCAGCACCAGCAGCACGCGGCCGCCGTTGGTGGGGTCGTTGGGAATGCCCACGCGGCCGCCTTCGGGCAGGTCTTTCAGGCTCTTGAC
>VFQP010004941.1_pt1 | contig 11963 bp, 11 predicted proteins | sample 3512351 | NCBI WGS metagenome assembly VFQP01 (sample SAMN10412372, study PRJNA504923) | tailings metagenome | isolation source: Relicate 1 Philex TSF1 revegetated site | place: Philippines: Tuba, Benguet | collected 2017-08-29
AGCGCAAGAAGTCGCAGTGGGCCGTGCTGGAGACGCGCCTGGCCGAGATGGAGACCGAGGGCCGCGCGCTGCGCGAGATGCTGCAGGCCGTCACGGGGGAGAACGCCACGCTGCGCGCGCAGCTGGCCGCCGCGCTGGCCAACGCCAACGCCGCCACCAACGCCGCCGCCGCGGGCGCGCGGCCCGCAAACGCCGCGGGCGTGGGCGCCACGGCCGCCGCCGCAGGCAAGGGAGGCCACGGGGAGACTGCTGCACTCGTACTTATAGCTATAGTGCTCCTCCTCGTGACCTCCCTGCCGGCGGCGGCGACGTCCTCCCACGCCAGCAGCGCGAGCTGCTCCTCCTCGCCCCCGGCGGCGGCGCCGGCTTCGGCGGCGCCCTCGAGCAGCGAGGCGGCGGCGGCGCAGCTGCAGCAGCAGGCGGCGCTGCTGCTGGGCCAGGCCATGCCGGCGCTGCTGCTGCTGCTGTCCGGGCTGCTGAGTACCAGCAGCAGCTCTGGCGGCTGGAGCAGCTCGCGCGCGGCCAGTGCGGCGCACCACGCCTCGCCTGACCTCCAGCAGCAGGCGCGCGCGCGCCGGCACCTGCCGCCCGCCGCGCCCCCCGGCACCACCACCAGCAGCATCTTCACCGCCGCCTCGGCCGTGCTGGTGGCCGGCGCGCCGCCGCCCCCGTCGTCGTCGCGGCAGCGGCAGGCGCGGCGCGGGTGGCTGGCCGACGCCCTGGCGCTGTGGGCGGGCGCGCTGCGCCTGCTGGGCGGCGCCGGCCGGGGGCTGGGCAGGTCGCCCACGCCCTCCTCGGCGGCGCGCGCGCGCCACGCCATGGACTGGCGGCGCGCCGTGCCAATGGGCCTCACGTGCGGCCTGTGAGCGCGGGCTGGCTCTAGCGCGCACTGCTCCGTCTTGTCACGCCTCCTGTTCCCGCCCCCGCTTCCGCCCTGGCCGCCACCTTTGGACTCGCGATTGGGCTCTTGTCTGAGCATGCACGCATCGATTTGCACGCGGCCACGACGCAGCGGGCAGGAAGCTCTTGATTTTTGCAGGACCGCGGCGGGGCGCCCAGCAGCACTGCGAGAGAGTGTGGCGAGGCCGGCGAAGGGAGCGAAGAGAGAAGAGAGAGAGGCCTGCGCACACACCGTCTCTGGTTTTTTTGCATGTGATTGAGTGGGCGCACACCCAACGCGACGCGTGTGGAATGGAAGAACATTGTGGGACTCTGGCCCTCTGGGGGCGGAGGGGGCGCACCCTTGCTCCCCCAGCGGGCCGTGGTTGTCGTGATGGTCGTCACAGGACAGCGTTGTGTCTCTTTTTTCGTGGACGTGGCAACTCAGCGCAGCATGGCAAGGTCCCTCACACCGCACCTCTAGCCCCCCACCGCCTGGCTCCCCCTTCCTAGTCGGCCCCCCTTTCCCGAGCATGGTCTCCTAGCCCCGTGTGCGCCCTCCTCTCCAGCGCCCCTGCCACTTAAGGTGTGCCAGGGGCGCTGGCGTGCTTCCTGCCTCCTCGTCTCCCCCTCTCGTCTCCCGCGTCCACAGCAGCACCTCCTTTTCTCGGCCTTCCGCAACATAGCAGCGCACATGCCCGTCCCCCTCCCCTCCACGCCTTCGAGATACTCTGTGGAGCTGCGCATCCCCGCAGCAGCAGCCCTCCCGGTCTTCCTGGTCCTTTCCCCCCTCACAGCAAAAAAACAACGAGCCCGCACGACCGAGCAGGCAGAACGACCTGTCCAACCTTCAACCTGACCTTTGAACTGCCCCGGGGCCCTTGTGGGGCACCTGAACGCATCCCGCCACGCGCGGCGCACCCCATACTGACTTGACACGCACGACCGTGGACCCGAGTCTGAGAGATGCCTTGGCGCAACCCGAGAGGGAGTGTGCACGTTCTTCCTTGCGCGGCCTCTCTTCGTCCCAAGAAGGGGCTCGTGATGATTCGTCGTGGCGGCTCGCTGGCGAGAGTGGGGGTGCTGAGGCCAGCTTTGGGTGGGGGTATGCGACGCAGGCGCAGGTTGGGGCGGCTCTCTATGCCACCGTGTGCGTGTGCCGCGTGTGTGTGGGCGGCGGGTGCACGCGCGGCTTGGCCTGGGCGGGCAGAGGACGGCGCGGGGCGGGATGCCCTACCTCGACTACGAGGGGGCGCCTGGCCCTGCGGCTGCCTTTGCCCTGCCACTGGCTGGCTGCGCGTGGCTTGGCCTGCGTTCTGGCGCAGTATGTGTCTGATCTGGGCTCGCCCACACCGTGTCGTTGCAAAGGAAGGAAGGAGGGGAAGGAAAGGAGGGGAGCATGACGCATCCCCCAACAGCCAGCGTCACGCAGGCAGCCGGATGCCGGGAGGGAACGCGGCCGCGTCCCACACCATGGCTTCCTCGCCCGGCTGGCCCAGCGCCTCCAGGCCTTGGCTCAGGTCTGCGCGCGCGCAACGAGCAGAAGTGGCACCACGCGCACGGGGTGAGCACCTGGGGCCAGATCTCGGCGCGCCGGAAGCACACCGGACCGCAATGTGCGCAGCTCACGCAGCGTGCGGTAGTCGACGCGCAGGGCCACGTTGTCGGGGTCGAGGCGTTTGGCCGCCTCCAGGTCCGCGGCGGCGCTCTCGTACGCCTTGAGCGCGTGGTGCGACAGGCCCCGGCGGAACAGCGCCCGCGCGTTGCCTGGCTGCAGCGCCAGCACCTGGGTGAAGCGCTCCACGGCCGCGCGGTGGTCCCCGATGGCCTGCGACCGGCACAGCGCGGCCCGGTCGGGATGATCAGGGTCGAGGCGCCAAGCGCGAGGGTGTCGGCCCCCACCCACCCGCCCACGGCTGGCGACAAGTTCGCCCATGGCGTGCGCGCTCCCTCTGCTGGGCACCTGGAAGGCCTTGGCCAGCTCGTGCAGCAGCACCGGGTGGCGCGGCAGGCACATGACGGCGCGCTCAAACGCCGCCGCCGCCTGCGTCCACCCGCCCTGGCGCGCACGGCAAATGCCCAAATGGTACCTGCTCGGCAGCACACAACAGCGGCAAGCAGCAACCACGGCTTGGCTGCGCGCGCCCCACAGTCGCCTCAGTCACAATCCAAACCCTCATCACCACCACACCACCCAGACGGACCCAGACGGACCAGAGGGAGGGCGTGAGGTCGGGCGGCGACGCGGCGTTGGACATGAACTTGGAGCCCTCCCACAGCCGGGGGTCAGGGCGCAGCACCCCCCTGGTGGCGCCGTCGTGCGCCGGGCCGCCCACCGAGCCGCTCCGCTGGCCCTTGGCCCCGTCCGCGCCCGCCGCCTCCTCCCCCGGCGCCTGCTGCTGCAGCTGGCGGCTCTGGGAGGGCGAGTCGGGGCTGGCCCAGCGGCGGAGCAGCTCGGCGGGGTCGGCGGGGGGCGCGTCCTGCGCGCCGCGGGGCGGGGCCGCCGTGGGGGAGGCGCCGGGGGGCAGGTCCAGGGCCCCGGCCGCCGAGCTGCTGTGGCTGACGACCGACCCCGTCCGGCTGTTGACCTTGTTCAGCACCTGCGCGCAAGTAAGGGAGTGGGTGGACGCCGCAGTGTGCCAGTGTGCCAGTGTGCCACGGCGCGACGCCCAGCCTCCGTCACGCATCCTTGCCTGCCTCCAAGCAGCGGTCGTGTAAGCAGCCCTGCGCACCTGCTGGGCCAAGGGCGAGAGGCCGCGGGCCGCAGGCTTGGCCGCCGGGGGGGCGCCGCCGGTGGACGAGGGCGGCACGGGGCTGGCGCTGGTGGGCGTGTGCGGCACGGGCGCCTGCAGCACCAGGTGGGCCGCCTCCTCCAGGTCCTGCGCACCGTGCGGGCAGCGTGTCCACGTAAACGATGGACGAGGTCTGCTCACCGCCACCTGGGGGCTGCTGCGCATCGCCTTGGTGCTGCGGCTCTTGCCAGCACCAGCAGCGGCTGCGGAGGAGCTCATCGTGCGCGCAAGGGACGTGGCCATCTCGACAATGCGGTGTGTCGCGGATGCAGCAAACACCGTGGGTGTGGGGTGTTGGCGCATGGCGTGCGTGCACAAAAGCTGAGGGGGTGCACGGCGCTGGCACACGCAAGGCAAAGGCCCGTTGGCATGCATCCAGAACACTCGAGAAGCCCCCCCCGCACGCGTGCAAGCCGGCCGGGCGGCCGCAAGGGTGCTGCGAGCGGGCCTTGCGGCGGGCCTTGCTTCGGCCGCAGGCCACGGGCTCGCGCCACCAGCGGCAGCAACACGGCGACGAGCGCGTGGCAAGCAGCCTTGTGCAGTGCTGAACGCGCCCTTCCCGCCGCGGCGTGGCGCACGAAGCGGGCCGTGCTCCGCAGGGCGCCTGGGTCACACTTGTTGAAACGCCGCGCTGCTGCTCCAAGGCCTGGAGAACGTCCTCCCCAGCACACACACTCGCTCCACGCCACGCAACACAGACTCCCAAGGCACCCGTGCGGCACACCCAGCACAGCGCCTCCCCTGCGGCCCTCGCCCCCCGCACGCGTTCGTGTGTGCGCCAAAAGGGGATCTCGTCGAGCAGCTGCCCAGTCCCAGCCCCGCAGCGTCCCCCACACCCCGCCACGCGCAGCGACGACGGCGGCGCAGTTCGAAATGCTGGCACCTCCCACCACCCCACCGGAGCGAGGGCGCCGCCCGTGGCGCCTGCCCAGCCACCGCTCCCACTCACCAGCAGCGCGCGGCTGTGCTCCTTCATGCTGTACAGTGCCATGCCCCGGCTGTAGTGCAGCGACGCGGCGTCAGGCAGCCGCTGCAGCGCCTCGCTCATGTCGTCCACCGCGCCCTGCGGGGACACACCGCCACGCGGGCACAGCACACGCAGCACACGCAGCACCTGGGGGGGTGCTCCCGCGCGGCGCTGGCAGGTCGGCTCGCGGTGTGCATCGCGTGATGACCATCTCACCTGCCAGTCCAGCAGGTCCAGCTTGACCTGGCTGCGGTCAAACAGGTACCTGCACGCCAGGCACGCGCCCAGCAGCGCCACGCGGCACGCATCAGCCACGCGGCACTCAGCCATTTCATTGCGCCCTCACTTGGGCCACCTCGCCCCGAGCGGCCGCCGCACCTGGCTTCCTGCGGCGCGAGCTTGATGGCGCGGCCCATGTAGGCCAGGGCCTTGCCCAGCTTGCCCTCGCGGTGCGCCAGCAACCCGCGCAGCGCGTACACGCTGGCGGGGTCCTACGCCGCAGCACAGTGGGGGTGGAGGGGGGACAAGCAAAGGGCAGCAGCTGGCGGGCGCAAAGGAGCGGTGCGCCCGCCTCCGCACCAACCGTGCCGCTGTGCGCTTGGTGCGGGGGGCAGAGGCGAGAGGGAGCGCGGGCCCCCGGCCGCGCACCTTGCCGTTGAGCCTGGCGTTGCGCAGGCTGCTCCTCAGCAGGTCCGGCTGGTGCGTGGCAATGGCCGACTGCGCGCGTGCGCACGCATGAATTGGCAAGGTGGGCACAGCTGAGGCCCCGCAGTAAAGGCGCCCCCAGTCCTTGCTGTCAGAGGTGCCCCGGTCCTCACGCCCCCGAGCCCTGGCTGCGCCGCACCTGGGCGATGGCAAAGTGCAGGCGCGCGACGCACTCGGGCGGCTCCTCAGCGCCCAGGTGGTAGAGCGCGTCCTTGAGGGCGGGAAGCGCCTCGGCATGACGGTCAAGCTCCTGAGATACAGTTCGTAGCAGCGCCACCGCACACACACAGACATCTGGTACGTCCGGTAGGCTCTGGCTCCCCGCCGAGGTGCCCAAACACATGCAACTCCCACACACACACACACAAGTCCTGGCTAGACATTTGCCTGACCCGTTCTGATTGGCGATCCTTTATTAGCGGGCTGCAGCACCGTGACGCCTTGTCATGAATGCCATGCAACGACGACGACGACGACGACGACGACAAGCAACCAGGCGCCCTGCTCCGTCTGGTGCACCAGGCAGCACCAGGGACGCCCGCCAGGGTGGCGGAGCGCCGGCGCACCTGCAGCACGCGTCCCCGCGCCTCCATGACGGCCCAGTTCCTGGGCTGCAGCGCCAGGGCGGCGTCCAGGCGCTGGATGGCCTCGGCGTTGCGGCTCTGCGGGCAGAGCAGGGAACTCGAGGAGTGGGCGCACGGCGTTTGCTGCGGCGAGGGCCCGGGGAGGTTGTGGGGCAGCATGCGCCACGCGTGAGGGCGGGTGAGGGCGTCTCATTCCGCGTGCGCTTGCCTGCAGGTAGAGGCATAGGCCCAGGTGGTAGAGCGCGGGGAAGTAGTTGGGGTTGAGCGTGAGCGCCGCCTGGTTCCACTTGACGGCGTCCTTGAGCTCGCCCTGCACAGGTGGAAATTGGGGCAGCAGGGCAGTGCAGACGTGGCGCAGGGCACCACGTGCGCCGCACGCGCGCCAAGTCCGTGCGGCCTGGCTGAGCGGCAGCAGCGGATCACGGCGCGATGGCTCGCTGAACGGCCGCGCGCGCGCCTTTCTCCCGTGCACCACGGCGCGGTAGTGCGGGTAGTGCGCGTGCGTGGGGTTGCCGTGCAGCGCGTCCTGGAAGTCCTGCTCGGCCTGCTGCAGGTTGCCCAGTACCAGGTGCACCAGCCCCCTGCGCGCACCACGACGACCCACGGGGGCAGAAACCAACCCAGCCATGGTGGTGCCAGGAGGGGAGGACACGTCCCCGATCGGATTGCGTCGTGCCCGCACACAGGACCGGCAGCGGTGGCAGGAGAGGGTGTGCGGCGGCCGGCTCTGCTGCTCACCTGTTGTACTGGATCTCCCCGTCCTCGATCTCGCGGTCGTGCACCACGGGGCTGCCCGGCACGCGCACCTGCGCGCCGCGTCAAGGGAGTAGAGCGGGTTGGCACAAGCCGAGCGTGAGGACGGCTGATGCAGCACTGTGCACGCACACCTGGTTCCCACCTCACGCCTCTCCCGCCTCAGGAGAGCTCACCCTGTCCCCACCTTGTTGGTGAGCATGAGCAGGTAGCCGTCGTGCGCGGCCACAGGCTCGTTCTCGTGCACAGCGTGCACCTCTGCGGCGATCCACGGCAGCGACGTGGAGCAAGCGTGGAGGTGGTGTGCTGCCGGCCCGAGGCGCGTGCGGGCCAAGGAGGAGATCACCTGTGTGCGTGCCCGCAGGCGAGCCCTCCCCGTCCCCTGGCGGCGCCGCAGCGCTCACCTCCGTCCGAGGGCGCCTGCGCCTTGACCCTCGAGGGCTCGTCCATGTAGAGGTGCATGGCCGTGTTGAAGTTGCGCAGCGAGGACTCTAGCAGCGCGCGCTGCGCCGGCTCCGAGCCCGCCGCCTTGCGCGCGCCGCCCCGGATCACGCTGCGCGTTAGCAGGCGCAGCGACAGGGCGCGGGGCCACAGGGAGGCAGGCGAGGTGACGATTGGGAGCCCTCAGAGGCCCAGGGTGTGGAGCTCTGTGCGTCACCGCGGAGGTGGCGCTGCCTACCCGCCGAACGGGGCAGTCGCCGCACCCGTGCCACCAAGGACACGTGCCTGTCCTGTCCGCCCCTCCCCCTGTCCCACGGCTCCCCCCTCCTTGCCCCCGCCGCACCTGAGCGCCCACTGCCGGGGGTCCTCGTTGGCCTTGCCGCTGTGCGCCAGCATGGCGTCAAAGTCCGCCGCCTCGTCGTTGTCGTTGTCCGACATTTCGTCGTCGTTGGCGCGCCGCGCCGGCAGCGGCAGCGCGCCGCCCTGCCCGCCCGCCTCGTCGCCCTGGTCCTGCCCGCCCAGGCGCGGCGTGCTGTCCTGACCAGAGGAGGTGGCCGTGCGCCGCGTGCCGCCTGGCGCGCGCACGGGCGCAGCAGCGCGCACGCAGCCACACCGGGCACGTCGACCAGCACCCTCAGTGGTGAAAGCTGCAAGAGCATCCCCGTCCTTGTTAGCTGCCAGGGAAGCCTGTGTGTGCTTCTCTGCCTTCGCCCGCACGGTTCCTGCGTCCTGGTGAGTGCGCTGGTTTCCCCTGCCCATCCCTCACCCTGAGGCGCAGCGGCCTTGAGGGCCTTGCGGTCCCGGCCGTCCTCCTCGGCCGTGGCCAGCAGGTACTGGGCCAGCGCAACGTTGTTGGCCGCCGCCGCGCTGTGCCCGCGGAACGTCTGCGGCGGCCACGTGAGAGGTGCCACGCGCAGCTCACACGCAAGCGCCCGCCCACCACCAGGGCACCTCACGGATGAGGTGCCGCCATCCTGAGGTGTGTGGGACAACTGCAAGGTTTGCACCCGCTCACCATGACGACCGTGAAGAGGTCCAAGGCGTCCTTGTACCTCCGCTTGTGCAGGTACCTAGGCACCACGGGGCGGTTGAAGGTCGGTTGCTGCCTCAGCCACGAGAGGGGCAGAGAGCGCGGCGCTGGGGCCCTGCCTAGGTGCGAGGTGGGTCGGCGCCGTTTTGCTCACATGCACCCGAGCGTGGTCTTGATGGCCGTGATGCTGGGCGCCTGCTGCAGCGCCTGCTCAAAGTCCCGGATGGCCTCCTCCGTGTTGCCCAGCAGCCTGCGGGGCAGCTCGTGGGGTGCCTCCGCACGGCACGGCGTCACAGTGGGCCACGCCGTCCTCCTGTCCCCCTCAACAGGCTCGGGACCCGCGCGCGCACCGCTGGCAGTAGCCCCGGTTGAAGGTGGCGTCGGCGGTGGGCAGGCCTGCCTCCCTCAGCAGCGGCAGGGCTGCCGAGTAGTCGAGCGTGGCGTCAAAGGTGTGGCCCAGGCGCTCCTGCACGGCGCCCCGGTCCTTGAGGTAAGCGCCGTTCTGCGGGCGCAAGAGGCAGGCGCACATGGGCGGGAGCGCTTTGCACCAGGCACGCAGCTGTATGCGCGGCAGCTCCGCGCAGACGGGCAGCATGGCCCGGCCCCAAAGGCGCTACCAGCCTGGCGGCACTCACGTGTGGGTCGGCGGCGAGGGCGCTCTCCATGTCCTGCAGCGCCTCCTCCAGCCAGCCCAGGGCGGCAAAGGCCCTCGCCCTGGCCATGCGGTGCGGAGGGCTGTCGCTCGCCTCCACCAGCTGGTCATACCTGAGGGGCAGTCATCAAACCCCCACACAAAGGACCACGCACGTGTGGGGTGCATGGCAGCTTGAACGCCTCCAACGCCCCACTGTCTGCGGCTCCAGAGCAGCGAATGGTTCCCTGGCTGCCACGGCTAAGGGCCACGGCGAAGGGCCGCTGGAGCGCCGCATGGCTGCCCCCGTCCCGCCGCTGCTCACCAGCCGAGCGCGCGCTCTGGGTCCCTGCGCCTGTGCGCGATGCAGTCGGCCAGCGTGAGCAGCATGGTGGCGTTGTCGGGCCAGGCCGCCACGGCCAGCTCCAGGAGGTGCTCCGCCTCCACCACCGTCGCCGCGTCGGCCGCCTCGCCATAGCCCCCGCCGTCCAGCAGCACCTGCGGGGCGTGCCACCACCAGCAGCAGGGAACTCTGTGCAGCCTGCTGCGCGGACCTCTCTCCCTCCCTCCCTCCCTGCCTTGGAGCGTGGCACATGCCCAAGGTCTGCAGTGGCTGCGCATCCGCACCGACCTTGGCCTGCTTGAACTTGACGGTGGCCTCGTGCCGCCGCTGCTTCACCTCCAGGCGCTCCTTGTGCGCCTGGGGGGAGAAGTAGAAGACGTTCGGCCGCACGTGGTGCTCTGCAGAGGTGTGCGTGCAGCGCAGCGGCGTGAAGCACCGTGCCGTGCTCTACGGGCTGCATTCCGCTCGGGCCGCAGGACGCGGCGACAAGGCTGCGTCCCGCGACCGTGCCATCCCAAGCGCGAGAGTGTATGGCGTGCAGGCTCGCTACCTGTGAAGGCCCACGGCATCCTGGACGCTGCGCTCAAGGGGGAGGACCCCGAGCGGGGAAGCCCAGCAGCACGCCTCCAGTCCTGCCCAACGCTGCGCTGCGCTCACGCAGGCATGGCATCAAGTGGCCTCATCTGCTGCGTGGACGTGTTGGCCACGATGGCGCGCCAAGCCTCCACGTGCATGCGTGCGTCGCCAGAGGGACTCCAGGCCTCCTGAAGTGCAGTAGACTCGCAACGCGCCACACCAGCTCACACACAGGACCGCGCCACAGTCCTCACAGGCCTCCAGTCCGGCACCGCCGTCGAACAGGATGTCGACAGCGAGAGGAGCCAAGCTCAAGGCGCAGGTGAGGCTGCTCGTTGACGGACCGGGCGCTCGTGCTGCGCGAGGGCAGCAACGCTGCGGGGCGCCACCACCACCTTTGCTCGGCAGCGTGCTCTCGACGCAACTCCTTGGTCTTTGCCGTGTTGCTGCTCTCCTGCTGCGCAGTACAACCGTGTGCGCACGAGGTGCGTCTGGTGGCGATGCGGGCCCAGCAGCTGCGATGTGGCCGGCGCCGGGCGCGTGCATGCCGCAGCAGCGGCGAGCGGGCAGCAGGCTCATCAGGCGCAGATGGGCAGCATGGGGACAAGGTGTTGGGTACTTCGCACCAGGGTCCCACAGCCAGGACCACGTCAGCAAAGGGGCCAGGCTTCCGGTCGGGCCACCGTGGCCGCGCGGTGGCAAGCTGTTGTGCGCTGCCTTGCCCCGGGTGTGCTCTCGCAGTACTGCGCTCCGCGCGAATGACATGTGGACCAACACGATTGGCGTGACCCAGGACCCCCAGGCGGGCTCCAACTCTGCCATCGAGGCGGCCATCTACGCGCCCACGCACGGCGGCGGCGGCAAGAGGGCTGAGCGGCAGGCGCTTGCGCAGCAAGTCATCGAAGCAAGTGAGTGCGGAGAGCCCTGGCGGATGGGGGGTCGCCGCGTGAAAGCGCGCCCCACACACAAGGCGCTTCGTGCAGGGGGTGCTCCAAAGGGGTGCACGACGGCAGCAGAGGGGAGATGCGTCACATCCGTTGGGCACCTGGCCTTGCGTGCGATTCGTTCCTCCTGTGCTCGCGCAGCTGGCTACCAGGCGAGCGTGACGGACATGCAGGGGCTCATGGCGCTGGCAAAGGCGCAGGGCAGCTTAGGGGCGGGCACACGCGGCGCCTGCAGGCTGTGCGGCGGCATGGGCCACCTCACCAAGCAGTGCACCAACTTTTTGACGGGGCACAACGCCGTGGCGGGCGCCGGGCCCGTGGGCGGCGAGGCGGGGCAGGGCGGCGCGGGGGCGGGGGGCGGCATGGGGTTGCTCCCGGCGCCAGAGGACCTGGACCTGAGCGACCTGAGCAGCGACAGCTCCAGCGACAGCTCGTCGGACAGCGGCGGCAGCGGGAGCGACTCTGACGGCGAGCGGCGGCGGGAGCGCAGCAGCAAGGACAAGAAGCGCAAGCGGAGCAGCAAGGACAAGAAGGGCAGCAAGGACAAGAAGAGCAAGAAGAGCAAAAAGGTGAGGCGGGGGGCGCGCACATTCCTGCGCGGCGGCAGTTTGTTCGCGCTTGCACCGAGGGGTGCAAGCGCGGTGCCCCGCTGCCGTTGTCCGTGCCCTGTTGTGCGCAGAGCAAGAAGAGCAAGAAGCACAAGAAGAGCTCCAAGGACTGAGCGCTGCTGTGGCTGCGCCGGGGCTGTGCGCGCGCATGCTGCACCACCTGCCGCAGCCCCCTGCACGCCTATGCAAACGGTAGCGTGACAGCAGACGGAGAGCAGACCAGCGTAGTAGTGGAGTCGGGCGTGTGCGGGCGTTGCTCCTTGAGCCAGAAGGTCCAGGCGCGCCAGCAGGAGGACCAGGCAGAGCAGCATGTCGGCCGACGCCTGCTGCGAGCGCGCCGTGGTGGTGGCCGAGCGGGAGAGCAGCAACGCCAGCTGCGAGACCACCGTCACGCCGGTGGCCGGCGCGCTGCTGCTCGGGGGGCCCTTCTGCAGCTCGACGACCCATGCGCCCAGCACAGCGCCAGCGGTGCCGGGCCCTTACAGCGCGAGCCCGAGCTTCATGACGCAGGCTGTGCCGCCGAAGAAGCAGCCACGCAGTGAGCGGCGGTGGGAGGGGCCCTGGCACGGCGAGATTGTGTATGTGACCTTGCGCGGGGCCGAAGGCCAGACCGCAGCGGCCAGGCGTGCAGGCGTCGGAGCGAGCGCAGCATGCAGGCGTGCGTGACGCGCGCGGCTTTCTCTCTCCCCTGGTTGCCCGGTGACGAGAGG
>VFQP010004942.1_pt1 | contig 11963 bp, 14 predicted proteins | sample 3512351 | NCBI WGS metagenome assembly VFQP01 (sample SAMN10412372, study PRJNA504923) | tailings metagenome | isolation source: Relicate 1 Philex TSF1 revegetated site | place: Philippines: Tuba, Benguet | collected 2017-08-29
ACCGTCGCTACCCTTCTGCTTCTTGGCTGCAGGCTTCTTCTCCTCCTCCTCCTGTCTTTGTCCCCTCCACCGCACACGAGTCGTGCGTGCTTTGGCTGCACGAGCATTCTTCGTCTTCCCTCGGTCCCCGCCGCGCGAGCGGGCCCTGCGTTGCTGCCGCGTTGACTGACCCACCCCCTACCGACGACCAACGCGTGTGTACAGCCCCTGACCCTGACGCCTGCAGCTGGGGCGCGCCGTGCGTGTGCGCCGCCCGCCGTGGGCCCTGGCGCCGTGTGATGTGATATTTGCCGGACCGTGGTGCGAGCGTTGCCTGGGGTTGGAGACTCTGCTGTTGCTGCAGGGCCCTGTCTCCCGCTGTTGTTTCTTTCCGCTTTGCTCCTGGCAACCCTCATGCCGGGCCTGAGCAGGAGCAGCAGGAGCGGCCTGCAGCGAGTCGGACGACAGCTCGCACCACCTCGAACATGTTGCTGCACTCGCGGCTGCCACCAGCCTCGCGGCAGGCGTCCAACGGTGCTCGCTCAGAGGGGCAGCGCGCGCTCCTCTTGGCGACGCTGCAGCGGTGCAGACAGCCCACGCGGTTCCCGTCGGTGCTGAGGCTCGCAGCGACGGAGCAGGAGGTCGCTGAGGCGCCCGCTGCACCTGCTGCGCCTGCGCGGGTGCCGTGGTGGGATAAAGGCGCCCCGCCCAACAGTCGCAACATCACCGGCGGCATTCAGCAGCTTGTGGACGAGCTGGTGAGCACCGCGTCTGGCCCGGGTGCGGGTGTTGTGGGGTTGGTGGCGGCGCGCGGTGACTCGGGGGGCGCGCTCACCTCGCGCCCCGCGCTCAGCCCGTTTGTGTTCAGGCGTGCGCAGCAGGCGCAGGCGAGCACGCAGGCGCAGCTGAGGCACCACAGCCCAGAGGTGGCGCCCTGACACAGCTGCGGTGCGGGTCTCAAAGCGCCCCCCTGCGGCACCTCGCACGCATGCAGGCCGACGCCGGGGACAAGCTGGTGGTCGTCGAGTTCTACGCGCCCTGTGAGTTCTTTCAAGGCTCTGCTGCTGGTTGTTTCAGCGATCTCAGGCGGGGGGGTGGCGTGCGTTGCGTTGCGCAGCAAGCAGGCGCTCGCCAGGCGCCTGACGCGGAGTTCCGCCCGCCCCGCTCCTTCCGTGCACACTCTGCAGGGTGCGCCGCGTGCAAAGCGGTCTACCCCAAGGTGAGCAGAGCGTGGGGCAAACGGGGGCGTTCCACACGGGCGTTGGCTGTCGTGCCTGGAGGACACCGACTGCTTGCCGAGCACAGCTGGCAGGCCGGAAGCGGCAGCAGGAATTCCATGGCAGCAGCAGTGGCGGGGCAGTTGCCGTGCGGCCACCTAGCGCTGCGGCGCCAAGGTCGCCGAGCTGCCGCGACGGGCGTCCCGCGCTCGCTCGCCCGCGCAGATTTGCCAAATCATGAACGAGCTCGGCGACGAGGTGCGCTTCTTCAAGGTCTCCTGGGAGGACAACAAGGACATGTGCCGGACCATGGGCGTCAAGGTGCGCGCGGCGGGGAGGGACCCAAGCCCCCCAGCCACCGTGTTTCGCCAGGCCAGCAGCGCGAGAGAGAGCGATGCAAGCACGTGGGCGCGTGTGCGGCGCGGCACCGGCCGCTGTGGTTGAGGGCGGGCGCTGTGAGAGGGCCACGGCGCAAGCGTGTGGGCGCGAGCGACGCGTGCTGGGCGCTGCCGGCCGCTGGCGCAGGTGCTGCCGACCGTGCACATGTACCACGGCGCGCTGGGCCGCGTCAAGACCTTCACCGTCACCGTCAGCAAGATCCAGCGGTTGAGGGTAAGCCCACCAGCCCTGTCTCTGTCTCGCCCCGTGCGGTGGGAGCGACGACGCGCGGCGGGAAGGAGCGCTCTCGATGGGTGTGGGCGGCTCGGTCCGTCGGCGGCAAACGCCCCCGGGACGCTCCGCGCTCAGCTGCTGGCCCTGGGTGAGCCCTAAAGCCCTATGCCCTCATTTGCCCTCATGCGGGCGCAGGACGCGCTGGACGAGCACCTGGGCGCCATTTGCTCGCTGGAGGAGCCGCAGGCGCTGGTGGAGGAGTTCCCCGAGGTGCACCCGCACCACCCGCTCATCCTCGAGGCGCACGCCGACGACATGTGAGCATGGCTTTTGTTTGGGTGAATTCAGGCGGGGAGGTGCCCGCACCACCCGTGATGTCATTGTAGAGGCGCACGAGCGAGCCGTGGCGCCCCTCCCCCCTCCTGGCAGCTGGCCGCTGCTGCGGGCGGCTGTGGGTGTGTGCTGGTGGTGGGTGGCGATGCTTTGCTGCGTCCGCACGTGCCTGCCCTTTTCTGCGTGCGGAGGAGATCCTGGCGGCGCTGCCTGCGACGCCCGCAGGTATGAGCACGGGCCCGTCGTCACCTCGCCGGACGTGCCCACGCGCCTGCCCGTGTGAGGGAGGCTTGAGGACACCGCGGCGGCGCGGAGAGCAGCAAGCACTGGCCGGAGCAGCATGCGGGCAGGAGGGCGGTTTCCAATGATGAGGAGCGGCAGCTGCTCGGCAGGCCGGCGGCGAATGGCTGAGCGATGTGTATGACCAGCGAGTGAGCGCTGAGACGGCCAAGGCTGTGGTGCCGTGTGGGTCGTGCGTGCCGGAGACGTCCCCCTGGGTCCCTGGGGAGCATTGTTTCGTTAGTGAAGGATGTGTGTTCCAGAATTGCTGAGTTGGTCCTGACGTGTGTTGGTGTCGTAGGCGCTTTCGTATCCCTTGCTGCGTCCTTCCTGCGCGCTGTGCGTCGCGCCACGCTCCCCTTTATTTGTGCCCCCCCCCCCTCCTGTGCAGCACGGACGCTGCGGGGGTTGGGTGCAATGCATTTGTCGAGGAGCGAGCGTGCCTCGTGCACTTGCCTCCTGTGAGCTGCGACGCTGCCGGGCTGCAACGTGCCCAGGTCCACCCATGAACAGCGGTGTATCCGCGTTGCACCGCGACGGTCGCCATATCATACAAAAGTCCGCCCTGGGCAGCTGGTGCTGCGGCAGCAACGCCTGCGCCCAGCGCCCGCCGCGCCTGCCCACGCCGCCCGCCCGTGCCACGCCCACAGCCAAAAGCTCAGCTGGGCTCCATGATGGGCCTCCCCCCGCTGCGCCAGCAGTGCACTGCTGCAGCTGATGCTGCTACGCGAGCAGCTCGGCTTCAAGGGCCGCGAACTTGGCCTTGATGGCCGCCTGGCGCTCCGCCTCCTCCTTGGCCTCCTTCTTGGCGAGATCGGCGTAGTACTGGGCGATGACGCGCTTCTCGTTCCAGTGCCAGGTCTGCGCGCGCAGAGTGTGGGCACGCACGCCCACACTCTCAAGGCGCCCCACACGCCGAACACCGAAGCGCTGCGCCAGGGCGGCACACGGCGGAATCCCAGCAGCGCGTGCCACTGCGGGCTGGCGTGGCCCGCCGCGACCGCCAGGGCGCTGGGCGTGCGCGCGCTTGGGGCAGCTCGAGATGGCTTCTCCGACACGGGCGATCGGCACGCAGCGCCCCGACGGCGCGACGCCTCGGGGCGCGAGCCACACAGCGCGCACCTTCCAGAGGAGCCCAAGGCCGGCGCCGAGCACGGTGCCCGTCAGCACCTGGCGCGTGAAGCCAAAGCTCGCTGAGGCGCCCTCGCCAACCGCGAGGTAGTCGACGTGCGCCGCGATGGCCTTGCCCGCCTTGGCAGCCATGGTGACAGGTGAGCTCCTCGCGTACGTCCGTTCGCGGATGGCACGCGATGGAGTCGCCCTCGGCTGGTGCTTTAGCATGCTTTCAGTGCTCGCGCAGCAGCAAGCAGCAGCAGCAAGCAGCATGGCCGGCTCAGCCGAACGCCCTTCGTCGCCATCTGCGCAGGCTGAGGGCCTGCGGCAGAGGGGCCCCAAGCGGGATCCCCAAGCGCCCGCCGCGGCTGATCCCGCGCCCGGCCCGGCACCATCTCAGCAGCAGCAGCCGTGGTGGCAGTCCGTCGCGCGCAACATCCCTCAGCCTGTCATCAACTTCTTCTTCGCGTGCCTCTTCTGGATCGTGGCGCAGCAGCTGGCCAAGTGGGCGGCGCCGCCCGTCGGCGGCGGCGCGAGAGCAGGAGCTGGCAACAGCACCAGCGGCCCCGCAGCTGAGACGTGACAGAGGCTGGCTCGCCTTGATCTTCTTGCGCTCTGGAGGCTCTTGCTGCAACGGTGATGCGACGAGGGAAGCCGAGAACCGCCTTGCACACACGGCAGGCGCGCCATACGCAGCAGGAGCAGAGCAGCAGCCCTCGCTGCCCGCGGCGGGAGGCTGGACGGACCCCGAGAGGCGCCCTCCACCTCCCCGCCACCAACCATTTGCCGGGTCGCGTATGCCGTGGCACACGCCCAGCATACAAGCCCCCCTCTCTCGCCCTCATTGTCCACCCACGCGGCTCAGGCCCGCGCGGCGCAGGACCGTGAAGAGCGCCCACAATCCCGTGCCCCGGCCTCACGCGCCGCAATCATGGTGCGGGGCGCAGGCCGGGAGAGACACGCGGCACACAAAAAGAAACCCCCTCACCACGACGCCGGCAAGGGGGCGCACGGAGCAGGCGTCGGGGGGCAGGCAGGCAGCGTCAGCACTCTGCACGCCCACACGTGTCGCTCAAACAGGCGGTGGAGTGCGGTTTGGCGCGCGCGGCGACGGCGGCGCACACGGCCACCGCCAGGGGCGGAGGATGGCGACGCCAGCGTGGGGGCGCAAGAGGAGGGGGGCCAAAGCGCAGGCAGGCAGGCAACGCCACACGCCCGCCTGCCGACAGCCCCGCGTGCTGGTGACGCGCGCGCCGGTGTGCGTCAGCAGTCACGTCCGGGCACAAACCGGCGCGAGAGCCGAGAGCAACAAACAGAGCGCGCCGCCCGTGGCCGCCACGTGCCAGCGCGCCGAGTGAGACGTCCGCGCCGTGCCATGCATGGGTGGTGCTGTTGCGGTGTGTGCGGGGATGCGTCGCAAAGGCGTCGAGAGCAGTGGTGTCGCGCGGTGGGTGAGGTGAAAACAACAGCCCGCGCCGCCGCTGCAGCCTATGCCCGCTGGGCTGCCGAGAGCCGCGGCGAGGCACGAGGGGCGCCGTGCCGCGCACGCCGCCGCGCCTCTCCCCGCCGCCCGCGCTGCCGGCGCCGCTGCGACCACCGCGGCCCACCGGCGGCCAGGGCGTCGCCTGTGCGCCGCCCCCCAGCGCTGGCCCACCCCGGCGCTGCGGCCACCGCCGCCGCCCTGCAGCGCCGCGAGCGGGCTGCTCACGCGGCGCCGTTGTCCTGCTGGTTCTTCTCCCAGCCCTGGGCGTTGCCGTCCACGCCCATGCCAAACAGGATGCCGGTGAACTTGCTGCAGCCCTCCACACCACTGAAGTGCTTGGCCGCCAGCTTCATAAAGACCTGCAACAACAACAGGTGGCAGCGGGCCATCGCCTTGCCGCCGCGAGTCCCCCGCCCCGCTGTGCCGAAGGAGGCTGCCCGCTGCGCCCCACCCAGGCCACGGCGGAACCGCTGTCGCTGCTGCCGGCACTGCGGCGCCGCACCTGGAGCGTCAGCAGCGAGTCCGAGCCCGCCTGGTGCTCCGGGCCAATGCGCTGCACCTGCGGACGCACCATCGCGCAGCACACACAGCACGGCTGAGGCGCAAGCCCCCTCCCGCCCCACGCGCCCACCACCACCACCGTCGTGGTGCCGCCACCCGCACGCACCGGCCCCCTCCCGCCCCCACGCCACATCACCACATCACCACGCGTGACGCTCCGCCATGCGCTCCCCAGGCCCCCCAGGCCGAGCCCCGCAGAGAGGTCGCGGCCACTCACGTCGAGCTGCTCCGAGATCTTTTTGAGCCCCCCGTGCAGCGTGTTGGCGCACGCCGGCTGCTTGATGATGTACTTGATGTCAATCACGTTTGGGAAGTAGAGCCGCAGCAGCTCAAAGAACTCGTCCTCGGTGGGCGGCAGCGGCACGCACGTCAGCACCTTGAGCAAGTACCCAAAGTCGTACCCACTGCACACACGTAAGCACGCAAGAGGAGCGCTGCCGCATGTGAGAGGAGCCCGCAGCGTTGCGCCGGCGTGGGGTGCATGCACGCCTGCTCCTGGGTGAGGGAGCGGCAGTGGCACGCGCCGCCTGGGGCTGCTGGAAGCGCGTGCGCTTGGCAGGCGATCGGTCGCGGGGGGCGACCCATGAACGCCTGACCCCCTGCTGGTGCGCTAGCTGGCTGGCGGCCCTCCCCGCAGAGGGAGGCTGCGCTCCCACATCAGTGCTCATGGATGTACGTCGCCTGCCATCCTCCGCCGTCGGGCGCGTGCTGCGCGGCGCCTCGGCTGACGGCCACGCCAGCTGCTGCCTCCGCTGGCGGCCAGGGCAGCAGCGGCTCCACGCACGTCTGCGGCTGCATGAGGCCCCTGGGCTCCTCCGTGGAGTGCCCCGCGCGGCGCTGTCGCCAGTGCCCCGTGCGGCGCTGTCGCCAGCCGCACGGCAGCGCCGCACCATGCTGCTGGTGCACACCTGCGCCCCTGCAGTGCTGCTGCTGTGCTCCGGTGCTGCGTCTGCTCCTGCGCCTGCATGGCCGCGCGCCGGTCGTGTGCGCCGCCCGCCAGCGCACCTGTGGAAGGTGATCCAGGTGATGTCCTCGTTGAGCACGATGCCGCTGGTCATGAGCAGCTCTCCGAAGCGGAACACGTCGATGCCCCGCAGCTCGTGCTGCTGGAAGTCGATGCCCGACTTGACGAGCAGCTCTATGCTGTCCTGCGCGTAGACGTCGTCGCTGAGCCGGAAGCCCCTGAAGTTGAACTGCCACACGCATCGCTCGCCGTTGATGCACGGGAGCTGCCCCTGCGCATCCGTGAACGTCAGGCCCAGCTGGATGAGCTTGAGCATGTCCACGTTCATCTTGAGAGCGCGGTACTGGTACTCCTTGGCGTTCTTGAAGTTGCCCACCGGCCGCGCCACCACGCCGGGGAACTGCGGCCGCGCGCAGAAAAGGGGGCCAAACCCAAGTCGCAATGGCGGAGATCCGTGCGCCAAGACTTCCCTCCCGCAGAGCGCCCCCGCCGATGGACACGACGCGCCCCACTGGCCGCGCACGAAGCGTCCGATGGCCCGCATCCGCCCGGGGCGCCTGGGGATGGGCGCCCAGCAGCTGCGAGTTTGCCTTTCCCCTTGGTCCCCGCACCTCGGTGTCCATGGCGCAGAACGTGTAGTTGTCCACCACATCGCGCAGCAGCACGAACTCCGCCTCGAGGTTGTCCTGCCACACCTCCCGCACCCTCAGCGTCTCCCCCGGCGCGAGCTGCACGCAAAGTCCCTCTGCGGCATGCCCACTCTGTGCAGGCGGTCCCATCACGCTTCGCCGCGCTGAAGCCACTGGCAGCTGGAGCGCTGGGTGCGCCACATCAATGACCGTGCTCGTCTGGCTCGCCGCTGGGTGGGGTGGGCCGCTGTGGGCGCGCTGCTGTGGGCGGTCGTCTCGGCCTTGCTGCCCGCGCGCGAGCGCAGCAAGGCCTGGTGCACACGTGCGCCTCTGCTGTGCTGGTGGGTGTAGCTGCTGCTGGCAACGGTGCTCTCGATCGCGCGCGCGCGCTCTGCGCTGTGCGGAGGTGTGGGCCAAATGCATGGCCGTGGCACAGCGGCTGGCGCACATCCGAGAAGACGAGAGCAGCAGAGGGATGCAGCAGCAGAGGGTCCCCTGCGCGCACTCGGCCTGGCCTGGGCCGGCAGGCACCGCTGCAGCCCACGCGCCAGCACGCGAACGAACATGGCGCCGCTCCTGGGCAGCGTGCAGCTCTGCATCCCAGCAGCACCAGCCCTGCAGATGGCGGGACGGCAGCGCGGCGTGGCCACAGCAGCGGCACGCCACCCGTGGTGCCGCCACGCGCAGCCTGCAGCAGGAGGACGGCTCCTCATCGTGCGACCCCGACGACGACGAGCCCGACGGGTGGAGCCTCAGCCCCTCCCCCTCTCCGGAGCCGCAGGATCGCCGCGCAGCGCCCTCGTCGTCGTCCTCCACAGCAGCCTCAGGGGGCCTGTTCCGCTTCTGGCACGACGAAAAGCGCTTCAAGGGCACGGGCGACGCGTCGCTGGCGCAGCAGACGCTGCTGGCGCGGGGCGGCGTCAGGACCGGCGGGCACGTCAAGTCCGCGCCCACGGCGGGGCCTCTGGGCTGGCAGGTGCGCCCTGGCCTGGCGTGCGGTGCCGCGGCACCGCGCCGCGTCCAGCGGCACGCACCAACTTGCTGCTCCCTGCGTGCGTGCTGTGGTGTGCGGGCAGGTGACTGAGCAGTGGGACCTGCTGTGGTCGCCCTCCAGCACGGCAAGCAAGGCGGCAGAGGTGGGCATCAGCATGGGCCAGCTCACCAGCGCCGTGCCCGGCAGCCGCTGCCTCACGCGCAAAAAGGCGCTCGTCAGCACGCTACGGCAGGTGGGCGTGGGCGTGTGGTGTTGAGTGTTGCAACTATGTGGACGCCTCGGCGCGGCCGGGGCTCAGCCACCGGCCGTGCCAGATGCAGCGCAGAGGCGTGCGTGCGGGTGTTTGCTTGGGGCAGCCCGACAGCGCAGCCGGAGCGCAGCCGCCACCAGGCACGGCACAACGTCCACTGGGCCCGGCGGGCGCAGGCGCAGAGGCTTGAGACCATGCCTGTGTCGGCCGATGGGAGACGGTGCTGCGGGCGCTGCGCCCACCTGCCCCCCGTGCGTCCTCCGCAGGCGTACGGCGACCACGCCTTCACCGCGCAGCTCACGCCGCTCACGTTCGAGCTGCCCACGCAGCTCCAGGAGATGCTGCAGCACGTGACGTTGGACCAGCAGCGGCTAAAGGCGCAGGCCTCTGCAGCACGCGCACAGCAGCCGTCAGGGCGGCCAGGGCCGGCGGCAGAGGGCGCCGGCGGCGCTGCCGGCGGCGCCAGCGCGGTGCGGCAGCCCATGTGGATCCTCAAGACCTCGCAGCACCTGGGTGCGCAGCCAGGGGCGCTCTCCGTGTGGGTGCTTGCGTCCGTGTGGGCATCCCGGCTAGAAATCAGAAAGCTGACGGCTACCGGACGTGTTGAGATGTCCAATCGCGCCGCAGCTGTGAGCTGTGGCAACAGGCAAAGGCCATCGCTGCGCTCCCATCTGCATCCATAGCGGGTGTCGACCACGCGGGTGCTGACCGTCTTGCTGCTTGGTGGTTGCGTGGCCCTTGGGCGTCCGCAGGGCAGGGCGTGGTGATCTGCCCCCAGCGCGAGGTGATCAAGCAGGTGCTGGTGCGGCAGCAGGCCGTGCTGGAGGCGCCCCTGGCGCAGCGGAGGCAGGTGCGCGCACGCGGCTGGTGCAGCAGAGGGTGGAGGGCCAGAGGGCGGGGGCAGCAGGCCGTGCTGGAGGCGCCCCTGGCGCAGCGGAGGCAGGTGCGCGCACACGGCTGGTGCGGCAGAGGGTGGAGGGCCAGACGGCGGGGGCAGCAGGCCGTGCTGGAGGCGCCCCTGGCGCAGCGGAGGCAGGTGCGCGATTGGGGGCCGAGTGCACCGCTTGCGCTCGGCAGAGGGTGGAGGGGGCGGTGCGGGGTGACGCAACCGGGAGGGGCTGGAGGCGCCCCTGGCGCAGCCCAAGCAGTTGCACATGCAAGCGCAGACGCAGCCTTTGTGCAGAGGGTGATATGGGAGGGGCAAGGCTAGAGGCACGTGCACAGCGCAGCGACGGCGCTGCCAGGTGCTGGCGCTTCTGCACCTCGCATGTGCGCTGCCCCCTGTCACGGCCGTCAGCGCCCACATGCCGCTGCCCCTCTCCCAGGCGTGCGCGTGTGCGTGCCGCCTGCAGCTGCGGCCGTTTTGTGCACTCCACTGATGCACTGGTGCACGCCGCTGCCCCTCTGGCGTGCGCGTGTGCGTGCCGCCTGCAGTTGCGGCCGTTTGTGGTGGCCCAGCGCTACCTTCACGACCCGCTGCTCATCAACGGGCGCAAGTTTGGGCTTCGGCTGTGGGCCGTGGTGACGAGCGCCAAGCCGCTGCGCGTGTGGCTGCACTGCAACGGGCTCGTGCTCTTCAGCAACAGCGTGAGTGAGGCCTGGGTCGGGGGGCCGCGGGCCACAGGCTGCGCCACTCGCTCTTGAGCTGTTGCAACAGCGCACAGGCCAGGGCACGTCTGGTGCCGACAACAGGTTCGGGGCGCTTGCTCACACGTGGCAAGTCCATTTTCCCTCGCCTCGCACACCGCCTCCTCCTCCTCGCGTGCATCTGCAGGAGTACCAGGCGGCCGACGTGTCGGACATGCAGCGCCACCTCACCAACTACGCCCAGGTGAGAGGCGCAAGGCAGCCGCCGTTGCCCGGGCGTGCTCTGCCTTGCGCACCAGAAACGGCCACCGTGTGGCCGCGTCCCTCGGACCAGCCGGGGCTCAGGCGCGGCCCCTGTGACGTGCGCGCGCGCGCGCGGCCGTGGCCGGGCGGGACGTGAACGCAGAACATGGACGGGGACGTGTGGTCGCTGCGGGAGCTGCGGCAGCACTTGGGCCAGGACACCTTCTTTGCCCTGCTGCGCCAAATCGTCCGCACGTGAGTCCGAGGCGTCCCGCATGCACTCGGCGCGCCAGTGGCGGGACCATGCATGCCGCACCGCCCATGTCGCCGCATCCGCGGCGAGGGCACGGCCGAGCCGGGTTGCCGGTGGCTGCGCTGCTGGCCCAACGCGCCGCAGCACGGCCATGACGTTTGCGGCGGCGGCGCCGCACATGGCGGGCGAGTGGCAGCGCTGCGGCGTGCCCAACAACGGCGCCTTTGAGCTGTTTGGGCTGGACTTCCTGGTGGACTCGGCGCTGCACCCCTGGCTGCTGGAAGTCAACGCCACGCCGTCCCTGGCGGTGGAGCACTCTGACCCGGACAGTGAGTGCGCAGCGGTGCCTGGGGGAGGGGTACTGGGTGCGTTTGCGGGGGCTGGGTGCGGTCAAGCGCGCGGGTCGAGGTGGGCGGAGGCCTCTCAGTCGGGGCGTCGTGGGCGATGCCGCAGCGGGGTGCTGCAGCCAGGCAGGCGGCTGGCGCAGGCGCGAGGCACAGGGGGGTTGCGCTGTGAGGGGGCTGCACGAGCGGCGCCGCGCCGGGTGTGACGTTGCTCAGGTCAGCGCGGCGCGGCGGCCGATGGCCGCCTTGGGTGCCTGGGTGGCCGCCCCGCGTTACCTTGCGCAGCGGCCAGGCTGATCCATGAGCAGAAGCGGGGCATGCTGGAGGACATGTTTGAGCTGCTGGGCGTCCCTGACCGCTTTGTGGGCGAAGGTGCGTGCTTCCCCAGTCTTTTCTCTTCCCTTTTCCAAAGGTCATCTGGGTCAAGTTTGTTCGAGAGTTGGTGCCTCACGGGTCGGCACTACGGACGCCCCTTGCGCCTGGGACCAGGGAAGGTGGCCAAGGCGTTGAAGAGGGCCTCATGCGTGTGCGTGCGCGTGCGGGCAGGGCGCCTGAGCGGGGCCGAGGAGAAGGAGCTGGCCACCTCCATCCTGCAGGGCGTGGAAGAGGCGCGCCGGGACCTTGCGGTGAGCCCCGCAGTGACCTTGCAGCTCCGACTGAGAACGCGACAAGGTTTCCCTGCCCTCTCAGCAACCTCGCGGCGTGCGCTACGATCAAGTGCGCGTCTCCCTCCCCTCAGAGGCCAGGCGCGGTGCGCGGGCGAGCTCCACCGGCGCGTAGGTGCTGTGCGCGCTGATCGACACCGAGGTGGAGCTGTCGCACCGCGAGGGGTGGCTGCCGCTCATGCAGATGCTGCCCACGGTGCGCCCTGGTGCCGCTGCACTCCGCGCCCCCTCTGTCACCTGGGCCGTTGGGCCGTGTGGGGTGAGGGCAGATGTGTGTGGGGGCGTTGCACCTGTTTGGACACCTTGGCGGGGCTGGAGCCCAGCTACTGGGCATATCAATTGTGTGCGACGCATCCACGCTCTGCCTGGTGAACCACTGGTCTGTGCAGGCCGAGGAGGCCAAGGCGAGCGGTTGGACGCTGGGCCTCTCTTCGCTGGACGACGCGGTCAGGTGCGC
>VFQP010004943.1_pt1 | contig 11963 bp, 11 predicted proteins | sample 3512351 | NCBI WGS metagenome assembly VFQP01 (sample SAMN10412372, study PRJNA504923) | tailings metagenome | isolation source: Relicate 1 Philex TSF1 revegetated site | place: Philippines: Tuba, Benguet | collected 2017-08-29
GTGCGCTGCGCTCAGCCTGAACAGGATGAGGGCCGTGGTGGGAGGGGCAGCGCAACGTGCTGTGCACACTGTGCTTGTGCTCCTGCCCACTGGGGCCGAGGTGTCGGCAAAGCGTGCGCTGTCAGCGCGTCGTCACGTTGACTTTTATGAGCACCGCGTGCGCACTCGCACACAGTATTCGCAACGTTCATGTCGCAGCGCCTGGTTCCACGTGCTTTGGTCCAGACTTGCGCGTGACTTGCCTGGCTGCTGCCTTGAGCGGGCGGTGGCACGTCGCGATGGCGCAAGCCAACAACACCGCACCCGGCGCCGCGCCTGTGCGTGCGCGCCGCAGGTGACGGCGCGCCGCGCGTCCGTCAAGGTGGCGCACAAGTGGCTGGGCTTCACCAAGAAGCAGGACCTCAAGCTGACGGCGGGCGTGGACGTGGACTGGCCCCTGGACGCCAGGGAGCCCGTCGTGGTGCGTGGCCGCCCGGGGTGCACTTTGCGGCAGTGTGACGTGGAGGGAGGAGGAGGGGGACGGTCTCGCTGCGAGGCCGTTGTGGCGCCACACGGCCGTGCTGCCCCGCCGCCCGCTCCCTGCACGTGCAGACGCCCATCGTGCAAGTGCGGGAGAACAACTGGGCAGTCAACTACCGCCAGAGAAAGGTGTTCGTCACCTACGACTTGTAGAATTTCAACGCTTGCTGCCCTGCAAGAGATTTGCTGTCGGAGAGTCGGCCCCGGCCCGTGCGCGCCCCGCGCTGCGCTCTCCAGCGTCTGAGCAGGCGAGCCGCTCAGCGTTCAGTGAGCTCGAAGGACTGCCGCGTGCCACCGAAGGGACAGGTACGCGTGCGCGGCAGGGCGGCGGCTTGCTCCGCTTCGCAGCAAGAGGACAGCACACGGCAAGGACCGTCCGGTGTACCTTCGGGCGGGCGAAAGCATTACTGTCGGCGCAGGAGGTCTTTATCCATTCACGAGAGAACACACAGCATCTAGAGCGAGCGCTCGCGCGGTCCAATTGCAAACCGCGGCGCTCCCCTCGCGCGAATTCCGATGGCGCCCACCGTGCTGCTTCCGCTCGTGCTCGGGTTCGCCCTCCTCTTCTCTCCCACACCCGTGTCCACGGCGGCGAGCACCGCAGACGTGCAGGCGATGCAGCTGCCCACCTTCACGCTGTCGGAGCTCGAGGTGAGGCCGGATCCCAGTGCGCGTGGAGGCCCCGCTCTCTCGTCCGCACCCCTCTCGTGACTGCAGGCCGGCAGTCCGCTAAGGCGGTACTCCATGCCATCCCTCGTGCGGCACGCAGGCCCCCGACGCCGCCACGCTGAGCCGGCTGGCCAGGGTGGCCCAGGAGATTGGCGTGTTTGCCGTCCTCCCCAGCAGCAGCAGCGCTGGATCCGCGGCCGTGGTGGACACGCTGCGCTCCTTTGTGCGCTGCTACGCCGCCGGCCACCTGCCCGCCGCCGACCTCCACTCGGTGCAGCTCAGCGACGGCACGCTCCGCCGCACCCTCGCCACGGCCACCGCCGCAGACGTGCCGCGGCCGCTGCCCGGCGACGTGCCCCAGGCCTGCCCCCAGTTCGCCGCCGCCGCCGCCGACCTCCGCGCCACCATCAGCCGCGCCGGGCACGCCTACGCCCATGTGCTGGACCAGCTCGTGTACGGCGCCGCCGGCCCCTACCTTTCAGCCGTCCACGCCGCAGAGAGCCTGGAGCACTTCCAGCTGTTCCAGCGCCCCACGGCGGAGGACGCTGCGGCGCCGACAACCTCGGCGGCCGCTGCGCGCCGCAAGCTGCACAAATCGGAGGGCCCCGATGCTGCCACGGGCACCATGCTGCCCATGCACTCGGACGTGGGCATGTTCCTCGTCATGACGCGCGCCGAGGTGAGCGCGCTAGGAGATGGCATCGTGGCGCTGTCCACCTGCCGTGCATGACAGGGCACAGCTTTTGCGACGCCCGCCGCCAAGGCGACGCTTGGGCTGGCACTGCACGCGCTTCATCGCGCAGGTGTTTGACCTGGCGAGCGTCGACGGCGGCGCGCCGCTCGAGGTGGCGCCCTCGCTGCTGCTCGAGCTGCCCAGCGGCCACCTGGTGCGCCCGCTGGCGCCCTCGGGCAGCCTGCTCGTCATGCACGGAGAGGCCACCCACCTCTGGATGCCGCCCGCAAGCGCCGCTGGGGGCGTGCGCCCCTACGTGCCGGCGCACGAGGTGGGCTCGGTGGAGGGCCTGCCCGAGGGCCAGCCCTGGGCGCGCACCTGGTTCGGGCGCATGTTCTTCCCGCTGGCCGACGCGCCGCCCCGCCCCGGCGGCGACGCGGCGCTACTGCTGGGCGGCGCCAACCTCACGTTCGGCGAGTACAGGCGGCGCACGCACCAGGCCTTCCGCCGCAAGGCCGGCGGCGGTGCGGCGGAGGGCGCGGTGGCGCGTGAGGCTGTGCTGGGCGACGTGGAGCTGGTCATGGCGGGGTGCTCGCCCACGCGGCGCCTGCTCATGGACGAGGGCTCGTGCGGCGCCGGCGAGGTGCGACACGAGCACGACTGCCGTTTTGCTTCTGGGTGGCTGGGAGGGTGGCCTCTCAGGCCGGGAGGCCTGAGATCCTCCCCGCTGCTGGACGCTCCCCCGCCCGCCGTATGCCAGCGGGCGACGCATCGGCTGAAGCTGTGCTGTGCCCCTCCCTGAACGTGCCCGTCTGCCCCGTACCGCGCAGATGTACTGCTGGATGTCGTGCATGAAGATCACCGACACGTCGTGCGCAGCGTCGGCGCAGCAGTGCGTCAACCCCAGCACCGGCAAGCTGTGGCCCCAGGACTTCATGGTCAACGGCAAGGCCACGCACTGCAGCGCCTGCAAGCCGCAGTGCCCCGCCAGCGGCGGCGGCGGCAACACCCCTAGCGGCAACACCACCAACGCGCCCTCCTCGTCCTCTTTCTGCAACACCAACTTTGAGCCCACCACCATGTGGATGACGGGCTTCACCTTTTCCAAGAGCTCCAACGCCTGCGTGGTGAGCTTCATAGAGCTGTGCGCCCCAGCCGCATCGTTTGCACACCTGGCAGCGCCCCGCTGACGCAACGCCACCACTGTTTTCTGCGCAGGTGTTCCTCTTCCCCGAGTGGGTGCTGGACTCTGCCGTCAAGTTCGCCTTTGCCTGCATCGGCACCTTCCTCATGGGCCTGTTGGTGGGCGGCCTGACCCGTGCGCGCGCCGTGGTGCGCGCCGCCTGGCCCACCACGGTGCGCGCCGCGCTGCTCCGCCGCGGCCACGCCGCCTCGGGCCGGGGCTACGCCGCGCTGGGCCACGCGCTGGTGGTGCTGCTGGCGGCGGTGCAGCTCTGCTTTGGCTACTTTTTGATGCTGGTGGCCATGACCTACCAGGCCGAGCTCTTCATCATGGTGGTGCTGGGGCTGGCGGTGGGCGTGCTCTTCTCGCTGCTCGAGGTGGGCGGCAGCACCAAGCGCCACCACCAGGCGGCGGACACTGACGTGGAGGGCACGGCGCAGTGGGACAAGGGCGCCAGCCAGGGCCTCATGGCCAGCAAGGCGCCGGGGGGCACCATTGACGGCGTGGACGCCCGCGGGGCCGCTGGCGCCAAGGGGGGCTCCCCGCACGGCGGCACCAAGGTGTCGTCCTCGGGCGACGAGGAGGAGGAGAAGCTGGACCCGTGCTGCTGACCTTGTTCGACGTGAGAGCTTGTCCGTGGGGTACGGGGGTCCGTGGCCCACCGTGGGAGTGATTTACTCTTGCTCGCTGCCTGTACTCAGAGCTGGGGGGTGCGTGCCGTGCAGGTTCGCGCTCTGTCGCTGTCGTTTCAAAGCGTGCTGCAACGCCATGCTGTGCCTCGAAAACACGCACGTGCGCGCAACGAGCACAGAAGGAGCAGCAGCAGAGACAGGACCAGAGAAACAGTCACAGTAGCACGCACGCAGCTGGTGCTCAAGAGGGCCACAAGCCGCACCCGCCTCTGACGCACACGCCGCACCGCGCGAAGAACATGGCGCAGCCTCGCGCCGAAGGCGTCAAGTTCCCGCGGCGCGACGAGCGCGAGCCTGCCGCGCAGCCGTCGCTCCCTTCCTTCGTCGCCGTGCCCTTCTTCACGATCGGCGCCCAGGCGCGCCAGACGCTCGTGGGCACGCCGTGAGCACCGCACGCGGCTGGCTGCACCCAGCAGCGGCGCACGCAAGCACGCACGCTCACCACCACTTGCGTGCACTGCTACCTCTCCATGGCCACACAGGGGCGCGCCCGGTTACATGTCCACGCAGCACCGCCTGAGTCTGCGGTCCGTCGCCGCCAACGGCACGCTGCTGCAGTCCTCTCTCTCCAGGTGCAGCAAGCTAGGAGGTGCAGCGACCGCAGCGCATTGAGGGGCATGCTGCCGCGCACCTTGAGAGCCTCTTTGTGCATTGCGTGCGCCGCGCTTGCCGCAGCGCGCCCGCCGGCGCCAGGAGCGGCCTTACCAGCTCGGTCCTGCTCTCCCGCACGCTGCGCGACGCCCCCTCGGGCCGCCCGCTGGGCACTGTGACGGCCATGGCCACCAGCCAGGGCGGACTGGACCTCGACGCGTCCTGGCAGGTGCGCGCGTGCCGCAGGCCCGCGCTGGCAGGCTGGGCAGCAGCCTCATCGGGTGTGGGGAAGCTCCGTCGTGCTCGCTGCGAGGTGGACGGTACGTGCGTGGGTGTGCGCGCGTGGTGCGCAGGTGGTCCCGGGGCTGCGCACGTCGTTCACCAGCAGCCTGCTGCACGCCGGGGCGCCGTCGTCGTCAGCGTCGTCCGCCCGGGCCGCCGCCACGGGCGTCCCCGTCCTGGGCCCCCTGGGCTTTGAGGCCACCAACGGCCTCGTGCACGCCAAGGTCAGAGCCGCCGTCAAACATTTGCCCCACCCCACGCTCAGCACCGACGGGCCGCCCCAGCCCGCAGCTGCGCCCCGCCGTCGCGGTGGTGGTGGTACGTTGCACGCAGGGCAGCGTCACGCCCGAGGCCCGACCCGTCATCAACCTCGCCCTCGGCACGGGTGGGCACTTGCTGCTACCGTCACGTGGGACGTGTCTGTTCATCAGGACGCAACCCTCCGCAGTGGCGCCACGACTGCTGCTGTGCCTCGGTGCGACGCGCCGTGCATGGAATGCCCGCAGGCGTGGGCAAGCAGGTCCAGCTGGGCGCCGACCTGTCCTTCTCCGTCGCCCAGGCCGTCCGGTGCGCCAAGGACGCCAGGGAGGAGGCGCTGCGCCTGGGCCGCGCCGAGCCCGCGCAGCCCACTGGCAGCGGGGCGGCGGCGCCCTTGTCGGGGGCGGCCTCGTCGAGCGTCGTGCGGGCGGCGGCCGCCATGCACAGCGCGGCGCTGGTGGGCGGGCTCACGCGCTGGTCCCTGGTGCTGGGCTACACGCCGGACGAGGTACGCTTTCCGTGGTGGGCGGGCTGGATGACACGCGCGGCGAGCCAGTGTGCGTGGTCGCCTCGCTCACTCTCGCCCTCGGCAAGCCCACCGCCGTGGCAGAGAACAGCTCACCCAGGCCCGCCGCGTCGCCCCCCGGCGGCCATGCGCCGGCGTCCGACGCGCCGGCTGCTGAGCAGCGCCTCTGCGGGCAGCGCCGGGAACACCTGCGCCCGGACCCACGCAAGGAGGGGTCGTTGCGTGCGTGTCGTTGCTCGCACGGACCTGCTGTGCGGCGCAGAAGAGCCAGGTGACGGTGTCCCTTTCGGACGACGGCTTGGTCCCAGCGCGCCTCGTGGCCAAGCTGACGTGCTCGGTGAGCTGTGGGGTCCGTGGCGTGTGCCATCTGCACGGCACAGGCAGGGGCGCTGCCCCGCTTCTCATCGCACTCGAACCACGCGCCCTGCAACCCTGCCTCGTCGCCTGCTTGGTGTCAGGGCGAGATTGCCGACGGTGTGGCCTTGGCTACCGAGACGGCGTGGCCGCTGCCGGGGACGCTCCTCGGCGCGAGCGTGGCCAGGTGAGTGGGCGGCGCTCGTTGCTCTAGAGTGTAGCAAAGCCGTCAGCTCAAGCCGTTCCGCGAGTGCTCCCCATGCGTCCGCAGCGTGGGCGTGGCGGCGCGCGTGCGGTCGCTGCTCGAGGCGGCCGGCCACCAGCTGTCGGAGCTGCGCCAGGGCGCCGGCGAGGGCGGCAAGCTCGTCAACAGCGGCATCGAGAGCGTCGACCGGGCGGCCGGGCGCGCGCTCGACTCGCTGCAGGCCACGCTCCTCGACGCGCCCGACGGCTCCGGCAGCACCGGTGAGCGCGATGTGCGCTCGCCGTTGCCCAAACGCCCTGGCTCTCGCTCGATCGTGTGACACGGTCCCGCCCTCGTCGCTGCGCGTGCTGCAGTGAGCCCCGACGCCTTCGTCAAGCTCAAGCTCGAGTGCAGGCCAAAGGTGAGCGAGGGGGGCGGCCGACGCACCACACGAGTCCCACGGCAGGGCAGGCCACACATGTCCTGTGTCCGCCTTGGCCGTCACCGCCGGCCTGTCGCAGACGCCGATCGCCACGTTCCTCTTCAGCGACCGGCTCGTGCTGGGAGGCGGCAAGGGCGGCGCCGGCGCCGGCGCCGCGGGCCCGTCCCTGCGCGTGTCGGCGACGGCGCAGGTCAACCTGCAGGACCCGTTCCGCGAGCTGCCCCGCGTGGGCTTTGCCCTGGACGTCGCCTGAGCCTCCGCTTCTGCTGCTCTGCTCTGCAGGATGAGGTTGTTGCGCCTGCTGCTTGGCCACGAGTGCAACGGAGTGCGAGTTGGGCGCGGCAGGGCTCCGGGGGCTTCACGTTGCAATGAAGCAAAGACCCAGGAAGACACGAGATGTCTGCAGCAAGCACGCTAGACGACGACACCATAGTGCTCCAGAGTTGGACTGATGGCTGACGTTGACGCGCAGACGCGGGCAAAAAAGGCACGTGCACACAGTGGACGGTGCGATCGTGGGAGGCCTCGCGTGCACAAAAACAGAACGACTTCTGTGCGGCGGACGCACGGCCAGCATCGATGCAGTGCGTACTCGGCCAAGAGGAAGCGTTTGTGGAGGTGGCTGTACGGTCTGGCTGCCGCAGAGGGCGCGCGGCGCTGCCCCCGTCCCAGGCGGAATTTCGTTCACCCTGCCCGCCATGCAGTCACCCGCCACCCTGACCCCGCGCACACGTCTGTGCGCATACACAGCGTCGACCGCTACGCAGCAACAACGAAGTCGGGCGGCACCCTGCCAAAGCAAACAAGGGCGCATCCTCAGCGCAGGCGCCGCAGCCTCGGCGGCGCAAAGCAAACACAGGGCGGGCGCGGCGGCAGCGCTGGCAGCCGCAGCCAGACGCCGTACACGCGCGAGCCCGCGCCCGCCGGGGGGATAGGAGAGATACAGAGCCAAAGGCGGCAGCGGTGATCAGACAGGGCGCCTGGGCGCTCGCCTGGTCAAGCGCGGCACACACGTCCACGCGCTGGCAAGACGGGCGCGGGCGTGGGGCTCTTCACGCGCACTCCCTCACGTGCGGGCGCGAGAGCAGCCTCAGGCGCGGCCGCTGAGCTCACTGGCAAAACGAAAAGCAACGACAGCAACGACGACCAGGCCATGCGACCACACACACCACACACCACACACACACACACCACAACCGTACGGCCCACGGCGGACATCCATCGTCAGGCGCCGCGCTGCGGGGTGGGGGGTGGGGGGTGGGCAGGAGGGCCTCGGCAAGACACAGGAGCCTCGGCGAACCACCTCCACGGCTAGGCTGCCCACCACCCGCCCGCCCGTGCGGCGCCGCAACGTCGCCCCTCTCACGGTGGGTGCACACGAAAACAACAAGAGCGGTTCCGTTCCTCGGGCTCCCCCCAGCGGGGGCCGCGCCCCGGCCGCATGGGGATGAATGGGCAGAGCGAGAGCAACGGCGCGGGGTGTGCCCCTCTGGAGGGAGCCGCCACGTGTGAGTGCTTGTGGGGGACGTCAGGTCAGGCCTGCCAGGGAGAGGAGGAAGCAGCCAGGCCGACGTGAGGGGCCCCAGGTGCGCCTGTGCGTGAGCCTCTCTCCCACTCTCTCTCTCTCTTCTTGTCTCCTGGGCTCCTCTCACACGCCTCTTCTCCCGCCCAGCAGGCGCGGAGCACGGCCAGCTCCGAACGAGGGAGGCGCCAGCGATGGCGTCGATGGCCTAGGCGGACGCCTCGCACCTCAAACCCTCACGCCTCCTCCTCACTACATGTGCCCTCGGTAGCTGCGGCCACACACACACACACACACACACGCAACGTTGGCGTGAGCTGCGCCGTGACAGCGCGGAACGTGGTTTCTTGACGGTGGCGCCTTCCCCTTGCCCCCCTGCCCTCCCCCGGCCCGCCCGCTCAACGCGCGCCCCCCACCCCCCCCATCACGCACCTGTGCTTGACGCGCAGGCTGTTGTGCGTGCGCGCCAGCAGCGCCTTGACGGCGCCCTCGGGAACGCGCGTGTAGCACAGGCTCAGCGCGCGCAACGACTGCGGACGACGCACGCGCACGGGCGCACACGCTTAGGCGGCGTGTCAGATCCCACGTGTTTCCCATCCCCACGGGCAGGCGGCGTGTCAGATCCCACGTGTTTCCCATCTCCTCGCCCACCCAGAGCAAAGGTCGTCTCAGCGTCGTGCGCGGCGCCTCGTGTTGCTCGCCGCTCGCTCGCGCCCGCGTGCTCCCTCCCCCAAACCCTCAAAACCCTCACCGTCATGCGCAGCACCTCGCGCAGCGCCGCCGAGGTGATTTGCGTGTGCGACAGGTTGAGCGCCTCGAGGTGCGGCAAGGAGGCGGCCAGGCTCCGCACGCCCGCGTCCGTCACGCCGGGGTTCTGCGGCGCGCGCAAACACAGACCACCAGGGAAAGGGAAGCAACTGGCAACGCGTGCAGGACGTCGCCGCCAGGCGCGGTGCAGAACAAGGTGGTGTGCGGGCAGGACGGGGTGAAAGTGAGAAGGGCTCACGTGCGCCAGGGAGAGCCAGGTGAGGTCGGTGAGCTTGGCCAGGTGCGCGCACCCCGCGTCGCTCACGCCGCCGCCGCACAGCTCCAGCTTCTGCGCACACCCACAGTGAGTGGCGCACACACAGGTCTGGTTGGTCTCTGCGCTGCCCGTGGCCCCGCTGCGCACGACCAGCGGCGGCCGTCCACGAGCACCGGGGAGCCTGGCTCCTGCGGCGTGGCCCGCCCGGCCTCTGTGCCGCCCCTCCAAGCCGCCAACGGCCAGCAGCAGCTACCCGTGGGGGAACGCTGCGAGCTGGTGAGCTGCCGTGTGCGTGACGCACGTGCATGCGCTGCGCAGAGAGAGGGAGGGAGCGAGGGACGTGTGCGTGCGCGGCCAAAAGGGCGCGCGCACCTGGAGGTTGGTGAGCCGCGCCAGGCGCGTGATGCCATTGTCGCAGATGCGCGCGGCGTAGAGGTCCAGCGCCGTCAGCGACACGAGGTGCGAGATGTGCGCCAGCCCGTCGCTCGTGATGCTGCCTGCGCCACGCCACACACATACCACACACTTCCGCCTGTCGCAACGCAGCAGCGGCTCGCGCGCCAAGGAACGGCGGCAGCAGCCCAGGCGGCATAGCAGAAGCAGCAGAGGCGTCGGCGCAGCAGCAACGACGTGATCCAAGCGGGGACGACACGGGTAGCAAGCACGGGGCAAGTGTGTGGTCCCCCAGTGAGGCGGAGGCGCGCACCCGAGTCGAGGTTGAGGTCCTCCAGCTGCGTGAGGCCCCTCAGGCCCACCAGCCCCTCGTCCGTCACCTGCGGTGGCGTGCCAGGGGCGACAGAGAAAGACAGGCGGTGCGGCGTGTGCAGGCATGCTCGGTGCGGCGCTGCCACCATCACTGAGTGCGGCCAGGTGAGGTGCCGCGCGCCAGAGCAGGACGCGCGTGAGCTCCGTTGCCGGCTGTGGCCCGAAGTGAAGCACTCCACAGCCACTGTGTGGGGAGGCGTTACTGGCCCATTCCAGGCCCCGCACCTTGGTGTAGGCCAGCTGCAGGCGCTTGAGCGAGGTGAGCTCAGACAGGTGAGACAGCGTGCCGTCCTGCGCGCACCGCCCGGTGGGCAGGCAGGCAAACGAACCAACCGTGAAAGTTCCAGGTCCTGGGATAGCGCCGGGGCTGTAGCAGCGCCCCCCGCGCGCAGCAACTGACGCGCGGTGCGGCTGCCGGCCGCTAGACAAGTGTCCAGGGCCGGGCCGTGGTCCTTCGTAGCGCACTGCTTGTGCGTGGCCTCCTGCTCACCTGCACCTCGGTGTCGGCCAGGTTGAGGTTCTGCAGCCGCGACAGCACCTTGAGATGCTGCACGGCACAAGCACGATGCAAGCACGATGCAAGCACGCGGGAACAAGCGCGCCGTTAGCAAGCGAGGATGGAGGTAGGAAACGACGGTGGCGCTGCAGAGCCGGGAGCGAGCGCAGCCGCACACCCTGAGGGCGTGCGCCGCACGGTGCAGGGACCCGTGACAGAGCCGTGGCGCTGGCGGCGGCGGCAGCTCACCTTGCAGCCGGCGTCCGACACTTGGCACGAGTCCAGGTTGAGCAGCGTCAGGAGAGGGAAGCTCTGCGCGTCAGCGAGGCAGGGAGGGCGCGAAAACGCACCACGCCTGTCACAACCGCCCGTTCCCCTGGCGGGCAGCGTCCGCTCGTCTCCCAGCTGGCGACCGGACGGCAAGGGAGGAGCGAGGAATTCCCGGCCCCAAGCCCTGACCTTGAGCGTGGCCATGCCCTGGTTGGTGATCTTGGTGTAGGCGAGCCCGAGCTGGGAGAGCTTGCCCAGCGGCGCCAGCTGCTCCAGGCCTGCGGCGGGGACGCGCCAGAGGGACGGGCGGGCAGCAAGAGGGCTGCCTGGTGAGCGGCTCCTGCTGGCGTTGAAGGCGTTGGGATTCATCGCAAGCGGTTAAGAGCCCGGCTCCCGGGCGTTTCGGACGTGTCGCGTGTTGTCTGGAGAATGCCCCAAATCCTTGTGCAGCGCGACACCGCCTGCATGGACTTGGCGGCCGCAGCACAGGCGCCCGCGCCCTCTCACTGGTCAGGGCCCCCTTCCACGCCGCACCCCTCACGCGCGCCTCGCCGCGCCCCATCGCCAGGCGTCGCTCGCGCAGAGAGCAGCCCTTCAGTACGTCGTGACATGGGACGCACTGCCGTGCGGCTGACGGGAGTGCCTCAACGGGAGTGCCTCACGCGCAGAAAGGCCCGGCGCGAGCACTCCGCGACGCAGCCCGCCTGGCCAAACGGCTGCGCGCGGCGAATCGCCACACATGGCCGCCGCGACGAGCCGGCCTTGTGTGTGGCGCGGTGCGACGTGTGCGCGCTGGGCCGAGCAGATGCGCATGCGAGCGGCTCAGGCCGGGCCTGCTGCTTGACATGGGCAACCCGTCAACCACGGGTGGGGCACCCCGTGGCCCGAGACGACCAAGGCGGGGCTCCAGCAAGCAACCTCGCACGAGGCCACGGCGAGGCGCCCGCAGCGGCGGCATGATGGGAGGGGGGCCATTGTGCACGGTGCTGGCGCCTGTGCCGCCCTTCGAAGCCCTGTGCCGGTGGCGTCCCCGCTGCGGCGTCGCCCCTCGCGACGTGCCGCGCGAAGCCCCTCCCAGGCACGCGCGCCCCCTGAGCGCACCTGCGTCGGCAACCCGCCTGCAGTTGTCCAGCGTGAGGGACGTGAGGCCCGCGAAGGTGGCCAGCACGCCGCACGACTTGTCCGTGATGTGGCAGCCCTGCACATGTTGCAACGGCGGCGCAGAGCCCTTGCGCGCTGGGGCAACCAAAGGCTGGCACAGACGGCCTGCCCACGCCACGGCAGTGGCACAGGAAGAAAGCGCGTTCGGGGAGAAACGCCGCCGCCGCTTGCTGGTGCAAGCGGACCGCCCACCTGCACGTCCAGCGAGTGCAGCCGTGCCAGCGGCCGCAGCGCCTCCATGCCCGCGTCCGTGATCTGCGGCCACACGCGCACACAGACAAACGATGGGCATGCTTGGCGTGCCGTGCTCTGAGCCCTGTGCTGCGGGGCCTGTTGGACATGCCTGCTGGGT
>VFQP010004944.1_pt1 | contig 11961 bp, 9 predicted proteins | sample 3512351 | NCBI WGS metagenome assembly VFQP01 (sample SAMN10412372, study PRJNA504923) | tailings metagenome | isolation source: Relicate 1 Philex TSF1 revegetated site | place: Philippines: Tuba, Benguet | collected 2017-08-29
CCCGGGCTCACGCGCAAGTCGGCGCCGAAGATGGTCGCGGGACGCATGGCATTCGACATCGACGGGTCCGGCACGGTGTCGGCGATCGGACGTATCGAGCCGGGCACGGCCGTGGAGTTCGCAGCGTTCCTGAAATCGGCCGAAGGCAAAGCCAAACGGGTGTGGCTGCATTCGAGCGGCGGCTCGCTTGCGGACGCGATCGCCATGGGCCGCGCGATCCGAAAAGGAAAGCTCGACACGGCCGTACCGGACAACGCCTATTGCGCTTCGTCGTGTCCGCTGGTTCTGGCGGGCGGCGTCCAGCGCGACGCCGGGCGCAAGACCTGGATCGGCGTGCATCAGGTCTATACCTTGCCCAGCCAGAACGGCACGCTTCACGAAGGGCTTGCGAACGCGCAGCGTATCTCTGCGGAATGCCAGGATTATCTCGCGGAAATGGGGGCCGATCCGCGCCTTTGGATTCACGCCATGAAGACGGCGAAGGAAAAGCTCTACGTGTTCACGCCGAAGGAGCTTGTCGATTACAAGCTGGTAACCAGAGCCGCCGAGCGCCCGCAAACCGGGACTTGAGCGCGCTCGCGCGTTAGTCATGCCGTCACAAACTGTTGCTCTGCGAAGTCGATCGGGCCTATGCCTGACGCTTCGTAGTCATGACTTGATCGCGAGCACGCGCGATGAAATGGCCCACGCAGCTCTGCTCCGCATCGGTGCTCGCGCTTCTTTTGGCATCTCCCGGCGCGTCGGCCGGATGCCGCCTTCCCGCCGATGTCACCGTCAAGGACGAATTATTCGACGACTTCCGAGAGCCCTTGAACGACTGCGTCTGGACGCGCGTGCAATCCAATTGGGGCGGCCTCACGGAAGCCGGCGACTACAGCGGCGGCGTGCTGTTGGCGAACATCGAAGAAGGTCCCGGCCCACTCGTCTTGCACGCACGCGGCAACTACTACAAAGGCCCGATCCGCGGCTTCAACAGCGACGACAGCGTGCGTCCCGACGGACACCGGACGGGCGCGTCGATCATGACGCGGCAACGCTATTTCGGCGGACGTTTCGAAGCACGCGTCACCATTCCCGCGGAGCTGGGTGTCGTTACCGCATTCTGGACCTTCAACAATTTCACGACCCAGGATGGCGTTGAGCAGAATCACGAAATCGATATCGAATTTCCTGGTCATCCCGCCGAAGACAGTCCTCCGAACCTCCGATATGTGATGCTCACCACATGGACGGGATTGAAGACCGGCCAGTCGACCTCGGTGAACCGAAAGCTGCCCGCGGCAGTCGCGGACGGCAAGTATCACGTACTTCGGTTCGACTGGGTGCCCCCTGATGCCGGGAAGGGCGGGTCGGTGACCTATTTCGTCGACGGGCACGAGCTGGCGACCACCACGACCAACGTTCCGAGCGAACCCGGTAACTTGTGGCTTGGTCTTTGGTTTCCCCCCGAATGGGCGGGCACGCCGAATTTCGACAGCGTCGAGATGAAGGTCGACTGGGTTCGGATCACGCCGCTGGAAGGCCGCTGATTACGGAACCTCTTACAAGAATTTAACCATTAAGTTTGGACTAATTAACGATCCGACTTCGGACGGCGTATGAGGTATATACACATTCCCACACTGGAACTCTGGCGCGGCAGATTCCATGCATCGAACATCCGTATTGCACGATCCCACCGGATGGCGACGGCGTTTCGTAAACGCCGGTGTCTGCATTCTCGCAGCAGGCGCAATTGCCTTGGCCATCATGGGTTACCGGAGTTTCGCGAACTCCCCCCATCTCGAACCCGAAAAGTTTCTGTGGCAAACGCCACGCGCGATTTCCATCGCGCCGGCGCCAGCGATCACAGCCCGTCTCCCGTCATCACTCAACGCGTCGATGTCGCGTGCGTTGCCCGATCAGGCGGCCAAGGTTCCGCGCATCGCGTTTTTCGATGTGCAGGGATTTCAAGCGTTCAACAGCTTGCAGGCGCGCGCCGCCTCGCTCGATGCGATCTACGCGAATTTCCTGACGATCAATCCCTCAACGCTTCGCCTCGCACGAACGAGCGAAGGTTCGGAGGAGCGGCTCCAGCGGCGCCTCGAAAAGACCGCACCGCATCTCAAGGTGTTTCCGGTTCTTTCGAGCGCGCTCAACTACCAGGATTCGGTTTCTTCGATTTCTTCCGAAGGCTTCCGTACGACGCTCGTAAAGGATCTGCAGGCCTACCTGCGGGAGGAACAGTATGCCGGAGTTGTGCTGGATTTCAGCGGACTGCCTTGGGCCAGCGTCAGTTATGTCCTCGACTTCGTCTACCGGCTCTCGGACGCCATCCGGCCCGAGGGCCGCAAAATCGTCATCATGGGGTCGCTCACGGCCGACAAAGGCCAACTGCAAAAGCTGGCGGACGTCGCAGACTACATCGTGACGCCGACGGACATCCAGGCAGCGTCCCTCAATCACGATGCCAATCCCGGCTCGGCTCTTGCCCCCCAGCCGGAGTTCGAGGCGACGCTCCAGGACTATGCGGAGACGATTGATCCGTCGAAGATGATCGTTGCGTTGGGTGCCTTCGCGTGTGACGGCGTGCGCGGGCAGGCGTGCGCGAAGATGTCGGTGCAGGCGGCATGGAACACAGCTCAACGAGCAGGCGCCAATATACGCTTCGATCCGCAATCCCTGAACAGCACGTTCAGCTACGTGGACGAACTGGGGCGCCAGCATGATGTCTGGATCCTCGACGGCGCGTCGCTCTTCAATCAGGCGAAGGTGGCTCTTTCTCTCAATCCGGCAGGCTTGGCGCTATCGACACTCGGCTTCGAAGATCCAACGGCATGGTCGGTCTTCGCCAAGGGGAAAGTGCCAGACGCAACCTCCATCGGCAAATTGCAGGTGCTTCCACTTGGCCAAAGCTTCGACGAAGCGCTGCACAACCAGATCGTGACAGCTGCGCCGGAGGGCTCGAGCGGAACGCGGACGCTCTCTTACGATGAGGCGCGCGGCTTAATCGTCGATCAGACGTTCACAAAAATACCGGTGGGACAGAAGCTCACCGGCTGGGACCCGAGCGACAAAAATCTGCTCGCCATAACTTTCGACGATGGACCAGACGAAAGTTACACGGATCAAATCCTGGCAATTCTTGCGGAGAAAGGGGTCAAGGCGACCTTCTTCGTCATCGGCGAGAATGCGCTGGCGCATCCGGATGTACTGAGGCGCATGTACGAGGCCGGACACGATATCGGCAACCATACGTTCACGCATCCACGCCTTGCCGACATTGCCGTCTGGCAAATGCACTACGAGTTGAACGCGACCGAACGTGTCCTCGAAAAAGAGCTCGGCATCGACACGCGTCTCTTCCGGCCACCTTACAATGGATCAGTCCTGACGGATCAGGCTGACAATGAGGCAGTCATATCGGAGGTCTCGCGCCTCGGCTACACGACGGTGCTGAGCGGCGCCCATGGATGGGACTGGCTCAACCCCAAACCGGAATTCATTCACGACCAAATTGTCGAAGGCGTACTCAGCGGATCCGGCCAGATCATCCTGCTGCACGACAAGGGGGAGCGGTCGTCCACGCTCGCGGCACTGCCCCGCATCATCGATACATTGCACGGATACGGCTTCCGCTTCGCGACGGTGCATGAGTTGCTGCACCAGGAAAGAGCCGATGTCATGCCGCCCTACAATGCGAGCCGCCTCGCGTCGGAAGGCAAAGCAAACGGCGGCTATGCCGGGATCATCGCCTACCAAAGCGTCTTGGGCTGCCTTTACGTTCTCGCAGTTCTGATCGTGGTGCTGAACGTCACGCGGCTATTCTTCACCGTCGCGGGAACGCTCGTCCATCAAGCGCGGGAACGCAACAGAGCGCGCCTATCCTATTGGCCGCAGTCCGTTGCGGTGATCGTGCCGGCGTTCAACGAAGAACTCGTCATATGCAAGACCGTCCGATCCATTCTGGGGTCCAACAGGCCTGAATTCGAGATCATCGTCGTCGACGACGGCTCGACCGACAAGACGGCAGAGGTTGCCGCGAAGGCGTTCGCCGACGATCCGCGCGTCAAGGTCTTCAAAAAACCCAACGGCGGCAAGGCGGACGCCGCGAACTTTGCGCTTCGCCACACGAACGCGGAAATCGTCGTCGCGATCGACGCCGACGGCGTCCTGTCGCCCGATGCGATCGAGCTTCTCGTGCGCCATTTCGAGGATCCCCGGGTCGGGGCGGTCGCCGGAACCGCCATCGTCGGCAACAAGGGCACGTTGCTGACGCGCTTTCAGGATCTCGAATACATGGTCGGGCAATATCTCGACCGGCGCGCGCTCACGCTCTTCAATGCGAACTCGGTCGTTCCGGGCGCGATCGGCGCCTGGCGTCGCGAAGCGCTCTTGCAAGTCGGCGGCTACGCAACCGATACGGTTGCGGAGGACTGCGATGCAACATTCTCGCTCATCCGCTCCGGATGGCGTGTTCACTATGAACCCGCTGCGGAAACCCTGACCGAAGCGCCGGAAACGTTGCAAGGGCTTCTCAAGCAACGGCGCCGCTGGATGTTCGGCATGCTGCAGGTCCTAAGCAAGAACATCAGCGTGCTTCGCACCGGCCCCTACAATCTCGGTTGGCTCACCATGCCGCACGTCTTGTGCTTCGGATACGTGGTGGCGTTGACGACGCCCATTCTGGTGGTGGCATTCCTCATCCAGAGCGGCGTGCAAATCGCGCAATGGATGGCGAGCACAGACCCGGAATTCAACTACCAGATCTCAACCTACTTGAAATGGTGGGTCTACCTGTCAATCGCTGATCTCGTGGTGATCTCGGCCGCACTCTACGTGGCCGGGGTGAGCGACGTTCTCCGGAAGATTCCGCTGATCATAATGCAGCGCATACTTTACCTGCCGATCCTTTACTGGATTGCCTTTGAAACGGTCTTTGCCGCGCTCAAGGGCAAGATTGTGCGCTGGAACAAGCTCAACCGCACCGGCAGCGTGGCCGTATCACCCAGTCCAATTGCAACGGGGACAACCTAGAGAGTTTTGGAGCAAGCAATACTATGCGTATATTTTATCGATATGTGGTGCTCGGAGCAGGCGTCCTCATGGGCACGTGCGCTTCAACAGTTGTGCCGATCGGCGCAGGCAACATTGCATTCGCCGAGACACATCCCCAGTCATCGATCCTCGGGCATACGGACGGCTCGACACCCAGCATCAGGTACTACATCGGGGATCGGCTCAAGCTTCTGATCTACGAGCGGCTCGATGTTCCGGGCCAGGCTCAACACGCCCCCGATGCGCGGCCGCGATTGGTCGAACGCGCGGAGTTCACGGGTACCTACACGGTGCAGGAGAACGGTGCGATCGCACTTCCAATGCTTGGAAATATCGACGTGGACGGGCTGGCGCCGGAGGAGATTGCCAAGAAGCTCGAAGCCGAATTCTACAAGGTCTACGGGCGGCCCTCTCAAGTCAGCGTCCTTCTCGACGAGCGCGAGCCCGTGTACGTCGTCGGGCCAAGCGTGACAAACGGCACGCTCAAGTACACGCCAGGTATGACCGTCCTGCACGCCGTCGCAAACGCCGGGCTGACGGATACCGTCAAGGGCGATGCATACGTGCGCATGGAGTTGCTACGCGAACGCGAGCGCGAGCAAAAGGCGCGTGCGAAGCTTAGATCCCTGCTCGCCCGGCATGCCGTGCTCAGCGCCGAGCTTGCCGGTGAAAGCGAGCCGAAACCCGATGACCGACTGACGGTCCTCTCCGGGGCACCGGATGCTCAGGCAGCGGTCGACGCCGAAGCGCGGCGGCGCCAAGTCCTACTGGAGAGCCGCAAGCCCGTTCTGGATTCCTACGCGGCCGAAGTGGCCATCGCAAACCAGCGCAAGGCGATCCTGATGTCGAAGCTGCAGATCGCAGACGAGAGCGTGAAGAACCACGAAGTGCGGGACGGCGCGCTGGAAAACCTCAAGACGCGCGGCGATGCCAACGGCTTTTTCTCCGCCCAGGTGAAAGGCGATCTGGCGGACGTAAAGCTGAGACGTACGGAGATCCTGGGCGACATCTCCACGATGGAACTCGAGCTGGCGCGCGCCGAAAAGGAGCGGGCACGGGCAACCGCCGACGCCAAGACTGCGCTCAACCAGGAACTCACCACAATCGAAGACGAAATACTGGATACGGAGGCAAGCCTCTCAGGTGCGCAGCATGTGCTGGAAGACCTCGACAGCGAACGCTTCAAGATCAGCGTCGGCAGCAACGTCCCGGTGTTCGAGCTCGTGCGACGGACCAAGCAGGGGCCGCTGCGCATCAAGGCGGACGAGATGACGGAGCTGCATCCCGGCGACCTGCTCGAGATCATGCGACCCTCAGAACCGCCGCGTTACAGCTCGACGCAGCCGTAGCTTCGGTGGACGCATAAAGACCGATCCGTTTGAAACCGGCCGTCTTCTCCGCCGTACATTCTATGTGCGCGCACGGCAACGTATCCCAGAGATTGGAGAAGACCATGACCAAGACACTCCTCGTGGCAGTTCTGCTGGCCGCATCCTCATCCATCGCGCTTGCTCAACCCCCCGTACCGCAGGACGGAAGTCTCACCGGCAAAGCCATGCACGATCTGCCCGGCCACACCGGCGGCGGCAGTACCGCCAACCCCACGGCAAAGCCCGATGACAGCAGTCTAACCGCCAAGGCGATGAAGGATTCGCCCGGCGTTACCGGCGGTGGATCGACATCGATGCCGAACGCGAAAACCGATGACGGCAGCTTGACCGGCAAGGCCATGAAGGATCTTCCGGGCAACAAGTAGTGGCTCTGTCGCTGCTGAATCATCACGTCTTTCATCCTCTCCCCGGGGTACAGCCCCCGGGGAGCATTTCTCAGGGCAAGGGATATCGTCAGCGGGGCGATCCGGCACGCGCCGAAGGCCTTGAATAAACATTTGCCGCTCGAGGCACTTCGCGATAGTCGAGCCATGCGCTGTAAATTAGGGTGGCGAACGGGGGACTTCGAAGGAGGTTCCAATGCTTCGCCGGACATTCATCGCTGTTGCTGGAGTTTGTCTCCTCAACACGGCCGCGCTCGCTCAGCAGCTCTCCGCTGAGCCACCCGCGCGCACGCTGTTCGAGAACGTCCGCATCTTCGACGGCAAGAGCGACGCTCTCAGCGAGAGCATGAACGTTCTCGTCAGCGGCAACACCATCGAAAAAATCTCGAAGGATCCGATATCGTTCGATCGCGCCTCGACCACGATTATCGCCGGCGCCGGGCGCACGCTGATGCCCGGGCTCATCGACGCGCATTGGCATGCGATGCTCGTCAGGCCCACTCCGGCGGCATTGCTCGTGGCGGATGTCGGCTATCTGAATCTAATGGCAGGCGCCGAAGCCTTCGATACGCTGATGCGCGGGTTCACCACCGTGCGCGATGTCGGCGGGCCGTCGTTCGGACTGAAGCGCGCGATTGACGAAGGCATCATCGCCGGCCCGCGCATCTACCCGTCGGGCGCGATCATCACGATCACCAGCGGGCACGGCGACTTTCGTCATTCCTATGAGGTCCCCCGCGTTGTCGGCGCCCCGCTCTCGCGCCAGGAGCAGACCGGCGCCTCCATGGTGGCGGACAGCCCGGACGAAGTGCGTGTGCGCGTCCGCGAGCAACTCATGCTCGGCGCGTCGCAGATCAAGCTGACAGCTGGCGGCGGAGTGGCGTCGCCCAACAGCCCGCTCGATGTCTCGACGTTCACGGAGCCCGAGATCCGCGCCGCCGTGGAAGCTGCCGAGAACTGGGGCACCTACGTGGCCGTGCACGCCTACACGCCCGCGGCGATCCAGCGCTCAATCGCCGCCGGTGTGAAGTGCATCGAGCACGGTCACCTGATGGACGAGCCAACCGCCAAGCTGATCGCAGATCGAGGCATCTGGTTGAGCACCCAGGCGTTCCCGGATGAAATGGCGGACGCGTTTCCCAAGGGCTCGCAGGAGCGCGCGAAAGCATTCACGGTGTTTGCCGGAACGGACAAGACCATCACGCTGGCCAAGAAATACAAGATCAAGACGGCGTTCGGCACAGACATCCTATTCTCACCGAAGCTCGCCCAGCGCCAGGGCGCTTTGCTGGCCAAATTCGCAACCTGGTACACGCCGGCCCAAGCGCTCGCGATGGCGACCGGAACCAACGGCGAGCTGTTGGCGATGTCCGGGAAGCGCAATCCCTATCCCGGCAAACTCGGCGTCGTAGAGGAAGGCGCGCTCGCCGATCTTCTGCTGGTGGACGGAGATCCCATCGCCGACATCAACCTGATCGCCGATCCGGCAAAGACCCTGCTCGTCATCATGAAGGACGGGACAATCTTCAAGAACGCGCTGTAGGCGGGACCTGTACCGCCACGGGCTCGTAGACGCTTTCCACAGTTTGCCGCTCCAGCCATCGATCGGCCGAAATGATCCGTCAGGGATCTGCGCATCTTCGGAGAACGCGCGTATGGACCCGGCAACCCTCTACGTCCTGCTCACGATGGCGAATGGGGACGACAGAGCCATCGAGCGGCCATTCGCGACAGTCGAAGCTTGCGAGGAATTCGTGGCCAGGGTCATGCGCCCTCAGTCGGACAAGGCGACAATCCAGCGCTACGAATGCGTGGCTCACTCCAGAACGCAGAGCGTTCCGAGTTGGTATTTACCGTACGCGTCACCGCGGCGCATCCAGGGGATACCGTTGTCGGATGTCTACAGACCTAAGCAATAGTCGAGACCTTGGAGCGGGCGAAGGGAATCGAACCCTCGACATTCAACTTGGGAAGCTGCGCAAGATGGGTGAGGAGGTAAACACACAAATCGCAGACCGAGGCATGTGAGCTCTAGATCGCCATCGAGCTGCCGAACGACCTGCAAGATGATCGCGCTATCGCAACGAGCGTAAATTGTACTCGCTGATCTCATTTCGCTCGATCGTTTTTTCGCGTTCGTTCGTTGTGAATGTTGCCGTACCAGCGATGGACAGCACGATGACTAGCGCCACAACGAGGATTACATAGGATTGACGACTTCGTTTGATGTCGCCTTTGCCGAATATGCGTCCCGTCGTTAGCTTCAGGCTATTCATGGAACAGCGTCTCCATTCGGGCTGCAACACTCGTGGACGTTTATTTCTCCGCGGCACTACTGCCCGAAACTACGCTATATTTCATTCGGCGATTACTTAATTTGAAGATGGAATATTTCTCAACTGAGCCTCACAAGCGGCACTCCTACTCTTCGGCTGCCTATCCATTGAATGTTGCAGACCAACATCGCAAACGCCAGGATCGGGCGTGCTTGTGGCAGGTTGAGTGTCGGCACGATCGACGGATGTGACTTCTTGTTGAGAGCACGCAATATATCGACGCATGCACGCGACCGCGGCTTCGACCCGCCGATCTTCAAGAGCCGCGAAGAGAGAGGTCAGTGCTCGCCTCACTTGATGGCTGCGCCCAGGGTCGATTGTAGATTGTCCAGCCTCCCGCCAGTGTGTCACCCTGCGCACTTCAATCAGCACACGATACATTCCGACCAGAGCGTTGTTTCGAGTACCTTCACAGATTTTCATCAAAAAGCTCAGCTCGAGGTCTCCGAAGCGCGTTGCGTGTGTTGCGGGGGAGATCAACTCTTCAAGAACCTCTCCCAATTCCGCTAGCTCTCGTACGGACATAGATAATGTCGCCAAGCGTGCAATTTCAGGCTCGATCATCGATCGCACCAAGCACGTTTCAAATGGTGAGATTGTCGCTGCGATCTCCGCGAAATTTATCGGACCTCGATCGGCCGTTCCGTTGGCATCGCTAGGATGCGAACCATTGGCTGTGACAAACGTGCCGGCCCCAGCGCGACGAGCCACCACACCGTAGCTTTCCAGAAAGCCGATTGCCTGGCGCACGGTATTGCGAGATTCACCGAACTCCTCCGACAGTACGCGCTCGGCGGGCATCCGGGTGGGATTGGAGTAACTACCAGAAGCGAGGCGACGGAAGATCTTGGTGGCCACATCTTTCACCACCCGGCTTAAGAGCGGATGATCGATTCTATTCTCCTTCCACGGAGGCTGTGAGGAAAGCTGTGGCTCCCAGCCAGAATTAAACATCATCCCTCTCGTTCACTACCAACACGCGCCGAGGACATTCCGACCGCCAGTTGACCGCCGAGCAGCCACTCGCACGCGATTCTTTGCACTCGACTGGTCGTCGACTAACTTGGCTGCGCGGCGCGCAAACCAAGCATGTGGCAAATTCCGTAAACCAGGTCCGCGCGATTGAGTGTGAAGAAGTGGAAGTCCGTCACACCACGATCGACCAGGCCCAAGACCTGCTCCGCTGCAAAGGCCGCAGCTGCGAGACGATGCGTTTCCGGATCTTTCTCCAAACCCTCGAATCGCCGAGCGAGCCAGCTTGGAATGCTGACGCCGCATCGCGAGGCGAACTCGGCAACCTGGGTGAAGTTGTGAATTGGAAGGATGCCCGGAATGATCGGCACAATCACGCCGCGCGCGCGCACCTGCTCTTCAAACCGTAAGAACAGATCGTTGTCGAAAAAGAACTGCGTGACAATACGATCCGCTCCTGCATCGACTTTGTCCTTGAGGTTCGCGATATCGCCCGCGACTGTTCCGGACTTAGGATGCTTTTCTGGGTAACCCGCTACAGTTATGTCAAAGTCAGCGATGCCTTTAAGGTCCGCAACCATGTCACAGGTGTACTCGTAATCGTCCGGCCCCGGGGTATAGGTCTCACCAATTGGAGGATCTCCCCGCAAGGCAACGATTTGACGGACCCCCAATTTCCAGTACGACGCGGCTTCGGTTGCGATCTCCTCGCGCGTGCTCCCTACACACGTAAGATGCACTGCCGGCGGCAGGGTCGTTTCATTCAGGATTCGCTCAACAGTCGCGCGCGTGCGTTGGCGGGTCGCTGCGCCGATCCCGGCGGTCACGGCGACACTCGTCGGCCGCAGCGGACCAAGCCTCCCGATCGAGCGCCACAGTGCTTTCTCCATTGTCGCCGTTCGAGGAGGGAAAAACTCGAACGATACGTCGATGTCTCCCCGTCCGAGAAAGCGGCTGGCTTTCCTCTGGGTCGGCACAACACGCGGCAGGTCGGGCGCCAAAGTGAACTTGCGCGGCGTTGTCACGTCGCTCTCCTGTGTGGGTTAAGTTGCAGCGTCCGACATGGCCGAAGCTTGATCGAGCCTGAGAACGTGTCCCGCCAAATAAAGGGAACCGAAAATCAAAATGCGACCGGGTTCCCGCATCGCGGCCTTCGACAGCAGCAGTGCGTGATGCAAGCTTTGTGTGGTCGTAACTGCGAAGCCTTCGCTGTCGGCAATTTCTGATAAAGCCGACGCTGCGAATGCATTGATCTCCCCAGGTATAGGAACGGTGTAAACTCGAGATACGCGGCCGTTGAAGTGACGCAGAACCGAAGCTGCGTCCTTTGTTTCCATCATCCCCCAGATCAAATGCACTTCTCGAGGATCGGATCTCTTCAGTTCATCAAGATGAGCCGCAACAGCGGCGCCCCCGGCCGTGTTGTGCCCGCCGTCAAGTAGGACTTCCGTGTTCGTGCCGACGTAAGCCTGCAGTTCACCGCCGCCGAGCCGCTGGAGCCTTGCGGGCCAGGTAGCGTTCGAAAGTCCTTCTTCGAGCGCATCGAGAGACAAAGCCTGCTTGAAGAGTAAGCAAGCCGTGGCAATCGCCGTTCCGGCATTCTCGATCTGATGTGCGCCATCCAGACATGGCAGCGGAAGATTAATCTGGCGCGATCGCGACTGATAGATTAGCCGTCCGTCGCGCTCGAAGACCTCGAAGTCTCGACCGAAGACGTGCAGCCTTACGCCCAACGCCGCTGCCCTTTCCTCGATCACGGCAAGCGCCTCGGGCTCTTGACGGCCCACAATGCATGGAACCCCAGGCTTGAGTATCCCGGCCTTCTCAAACGCAATCGAAGCT
>VFQP010004946.1_pt1 | contig 11951 bp, 15 predicted proteins | sample 3512351 | NCBI WGS metagenome assembly VFQP01 (sample SAMN10412372, study PRJNA504923) | tailings metagenome | isolation source: Relicate 1 Philex TSF1 revegetated site | place: Philippines: Tuba, Benguet | collected 2017-08-29
GGCAGAATCAGCAAAAAGATGGGTCGCCCCTTCCGCCAGTGGCTCAACGGGCCCAAGATTTACTGCTGCGCGACGTGCCGGGCCCACGCAGCAGGTGCGCAGGTCGCTGCGCGCGGATCGCGGCGCGCGTGGGGCGGTGGGGCGCTCGCTGTGTGCTCGGCGCTGGAGGTGGGGTTGTGATTCAGGCCGCTGGCCCCCAGGGCGGCCGAGCTCGACAAGCAGCGCTGTGTGCTGGTGCGCGCAGACCACGACGACATCATCAGCAAGGCGTTCCAGGGTGAGGCGCGCGCGCTGCTCGCCGTGCAGACTGGGGTTGTTCGGCGGAGGCCCACGCCGCGCCCACGCAGCGCCTTTTGCCCCGGGCAGAGCGGAACGACGCGTGCTGCACGCCGCCCGTGCGCTCGCGCGTGTCCGCAGGGCGGCACGGGCGCGCGTACCTCTTCCACAACGTGTGAGCAGCGCTTCCGTCGGGTGTGCACAGAGCAGAGCGTGATGGGACTGGCAGCCAGCGTCCGGACCTCTTGAGCCAGCGGCGTGCGGCGCTGGCCTGGAGGCTCAAAGGGAGGGGCCAGAGGGCTGCGCGCGAAGTATGGGCGCCCGCGGCGCCGGAGGATGCTTTGAACGCACGGGGGTCCAGCGGCCTCTGGGCCCCACCGCGGCGCCGCAGCAGCACCAGGGGTCCCGGCGCAGCGCCAGACGCACGTGATTGCCGACGCCGGCGCCCGTTCCGGGGGCGCTGACGGGGCCGCGCTCGACCCTAGGGACCCTAGGGACTCTCGGGGCGCGCACCGGAGGATCCTCCCGCGCAATCTCCGACAGGCCCCCCGCCCCCAACGAACCGCTCGAGCCTCCGCACCACCGCCGTGCTGCTGCTGCCGCAGCGTGAACGTGTGCCTGGGCCCCAAGGAGGAGCGGGTGCTCATCACGGGCCTGCACACCGTCGCCGACATCCACTGCTCGTGCTGCAACACCGTGCTCGGCTGGAAGTATGTGAGTTTGGCCAGCACGCGCTGCGCACGCACATCCTGCGTGTGCCCCGTCCACACATGCGCTTCGCCCGGCCCCAGACGTGACGGTGGCGACGCCGCGCCGGGAACGCGCGCAGGAGTTTGCCTTTGAGCCCAGCCAAAAGTACAAGGAGGGCAAGTTCATCGTCGAAAAGGCGCGGGTGCTCAAGGTGAGAGGAGCACGGTGGCTCGCCCTTCGCACCGGCTTGGCGCGCTGCGGAACCAGTGCACGCGGCGCGCTACCGTGTGCACCGTGCACAGGAGGGTGACTGGTGACGCCTGCGCAGCAGAGGCCAGACAGATCGAGTGCCCCAGGACAAGCTCCAGAGCCTACGTAGAGGGCCACGACTGAACGGGACGGGGGGCGCGCGCCTGCGGCGGCGGGCGGGCGCGTCGAGTCAGCACGCTGCGCCGCTCGGGGCGGCGGGGACGCGGCGCGGGCGGCGCGCGACGATGATGACGGCGGTGATGGCGGCCGTGGTGATGCGAGGAGAGGAGAGAGCGGCGTGACCTCACTGGCCCGGGGCCTCCAAGGGCCTGCCCCGGGCGTGCCCCCGTCACCAAACGACTCGACTTGCGCCTCTGCCCGCTACCGCCGTGCGTTTTTTGCCCCCCGTCCTGTCCCCAAGGACAAACCACACGCACAACCCCCTACGGACCCCAAGCGCCTGGCCGCCCCGTGCGCCGGCTGGCTGCAGCACATGTACCACTAGCCCCCACTGGCAGCGCGCGGCGCCCTGACGCTTGGGTGCTGGGCGGACGCGCGCGCCCTGCTCTCCCCCCTGTTTTTTGCCCCGCCCACGGTGACGCAGCGGGCCCGCTCCTGTGTAGCAGGAGGGGTTCTGTAGCCCAGCACGGTGTGACGGACGCCTGCCTCCCGCCCCGCACGCGCCGGCGCCCCCCGACACCGCAGGCTGCCTCCCACCACCACCGCTACGAACGTTGGCTGCCTCACCGTTAGCAGAGCTGCAGCCCGTGTACACTTTCGCTCGACGCGCGCTCCCACCACCAAGAGCTTCCTTCCCTTCTTCAGTGCTCGTTTTCGGCTGCCGCAGAGGTCTGCCTGTGTGCGCGCAACCCTCCACACCCAGGAGTAGGGGGCGCTGCAGGCGCGCCCGCCTCCCTTTGCTCCCTTTGGCTCGCCAGCAGTCTCCCTGTCCCCCCACCCCCCTGGGCTGCCGTTGCGTTGCTTTGTATGGTGATGTATCCGGGAGGACCCCCAACAACGCTCACCGTTGACGCCGCAGGAATGTCCACAGTCTGTCTGCGTCCCTGAACGTTGCGTCCCCACCCCCCGCGTGCGCTGTGAGAAGCACGCCGCTGCTTGAGGAAGCATCGCATCGTCGTCGGCGTGTGCCGCCGCGTTCTCAGCATTGTTGCCGCTGTCCCCGGCACGCGTGGCCAGCGCACGGTTCACGTGCGCGGTTGCCACGCCAGAGAGGTGCGCGCGATGGTTGGCCGGCGTTCCTTTCGTTGTGTGCCACCGACGAGACTGCTGCGGCTTGCCGCCCAAGGGCTGCGCTCGTCCGAGCGCCCCCAGGACACACACACACGCCTGCTCCCCTTCTGCCCTCTCCCACGCAGCTTTGTACTCTGTAAAAGCTCCTTCACAGCGTGCCGATGATCAAGGGGTCGTTGCACTTCCCAAAGAGAAGGCTCAAGTCACGACGAGACGCGCCCATGGGACACGAGCAAAAACCTGAATCAGCAAGCCTCCATCTCGCCCTCCAACTCGACGGCACAGCTCCCTGGGGCGCTGGTGGTGCGCCGGCGGCCTCGTTCAGAGTTGCGGCTCCACGGGCAGCTTGGCCAGCTCCGCCGCCGCCTCCCACAGCTCCTTGGCCAGCTTGGGGTTGTACGACTGCGAGGCGGCGCACGCACGCCACCACAACGTCACCGTCACACCAGCAGCCGCAAGGGGTACGCGGTTGTGGGTGCCGAGCAAAGAGGGAAAGGGGGAGAGGCGGGGCGCCGCACCGCGGTGGAGGAGCGCACGGCGCGCGTGGTGCCGGCGAGGCGGCCTCCCGAGACCTTGCGCAGCGGCCAGTCGAAGAGCGAGAGCGTGAGCGCCGTGAGGCCCCACACCACGCCCTGCAGGTGCTGGCCCCACGTGGTGCCCTGCGGCGCGCGGCCAACAAAAGGCGCGAGGGGCACCGCGCGCTCGTGCGACGGAACGGGCCGCCGGGTGCGGTGTTGGGCGGCGGGACCCTCGTCTTAGGCAGCTCCCGCAGAGCACGGGCGTCCCCCGACGCGCACACACTGTCAGACTCACTGACCTTGCCCATGAGGCCGTCCAGCTGGGTGACGAGCAGGTTGTTGAACAGCCCACGCGAGTAGTACCTGACAGGGAATCACCCGCAGGGCAGGGCCCACGTGAGAGGCCGGACCGCCGCGTCAATATGACCACTGCGAGCGTGTGCTGCGGCGGCCGGGGGGCTCAGGACGAGGCACGGCGGAGCCGGCACAAGCACGCGCCTTGACAGCACCTGGCCCGTTGCTCCACTGCGCGCACCTGAGGTCCTCCGGAGGGTTGATGGGCCGGCCGTCGGGCTGGCGCTTCTGCCCCTCCTGCCACGACACCTGCAGGTGGGCACGCGCGGGCGCGGCAGCACGCGCTCGGGGTCAGAGGCCATCGTCACAGGCGAATGCAAGCCAGGGCCCTGGGCACCTCCGCCGCAAGCGTGCGGGCAGTCGTGCTGCGCGCGGAGCGCGTGCAGGCGCGTGGTGCGGGGTGCGAGGCAGGGAGGAAATGGTGCTGCAGGAGGTGCCCCGGGGGCCGCACCGTGGCGGCGTGCACGACGGGCTTGGCGCCGTCCCAGGGCGGCGAGTACGTGGCGTCGATGATGGTCCTGCGACGAGGCAGGGCGTGGCAGAAGGCAGGCCGAGTGGAGCTCCAACTGAGGACGCTAGCCGTGGCGCGCCCCCGTCCGCAACTGGCCCTGGACGACTGGCGGCGGCGCAGCGCTTTGGCGCGGGGGCCCGCGCCAGACGGGATGCAGCGCTGCGCGGCGCGCCTTGAGGGCCCCTTCTGGAAAAGAGCGGCGCACCTGTAGAGTCCCTTTTTGAAGAGCGGCGAGGCGGTCCAGATGTTGGACCTGACGCCGCCCGGGTCGGCCACGCAGCTGGTGACGCCGCGCAGGCCCAGGCGCCGCTGCAGCTCGTAGGCAAAGTACACGTTGGCCAGCTTGGTGTACTCGTAGTACCTGCGTAAGGAAAGGTGGAAAGGAAAGCAGCGGCGACGCACGCACGTGAGCCTGACGCTTGGTGCCCGCCACCGCGATTTGCGTGAGCGCGCGCAGTGCCTCACGGTCCAGCGCTGTTCGCGAGGCTCGGGTTGAGCTCCAGAGCCAGGTGGGGGCTGGTCGGGAGGAGAGAACGCGCGCGGAGAGGGGCCCGCCTTCCTTGTTCACTCACCCGGCGCGCCAGTCGGTGAGGAAGGCGCGGGCGTCCTTGATCTTGACGGTGCGGTGCTTGATGGAGGCCACCGTCACCACGCGCGCCTTGGAGCGAACCAGCTGCACGCACACACGCACAAAACCACGCGACGTCCCCAACCGCGTGGGACGCATCCCCAACCGCGTCAAGAACTAGCGACGCGTCCGCGCTCTCCTCGCGCCAAGCAGAGCGCGCTCGCATCAACTGCCCGCAGGATGCCGGGCGCGTCACGGTGCCCAGGTGGCAGAGGCTGGCCAGGGGCAGCCACGGGCGCGTGGCGCGCGCGTCTCGCGAGCGACGGAACGGCCCCCCCGCCCGCGGCACGCAGAGCGAGCGCCCCGCAAACCGCAAGCGGCCAATCGCGCGCTCGCTCACCCTGCTCCCCCCGCACCTTTTTCTCCAGCAGGCGCGTGAGCGTGTAGGGCCCCAGGAAGTTGGTCTGCGCCAGCGCGCCCACGTTGTCGGGCGTGAAGGAGCGCTTGAGGAAGCTGATGCCAGCGTTGTTGACCAGGATGTGCAGCTCGGGGTACTTGGAGTCCACCTGCAACCCAGTTGTGTGGTGCGGTGTGGTGTGGTGTGGTGTGGTGTGGTGCAGGGCGCGCGAACACAAGGGCTTGAGCGACCCGCGGGGGGAGGCAGAATACACCGCCACGCTGCGCGCAGCACCTCGCCTTGCTGCGGTGCCGTGCAGCGGGCAGCATAAACGTTCCTCTCTCCTCGGGGGAGGAGGTGAGGTGCCTGTGCATGTGGGCCGCGCGCACACTTGCCTCGGCGGCAAAGGCGCGCACGCTGTCCTGGGAGATGAGGTCCAGGGGCGCGGTGGGCACGTCCACTTGCGCCTTGCTGTACCTCGACCTGTGGCGATGGGAGGGCGGTGTGGACGGGCGTCAGCCGGGCCGAGGACGCACGCGTGCAGCATGTCGGTCTGGCCCTCCCGGGAAAGCAGGGAGGTCTGCGCTGGGTGACCGCCAGCGCACGCGCTGTGCTGCGCTGCGTCACAGCACGGTGCGTTGCGCCCGCAGGGCCCGACAGCCGGGGGCGAGCTCGCACTTGATCTGCTCGGCCACCTGCTGCGCGCTCTCCTTGTTGCGGCAGCCCAGGATCACGCGCGCGCCGCGGCCTGCAGTGTGCGTGCGCATCAGCAGCACGGAGCCACGCCCTTGGTGAGCGCACCTGCTTGCTTGGATCGCTCACCACGCACAGGCGTGCGTGGGAGCCCCTTCGTTCACGGTGTTCAACTCCGTGTGCTCCCCACCCCATGCGCGGCTCCCAAAGGCCCCAGCGGTCCCCGCACGCGCCTGCGAGCGCCGCAGCTGTCTCCAGGCCGATGCCGCTGGTCGCGCCCGTCACCAGGGCGACCTTGCCCGCGAGGTCCTGCTGCTCCGCGCCGACGAGAGGCACCTGCTCGACCATTTTGACACGTTGGTGTTGCGCGTCTGATGGCGTGCTGCCTGCTGCGCGCCGACCGTTTTTGGGGCCCGCGTCTCTTCATGCGTCTGTTCGCTCGAGCGTGGGCGGCGGCTTGTTGTTCTTGTGAGGATGGGCACGTCATTCGAGGAGCAGTGGGAGGTGGAGCGCACGGTGCGCTTCATCGTGGACGGCGGGCACCGGCGCGTGGCGCTGCAGTTCCCCGACGAGCTGCTGGGCGCGTCCACGCGCGTGGCGGCTGCGCTGGCGGCGCGCTGCCCCTCCAGCACCCAGGTGCGCGGGCTTGGCAGCTTGCAGGGTGACCAACAGGCTACCGGCATCATCACGCCACCGGCACGCTGCGCGCCCGCCGGCGGCGGCGGCCCCACACGCCCAGTCCTGACTGTGGCCCACCGTCACCAGCAGCTCGTGCGCACTCGGGCTCACCCTACGCGAACGTCGCCAATCCAACCGGCTCGGCACAGGTGGCGGTGCTGGCGGACACGGCGTTCAACCCCGAGGCCGTGGACGAGGTGGCGGCGCAGCACATGGACGCCACCTGCATCGTGAGCGCAATTGGCGTGCCACTTTCATGTGCGTTGCGTGGCGCGCGACGCAAAGCACACACCGGATGGCGCGCGGCGACGCCGACGCCGATGCTTGCAGGTGCACTACGGCCGCGCGTCGCTCGCCGCCCCCCCTAGCCTCCCCGTGCTCTACGTGTTTCCGCGGGCGCCACTGGACGCGCCGGCCTGCGCCCGGGCGGTGGCGACCGCGGCGCGCGCACAGCCATTGCCCGCGGAAGCAGCGCCGCAGGCTGCCCGCCATGTGGTGCTGTTCCTGGATCAGGCGCTGGTGCACGCGGGGGCTGAGCTGCGAGCAGAGGTGCAGGCTGCGCTGAGTGCATCCAGCAGCAGCAGCCCCGGCGCTCCCCAGGTGCGGCCCAGGTCCTGCGGTCTCGTGTGTGCAAACCGCTGAAGCGGCGAAGAGCGAAGACCACTGATGCCACTGCTGGTCCTCCTGCAGGAGTGGTGGCAAGTGACGCTTGCTCGGCCCGCCCTGGCGTCCCACAGCGGCGCCAGCCCTGGTGTGGCAGCCCAGCAGGGTCAAGCGCATGGCCAGCACGAGCTGCCGAAGCAGCAGCAGCCCCACGAGGCGGCATCACATCAACAGCAACCTCCTCAGGGGTGGCTGGAGGTGGCCGGGTACACTTGGCCGTCCCCGCTGCACCCCCCTGAAGCACTGCAGCCTCAGGAACCCGCGGCAGGCGCGCCTGCCCACGGCCAGCAGCAGCAGCAGCAGCAGCAGGAGCAGGGAGGCATGGATCCTCGTCCGCCGCCGCCCATCGCGCAGCTGCTGCACGTGTGGGTGGGCCCTTCCTCGGGCAGCGAGCAGGCGCTGCAGGCGCTGCAGCTGGGCTGCCCGGCGAGCATCCACTTGGGAGCGGCGCCCGGCGGCGGCGGGGGAGGCGGCGGCGAGGTGCCCTTGACGTGGGTGCACGTGCATGTGGACGCGGAACGGGGCGTGCCCGAGGGCCAGCCGCAGGTGGGCCTGTCGCCGCGCACGCTGGCGCTCATTAAGCGGAGGTGAGCGTGCGTCGCGCCCTGCCGCTCTGTGCACGAGAGACCTGCGGAGAGCAATCATCTCCTTGGTGAACTCCCTCGGAGAGGCCAGCGCGAGGCGCAACTGGGCAGCGGTTGTGAGGATGGGAGCGGGCAGAGCACTGCGCATGCGTGCATGTGGGGCGTTCGCCGCGGTGGCGCGGCCGCAGGGCGTTCCTGGTGGAGAAGGCGCGGGCGTCGGCCATCCTTGGCGTGCTGGTGGGCACGCTGGCGAGCGCGGGGCTGCAGGCGGCGCTGGCGCACCTGAGGCGGCTGGTGGGGGCGGCGGGCAAGCGCAGCTACACGGTGCTGGTGGGCAAGCCCAACCCCGCCAAGCTGGCCAACTTCCCAGAGGTGTGTGCAGGGAGGGGCAGGCAGCTGTGGCGCGCTGAGCCCTTTCACGGGGACGCCAAGCAGCTGCCTGGTACGTGCAGTCTGGCCTGCGCCACTGGGTCAGCGTGCTGAGCGTGGTGGCTGTGTGGTGGTGACGCGGGGGCTGCGCGCAGGTCGAGGTGTGGGTGCAGCTCAGCGACCCCCTGGGCGCCATCCTCGACAGCCGGGACTTTTTGTCCCCGCTCATCACGCCGCACGAGGCCGTGCTGGCGCTCACGGGTGCGGGGGGGCGTGGCTGCCAGCGCAGCGCGGGAGCGGGGGGGGGCTACGCTCGCCGTCCTTGCAGGTCTTCGTTGAGACAAGAACACGGCGCTCGTGGGACGCAACGGTGACGACACCTGGTGCTGCTTGGCGCCCCGCAGGTGGCATGATGACGCCAGGGACCGCCATGCACCTGGGCCTGGCGCCCCTGATGGGCTCGGAGCAGCAGCGGCAGGCGCAGCTGGCAGCGGCCGCGCGTGCCTTTGCGGGCGATGAGGATGGTGACGAGGAGGAGGGGGAGCAGGGTGGCGACGGGGCGCTGCAGGTCAGGTTTGGAGGCCTGGGGCTGGGCCTGAGCCAGGCGGCGGCTGGCGGCAGCGGCGGGAGCAAGGCGCTGCAGGCACGGCACGGCGCGGAGTTCCTCCAGATGCGCACGTGGCAGGGCGTGGACGCGCCAGTGGCAGGTGCGCCGCGCTGTTTGCGCTGCGTTCGGCTCGCCGTCCACAACGCAGGGGCCGTGCGGCAGGACGTGACGATCCGCGCTGCCCCTCTGTGCAGGTGCCGAGCACAAGGCGCCGCAGGCGGCGGTGGAGGGGCTCAGCGGGCGGGCGGCGCAGTACGAGCAGGAGCCGGCGCGTGGCACGGCATAGGCACGGCCTTGCGCACAGGACTCCGGGAGGGTGGTCCGGGAGTTTTGCAGTAGAGTGCTGACGAGTGCAAGCTCGGGTCCGTGGCCAGGAGGCGCAGAGAGCAGCAGGGCGTCACAGCGGGTTGAAGTTGGGCACGCGCCGCTTGGGTGGTGCGGGCCCGCCCTGGTGCAGCACCAGCACCCACTTGCCGTCCTGCTTCTCAAAAATGTTGGTCGCCGCCACCCTGCACGCGGCACGGAGTGGACGAGGTCGCGGGCAGGTTGAGCTGGCGGGCGAGCTGGGCGTGGAGAAGATGCTGCAGTGACCACGATGCAGTGGTGGTCAAAAGAAGGGCCTCACCTGCCCATGCTGTCGTCGGCGTCAATGACCTCGACGCACGTGACAAAGCCGCTGTTGTCGTTGGCCCACACGCGCACGTCATCCAGGTCGATGCGGAAGGCGCGCGGCCGCACGCCCGCCAGGATGCTGCGCCAGCTTTCCAGCACCTTGCAGCATGAACGGCGGGCGACGCGAGGCACGTCATGCTCGTGCTGTTTGCGGCCGTGTTTGGGAGCGATGGGTCCCAGGCCCATCGCACAACATGACACCGGCTGCTCCGCACCTGTTCTCTCCCGGCGATGCACTCGGCGCCTGGGTGGATGCAGGACACGTGCTCGCCCTCGCCCCACACGGAAGCCATCTCCTGCAGGCGGTGCCGCAGGCCACAGGTGCGCATCGCGGACTGATCCTGGCGCGGGCGGGCGGCTGCGTAAAGCAGGGCGCCGCACTCGCCTTGATGCTGCCTGAGCGGAAGGCGTTGTAGAAGCGCGTGTTGGCGTCCTCCACTGCCAGCCGGACGTCGGTGCTGCGCTGCCTGCGGCACGAGCACGGCCGTGGGCGGCGCTGGCGCTGCCCACGTTTGCGCGCATGGCGTGCTGCCACTGGCCCTGCCACGCGTAGCAGAGGAGACCTCCTCACTGGATGTCGTCCCGCAGGCGAGCCGCCAGCTTGTAGTCCTCTGCGGCCAGCGCCGCGTTGAGCTGCGCCCGCAGGTCGGCCAGCGCCGTGGGATCGTCTCCATGCTGCTGGGACGCTGCAGCAGTCCTCGTCAGTGAGGCCCTTGAGCACCTCTTGCTGCTGCTGCCGCTGTGCCAGCATCGTCTCCGCGCAGCTGCGGACGAGTCGCTGCGCCGCGTGGCCACCGGGACGGCGGCCGGCGCGGGCCGACCTGTGAGGCTGCCGCACCCGTGCATCGCTGCAGCGCCTGACGATCGCATCGTGCGGATGCCCCTGTCGCGCTGGGCGCCCACACCTGACCCCTGAGCCCGCCATCAGGATCTGGATCTGGGGGACCCACAGGGAGGCAGCAGCGTGTGCGGTGCATCAGGATCACCTGCAACCATGCTCCCATGGCGCTGGCCCACCCAGAACACAGCCGTCCGCCGCGAGCGTCGCGTCACACCTCTGGCCCCAACACACACACGGCATACAGCCCTTCCCAAGCGTTGATCAGCCATGCTAGGGGCTTGCTACGCTCGGAGGCCGCTGAGGGATCAGGTGTGTGGGCGCTCGCCCACGCCCTCCATGCCCGCGCACCACCAAGGGCCCCATTTGAGCAGCGCAGTCGCTCAAGCGCAGCAAGAAATCAACATTCACACGCACACAGGCGCCTGCAGGGCAGCAGGTTGCGCCGTGTGGGCGGCTGCCACGGAGACAGCCCCTTGGTGGAGCGAGCGGGCCAGGAGCAGCGGGCGAGCTTGTTCTGGGGCGGCGCACATCAAACGCCGTGTGCAGTGAGCCGCCATGGTGAGTGCTTGGGCTCGCTCGGGGGAATGGCGTGCCGTGCGCGGAGGTAGGCCGTGCGCGGAGCGCGCCAGGGAAAAGTCCCATTGGTCGGCGATGGTGGTGAGTGGCTCACGAGCGGTGCCGCCGTGCGCCGCACCCCAGGCGGCGGGGGCAATTCCTGCACTTCCGTCGTGCGCTGGCCCACGGTGGCGACGCCAAAGCGTGTGCTGCGCGACCCAGCGGCCGGATTGCAGGCAGCACAGAACACCAGGGAACTCGGTGTTTCGCGCAGACGGCACTTTGGCCGCACCTCGTGCAGGGGCGAGGGGGCAAAGCGTGCCTTTACCGCGCCGATGACAACTCTTGCAGAAGAAGTCCTGCGGCCAGGCAGCACCAGCACTTGACGCTCTTTTTGCTGCCGTTCTCTGCTGCATGCAGGCATCGTGCTTCGGCGCGTGCTGGGGGGGCGGCTTCAACCGGCAGCAGGAGCGCAAGCGGTGCGTAGAGCCGGCAGCACCCGCTAGAGCCACCAACAGCCACTCCACACACGCCTGTGGAGAGTGCAGCACTGCCGACGGAGGGCGCAGGCCAGGGGGGCAGGGATGCCACGGGCGCAGGCATCCGCATTGCGCGCGTGTTGGCGCCCCTCGCAGTGCTGGCCAACCGCAGCACAAAAAGACCCCCGCCTTTCTGCACACGCGCTTGCGCTGCACCTTGCCGCAGCTTCCTGGAGGCGGCGCGCCAGGGCGACGACCACGCCACCGCCGCCAGCCTCGCGCAGCGGCCCGACCTGGTGCTCTCCACCACTCTCATCCAGCGCAAGACGGCGCTGCACCTGGCGGCGGAGAAGGGCCACGACGCCGTCATGGCCTCCATCCTCGAGACGCTGCTCTGCCAGGCCTCGCACGCGACTGACGGCAAGGTCAAGGCCGAGGGCGCGCCGGCGCCCGGGCTGCTGCAGCTCGACCCTGAGTCACAGGTCGCCTCGCTCATCAACGCCAGGGACGCAGACGGCCGCACGCCGCTCATCATCGCCTGCGGGCACAACCACGTCGAGTGCGCCAGGTGCGGCGGCGCGCTTACGCCCATGTGGCCCCAAGCTCGCGGAACGCACGGCGGGGCGCCGCACGCCGCGCGGGGACGCACAGCGGCCTCGCAATGGCCCGCCCGACGCATGCGCGACGTGTGCGCGCAGGCTGCTGCTGAGCAACGGCGCGTGGCGAGAGCCCGCCGACCTCCGCGGCAACTCGGCGCTGCACTATGCCTCCGCCAAGGGCTACCTAGGCATCATGCTCATGCTGTTGACCGAGTTCCAGGAGGAGCTCAAGGCGGAGCAGCTCGAGTACCTCAGGCACCACGCGCAGCACGGGGGCGGGGGTGTGGCGGCGGCGGGGCCGGGCTCGGCGCTGAGCAGCAGCGCTGGGTCGCTGGCGGCGGCTGCGGCGGCGGCGGGCGTGGAGCACCTGGTGGCGGGCTCGCTGGCGGCGTCGCTG
>VFQP010004949.1_pt1 | contig 11949 bp, 9 predicted proteins | sample 3512351 | NCBI WGS metagenome assembly VFQP01 (sample SAMN10412372, study PRJNA504923) | tailings metagenome | isolation source: Relicate 1 Philex TSF1 revegetated site | place: Philippines: Tuba, Benguet | collected 2017-08-29
GGGGTTGTTCTGGGAAGACTGGCGAAGGATTACTCTCCACCGAAAGGAGCCGATCCCGTCGATGGGATCATTGCAGCCGTTATCGTTCGGACAAGAGAGGAGTGTAACGACAGCTGGCGGCCATACCTTAGGCGGGATGAGTGGTTTGTTGTACTTCCCGAACTGGTGTTCAGTCGATAGACGAGCGAAACTCACTGATCGCTTTCGCGAGCGCAAAGTGATTATCTTCACGCGTTGAATTATGCAGTCATCTTCGAAGCGGCACAAGGCGTAGACCATGCGCAGCGCGCGATCGAACTTGGGTGAACGGGGCTGGATTTGGTGACATCCAGCCGCATTGATCCAAGATAATCCTGATAATTTCCAGTTAAATTATCGAGATTGGCGGCCGAAATCTACTGTTAATGCTGAATCATGTGGGAATTCTCTGAATTCCACTTCGTTCGTCTTTGGTTTCTCCTCTCGGGGCGTAATTCCCCCGTGAAAGGAGAATTCCACCATGTCCGACGACCGTTACCTGACGACCGAAGAAGTCGCCCAGAGGCTTCGCCGCAACTCAAGAACCATCCGTGACTGGATAGTGAAGGGATGTTCTACCGAGCGGGGTCGCGTCTACCTCGAGGCGACCAAGGCCGGAAAATCTTGGCTCGTGCACCCCGATTGGCTGGCGCTCTTCGAGCATCGAATCCGCCCCGTCCGGAGGGCGGATCTCGATGTCGAGTGAGCGCCTGCTCAGGAAGGGAACACACATGGAACTGCAGAGCACCATCCAAACACACCTCGCCGCCTCAGGCCGATCGATGCAGTCATTGTCGATGCAGGCCGGGCTGAACCCGAAGGCCATCTCGGACATCCTCAGCCGACCCGGTCTCCGTCCCACTGCTGGAACCGTCGACGCGTTGGGCACGGCCATGGGGATCGAGCTGCCGACATTTGCGCCGCGGATGACCTATGCGAAGCTTCTCGAGACGCTCTCGAAAAAGACCGGCGACGAGGTCACAGACAGCCGTAACTCCAGAAGGGCGTCTCGTCTCAGAACAGTGATCCGCGCGGCCGGCTGGGTTCCGGAGACCGAAGATGTCGACAAACGTCTCATGATCAAGCGATTTGCGGATTGGTCGCCGGCGAGCCTCGGATTGTCGCCGGAGAGCTTCGCGACCTACAAGACGGATGTCCTCGCCGCGATTGATGATGGCTGCGGCACCAATCGCGCGCCCGGCGCGCGTGATCTGTTCGGGATTCATCGTGAGGTCTACGACGCCATTCAGGAGACGGATTGGCCGAAGGATCTCAAGCTTGCCGGCGGTCCATTCCTCTTCTTTCTCCAGTGCCAGGGGGTTTCTATCTCCGGGATCAACTCCAAGGTTCTTGAGGATTACTTCCAGTGCCGGCTTGCAGCCTCATCCAAGACCGAAGCCATCTGCCGGAAGCATGTGAAAAGGGTTGCGGCACTCAGTACCCGGCTGTCCTTGGATCCAGCGTTCGCCCATTTTGGATTCCCGGAAGTGTCCCATCCCTTCGAGGATGGCAGGGACAAGTACCACGTCCCTGAAGCGGTGCTTGCGCCCTTCCTCATGGAATTCGACGGCCCGGTCACTCGTTGGGCCACGGGCATGGAATCCCGGGATGGTCTCGCATACGGAGAATTTCTGGCGAAGCTGGATTCGAAAGAGTGCGCCCGCCCAGCCGGCGACAAGAAATCGCTCCTACCACCGAAGAATACCAGGCGCAGGACCACCGAGGAGGAGCGACGTTCGGCGGGATTCCTGATTGCCGGCGATACCTGGTCATCGGCAACCGTCCATAATCGTCGCGGCATCCTCATTGCCGGCGCCAAGGCGCTCTATGCCGCGACCGGCTACCTTATTGAGAGTGTCTCCGAATACACCGATCCGGATGTTGTCGAGAGTGTTCTCGAGGCGGTCCGGGACCGTAATGCGCAAGGCGTCTTTCCAAGCAGCTATACGGCGACCATCGGCAAGACCCTTAAGAAACTGGCTCGGGACTACGTCGGGCGTGATGAACAGGATGTCCTGACGGTCGCGTCGATCATCAAGGACCATGCTTCGGGTGAAAAGGGGATGGCCAAGAGGAACAAGGCGAAGCTCAGAGAGATCGTGGGCGGCCGTCAGCAACGGTTGATCGATCTCGGGGAGATCCTGATCGACGAGGTGAACACCGAGCTCGACCGGCGGGCGCGCCGGGCACGGGGGACGGCACGGACCGAGCTGATCGACGCGGAACTGGCACGCGACGTCATGTGTGTGCTGGCGAGCGACATCCTTCTGGCACGCGCTCCCCGGAAAGAGAACCTTCTCGGCGCCCGGTTGTCCTGGATCTCATGGCTGGACGATCTGGCGACGATCAGGGTGCCGAATGTCGAGGTCAAGATGCGTGGAGAAGACGACCCCGACCTGGTCATCCCGCTCGGTCCTAACGAGTCCCGACGGCTTCGGCAGTATCTCGACAAGGTTCGGCCGAAGGCTCTGATGGAAGGCGATAAGGCCAATCCCTTCCTGTTCCCCGCGCAGGGGCCGACGGTCGGACCGGGCGCACCCTTCGTCGGGCTGATCGAGAGGCTCATGCGGCACACGAAGAGGATTGTCGGCATCCGGATGAACCCACATCTCTACCGGCATTTTGTCGGATGGATCTGGCTCAAGGAGGATCCGGACCGTCTCCCGGATGTCCAGCGCCTGCTCGGGCACAAGAGCCTCGAGACCACGCTGCAACACTACGCGGAGATCGATGAGGGCCTCGCCCTCGATCGTTGGCAGAAGTTCCTCACGGACAAGAAGTCGCGACAACCCAAGGGATTCAAGAAGAAAGGCCCAAACTGATGGAAGAAAATCGACGCAGATCAGAGTCCGACAGGCTGTTGGATCTTCAGCGCGTCCTCGGTCCCGCAAGGCCCGAGATGGTTCTTCGATACTATGCGGAGTTCCCTGCTTACCGCACCATCGGTCACTGGCGAAGGTTCCTGTCAGACCAGACATCGCAGAAACCCGATTAACTGAGAACGGAGCGCTGATGAGAACGGAAAACGTCGTCTCGCAGTCTGACGGCATTTCGATCTAGGACGTGCGCAGGACCCTGCGCACCCACGGCCCTAACCTCGATCAATCGCCGGTCATGCACGCGCTCCGTGACTTCGCCACCTGGCGTGGCGACGCCGCAGCTCTTGCCTTTCCCCCCTCTCGACGCGAGATCGAAACCTATCTCGCCGAGGGAAGGATCCGGATCGGTGACAGCTACGCCATGGCCAACCTGGCGAACCTCCAGCTGGCCGCGCCCGTCCTTTGGGGTGCTGCCCATGCGGGGACGATCGGGCAGGTTCTGCGCGATGCCCGGTGCGCCCCGAAAAGGCCGAAGAGGTCGAAACCCGATAGGGCCCGTGCCGCAATCGCCCGGCTTCCGGCAGCCTGGCAAGCGGGCTTGACGGCGAGGCTGCCCTCCGAGCCAGGCCCGGCAAGGCAGAAATGGAGCGTGGACCACACCCTGTCCGTGGTCCAGGCGACCGAGCGCTGGCTCCTCTGGTGTAATCGCTTTGAACGGGACACCCGGCCGACCGGAGTCGCCTTTCACGCCTATGCGTGCGACCTCGCCAACGAGGGGGTGACCTCGGGAAGTGCGGGGGACTACCTGGGCCGGATCCTGTCCGGCTACCGGTCCGCCATCGACGCAGGCTTCGCGAGCGCAGCCTGCGACCACGTGATCTCCGACCTGAATGCCAAGGCGAAGATCGAGGGTCGCCGGACAAAGACGGGAGACCAGATCGTCGGGGCATCGACGATCTTCGACCTCGGGGTGACCATCATCAATGCCGCCCGTGCTCTCGGTCCAAGGGGCCTCGCCGTGGCCCGCGACTACCGGAACGGACTACTCCTTTCCGTGGTCGCCGCCGTCCCGCAGAGGGCACGGGCTCTCTCCCATTTCGAGCTGGGCGTCACGGTCCTGCTGCTGGAGCGACCCTACCTTCGGATCCGACTGCCGGGTCGGGTCCTCAAGCTGCGCGAGCACGAGAAGGCCGATGGCGGCTATGAGAAGGTCATCGAGAACGCCGTTCTCTGGGATGCGGTCGACGAGTACGCGCGTGTGTATCGCCCTCTCTTCGACGACGGCACCGCGATGTTCCCGAGTATCCACGACAGGAAGGCGGCGATCTCCTCGGCACAGCTGGGGCATCTCGTCGGGAGCCTGACCGAGAGACACCTGAACGTCTGGGTCAGCATCCATCGCGTCCGCGACAACGTGGCGACCGAGGCGTCGGAAGAACTACGCGATGGTGGCTACCTTGCGCCGGTGCTGCTGGATCACCGCAGCGCGGCGACGACGAGGGCGAGCTATGACCACGCACAGGGCATGGCCGCGGCCAGGGATTTCGGGGAGTTCATGGCCGCGCAACGGTCCCGTACCTCGACCCTTCGGCTTTGACCGGAGGGGCCGCCCTTCGCCGCAACCTGCTGAAAAAGAAACCATTCTCCGAGATTGTTGAGAACGGGTTCGTTCCACCCGCATGGGGTGAAGCCCTCCCGTTCTCAACAAAATCCGCACTCTCACTCAACCGCCGCCCACCGCCGACCGTAGGAACGCCACCTGCTCAACACTGCGGGTCTCGTGGCGCCCGGGTTCGGCAGGCATCCTCGGGTTGAGCATCCATGCCTTGCGGCGCTTTTTGCCGGCAACTACGGTCCCCTCGGGCAGCCTTGCCACCCAGTCGTACCGGGCAAGCACCTCGAGGGCCTGGTCGAGGGTCTTGGCGTTGCGGGTTCCGACCTGCCCGGACTGGAGGATCCGATCCGTCGCGAAACCGCTTCCAGGCGCGACATTCAACCGAAGCCAATCGAGAAGAGCCTGCGCGTGCGCGACCGACGCGTCGTTCGTCCCCGCTGCGCAGAGATGCTTGTACTGCTTGAGATGGTACTTCACGATCCCGCAGGCGTTCTTCATCGTGTCCTGAAAAATGCTCGTCGCGTGGCGATCCTCGAATAGGGTCATCAGCGCCGCGACGCGGCAGGCATGCTCCGGCGCCTTGCTGGCGAAGCCGCTGATGTCGGACGCCCATTTTCCGGGGCCGAGTTGTTTCTCCACTTCGTCATGGAATGCGATGCAGACGTCGCGAGCGCCGTCGGACAGTGTGAGCTCACGCTCGGTCGTATCCGCAAGAGTCTGTCGGAGGGCGTCCGCCGACGCGTTTTGGAACGCTGCGACCGCAGCACGATCCGCGGCCGTCCTGTGTTTGTGCAAGCGTGTGCCCATGCGGCTCTGCGGCCAGGCAGGGAGCATGCGCGCGAGGAGACCCTGATGAAGGAAGAATGCGTTGCCATAGGTGTCGGGGATCAGGATGGGCTGGAACATCAGGTTCAGGGTCGTCGGTGTCGGCGGTACGTATCCGTCGCCCTCCTGTGATGCGCGGGGGCGAATGAAGAATGATCCGTCCCAGAACTTCGACAGGTTGCCGCATGTGAGCGCCTGCTTCTCCTTCGACATCGAATGGCCGCCCCAGAACGCCGCGGCCTCGTCCGTGAACCATCCGAGGAATCCCGCGCGGCTCCCGATCGCCTTGAACGCGCCTTCAACCGTTGGCTCGGTCACGAGGAAGCTCGGGCAGACCGGCCGAAGCGGCCGTTCTTCGCCGCGTGGAAGGCTGGAGACGAGCTGCTCGTACTCCTGTTCGGCGCGCGCATGTTCTGCGCGGATCTTAAGTACCGTCCGGTTGATGCCGCCCATCGCGAGGTTGTCCGCGGCGCTCTTCCTTTCGCCGGAAAGCGCGATGAGGACGAAGTAGGAGGCCGCGTTTGCCGGGGAGCCGAGCGTCTCCACCTTTGCGCGGCTGGCAAAAGCGAGCGAGACGACCGAGAGGACGGATTGGGCGGCGATCGCCGTAGGGGCCTGGGTCATGCCCGCGATCGCGTTGACCACCTCGCGTAGAGCCGGGCTCAAGCAATTCACCGGGTAGTCTTCGGCGGGCGGCTCGGCATGGGGGAGCGGCGTCGGCGCCGGCATGACCGGAACGACACTGCCGGGGGGCGTCCGGAAGTCCGGCTTGTGACCGGCCGCCTTGCCGAGGCGATTGAACAGTTGGATGAGCATAGTCTTCTCCACTTCTACTTGCTGCAAAGGGGACATGGAGAGAGTCCGATCGCGGCGGAAACGGTTGATTGGCGGAATCTGCGGCAGCAGGCCGGATCCCACGGCAACCGAGCACCGTGGTCGCGAGCGGAAGAGCAGCTACCGGGGCAGGGTAGGGTGCGCGCCTTCTTGATGATCCATCCGCCTCTGTCGCAGGCGGACGGATCTGCCCGAAGGCGCGCAGCCGGAGGGTCCGAAAAACCTCGGAATCTTGACCTTCGCGGCGGGCAGACCCCGTCACATGGGACGCGAGTGTTGGTGCGACGACCGCACCCCCGGTTACTTCCCGGCCAACCCGGGATCTCTCAGGAGAACCGCATGACTGCACTTCCCCTCATCCTCTCGACTCACGTGGATCGCGAGCTCACCCTCGATGCATTCGATCTGGCCTTCGCGCGGCTGGGCGGCTTTCTGGACGCGGAGGCGCCGACCATTGAACTTCTCGGCAGGGCACTGTCACTCCCGCACGTCCTACAGAGCATCCGCGCCCTTCACCTCCTGCATCGCGGTGAAGGGGTTTCGGATCGCAAGGTCATCGAGACCGCGATTAGGCATCTCACCGATCTTCGGGATCAACTTCTCAGCACTCCGAACAAGGCGGTCTTCGTGAACGCACAAGCCCTTCACGGGGCGCTCTCGCACCGAGACGTCGACGCTGCGATCCGCTTCATGGGCGCACGGGTCGACGATCAGATCGCGGGGCTCGTTTATACGCTAAGGAACCCGTAATCCCCGGCCGGTCCTGCGGGTTGCCGCAGGGCCGGTTCAGGTTGGTGGAGTTACTGCAAAGGCCCAGTCTTCCTGCGCAGAGGAGTTGTGGGACAATCTCTGCTGTCTTCGCATTTCGACGGCTCCCACGAGCAATGAACGTGCAATGTGGATTAGTACGGGAAGGTGAGAATGGTCCTTCTTGCCCCTATTTGGAGCAAAGTTCATGAAATGCGGCTACACCTGACCAATCCATCGCCGTCACGGCGGAACTGGGGGTCATCAACGCAAGTACCTCGCGGAGCGGGCGTATGCTGTTGGACATCCCGATCTTACCTACCAAAGAAAATGGAAAAGCGAGCAAAGAGCCACTTCAGCTCCGGTGAGAGCAGTATGTAACATAGGTCACTCAATGCCCCTGTGCGCATTACGCTTTGTGTGGGCCTTTATCGAAGTGCTCAATCGCTCCTGCAATTCGATTGAGAAGTGGAAGGTAGGCTGAGAAGTCAATTTTATCCTTCTGCCGGCGAACAATATTCTCCGCTAACGGCACCTTCCCGAAGTTCTTCTTTGGATCAAACTTCTTTCCGTCGAGTTCAAGCGTTTTGGTGCCAAGCTTCTGGGCTCGCACTGCTGCAGGAAGGAAGTCCTCTATCATGGTGTCGCCACCGACAGCGGTCCTTGGCGTGTATACGATGTACAAGTTGAGGCCAAGGTGGTAGAAATCTTCCGAGCCATCCACCTTCGTCTTTGAGCCAGACTTTTCCTTGACCAAAGAGTTAAGCCTACCCTTGCTCGCGCCATCATCATTGTCAACAACCAGCACCACAGGCGACCGAAACCTTGTCGCATTAATCTTCCTGATGCGTTCAGAGTATCCGTCGATTAGGTTCTTCATGTCGCCCGTGCCGCCTGCAAGACGTTGCACCCAGCTGGTTGTTTCGGTAAATCTAAATAGACTAACTCCAATTCCGGACGGTGAGGCTTTGTCGACCAGAATCGTAGGTGACGAGGGCGTGCGAGGTATTGCGCATTGAAGGTAGATGTAGTCAGTTTTTCCCTCGCAAATAACTGTTGGCACTGGGCTTGCCGCGAACGCTCGATAGTCCAAGAACCTACGATAAGTCTGGACATACCCTGGCTCCAGACGCCAATGTCCATCACATCTCTTGTAATCCGCGTATCTTCCCTTGACCCAGGCGATGTGGGCAAGATGCCCCCTTAGACATTCGATTGAAATCGGAGTTCTGGTGGTCGCTCCAGCAGCCCTCGTTTCGACATAGCAGGTGCCGGAGTTGATGAGGCTTTCGACCTGCGCTCGCACCGTTTTCAACCTTTGCCTTTTCACTCCAATTTCGGAATTCACAATTAATCCAGTAACGTCCTGTCGAGAGCGTCGATATTGTACGCGCGTTTTCTTGCTGTTTATGGAAAATCCCGACTGGATTATCCGCTTGGACACACTGCTTGAAAGCCCCCACTGACCAGTGGAGTCGATTCTTGCGATTGATTCGGGAAACTCCCGGAGGTTCGTTGAGAATGTGATATCGTCGGCGTATCTCGTGAACGAGCAGTGTCCTCTGGACGCCAGTTTGTTTATTCGGATGTCGAGAAGCCCGGCGATCAAGTTGGATATTACTGGAGATGTTGGAGCCCCTTGTGGAAGAGTGTTATCATGGCACGCAATCTGAGCAAGCACCGTCGCCGTGTCTTCGCGCAATGAGAAATGCTTGTTCTTCATGAAGAATCCGCGAACGCGGCCGAAATTGATGCTTGTGAAGAAGTCTTCGAGATCAATATTTACGACCCAGCGGCGACCGACGTGTACTCTCGCGTTTGTCGCAATAGAAAGATCGCGCTTGAATCCGTGTGATATAATGCAGCTTGATCGAGGAACTTGTTGCTTCTCAATTTCGATCAAACAATTCTGGAGATGATGGGCGAGGCGACGTTGGGCCAACTTTAGCTGTGGAACGGGAGCCATGATCTCCCTTGTTCCTCCAGTGGCCTTTGGAATTGAAAACTTTGTGTAACGAGAGGAGGCCGGTAGTATAAACAGCAGATATGAAAGGGATTTAGGCTTGAAGCCGACCAAGCGCGCCACGTCCCGCAAGCCATCGGCAGCCTTCAGTTGGTCAATTGATTTCATGCTGGTGTCCCAAGCTGAATGGTGAGCCTGCGGGCACTCCTATGCAAACGAACGTGTCACATAAGATATGCAAAGATGACCGATGGAGCATATCCACCCGACATTGGTGCCATCCGCTGCGAAACACAGCGGTAAAATCTGCCCGCAGGCTCAATGTGAGCAAACCGCAACGCCTCGAGAAGCACAAGAGCAAATGGTAGACAGTTCGGTGGCAGACCACCTCGACGATTGCGCAGACCCTGGGCATTGCGCAACGATGGTCGGCAATCCGCCCACGTGCGACGCATGCTGCACACGCGATATGACGGGTAATCCGACCAGCTGTAGGGCCTAAAGATGCGTGAAGTGCACCTTGGTCTTGTCCGGAAAGGATTCGTCGCATATGCGGCACACCTAAAGGACGGCTGTGCCGCCGGAGGGCTCGGTGGGAACGACGCCCGCGCGGTAGGCGCCTTTGGTCTTCTGCCGACCCATCAGGCCACGACACGAAGTCCGTTCCGGGCCGCGCGTGGTGCGACTTCCTCTTCGGGCCCGCAGAACGGCGAAACGATCATCGAGACGTCGACCGTGACGTCGCAGATCCGCTCGTAGAGCGCCCGCAGCCCGAGTCCCTGGCGATATGCGCGCGCGCCCTCGTCCTTGAACTCGTGTCCCATGATGGCGCAGCGCACGGCGTCGGACTTGCCCGGGTTCATCAGGTCGCCGTTGCAGGTTGTCCGGAACGCGTGGAAGTCCAACCCGGGCCAGTAGACGTCGTGATCCTGTCGGTACCGCGTGAACTGCTTCGTGAACACCTCGGAGAACTTGCCCTTCACCGCTCCACGCTTCAGGTGCGGGAAGAGCCGGCTCTGGCCCTGCGTGCGGCGCAGCTCGACGAGCTTCAGGAGGCCGAGCTCGATCAGGATCGGGTGCACCGGCACCCGGCGCTCGGAGGCCTCCGACTTCACGTGATTGCCCTCCCAGCGCTTGATGTCCATGTAGTCGAGCCCGCCGTCCCGTCCGAAGTCATCGGGCGCGAGCTGCAGGATCTCCTCCTCCCGCGGTCCCATGAGGCGGGCGATGAGCGGTGCCCAGAACAGCGGGTCGCCGGGATCCTCGAGGCCGCCCTGGAACACCGGGGTGCGGAACAGGTCATGGATCCGGTCGTCCCAGACCGTGCGGGTGCGGCCCTCCTCGGCCATCTTCATGCGCTTCTCCTGCTTGCCCGTGACCGCGCAGACCTCGAACGGGTTCACGTCGACGAGTCGAAGCGCGAGGAGCATCTCGCCTACGGCCTTGATGTGCCGGCGGTGCTTGATGACCGTCTCGGCCCGCAGGCGAGGCTCGGTGGCCGCGTGCCTGGCCCTTTCCCGATCGGCCTCGGTCGCGTCGGGCGGGAGGCTGGCCAGGTTCTCGGCCGCCACGTGTTCCTCCCAGGCATCCGACCGTTCGATGAGGTCCACGAAGCTGTGCTGGGGGCCCCAGTCCTGGATACCCTTGCCGTGCTTCTTGGGGATCTGGGGCAGGGCCTCGAGGGCGTCGCGGATCGCGCCCTTGTCGACCTCCTCGAGGGGGCCGTCTCCGACGAACTCGGGCCAGAACTGGAGCGCAAACCGGGTCTTGGAGCGGCTGTCGCGCGCCCAGTTCCTGCCGGCGACCTCGTCGACCTCCTGGAGCTTGTCGAACTCGCCGGCACAACCGAGCGACTTCAGCTCCTCGAAGAGCTGGATGGCCTCCGTCAGGGTGATCCCGCGGGGCTTGGCGCGCAGGACCTCCTGGATCGCGGGCGACAGACGATCGAGGGGCAGGTTGTCGAGCTGCGGCGGGCGCATCTGCAGGCGCAGGGCAAGGAGGTCGTGCGCCGGGTCTTCGGGTGCCGGGGCGGTTTCCCGGTCAGGATCCGCCGAGACGCACGGCGACGGTTCGTCGGCCGCCGTTTCGAAGGCCGGGCGGTTCCCGGGACGGGAAGCCGGTGCCGACGGAAGCGGAATCGAGGCCGGTGCCGGCGGTGACGCTGGACGCCTCTGTCCGATCGGCAGGGCCACCGATGCCGGCGCGAGATGCGCGGGGGCCGCGGGTAGTGCCCAGGCCGTTCCGTGTGGGCGGACTGGGCCTTCCATCCGGGCCCGCGCCGTGCGGAAGACCGGGCTCGGCTCCTCGAACTCCCCGAGCTCCTCGCGCTCGCGCAGCCGGCTCGCGTCCAGAAGCACGCGGGTCGCCTCGAAGGCCAGGCGGTTCCAGTCCTCCGTGTCCTCGAGGAGTACGATGCCGAGGCAGGTGGCGACCTCGCGCAGCGGCTGCCGGGCGAGTTCGCGGTCCCCGGTCGCCAGGGCGCGCCGCAGGACCCCTTGCGTCGCCTGCTCGCAGGCCGCGGCCTGGCGGGCGGCCGCCTCGGACCGCACGGGCGCCGCGGCACGCACCGCGGCATGCGCGGCGATCTGGAAGCGCGCCAGCGCTTCGAGCATGTCGATCTGATCGGGCCGCAGGTGGTCCATCGCTCGCTCCGTCACCAGGGCGAAGGCCAGGTCGAAGAGTGCCGTGAGGCGCATCGCCAGGATCCTCGCTTCGGAGGGGACGTGGGTGCGTAGCGAAAGACGCAGGAATTTTTTCTTGGGGGAGCCGGCGCGCGGGTCGGGACCGGGTCCGGCGGCCGGCCGGACAGGGCCCGCGCGGCCCGGGATCCGGCGGCGGTAGAGGAAGCCGCCGGGGCGGCGCTCGAGGTAGGCAGGGGGGCCGTGGCCGTGGTCATCGGATCGCTCCATCGCTACGGCGATGCGCGGATCGGGAGCGCGGCGCGGGCACCTTTACGTGCCCCGGCATGTGCCCCACCCTGTGCCCCACATTGTGCCCCAGGGGCACCGTGGGGTCGAAGGGTGCGACTCCGCCGTTGCGGATTTCCAATGAAATCAGGGCGTTGGGTGGATTTTGGCTCCGGCGGTAGGGATCGAACCTACGACCAATTGATTAACAGTCAACTGCTC
>VFQP010004950.1_pt1 | contig 11947 bp, 8 predicted proteins | sample 3512351 | NCBI WGS metagenome assembly VFQP01 (sample SAMN10412372, study PRJNA504923) | tailings metagenome | isolation source: Relicate 1 Philex TSF1 revegetated site | place: Philippines: Tuba, Benguet | collected 2017-08-29
CCACGCCCACGGCCCGCACGACGGCGCCGGGCTGGCCGAGCTGCTCGAGCTCGACGCGCTGGTCTTCGCCGGTCTCCTCGACGAGGCCGTCGCGGTCGCCGTCGGGCACGCCCCGGCCCCGACGCGTGCCGTCGTCGACCTCGGCGCGGGGACCGGCACGGGCACCCGGGCGCTCGCGCGGGCGTTCCCGGACGCCGAGGTCGTCGCGGTCGACGCGGACGCCGCGATGCTCGACCGTCTGCGCGCCCGGCTCGCCGGGACGGGTCTCGCAGACCGCGTGCGCACCGTCGAGGCCGACCTCGACGCCGGCTGGCCCCCGGTCGGCGTCGCGGACGTCGTGTGGGCGTCGGCCTCGCTGCACCACGTCGCCGACCCGGCGCGCGTCCTGCACGACGCCCGCGACGCGCTCGCCCCGGGCGGCCTGCTCGTCGTCGTCGAGATGACCGCGACGTCGCCGGTCCTGCCCGACGACGCGGACCACGCCGACCTCGCCGCGCACCTCGAGCGCGCCATGGCGCACGCCGGTTGGAACCGCTACCCCGACTGGACCCCGTACCTGACCGACGCCGGGCTGGAGGTGGTGGACCGGCGCGAGCCGACCGCCGTCGTGCCGCCGGGGCCGGACACGTCCCGCTGGGCGCACGCGACCGCGCTGCGCCAGCGCGAGCACCTGGCGGACCGGCTGGAGCCCGCCGACCTCGCCGCGCTCGACGCCGTGCTCGCGGCGACCGCGCCCGGCACCCCCGACCACACCGTCCGCGCCCGGGGCGGCCGCGTCGTCTGGGCCGCCCGCCGCCCCAGCTGAGGAGAGTCATGGACACCACCACCGAGAAGAACGCCCCCTACGACGTCGCGATCGTCGGCGGCGGCCCCGCCGGGCTGAGCGCCGCGGTGACGCTCGCGCGGTCGCTGCGGTCCGTCGTCGTGCTCGACGCCGGCGAGCCGCGCAACGCGCCCGCGGAGGGCGCGCACAACCTGCTCGGGCGCGAGGGCGTGCCGCCGCGCGAGCTGCTGGCCACCGGCCGCGCCGAGGCCGAGGGCTACGGCGCCGAGGTCCGCGACGCGCGCGTCGCCCGCGCCGACGGCGACGCCGGGTCCGGCTTCACGCTCACGCTCGACGACGGCGGGACGGTCCGCGCGCGCCGCGTGCTGCTCGCGACCGGCCTGGTCGACGAGCTGCCCGACGTCCCCGGGGTCCGCGAGGGGTGGGGGTCGAGCGTGCTGCACTGCCCGTTCTGCCACGGGTGGGAGGTACGCGGCCAGCGGATCGCGGTGCTCGCGACCGGGCCCGCGGCGGCGCACCAGGTGCTGCTGTTCCGTCAGCTCACCCCGCACGTCACGCTGTTCCAGCACACCGCCCCCGAGCCCGACGACGCCACGTGGGAGCAGCTCTCGGCGCTCGGCGTGCGCGTGGTCGAGGGCGAGGTCGCGCGGCTCGACGTCGACGGCCGGTCGGTGCGGTCGGTCGTGCTGAGCGACGGGACGTCGTTCCCGGTGGACGCGGTCGTCGTCGGGCCGCGGTTCGTCGCGCGCGGCGAGCTGTTCGAGCAGCTCGGCGGGACGCTCGAGGAGCACCCGGCAGGCCGGTTCGTGCCCGCCGACCCGCGCGGCGCGACCGCCGTGCCGGGCGTGTGGGCCGCGGGCAACTCGAGCGACCTCATGGCGCAGGTCGGCGCGTCGGCGGCGGCCGGGGTCATGGCCGGCGCGGGGATCCACGGGGAGCTCGCGCAGGCGGACGCCGCGGCGGCCGTCGCACGACGACGGACGCCGTTCGCGGCGCACGCCGAGCCCGCGGTCTGAGGCGGCGGCCCGAGGCACCGGGCCGGGCCCGCGGTCGGGGGGCGACCGCGGGCCCGGCCGCGCGGAGGGTGACGCACGAGACGCCCGCTCGCGCTGCGCGGCCGGGCGGCCCGTCGCACGATGGAGGACGACCCCAGCCCACCGTGGAGGTACGTCATGCCGTTCGGAATCGGTCGGTCCCCGCAGGACAAGCGCAACCGCACGGTCGCCGACCTGCTCGTCGCGCAGCTCATCGAGGCGGGGGTGCGCCGGATCTACGGCATCGTCGGCGACAGCCTCAACCCCGTGGTCGACGCCGTGCACCGGTCCAACGCGGGCGAGAACGCAGGCAAGGGGATCGAGTGGATCCACGTGCGCCACGAGGAGGCCGCCGCGTTCGCCGCCGCCGCCGAGGCCGAGGTCACGGGCAGCCTCGCGGTGTGCGCGGGGTCGTGCGGGCCGGGGAACCTCCACCTCATCAACGGCCTGTACGACGCCAACCGGTCGCGCGTGCCCGTGCTCGCCATCGCGAGCCACATCCCGAGCAAGCAGATCGGCACCGGGTTCTTCCAGGAGACCCACCCCGACCGCCTCTTCACCGAGTGCTCCGTCTACTCGGAGATGATCTCGAGCGCCGAGCAGGCGCCGCGCGTCATCAACTCCGCGATCCACCACGCGTACGGCGCCCGCGGCGTCTCCGTCCTCACGCTCCCGGGCGACGTCGCCGACCTCGACGCCCCGGCCGCCGTGCCCGACGTCGCGTGCCGGCCCGCGCCCCCGCGCGTCGTCCCCGACGCGACCGCCGTCCAGCAGCTCGCGGACGCGATCGACGCCGCGAAGAAGGTCACGATCTTCGCCGGCGCGGGCGTGCGCGGCGCGCACGACGACGTGATCGCGCTCGCCGACAAGATCGCCGCGCCCGTGGGCCACTCGCTGCGCGGCAAGGAGTTCATCCAGTACGACAACCCGTTCGACGTCGGCATGTCCGGCCTCCTCGGCTACGGCGCCGCGTTCGACGCCATGCACGACTGCGACCTCCTCGTGCTGCTCGGCACCGACTTCCCGTACGACCAGTTCCTCCCGGAGTCGGTCCGCACGGCGCAGGTCGACGTCGACCCGACCCACCTCGGGCGGCGCACGCGCCTGGACCTCGCCGTCGTGGGCGACGTCGGCGAGACGGTGCGCGCGCTCCTGCCGCTCGTGAAGAAGGCGCGCTCGCGCAAGTTCCTCGACTCGATGGTCGCCAAGCACGAGAAGGCGATGACCGGCGTCGTCGGGGCGTACACGAAGAAGGTCGAGCGCACGACGCCGATCCACCCCGAGTTCGTCGCCGACACGCTCGACCAGGTCGCCGCCGACGACGCGGTGTTCACCGTCGACACGGGCATGTGCAACGTGTGGGCCGCGCGGTACATCACGCCCAACGGGAAGCGCCGCGTCATCGGGTCGTTCATCCACGGCTCGATGGCCAACGCGCTCCCCCACGCCATCGGCGCCGCGGCCGCCGGGCGCGAAGGGGGCCGCGAACGCCAGGTCGTCGCCATGGCCGGCGACGGCGGCCTCTCGATGCTGCTCGGCGAGCTCGTGACGCTCAAGCACTACGACCTGCCGGTCAAGGTCGTCCTGTTCGACAACGCGAGCCTCGGCATGGTGCGCCTCGAGATGCTCGTCGACGGGCTGCCGATGTTCGGCACCGAGTCGCCGCCCGTGGACTACGCCGCGGTCGCGAACGCGATCGGCATCCCGGCGGTGCGCGTCGAGAAGCCGAAGGACCTGCGCCGCGCCCTCCAGGAGGCGCTGAACCGGCCGGGACCGGCGCTCGTCGACGTCGTCACCGACCCCCGCGCACTCTCGATCCCGCCGAACATCACCGCGGGCCAGGTCCGCGGGTTCGCGGTCGCGATGAGCAAGGAGGTCCTCGGCGGCGGCATGGGCGAGGTCGTCTCGATGGCCCGCGCCAACCTGCGCAACGTGCCCCGCCCGTGACCGACGAGCCCACCCTCGCCGACGTCCGCGACACCGCCCGGGAGGTCTTCGGCTACCGCGACCTGCGCCCCGGGCAGCGCGAGGCGATCACCGCGCTCCTCGACGGCCGCGACGTCCTCCTCGTGCTGCCCACGGGGGCCGGCAAGTCCGCGGTCTACCAGCTCCCCGGTCTCGAGCTGCCCGGGCCGACGCTCGTCGTCTCGCCGCTCATCGCGCTCCAGCAGGACCAGGTGCGCTCCCTCCTCGAGCTCGGCGACGACGACGCGCGGGCCGCCGCCGTGAGCTCGGCCGTGCCCGCAGCCGAGCGCCGCGCCGCGCTCGAGGCCGCCGCCGCGGGCGAGCTGGAGTTCCTCTTCCTCTCGCCCGAGCAGCTCGCCAACGAGGAGGTGCTCGACGCCGTCCGCGCGGCCCGGCCCAGCCTCGTCGCGGTCGACGAGGCGCACTGCGTCTCGACCTGGGGGCACGACTTCCGGCCCGAGTACCTGCGCGTCGGCGAGCGCCTCGACACGCTCGACCCGCGACCGCCCGTGCTCGCGCTCACCGCGACGGCGTCCCCGCCCGTGCGCGAGGACGTCGCCGAGCGCCTGCACCTGCGCGACGCCGCGGTGATCGTCCGCGGGTTCGCCCGCCCGGGGATCGCGCTGGAGGTCGTGCGCACCGTCGAGGCGGCGGACAAGGACCGCGCGGTCGTCGAACGCGTCCGCGCGGAGGCCGAGCACGGCGTCGGGATCGTCTACGTCGGCACGCGGCGTCGCACGACCGAGGTCGCCGACGCGCTCGCGGAGGCGGGCCTGCGCACCGCGGCCTACCACGGCGGGCTGCGGCGGGCCGAGCGCGACGAGGCCCAGCGGCGGTTCACGGACGACGAGGTGGACGTCGTGGTCGCGACGTCCGCGTTCGGCATGGGCATCGACAAGCCGGACGTGCGGTTCGTCGTGCACGCGGACGTCCCCGGTTCCCCGGACTCCTACTACCAGGAGGTCGGCCGCGCGGGCCGCGACGGCGAGCCCGCCGTCGCGGTGCTCTTCTACCGGCCGGAGGACCTGGGCCTCCAGCGCTACTTCGCGGTCGGCGTGCCCGACCGCGACGACCTCCGCGAGGTCGCGCGCGCCCTGGGCCGGGGCGGCCCGGCGTCGGGCTCGTCGTCGTCAGGAGGGCGGGCGCGGCTGCCCCGGCGCCTCGCACGCCTGCGCGCGCTCGTGGAGGACGCGCGGGCGCTCGCCGCCGAGGACGCGCGCCCGGGCGCGGTGGCCGACGTCGCGCACGAGCTCGCGGAGGCCCGACGCCGGGTCGACGACTCGCGCCTGCAGATGATGCGCGCGTACGCCGAGACCCCGCAGTGCCGCCGCCAGTTCCTGCTCGCCTACCTCGGCGAGGAGCTGCCCGAGCCGTGCGGGCGCTGCGACAGCTGCTGGGCCGGCACCGCGGAGGAGCGGGCCGCCGACGACGCGTCCGCGCCGTGGTCGACGGGCACGACGGTGCGGCACCCGGAGTTCGGCGAGGGGACCGTCATGGGCTACGAGGGCGACGACCGCGTGACGGTGCTCTTCGAGACGCACGGGTACCGGACCCTGAGCCTCGACGCGGTGACGGACCAGGGCCTGCTCACGGCGTCCTGACCCCGCCGGTGGCCGGCGCGGGCGCGCGTCGGGCGCCGCTGGCCCGGCCGGTAGCATCGCCGCGTGCTCACCAGGACGACGGTCACGGACGACCAGCTCGCGGCGCTCGTGGCGCCGCTCGGCGAGGCGCTGCGGTCCGAGCCGCTGAGCGGCGGGATGTTCGCGAGCGTCTTCGCGGTCGACCTCGCCCCGCGGCCGGGCACGGCGCCCGACGACGTCCCGGGCCGCGTCGTCGTCAAGGTCACGGGCGCCGACACGTCCCGGCTCCTGCGCTACGAGCACGGCATCCCGGGGACCGAGGCGGCGGCCTACCGGGCCGCCCACGACGCGGGCCTGCCCGTCCCGCAGGTGCTGCACGCCGACCTCACACGCGAGCACGTGGACGGCGACGCGCTCGTCGTGACGTTCCTCGACGGGACCCTGTGGAGCGCGCGCGAGGCCGACGCGGCGGAGTCCGCCGCCGTCCGCCGCGGGCTCGGGTCCTTCATGGCGCGGCTGCACCGGATCGCGGGCGACCGGTTCGGCTACCCGGCGCCCGCGTCGGACCTCGCGGCCGCGACCTGGCCCGACGCCGTCGCGCGCATGGTCGACGCCGTGCTCGACGACGCGCGCACGTGGGGGGTCGAGCTCCCGGAGGCCCGGGTGCGCGACGCCGTCGCTCGGCACCGCGACGCGCTCGCCCGCGTCGAGGTCCCGCGGCTCGTGCACGCGGACCTGTGGCCGGGGAACGTGCTGCTCGCGCCGGACGCCCCGCGGATCGTCGGCGTGCTCGACGCCGAGCGGTCCCTCTGGGGCGACCCGCTGTTCGAGCTCGCGGGGGCCGACCAGCTCGGGTCCGGCCCCGTCGACGCGGACCTCCTCGCGGGCTACGCCGCCGAGGGCGGCGACCTGGGGCTCGGCGACGGCACGCCCGGCAGCGGTGACCCCGCCGCGTGGACGCGCCTGCGCCTGTACCGCACCTACCTGTCGTGCCTCCTCGCCGTCGAGGTGGTGCCGCGGGGCTACGAGGGCGACTGGGTCGAGGGGTACGCCGGCACGGCCCACGCCAACCTGCTGCGGATGCTGGACGAGCTGGGCGCCTGAGACTCCCGCGTGGGGAGTCCTCCCCATGTGACGTACCTCCGGATCGCCCCACGGCATGGTCGAGTCACGGTAAGGTGTGCGTACGTTCACGACAACTCCACACGCCACTCCCGCGCCGTGGCCACCCGTCCGAGGGGACCTCGCATGATCGCGTTCATCGTCATCGGCATCGCCGGACTCGCCCTCCTGCTCCTCTCGCTGCTCGTCGGCGAGATCGTCGACCTGGGTGACGGCGCGGTGTCCGGGACGACGCTCGGCGTCGGTGGCGTGGTGTTCGGCGCCGTCGGCGTCATCGTGGCCTCCAACGACCTGCCGACGTGGCTCGCGTACGTCGGGTCCCTCGTCGTGGCGCTCGTCGTCATGGTCCTCGTCCAGCTGCTGGTCAAGAACCTGCGCGCGACGGAGGACGGCGTCCCCGTGTCCCTCGTGGGCGTCCAGGGCACCGCGACCACCGCGATCGACCCCGCGCGCGGCGAGGTCTCGCTCGACGCGGCGCACGAGCTCGAGCGCCGCCTCGCGTGGTCCGACGAACCGATCCCGGAGGGCGCGCGCGTCGTCGTGCTCGAGCAGTCCGGGAGCCGCGTACGCGTCCAGCGGCACTACCCCAACGACTGAGGTCCGACGGACCGACCACGACGCCCCGCGCGTCGTCCCGTGGGTGCCGCGCACCCGCACGACTGCCGCACGTCCTGACCTGCCCGCACCCACGGAAGGAGACGCGCCCCGGCGCGGACCATGTTCGACGACACGAACCTCATCACGACCCTGGCGATCGTCGCCCTGGTCATCGCGTTCTTCGCGGTGGTCATCTTCATCAGCAAGCGCATCCGCCGCGTCCCGCCGAACGAGGCCCTGGTCATCGTCGGCCGCGGCGCGGGCCGCAAGGAGGCCGGGGGCAGCGGGCAGAAGGTCGTCGTCGGCGGCCGCACGTTCGTCTGGCCGATCCTCCAGCAGGGCTTCTCCATCTCGCTCGAGCAGCGCCAGATCGGCATCACGGTCGAGGGCGTGGACAAGAACCGCATCAAGATCGCCATCAAGGCGTCGATCAACTTCAAGGTGCGTGGCGACGAGGAGGGCGTGCGCCGCGCGGCCCAGCGCTTCCTCTCCCAGCAGGGCACGCTCACCGAGATCATCAAGGAGTCGCTCGAGGGCTCGCTGCGCTCCATCGTCGGCGACATGACGATCGAGCAGATCATCTCCGACCGCAAGGGCCTGTCCGACCGCGTGGTCGAGTCCACGAAGGCCGACCTCTCGGAGCAGGGCCTCCAGGTCGACCTGCTCAACATCTCCGACATCTCGACGCCGGGGTCGGACTACCTCGCGAACCTCGGGCGCGCCGAGTCGGCTCGCGCCCGCCAGGTCGCCGAGGTCTCCGAGGCCGAGGCGCAGCGCGCCTCGGAGTTCGCCGTCATCGAGGCGGCCGAGCAGATCGCCGAGCGCCAGAAGGCCCTCGACCTCAAGCGCGCCGCGATCAAGGCCGACACCGACCGCGCCAACGCCGAGGCCGAGGCCGCGGGCCAGCTCGCGCGCGCCGAGCAGGACCGCCTCGTCGCGCAGCAGGAGCGCGAGGCGCTCGCCGAGCAGGCGCGCGTGACGCAGGAGCGCCTCGACATCGAGGTCCGCAAGCCCGCCGAGGCCAAGGCGTACGCGGAGGTCCAGGAGGCCAACGCGCGTCGTGACGCCGCGAACGCCGCCACCGAGGCCGACGCGTACAAGCGCACCGTCATCGCCGAGGCGAACAAGACCGCGGCCATCCAGGACGCCGAGGCGTCCGCGCAGGCCGTGCGTCGTGCCGGTGAGGCCGAGCGCGACCGCCAGGTCGCCCTCGCGGCCGGTATCCGGGCCGAGGGCGAGGCCCGCGCAGCAGCGATCGAGGCCGAGGGTCGCGCCGAGGCGGCGGCGACCGACGCCAAGGCCGACGCGCTGCAGAAGTACGGCGAGGCGGCGCTCGTCCAGGAGCTCATCGAGCGCCTGCCCGAGATCGTGCGGGCCGCGGCCGAGCCGATCGGCAACATCCAGGGCATGACCGTCGTCTCGACCGACGGCGCGTCCGCGCTCACGAAGAACGTCGCGTCCGTCCTGGGCGAGGGCCAGGGCGTCATCAAGCAGCTCACCGGCGTCGACATCAACCAGCTCATCGCCAACCTCGCGGGCACGCAGCTCGCGGGCTCGGGGGACGCGCCCACCAACGGCACGTCGCACTGACCCACCCCGCCGAGCATGCGGCCGTGGCCCGTCCGGACCTCCGGGCGGGCCACAGCCGCGTGGTCGGCGAGCCGGCCGGCAGAACCGGGGCCGGTCAGGCCCAGCCGAGGCGCCCGAACGCGTTGAGCGCGAGCAGCACGCCGAGCGCCCCGAGCACCCAGCCCGTCATGTCCGTCGCGTTCCTCGTGAGCCACCGGTCGAGACGGTGCAGCACCGGGTCGACCGCACGCGCCGCGACGAGCCGGCCGAGCAGCAGCAGGAGCGCGGGAGCGACCATGACGACGCAGTACGCGGCGAGGATCGCACCGTTCGCGGGCCAGCCGACGTCCGACGTCGTGACGATCCCGATCGCGGCGAGGTACGGCAGCATCGTCCCCACCTCGATGGCGACCGCCCCGAGGGCCAGCCCCATGAGCGGCAGCACCGACGAGCGCGTCCGCACCACCCCGGTCCCGACGGCGTCCGCCTCGATCCCGAGCGCGCGCTCGCGCCACCGAGAGAGCCGGCCCGGCCGCGGGGGCGACGACGGCGCGCCCGGCCCGGCAGTCTCGGCACCGGCACCGGTCCACGGGCTGGGCCCCACGGCGTCGGCCCGGCCGGCGCCGGGCGGGGTGGCACCGAACGGGGCAGCGTCGGACTGCGCGGCCTTGCGCGCCGCGCGCTTGCTGTCGAACCGGAAGCTCAGCGCGAAGAGCCCGATGCCCAGGAGCAGCTGCACGATCGCGGCGGCGCGTGTGTCGAGCGCGTCGCCGAACCGGTCGAGGAACGCGCCCGCGCCGAGCAGCACGACGATCCCGACGGCGAGGTAGAACCCCGCCACCGTGCCGAGGTACACGAGCACGCGCCCCGCACGTAGCCGCCCCGGCGCGAGCAGGAGCCACACGGGGATGAGCAGCGTGCCGAAGCTCGTGGAGTCGATGAGCGCCAGCACGACGAGCACGCCGGCCATCGCGGCCAGGCCGAGGCCCGGACCGCCGACGGCGTCGAGGTCGAGGGGGAGGTCCATGCCCCCGAGCCTCCCGTCCGGCGACCGGCGCGTCGTCCGGCGAACGACCGATCTGTGCTCCCCGTCGCGGGGCCGCGGAGACGGAAGAGGGGCGTGGTGCCGGGGGCGGGCGCGGGGGTCGTACACCGTTCGACGGATCCGTCGCCAGGCGGGCTGTGCTGGGATGGGGGCGTGAGCACGCACGACGACGGGACGCAGGACGCGCGCGCGGCCGCGCCCGGGCGCTCCGGGCGCTGGCGCGCGGCGGCCGGTTCCCTGCGCGGCGTGTGGCGCATAGAGGACCGGCGCAACGACCTGTTCTCCGCCGCGACGACGTTCGTCCTCGGTTGGGTGCTGCTCGAGGTCGGGCTCGTCGGCATCGTCCGCGCGTCGTTCGTCGTCGAGCCCCCACACGCCTGGTGGCGGGTCGCGCTGCTCGGCGTCGGGTGCCTCCTCATCCTCGTCAAGCGCGCGCACCCGATCCTCGCGCTCCTCGGCGGGGTCGTCGTGACCGCCGTCGACCTGCGGTGGGGCGGGAGCCTCGCCCTCATGCTCGTCCTCTGGGACCTGCTCTACGCCGCGGCGCTCTGGTCGCGGCCCCGGGCGCGCGCGTGGCTCTGGGGCGTCGCGGCGACGGTCGTGGCGGTGGGCGCCGTCGGGGCGGGCGAGGCCACGCGGGACGTGCGGGAGTTCGTGTACATGGGGCTCCAGCTCAGCGCGCTGCTCCTCGTGCCGATGTGGTGGGCCACCAACGTGCGCACCACGAGCGAGCTCGCCGAGGTCGCGAGCGAGCGCGCCGACCTCGCCGCGCGCGAGGCCGAGGCGTCGGCCCGCACGGCCGACCTGGAGCGCCAGCGCGCGAGCGACCTCGAGCGCATCGCGCAGCTCGACCGGCACGAGGCCGTCCGTGCGGAGCGGGCCGCGATGGCGCGCGACCTGCACGACGTCATCGCGTCGCACCTGTCGACCATCGCCATCCACTCCGGCGCCGCGCTCGCCCTCCCGCCCGACGCCGCGAAGGACCGCGCCGCGCTCGAGCAGGTGCGCGCGAGCGCCGTCGCGTCGCTCGACGAGATGCGGTCCATGATCCTGCTGCTGCGCACGGAAGGGCGGCGCGAGGACGGCGGTGCGTCCGACGCCGTCGTCGCCCCCGGCCGCCTCGCCGGCCTCGACACGCTCCTCGACGCCGCGCGCGCGACGACGACCGTCACGCTCCGCGACCCGGACGGCGTCGCCGGGTCGCCCCTGCCCGCGGCGGCGGACCAGGCGCTGTTCCGCATCGCGCAGGAGGCCATGACGAACGCGCTCAAGCACGCGCCGGGCGCCCCGGTCGTCGTCGAGCTCTCCCGGCACGGGGCGGCCGTCGTGCTGGAGGTGCGCGACGACGGCGCCCCCGGTTCCGGGCCCGTCGAGGCGCCGCTGAGCGCGGGCACCGGCCTGCTCACGATGCGCGAGCGCGCCGACGGGCTCGGTGGCACGTGCAGCGCCGGCCCGCTGCCCGCGGGCGGATGGTCCGTGCGCGCCGAGATCCCCGTGGCCGGGCTCCCGGTCGAGAGGCAGGACGCGTGACGCGACGACCGGTCCGGGTGCTCCTCGCCGACGACCACGCCGCCATCCGGGCGGGCCTGCGCCTGCTGCTCGACGCCGCGCCCGACGTCGAGGTGGTCGGCGAGGCCGCGGACGGCACCGCCGCCGTCACGAACGCCCGGGCGCTGCGGCCCGACGTCGTGCTCATGGACCTGCGCATGCCGGGCGTCGACGGCATCGAGGCGACGCGCGTGATCACCGGCGAGCACCTCGCCGAGGTGCTCGTGCTCACGACGTTCGACCTCGACGAGTACGTGGACGGGGCGCTGCGCGCCGGGGCCGCGGGGTTCCTGCTCAAGTCCGCCGAGCCCGCGGCGCTCATCGACGCCGTGCGGCGCGTCGCCGACGGAGACGGCGTCCTCGCACCCGAGGTCACCCGCCGGCTCCTCGCCGCGTTCGCGCGCGACCCCGTGCCCGACGCCGCCCCCCGGCCCCACTCGGGATCGCGCCCGGGCGGCACGGACGGTCCCGGGGACCCCGCGGCGTCGGGCGGCGGGGGCGTCGTCGACGACCGGCCCGACCCGCGGCTCGCCGACCTCACGCCGCGCGAGGTCGACGTGCTCGCGGCGCTCGGCCGCGGCCTGTCCAACCAGGGCATCGCGACCGACCTCTACATCACCGAGGCCACGGCCAAGACGCACGTCTCGCGCGTACTCGCGAAGCTGGGCGTCGCGACCCGCATGCAGGCGGCGATCGTCGCGCG
>VFQP010004951.1_pt1 | contig 11947 bp, 10 predicted proteins | sample 3512351 | NCBI WGS metagenome assembly VFQP01 (sample SAMN10412372, study PRJNA504923) | tailings metagenome | isolation source: Relicate 1 Philex TSF1 revegetated site | place: Philippines: Tuba, Benguet | collected 2017-08-29
GTCAAGGATAAACCTAATTCATCTTTCGAGCATTTCATTGAGGCAAACGCAAAACTATTGGCTCATGTAGTTGAGGGAATTGAAGCTTATGCAAATGCTCATTTTTTTATTATCGACTCAATCTTTGATGAACCAACAACGAGTATCAATCCTGAAGAAATTGCAGAAAGAATCAATAAACACATAGATGACGCGATTTATTTTAATACAATTATTTACCCCGAGTTACGTCTTCAACACAGTGATAGGAAATTATTTTATATTTTGGAAAAAATATATTACGGAGCATCTTATTTAAGAGCAAGATTAGAAAAAAGGTTAAATCACATTGAAAAAGCAAATCAAATTGAGGAGCATGCACAACTATTTGTACAAGCATATGCCGATCTTATTGAAAGTGACAAGATGTTTTCAAATCACCATACAACGTCACGTCTACCTATTATCCCAAAATTAAAATCGTCTATGCTTGTGATACCACAAGATCTGCAATTGCTGAGCAAAAAACTACAAAACTCACAAGAGGCATTTACAGAATTCCTAAAAGAACATTTCAACAATCAAAGCTTCATAGATTTATCTAAAAAGTATTTATCAGGAATAGAACAATCCTTAACTGATTGTTTTCAAATTGATAATATGGTTTTTACATTGAAGCAAATTGAGTCTATGGCCAACTATGCTCAAACATTTTCTTTTTATTCATTATCTCGCTTATGTGAACCAAACACGAGATTTATTAACGAAAATAGTACCTCCGTTATATGCGGCCTCACCGAAATCATAATTCGATTGACGCATAGCTTTATTGTAAATATTGAACGTTATGTTGCGGGTCAAAGACATGATGTGCGACATGAATTATTGAAGCATAACAAAGCGTTATTCTACATTCATATCACCTCCGTTATCTTTGCAAGTCGAACATATATGCTGCTCGCTCAAGCAATCATGGATACAGATACTCGCATCGATACCTCTAAGGTGAAAAAGTATTTAAAAAAAGCTAATGTACTCATGGATGAAATGAGCAAAAATTTTTCTCATATCATCTGTGAACTAAAGACTTTTAATTACCAATGTTATTATTTAGACGAGCTGAATACATCAATACGAGCAAAAATAGAGGAATATTTAGGCAACAAAAATGCAAGGATAGCTCTAGAAGCTGAAACAATTATAAAAAGAGAGGCAAGGAAAGTAAAATTTCCCACTGAATACTTATCAGAGCAATTTCTATCGTCATCTTATGGATACAATGAACTTAAAATGTTTGTGCAATGGATAGAACATCGCGCCACACAAAGCATGATGATTGAGGAAAATAAAGAATCAGCGGCTACAACGAAAAAGAGAGGGAAACATAAACAAAAATCAAAAAAAGCGAACAAGCAGATGCCAACAACACCGGATGAAGTGGTACTTGAAGCAGAGCAAGACATCTCCGAATTAGCCAGCACCAAGCCATCGACACGAGATACAAAAGACGATCTAATCGAAAATATAGACACATCTGTTACAGAAAATCCGACTGAAATTCCAACTCAAGACGAAGTGGTTATCTTAAACATTGATGCTACAAAATCATCCATAACCAATTTAGAAGATATCCCTATCACACCTCAAATCACAAGTCTAGATGCAGGTTCACCCACGCGAGCATCATCACCTGCAATATCTACAGAAGACGCGAGCAAAACCATTATCAACTCAGGATTACCAGCTCCTGAAAAAGATTTTATGCCAATTTTCTGTCATAAAAATGAAGCACTAAATACAATATTTCAAAACATAGTCACTATTGTCAATCAATTTTTTAACGACGAAACGGTTTTCATGTACGGTAGTGCTCTCTTCAAAGAAAATCCGTCAGATATTGATTTATGCATTCTGAATATAACCAATTCAAGCCAAATGGATCGTGTTAATCAGCTGATCGAACGCTTTCGTCAATTTTCCGCTTCTGTGTTTTTTAATAAAGCGCTAAATGAATATGGTTATCGTGATAATGGTCGTTACACTATCCCAATGATTTGGTCTAAGGTACAAATTGATATAACAATCTCACCAAAAGAAGATTTTTTTGAGTTCTCTAAGGACTTAGATTATACCTGTTGTGCAATGGGCTATTGTTTTAAGAGAAAAATAGTTATTCAGCGTGAAGGTTTAAATGGGCCGAAGGATATAACTGAACGACAACTCAACACCATTGCCAATCCGATTGATATCTTCACATACGACCCGAGTAGAATTTTACGTGGTGCTCGTTTAGTTGCCACAGCGGGTTTCGTTTTTTCGAATCATTGCATTCAAGCCATACAAAAACTCATTGAGGGTCGGCGAAATATCTTTTTATCAAAAAAATATCCATCACATGTACTCACTCGTCATTTAAAACGCCTGCTGCTCCGAAATCCTGACATTGGAAACCTGAAAAATGGATTTTATACCAAGGATCAAGAGTCTGCTGCGATGTACACCTTATGGAGTTTGGGCCTCATTCCTAAACTAATCGAGCGCTTAATAAACGATGGTGATTATCAAAAAGAGATTTATATAAAAATATTATCAGAATATAACCTGTTTTTTTGTGGAACAAAAAAACTATCAGAATACAGTCCATTTTTAAGTGAAACATCAACTCAAGCCGATCAAAGACATCAAGCTAGTCGCCAGTCTTTTTTTGGGGAAGGAGCAAGAAGACACCAAGCAGATCCCAATTACCATGCATCCTGTCCAAATGAAAGCATCGTTAACAAACCTGGCAGCAGCATATGATTCATCTTCGAAAACAAATCGTTAGTATAAGCTTTAGTCTAAGCAGCTTATCTCCGAGCCATGCATAAACGAAGGCACGGAGATATAGTTTAAATATTAATCATCTAACAAGCCTAAAGATTTGACAATATCACGCTCATGGCGTAATTCTTCAAGTGTCGCATTGAACTTAGCTTGACTGTAGGCATTAAACTCTAAGCCTTCCACAACTTCAATTTTTCCATTTTTAGAGCGGGTCGGGAAAGAGAATATTAGGCCTTTGTCTACACCATACTCACCATTCGAACTATGACAAATTGAAAACGACTCATTCTCCGGCGTGTCATTCACCAAATGCACAACACTTTGAAGCACTGCGTTGGCTGCTGAAGCAGCAGAAGAGGCGCCTCTGGCTTGTATTACTGCGGCACCACGCTGCTGAATCATTGGCACAAAACTATCTTGTAGCCAAACCTCATCACCAATAACCTGAGCTGCTGATTTTCCTTTGATTTTTGCATGATAAAAGTCTGGAAACTGTGTTGAGGAGTGATTACCCCAAACTGTCATTTGTGTCACATCTGTGATATCAACTTGAGCTTTTTTAGCAAGTTGTGTTCGCGCGCGAAGCTCATCTAGCATGGTCATAGCATAAAAACGATCATCAGGAATATCTTTTGCATGATGTTTTGCAATCAGGCAATTGGTGTTACACGGATTGCCAACAACAAATACACGTACATCATCACTGGCCCTTTGATTAATAGCTTGGCCTTGATTGATAAAAACACCACCGTTTATTTTTAATAAATCAGAACGCTCCATCCCAGCCTTGCGAGGAACTGATCCGACTAACAAAGCCCAATTAACACCATCCATCGCTTCGTTCACATCCGATGTACATACAATACGTTTTAATCGAGGAAATGCGCAGTCATCTAATTCCATTGCTACACCATGTAGACTTGGCAAAGCCTGCTCTAGCTCTAATAAATTTAACTCAACATCCACATGCTCGCCAAACATTTGGCCTGAGGCAATGCGAAAAATTAAGGCGTAACCAATTTGACCTGCAGCGCCGCTCACGGCAACTCTTACTCTATTGCTCATACTGTTTCCCCAATCGATGTGATGACATGCCTTCAATGCATTTCATACATTAAGTTTTATGCTTTTCCAGGAATTATTAACGCTAGTATGATACTATTGCTTTTTATAATTCGCCACCTTTAAGCATGCCCCCAGTTTCTCTTTATATCCATATCCCTTGGTGTATCCGTAAATGTCCTTACTGCGACTTTAACTCCCATGAAAAAAACGCGACCTTGCCAGAGCAAGCCTATATTGACCGTTTACTTCATGATTTAAGCCAAGATCTCAATAGATTTCCTTCTAAGCAGCCATTGCTTTCAATCTTTATTGGTGGCGGGACACCAAGCTTATTTGCAGCTGAAACTTATGCGCATTTATTTGAGCGGCTTCAGCGTCTTATTCCTTTTGCAAAGGACATTGAAATCACTTTAGAAGCGAATCCAGGAACCGTTGAGCATCAACGCTTTGAAGATTATCACGCCATAGGCATTAACCGGCTATCGTTAGGTATCCAAAGCTTTCAATCCAAACATCTTGAACGCCTTGGGAGAATTCACGATGAAAAACAAGCTCATAACGCCATTGAATCGGCTAGAAAAGCGGGATTCAAACGCATTAACCTAGACTTAATGCACGGATTGCCGGGACAAACGATTGATGAAGGTCTAAAAGATTTACAACATGCCATCATGCATGAGCCGGAACATTTATCATGGTATCAGTTAACCATTGAACCCAATACTGTTTTTTATAAAACAAAACCGATATTACCCAAAGACGATGATGCGCTAATACTCGAAGCCGCGGGCATTGAATTACTGCAAAAAAATCGCTATACCCGCTATGAAATCTCTGCATTTTGTAGAAATGAAGGTGTATCACGACACAATCTTAATTACTGGTTATTTGGGGACTATTATGGAATTGGTGCCGGCGCACATGGCAAACTAACAACAGAGCACGCACAAACTATCTATCGCACAAAAAAACATCGACAACCCAATGACTATTTAAATGCCAACAAACCTTGTCTTATAGAAGTTTGTGAAATCAGTCCCGCAGATCAATTATTTGAATTTATTCTCAATACATCCCGACTGGAACAACCTATCCCCTATTCCCTCTGGATAGAACGCACGGGTTTAGAGACGGATAATCTTATATCTGGCTTAAAACACGCTGAACAAAAGGGGCTGGTTGAATGTCACGAGGCCCACTGGCAAATAACTTCCTTTGGCCGTAGATTTACAAATGACTTGCAACTGATTTTTCTTCCCTAAGCGCATTTTCATTTTCTAACGATTTGGATGATCGAAACAATCGAGTATGAGAAGCAGTCCCCGCAATAATAGGACTCACCGTAGATTCGTTATTTGCAAACACATCGACCACTTGAGCAAAATTTAAGGCAAGCAAATGCTCAAGATATACTATATTATCTCCATGAATCTCTGCGTAAAATGAATGTCGGGCTTCTGGATAATTAATTTTTAAATAACAACGTGTATCATTTTTATAGATTCTGCATTGATAATGCTCAATATCAATCAAAATACTGCTGATCTCTGCAGTTTTTTCTTTCAACAAAAACTCATTTAATGTCAGTGTATCATTCTTGTTTATTCGATCATCAACACCCGAAACACCTTGCAATTGAAGCGCGCGCTCCTTAATCGGTTTTGCATACCATTCAGCAAAATAAGCTATGGGCAACCCAATCAATAATCCGAAAAAAAATAATCCGATAGCGCCAACTAGTGTACGGGCAATACCATGAACCAGGCAATTCCATAAAATGAAAAAAACGCGCAAAAAACGCTGAACAATATCAATGATGATAAGAAGTCCGAATGAGATAGAGGACTGGTGAGTTTTTTTTAAACACTGAATCGATAACAAAAGCTTAGCTAAGCAATCAGAAACAAAATAAGGTATACCACATGTTAGGTAATCAAAGACCCCCAAGCGCCCATCCATCAGCAAATTTTGCCAATGATTCTCATTCCAAAACCATCGAAGACTTTCTGACTCAAAAACTTCAAGACTAGAAATATTAAGCTGACTGCTTTGATAACTGAATTTTCCGGTAAATACATGCTGAACATCCATCATTTTTTGCGTTATAGACGTTCGCCAAGTGCGAGCAAATGGATATTTTGGTGCTTCGTAAAGAAAAGAAAAGGGATTTATATCTATTATCATTCATCCTCAACTTTAGAATTAACTCAATACACCTCTTTGAAAGGGATTAGGCATCCAGATTGCTCTTACTGTTAGAAATTATTCTGGATTGTTCAACTTCATTTACAAAAACAAAATTTATTAATTTATTTTTCAAAAAGACCGAAGTCTAGTCACTAATATCAAATAATACTGCAAGACATGATATCAAATTTGCAAAGATTAATGAACCTGGCATAATGCCAGACACGTGTACTATTTATACTTCTATTATGCTTGTTACCATCATAGCTATTGCTGTCAGTTATTTAATCGGTTCATTTTGCTCTGCTGTGTTTATTTCGCGTTTATGCCACCTACCAGATCCAAGGCTAGAGGGCTCTAAAAATCCAGGCGCTACAAATGTATTGCGTTTATCCGGTAAAAAATATGCTGTTTTAGTCCTACTGACCGATATACTCAAAGGCTTATTACCTTTGATAATTGCTCATATCTTTGGTGCCCCATCGTTGTTATTAGGTTGGATGGCTCTGGCAGCAGTACTTGGACATATATTCCCCATTTTTTACGACTTTCAAGGTGGTAAGGGTGTTGCGACAGCTCTAGGAGCGCTTATAGGGTTAAATCTGTGGATTGGCTTATTATGCTGTCTTATTTGGTTGCTATCAGCAAAAATATCTCGTTACTCTTCACTGTCTTCTATCATTGCTGTATCCAGCGCTCCGATTCTAGTATTTCTCTTTTCATCTTCCAGAGGTGCAACATTTCCGATGCTTCTCATGGCATGTTGTATTCTATACAAACATAAAGAAAATATCATTCGTCTTAGAAATCACGAAGAGTCACAGATTAAGATGTAAATATAACTTGACGGACTAGCGCCCAACAACTAAAATTGCCAACCTATAAATTGACTTTATTGAGGATCACTGAATGCCAACTGTTCGCGTTAAAGAAGGCGAGAATCCAGAATACGCGCTAAGACGTTTTAAGCGTTCGTGCGAAAAAGCTGGTTTGTTAACAGAATTACGTCGTAGAGAGTTTTATGAAAAACCTACTGCAGAACGTAAACGCAAACAAGCAGCTGCTGTTAAGCGCCACTTGAAAAAAACTTCGCGAGACATGACGCAAGGTCGTTCAGACAGACGTCGACGTAAATCAGCATGAGTATCAAAGCAACTTTAAACGATGATTTAAAGGATGCTATGCGAGCGCGTGACAAAGCAAAGCTTAACGCGCTACGCTTGATCATGGCAGCTATTAAACAAGTTGAAGTGGATGAGCGTGTAGAAATTGATGATGCTCGTATGCTGGCGATACTTGATAAACTAGCAAAACAGCGCAAAGAGTCTATTGCTCAATTTAAAGCTGCTGATCGCCATGATTTGGTTCAACAAGAAGAATTCGAGCTTAATCTCTTAACCCACTACCTACCAGAACCACTCAGCGAAGTGGAAATTGCTAAGATGATAGATGAAGCATTAATCGCTTGTCATGCAACGACAATTGGTGATATGGGTAAAGTAATGGCTATTTTGAAACCTTCTCTGCAAGGGCGTGCAGATATGGCCAAAGTCAGCGCCATGATTAAAGCAAGACTTCAAGGTTAATCAATCCCGTCTGATATTGTGCACCATATTTAAAGGTACATCATGACTGGCTTAATTCCTCGTTCTTTTATTGATGAGTTACTGCATCAAATTGATATCGTTGAGTTCATTGACAGTTATGTACCTTTAAAAAAGCGCGGTACAAGTCATCTAGCATGCTGTCCTTTTCATCATGAAAAAACACCCTCTTTTAATGTCGTTGGCACAAAGCAGTTCTATCATTGCTTTGGGTGTGGTGCGAGTGGAAACGTTATTAGCTTCGCCATGCAGTATCTACAACAGTCCTTTCCAGAAGCGATTGAAACCTTAGCTGCCAGGGCTGGTGTGCAAGTTCCACGAGAGCAGCCCGATCAAAACATGGTTCAAAAATTATCTTTGTACCAAGTCATGCTGCAAATCACTCAATTTTATCAACACACACTTAAAACATCGGGGAAAGAAGCCGTTCAATATCTGAAACAAAGAGGTATCACAGGCGAAATCGCAAAGCGATACCAGCTAGGCTACGCTCCACCAGGCTGGCATGCCCTTGAAATAACGTTTAAATCGCTTAAAAATGAATTGCTTACAACAGGAATGTTGGTTCAGCGAGAAGATGGAAAAGTTTACGATCGTTACCGAAACCGTATCATTTATCCCATTCATGATCGACATGGACGTATTATTGGTTTTGGTGGTAGAAGCTTAGATGGATCACAAAAACCTAAATATCTAAATTCGCCTGAAACGGTGTTGTTTCAAAAAAATCGAGAACTATATGGCCTATACCAATGTATTCAGCAAAAAACTGATTTCCCCTATATTATAGTTGTTGAAGGATACATGGATGTTATTGCTTTGGCGCAATATGGCATTCACCATACTGTTGCAACATTAGGTACAGCAACCAGCACATATCATATTCAGCTACTCAGTAAATATACCAAAAAAATTATTTTTTGTTTTGATGGTGATGAAGCTGGTCTGCAAGCTGCTTGGCGAGCGCTAGAAAGTAGCCTCACTCATTTAGATCAGGGATTGAATGCACAATTTATCTTTCTTCCTACAGGCCACGATCCAGAGTCATGAATTAGAATGGAAGGTGTGGATGCTTTTTTAAAGAGAGTAGAAAAATCAACACCGTTACATCGGTTTTTTATCGATACGTTGTTAAAAGACATCGATAGCAATACCTTATCAGGCAAAACACAATTGATATCTCGCACAAAGCCCTATCTGTCCAAAATGCCTGATGGCCCAGCCAAAGATTTATTAATTGAGGAGCTGGTACGTTTGACACGGATTGAGCATCACCGAATCATACAATTTTTGCAGGAAAATTCCGCTCCAAACAACACCCTCAAACCGATTCAGCAACCAATTATTACCAGAACACCGTGCCATATTGCAATCGCTTTATTGTTGCAACATCCAGAGATATATGCAAAGGATATGCGCGTTTTAGCGAATGGGGACAATCATCTACAATTGTTACAACAATTAATGCAGCATATTCAGGAAAATCCAGGGATCACAACTGGTAGTTTAATCGAGCTTTGGCGCGATACATCTTGGTTTGATATTGTCAATGCCTTTGCTGCGTGGGATCACCAAGTACCGACACAAACACAATCGAATGAACTAAAAGAAATTTTATCTTTTATTAACAAACAATATCATGAAAATAAAATTCAAACTTTGATTGAAAAATCAAGAAATATGAGCTTAACTGAGACCGAGCGACTTGAATTACAAATGTTGTTACAAAAACGCCATCACATTACAAAAAAATAAGAAATTAACAACATTTTAGATAGGATATACAGCTCTCTTGGTGATGATAAATTTCGAACAAAAATTTAATGAATTCAGTACTAGTAAGTTATACAAACTAAGTTTATAATTCACAGATTTTTTTATCTAAAGGAATATAATGATTCATCATCTTAATGATTGAGAATAGAGCCAAAGCATCGAGTAAGCAGAGAATCATCATCAACTGATGGTTTTTGCTTTCTCAAAAACATGCTTCTCAATCAGATTAAAATGCTGAATTTTTACCAGGAAATATGTTGCTTTTTGGCATAAAGCAGTCTTCGTTAACCAGCGCAGGTATTTGTATCTCTATGAGCATAAATGATCAAGATCAACAATCACAAATTACCAATGTCATTCGATTAGGCAAAGAGCAAAATTACCTGACTCACGCCCAGATCAATGATCTTTTACCTAATCTTGTCGATACTGAAAACTTCGATGTCATCATCAATATTCTTGAAAATATGAATATCAAAGTTTTTGAACAACCACCTGGTGAAGACGAACTGGTTGCTCTTCTAAGCAGTACAGAAGAGGCGCCAGAAGATATTGATGAAGCCGCGACAGTGATAGCATCCGTTGATAAAGAAACTGGACGTGTTACCGATCCGGTTCGCGCTTATATGCGTGAAATGGGTACGGTGGAACTATTAACACGTGAAGGTGAAATTCGTATTGCGAAGCGTATTGAAGAAGGGATATACCAAGTTCTACGCTCGCTGGCCAATTATCCAGAAACGGTCAAATTGGTCTTAGATGATTATGCATTGGTGCAAGTAGAAGAGATGCGTTTAAATGAAATTATCAGTGGATTCTCTGATGATGAAAGTGCGCCTCCTTCAAGTATTGGCTCTATGTTGGAAGAGTCGCAACAAGATGTCTTGGCAGATCCACCAGTTGATCTCATCGATGATGAAGATGGTGAAAGTGGCGAAGGCGGTATCGAAGGTGATGACGGACCTAATCCAGAACAAGCTAAAATTTATTTTGATGAACTGCAGGTACATTATGATCTCGTTGTTCAATCAATGAATGCGCTTGGTCGACTTAACAAAGAGACGAAACAAGCAATTGAGCTGATGTCGGAGTCTTTTTTAAAACTCAAACTAACCTCAAGACAAGTTGATAAATTAACTCGGCATTTTCGTCAGCTACGTAACCAAATCCGCGAGTTCGAGCGTAGCATCATGAGAGTTTGTATTGAGCGCGCAAGAATTCCAAGAAAATTATTTATTGATACGTTCCCAGGTAAAGAAACCGATCTAACCTGGCTTGATAAGTTATTATCAAATAACAAAAAAATCGACCACTCTCGTATTGAAGAATATGCTCAAGAAATCAAGAGTCTTCAATCAAAACTAACTTTTTTTGAACAAGAGTATGGTCTAACGATTAGTGAAATTAAAGAAATTAATCGTGAAATGTCGATTGGAGAAGCAAAGGCTCGTCGAGCTAAAAAAGAAATGGTCGAAGCAAACCTAAGATTGGTAATTTCTATTGCTAAAAAATATACAAATCGTGGTTTACAATTTTTAGACCTGATTCAAGAAGGTAACATCGGTTTAATGAAAGCAGTGGATAAATTTGAATATCGGCGTGGCTATAAATTTTCAACATATGCCACTTGGTGGATTCGACAAGCAATTACTCGTTCTATTGCCGATCAAGCGAGAACCATTCGTATCCCGGTGCACATGATTGAGACGATTAACAAATTAAATCGCATTTCTAGGCAAATTTTACAAGAAACAGGACATGAAGCTACGCCAGAAGAATTGGCTGAAAAAATGGAATTAAGCGAAGATAAAATACGTAAAGTATTGAAAATCGCCAAAGAGCCCATCTCAATGGATACACCTGTCGGTGATGATGATGAATCTCGCTTAGGTGACTTTATTCAAGATGATAATATCGAATCTCCAGTAGATTGCGCCACAGCCGAAGGCTTACGCGAAGCAACACTGGAAATTCTAGAAACATTAACGCCTAGAGAAGCAAAAGTCTTACGCATGCGTTTTGGAATCGAAATGAATACTGATCACACCTTGGAAGAGGTCGGCAAACAATTCGACGTGACTCGAGAACGTATTCGCCAGATAGAAGCTAAAGCGCTACGCAAATTACGCCATCCTTCTCGCTCTGAAAAATTGCGTAGTTTCCTAGAAAACGACGAAAAATAACCACCAGCGTGGTTAATGTTATCCCATTTATTGGGTGAGATTAGCCACATTAACGAGAAAAATAAAAAAAACTTTTCAAAACCTGGTAATTTTTCGGATAAATTATTACAATGTCAGTCTCGGGCCTATAGCTCAGTTGGTTAGAGCAGCGGACTCATAATCCGTTGGTCCTAGGTTCAAGTCCTAGTGGGCCCACCAATAAAATCAAGTAGTTACGAGTAGTTCGAAAAAATGAAAGACCTCTGAGGGGCACTGATGGGGCACTTAGAAATAACGGCTCTTTCCCATTTGCGGGGGCACTTTCTCAAGCACATAACACTTTAACCCTAA
>VFQP010004952.1_pt1 | contig 11939 bp, 13 predicted proteins | sample 3512351 | NCBI WGS metagenome assembly VFQP01 (sample SAMN10412372, study PRJNA504923) | tailings metagenome | isolation source: Relicate 1 Philex TSF1 revegetated site | place: Philippines: Tuba, Benguet | collected 2017-08-29
GCTGCTGCTGCTGCTGCTGCTGCTGCTGCTGCTGCTGCTGCTGCTGCTGCTGCTGACCAAGGAGTGGCTGATCCTCGCTCGACGCGTCCGCATCCCGTCGGCCCTCCAGGCCACCGCCGCCCGCGCCCAGCTCCACGTCCCCGGCGACCTTCCCATCCCCCCCGGGCCCAGGCGCCGCCGGCGCCGCCGCGCCGCCCGCGCTGCCGCGGCGGCTGCCGGCGCCCTCCGCCGCCTTGCCCTCCTGCTGCTGCGCTTGCTGCTGCTGCGCTTGCGGCTGCTTGGGCCGCCGTAGGTTGACGAGCAGCACGCCTGCGCGCGTGCGTGGAGCTCGAGAGCAGAACGTGAGGCGTCGCGCGGGAGAGGCCCTTGGCCTGGATCCTGCCCTCCGCGGCCCCTTCCGGGGCACTCTCTACCGTCCGCCTGAACGAGAGCTCCAGCGAGCGCAGCCCTGCACCACCGCAAGGTCCCAGGAGAGGTGCCGCGGGCGCCCTCATCGGCTGCGATGAGCGCCGAGCCCTTCCTCACCCACGCCTTTCTTTCTTTTCTCTATCCCTGCGCCACCGCGGGGCACGCAAACTCACCGGCGGCGATGAGCGCCGAGCCCAGCAGCCCCCACAGCGTGAGCGTCTCGTGCAGCAGCAGCAGGCCGAAAGCGTACGAGTAAACGACCTGCGGGCGCGGCGGGAGAGCGAGGAGAGGGCGCGTGTGCCACGGCGTGTGTGCGCCAGGGGGAAGGGGGCGCCAGGGGGTGGCGGAAGACGCCATCTGCCTGTGGCGAGCACGAGGTGTGGAACTCAGGTATGTGGCCGCGTGCCGCCGCAACGCTGCGTACGGTCTGCCTGGTCTGCATGGGCCCTTGGCAGGCGCTTGGCACTGTCTGCTTGCCAGGCTTGCCAGGCTCAAACCATCAGATGTGAAGCACACCGCACGCACCTGCATGAAGTTGAGCGCGCTGGCCTTGGCGGCGGGCAGGAGCTGGAAGCCCCGGCCAATGAGGATCTGGCCCCTGTAAGCGAGCCACGCCGCGATGCGCTCAAAGACGACGCTCCTCCCTCGCTGACAACACGCCAATCCTGAGGGTGGGTGGCGCGGTTGTGCGAAGCTGTGCTGTGCGGGCTGTGTGGCCTCACCAGAAGGACGACGCCGCCACGCCGAAGAGCAGGAAGAAGTCCGTCATGGACGGCAGCACGGCCCTGAGCGGCGTCAGGGCGGGGCAGGGGTCATGACAACCGTTTCATCAGCCACGTCACAGCTGGTATCTGTCTGTGCCTGCCTCGCGACCAGCCCGGGAACAGTGCCAGCTGCGCTGCAACCTGCACCATTGCCCTTGAACACGAAGTTGTGAAGGTGCGCGCGCAGATGCTGGTGGTGGCGACAGGCACGCTTAACAACAAGCCCAAGCGTTGGGCTCCCCCGTGGGCAGCGGCCCGCGGATGCGCGCTCACTTGTCCGGGATGCCGGCCGCGAGCGGGATGGAGGACGAGATGAAGGCGCACGTGTGGAAGTACACGCTCATGACCAGCGCGGGCTCCGACTTGCCGATGACCCTGATGCAGACAAAGGCTCCGGCGGCGCACAGCGCGCTGATGACGCCGAACATGGTGCCCACGACGCGCTGGTGGTCCCAGGACTGCGGGCGGCGGGGGGGGGCGCGCGCGGGGGGTGCACACATCACGTCTTGGTGGCGCGCGCCGGCGCACGTGAACAGGGCGCAGGTTCGAAGCGGGGCCTTGCGTGGGAGACGGGCTCTGCCATGGCGTGCGCCGTGTGGTGCGCGGTTCACGTGGAGGGCACAGCCGTGCAAGTGTCGCAAGCCCCCGATCTCCCCTGCGCTCACCGTGCCGCCGGCGTCAAAGAGGAAGGGCGGCTGGGAGAGCACCAGGAGGCCCAGCACGCTGACGCCCACGCCCGCCGCGCCCAGCAAGCCCAGCGGCTCCTTTAGCACCGCCCACGCCACCAGCGCCGTCACGGCCGGGTTGAGGAAGAAGAGCGCCACTGCACGGCGAGAGGCACAAGAACCATGCCACACATTAAGTGGCACGCGTTGTGGGAAGAGCGCCCGCCGTGTGCGTCGGCGCTGGCGCCAGGGCGCGCTGCCGTGCTGTGCAGCCGCAGCTGGAAAGAGAGCGTGCGGAAAGGGGGGTGCGCAAGTGGCTGGCGGCGGCGGCGGCGGCCGGCAGCCACGCCGCCGTGCGGGCGGTCGTGCAGGCTCAACGTACCTGCGTCCCCCAACGGGATGGCCTGGAGGGTAATGTAGTAGGTAGACATGGCCGCCGCGCCAAAGCTGCCTCGCCCAATGAGGAACACCCGGTTCTCTCGCTTGCCGAACAGCGGCGCGATGCCCGCCTGGTGCGCGCCCAGCCAGCACGCCGTGAAGGAGAGGCCCGAGCGGAACACCACAATCTGCGCTCAAAGGGGCGGGTGGGCAGTGCTGCGTGCTGTTGCCAACCTCACGGCCCCAAAGGAGGGGATGCTGCGGCGCCCCACGTGCCTCAAAGGTGGGGATGCGGCCGTCGAGGAGCTTGACGAGGAGCGCGCTGATGCTGAACACAAAGGCGCTGACGCTGATGGCCAGCGTGCCAGAGTCCCAGATGGTCCTGCAGCCAGAGGTTGCCAAGGTTGCGCGACGGGGTGGAGGAACATGCACGAGAGCGGCCGGCGCACACGCAGGCCGCCTCTCTCCTGTGCGAGCGCCGTATGGCAATGGTGATGGACACACGCACCTGCACGCCTTGGCCCCATAGTGCTTGCAGCGGCTGCACGCGTGCCGGCCCCGTGATGTGAGCGGTTGGCCAGGCTGTGGCACCGCCACCGCCAAGCTGCCTTCGTCGCTGCGCATCCCTTCTGCTACTCCGCATCAGGGATTGCCCCACTCGCCGAGCCCAGCTGCGCACGCCGACCTCGCCGTGGCGCATGGCGTGCGGCTTGCCACCGGGGCGAGTGCACCACCACTTGGACTGGAGCAAGAGCTAGAGGAGCACAGGCCGTAACCACAGCAAACACAGCTCGCACACACGATCCAGGCGGGATTCGTGTGGGGCGAGCAGAAGGATCCTGCACTACCTTCCCAACGCGGAGGCAGCAGCACAGCAGCAGCAGCCGCGAGGCCAATCCGCTCGTGCAGACAGCACCAGCGTCCTCTCGGCGCGCTCTCGCACGGCTTTCAGGGAGCCCCAGTGCAGAAGGTGCTCCCAGGGGCACCCCACGAGCAGCGCACACACAGTATGGCGATGGCGACGCTGTTGCAGAAGGACGACTTTGATCACATCTTCACAGGTCAGGGTGCTGCTGCCAATCCAGCGCGCGCGTTGTGCTCGGGGCCCCGTGTGCAAGGCAAGAACACACCTCGCTCGCTCGCCCCTCGCGCACTCGCAGACGTGGAGCTGCAGGAGCTGCTCTCCAAGGCCGGCGACGGCGAGCAGCTCGACATGTTCCCAGGCCTGCAGTTCCACCCTCCCGTCCCATCAGAGGTGCAACTGCGCCGAGGGATGAACGCCAAGCGCCACTGGGGAAGGGTGACTGCGACGCGAGGTGGCGCCTCAGGTGGCGCATCGTCGCACCTCGTAACCGGTTGCGTGCCCTGTTGTGCTGCTCCGCTGGGCGCTCGTGCAGGTGGCCCCGATGGCTGCGACGGCCCCACCTTTGCCCATCCCCCCGCTGCCATCGTCGGCCGTGTCGAGCTTCGACGACCTGCCACGCACGGCGGCGCAGGGCTTCCAGGCGCTCTCGCTGCAGGCGATGCAGCAGAGCGGCCAGAGCAGCGGGCAGCACACGGCCGCCCTGCAGCTGGAGCCCGCTCTCAGCGCGCAGGCCACCTCGGGCGCCAAGCTGCCGATCGCCCTGCCACCGCCGCCCGCGTTCACGCTGGGAGCCACGTCGGGAAGGACCAAAGGTGCGCACGACGCCCACCGGCGTCTCGGTATGAGCGTCCAGGTGAACAGGTATGAACGCGATCAGGTGCACCAGGCACGATCGCGCGCGCCTCGCACGTGGGACTGGGCCTCGCGCGCGTACGCGCGCGCGCGGGCGGAGGGGCGCGCGCGGGCGGCGTTGTGCGGCGGCCCCTTTCCACGCCAGCCGGGGAGGAAGGCCACCCGACGCGCGAGGGCCGTCCAGCAACCCAGGGGCAGAGCAGCACGATCTCGTGCTCTTGGGATCAGTGCCATCAATGGGCTGCGATGCAGGGTGGGCCCACGGGCAGCGCAACCAGGCCTCCCATACTGTAACCCGCCGCGCGCCCGCCGCTGTGGTTGGCCGCAGCGCCGGCCGAAAAGCCGCAAGTGAGCCACTCCACGGTGGAGAAGCAGCGCCGCGACCGCATCAACTCCCTCATCGATGAGGTGCGCACGGCGGTGGTGGGCGCGTGCTGCTGCGGGGCGCCCGCCTTTCCGTGTGCCCCCGATGACGGCGGTGGGGCCACCTCTGGCACCAAGGCCAGTTGACAGGGGAAGAGAGCCAGAGCGGTGGCTCCCTGTGCCCCGCTGTGCGATGCCATGTGGCCGCAGCTGCGCGAGCTGGTGCCGCCCTCCAAGGCCACCTTGGCGGCGGCGGCGCAGCTGGGCGGCAAGGACGCCAACGCCAACTCCGAGGCGCGGCGGCCCAAGCACGTGGTGCTCGCCGACACCATCGCGCTGCTCAAGCAGCTGCAGCTCAAGGTGAGCTGTCGCACAGGCCCTCGTCGCCTGGCTCGAGGGCGCTCTGATCAGTGCCGCGCGAAGGAGGACGAACCGCAAGCAAACGTCGGTCAGAAACCGTCGTGTGCGCGTGCAGGCGCCGCTGGCCACGCTGCTCAACGGGCCGCCGCCCCAGGCGGGCCGGCCCTCGCCGCCCGTGGGCAGCTCCCCGCGCGCGCCGGGCGGCGCGGCGGCGGCGGCGGCCGCCCTCGTCAAGGAGGAGCCCCCGGCCAACCACCTCTCGCCCAGCAACAGCAACAGCAAGGGCTCCGTGTCCAGGTGCGGGGAGTGCGCATCGGCCTCGTCGCGCGTCCATTAGTGCGGAGGGAGGGCGGTGCACGCTTGACCTTGCTGCCGCCGTGGCGCGTGGAATGGTGGGTGCGCCCCCGCAGCCACGAGGACGTGGACATGAAGGACGACAGCCGGACGGCGGCGCCCAAGCTCCCGCACGTACGTCGCCTCTCCTCTGCCGCCGCTCTCGTTCCGCCTCCCTCCCGCCGGCCCTCAGCGCTGGGCGAGCCCAGCGCCCTGCTTTAGTGCCAGTGTGCTTTTCGCTTGTCGTGCCACCCCCTTCCCCCTGCGCAGATTCCCATCCAGCCCACCATGCTCTCGGGCGTGGTGGTGGAGCGCGGGCCCGACTGCATGTACGTCCAGGTGAGCAGAGCAAGAGAGCCACGCACGAGCGGCGGCGGCCGGCGTTCCTGCAGGCGTTGGCGACCATCTGCGCTTTGGCGCTGGGGATCCGCCGCGCAGCTGCCTGCCGTGCTCGCTTGACCCGCTTGTCGCGTCGGCGCCCGGTGCTTGCTTGCTCACAGGTCAAGTGCCGCGACCGCAAGGGGCTGCTCATGGACATCATGAACGCGCTCAAGCAGCTGCAGATCGAGGTGCGCACGGGCCAGCGCGAGTGTGCGGGCGCGGCGCAGGAGCTGTCGTTTCGCTCGCGTTGGCGGCGTGGACGCGCCCCTGGCCCGCCGGCGCTCATTGCGCTGTCTGCTTGACGTTGAGGTTGAGTTGCATACAATCAGCCGGGCGGGAAGACTTTCACCGTTGCTGTCTGGGCCCCGATGTCGTGGTGCGGACGCACGTGCAGGTGCGCACGGCGGCCGTCACCACCACGCAGGACGGGCTCGTGCGCGACGTCTTCGAGGTGAGAGGCGCGGCGCACGCGCCTTGGGGCGCCGGCAGCTGCTTGCGCTCGCGTCAAGCCGCGTCCCCTCCACCTTACCAACCAGTGGTTCCAAGGGGAGAGAGCGGGAGCAGCAGCCTGGTGCGTGGAGCGCGCTGCCCTGTCGAGTGCACACCTGCCGCGCTGCTGCTGCTTGCTTCGACTTGGGGTGCGCAGGTGTGCGTGGACGACGAGGGGCTGCAGCCCGCCGACGTCCAAAACATGGTGCACGAGGCGCTCTTCCAGCAGTACCCCGCCGCCGCCGACACGCACAAGCGCGTGCGCTGCTGAGCGCGCCGCCGGCTCCGTCGCACGAGGGCGCGCCCGCGCTGCTTCTCGCGCCGCCAACGGCGCGCACAAGCGCGTGCGCTGCTGAGCGTGCCGCCGGCTCCGTCGCACGAGGGCGCGCCCGCGCTGCTTCTCGCGCCGCCAACGGCGCGCACAAGCGCGTGCGCTGCTGAGCGTGCCGCCGGCTCCGTCGCACGAGGGCGCGCCCGCGCTGCTTCTCGCGCCGCCAACGGCGCGCACAAGCGCGTGCGCTGCTGAGCGCGCCCGCGCTGCTGCCGCGGAGGCGCCAGCGCGCCCACAAGGCCTCGCGGCACGCCCTGCGCTGCCGGGCGGATTGAATCGTGCGCGTCCTGCCAGAGCGGGCCGCGCGGTAGCGCGGGCGCCGGCACCCGCCGGCCTTGGGCCATGTTTAGGCAACCCCTGCCGGGTCACGTTTTAGGCAACCTCGGAGCCCTTTCTGGCGACGGCACGCCCTAGCTGTCAGAGTGGCACCGAGCGACCCCCATCAACCGAGGCGTGTGTGCAGGATGGCGGGGCGACCGGGGCGCCGCCTCGCGTCCCCGCCCACACTGCCTCCCTTTTCCTCCTCTCTCTTCCCTTCCCCTCTGTGTTGTCTGTACAGGTTTTCTCTATCCGCTTTTCCCCCCGTTTCGCTCGTCTCCGCAGCGCCGTGTAACTCTTTTCTCCTCTGTGTGTTCTCCTTTCGTCGTTTGTCGTGCGTCGTTGCGGTTCGTCGTCACTGTTCGCTGCCCGCTGCCCACAGCGGCCGTGTGTCATCCATCGCCATGGCCTCCCAGGACTGCTGCATCGCCCAGAGGGACGCCGGGTGTGCGAGTTTGACCCGCGCTCAAAGCGGCAGCTGCTTCCGCTGTTATCGCGCCCTGGTGCGCCCGCACACGCCTCCCGTTCCCCTTGAATGAGGGGCGCCTCCACGTCCGCCAGGGGCATCTCACTGAGGAGGAGTAGAGCGAGCAGATCATGGGTGGCTCCAAGCCACGTGCACGCGCGCCCGCGACGCCGGGCGCTGCCGCGTGCACGCACGGCCCACCGAGTGGTGCGGCGTGCGAGTGCGTCTGCGGCTCCAGGGGCGGTGGCGCTGTTTTTGGCAGGGAAGCCGGCGGAGCCAAGCCGCCCGCTGCGGATTGATGATGGTGGTGGTGCGCTGTTTTGGAGTGTGCTTGTTGGACCGTTGGGGTGGCGGCGGCCCGCCTCGCGGGACTTGTGGCGGGCCGCCTCGCCGGCATGAGGACCAGATCTGCAGGGCTCTGCAGCAGAAAAAAGCAAGGCAAGGGACCGGGGCCCGCCGCCGCCGCCGATGCCTAGACAGACACGCGGGACTTCGCCTGCCCAACACGCACCGCTACACACGCTCTTCCTCCCGTTGCGCTTCCCTTCCGCAGCGCCCATCGCTCCCCTGCCGCGAGGCGGTGGAGGCAACTTGCTCGCTCTCTGCCTTGCTCTTCCCGCCGCATGCGCTGCGATTGTGGGGGCCGTGCTGCCACCCACCTAGGAGCTCCTTCTAGAGGCGCCGCCAGGCCCCGCGGCGGCGCTGCCTGTTTGATCCTGGCCTGGCGACAAACGTGCCGCGCGGCATGGACCTGTCTTCGTGTGCGTGGCACGGTGCTGCGCGTTCCCACCTCGGTCGTTCCTGGTGTTGGTGGCTGGTTGACCACCATGTGCGTGAGTGAAGAAGCAGCTGCAGCAGCTGGGTGGCGCATCACAGCCTTTGGGGGGATGAGGAGCCTGCCCGAACGGCCCAGCGCCCCTGTGTTCGCCGGGGGCGCTGCGGGTGCGGCGGCGACGGGGCGGACCTCGTTTTGGATGTGGAGCTGGAGGGGGCTTGAGCCTGGGCCCAGCTTTGGGGGCCCACTTTGGAGGGTCCTTGTCTGTTTGCACGAGCATGTGCGTGTGTGTGCGTGTGGCCGCGGGTGCGGCCGTGTGGGCGGCGGGCACGTGCCGACGCCAATGTTGCTGGAACGATGAGAACCAAACGCAGGCAAGCGAACTAGCAGAGCATGGCCGGTGCTGGCTGACGTCCAGCGGCACGCGGACGAAACCCCTTGTGGTGCTGGCGCTGGCGTGCCACTTCAGCGCCTGGCGTGGCTGGCGTCGTGTTTTCCTCCCCTGGCTATGCGTTTTTCTATCCGCGTCGCGCAGCTCTGCCCTTCCGTTGTTGTGTGTGTACGCGGTGTGCCGCGGTGTGCCGTGTGGGGACGGTGCGCGGTGCCGCGAGGGCGCGGTGGAGGGGCGGGGCGGTCTACTCCCTCCCCCCGTCGGAAAGGGGCAGCACGCTTTGCTGACGGGAGACGCTTGGAGGGCGGTGTCGAGGGAGCGGGAGGGAGCATGTCTTGTGTGCGCGCGCGTGCATTTGGTCGTCGTGTGGCGCAGCGTTGCTGCGTGTGTCGTGCAGCGTTGGTGTGAGCGGGACGTGTGAGCTGTGCCTCCCCCCCTTGCAGTCGTGGCGTCGCGTGTAGTGTATGCGTATGAATCCTCCCCGCCCCAAAGAGGGGCACGTGCTTCTGTGCGGCTGTGCCGTGCCGCCGACGGGCCATGCACCCAAGAGCCGTCGACCCGCGCGCCTCCCGCTGAGCTGCATGTGTCAGTCAGGCGCCCATGCCCTGTCCCTGGTGGCTGTCGCCCCGCGCAAAACAGCGTCACCGTGGTGCCCCTCCCTCCCGCAATTAGCAGCTCCTCGCGGCCACTGCCACGCGCGCCGCCGCCGCGCTCCCGGCCCCCGCGCCACCCGCTTGCCCTCGCCACTGTTCTCTTTACCCTTTTGCTCTTATCTATCCGTCCCCCTGGCTTTTTGATTTTTCGTCGCGCGCTCCCGCTCCCTGTGCATGTCATGGACCCGCTGGCACCCGCTGGCCAGGGCGCCTGTGCCTGCCTGCGTGCCTTTGCACGAGCCCGCGCCCCCTCCCACACCTGCAGCACCTTTGCCCGTCTCTGCCGCTCGCCCTCGACACGCGCTGCCACGCTGGCATGGGGCTTTGGCCGCCCTCCTCTCCTAGCGCCCAACTCTCTCCTCCTTCTCCCGCCGCCTCTGGCTGGGGCTTCAACAGGGGTCTCGCGCCTCCGCACGCCCCGAGACTCTCGCCTTGACCCCCCTCTCCTGTCCCCGCCCTCTGCCAGGCCACCCGCACTGCCATTCAGCCAAAGGGTGGCCCAAACGTTCGTTTGGTCGACGGCGGCGGAACATTTGGCGCCGAGGCGCGGTGCACGCGCTGGGGCCGGTCCGGGGCCCTGTCCTGTTGCGCGCGCGCGAGCGAGGGAGCGGGCGCGGCACGTGGACGGGGCGTGCGCCGCGGGCCGGCGCTGCGCTCCTGCCGCGCCTGAAATGCAGAGCGGGCGGGTGGCGCGAGGGGACGCTGGGCGGCGGCAACCGAGTCCCCATGTGCATTGCAGTTCACGGCCCGGAGTAGGCGAGCCCCGAGCAGGCGCAGCAGCACTGTGTTTGGGTCCATGTAGGGAAGGAAACAGATGTCTTGGCTGCGATGGACGCGGAAACGGGTTGTGCATGGCCGCCGCGGCCTGCGTGCTGCGCACGAGGGACGCCTTTGACCGTCTGTTGGCGGCTGATTCGCCCTGGAGGAAGGGAGCGCCAGTGTGGCACGCCGTGCCGCCGCGAGAGTGGAGCACGGGAGTGCTCATCTGTGGAGTGAGAGGCACTCAGGAAGTAGGGTGCGGCGGTGGGCGGCAGCACGCGTGCGGTGCTGCGCCCACGCCCGCCCGACGCCAAGGAAGGCATCCGGCCCGAGGTCGAATGAATGGGGCCCGCTGCCCAGCACGCACTGACTGCTCTGCCGTTGACGACTGTTCCTTTTCTTGCCTGCCCCAAGGGGGGGCCGCACAGTTCCGTCCCCCCTAGTCGGCACCTCCGTCTCTCCTTTCTTCTTCTTTTTTTCCAGCTCACCGTGTGCCCACTCGTATGACGGCCGCGAGGTGGACGACCTCGCCTTGCGAGGTGTCTTCTTTTCCCCGCTTGTGGCTTTTCCACCACCCCGGTGTCCTGCCCGGTCTCCCCTGGCGCAACGAGCGCCCTCCAAAGGTCAGCTGCGTCGCGGCGCGCGTCCTGCAATCCTTGACCCTCGACGGTTGCCCGGCAGCGCAGTTGCAGACGCACAGAGCGAGGTCGCAGCACGCGCGTCACGGGGTGAGACGCGTCACGCGGACGGCGTGGCGTTGCGCGGCATGCGCAGCATGCCGGTCAGGGTCAAGCTGACGCCCGGGACCTCTGGCACCTCGAACGTCTCTGCCAGCCCTGGCACGAACTCGAATCCCACACGCTGGTAGAGCGCGCGGTTGATCTCGGAGCTGGCCTCGACGAAGAAAGGGACCTGCGCCGCAGCAGAAAGCGAGGGCAGGCTTCTAGCATGAGAAGCAGGCAAGTAGGTTGTGCGCCAGTGTGAGCGGAAAAAGGTTCACCTGCAGCGCGTCAGCCTTGGCGCACAGGTGGTCGAGCATGGCCCTGCCCAGGCCTTCCCTTTGGCGGTCAGGTCGGGTGCCCAGAAAAGCGAGGTAAAAGTACTGGCCGTGTTGCTGCGGGGCGCACAGCCACCCAGCAGGGCCCCCCGGCATGCATCGCCATGAGGCAGACGTGGACACGCAGGCACTCTGCAGCGCCCCTTGCGCCTGCCCACCTCACCTCCAGCATCTGCGCCTTGCACCTGGCTTGAAAGGCGGCCAGTGCGTCGAGCATGGCCCTTGCCTCTGGCCGCGTCCAGGAGGACGTGTCAATGCTGCCCTCGCCCTCGCCCGGCTTAACCGTGGCTGCGAACACATGCGAACACATGAGCAGCGGCGCGTCACGTGGCAACGTCCTCAAGTACGCCGCTCCGCCTGTGCTGCTTGGGCTGTACGGTGGCGGGCCCCACACTCACGGGCCTCGTCCGGGCACCTACGTTCGACGGCCAGGGACATGACGTTTGAGTCAGTCGCGCCTTAGGCCAGATTCTGGACTGTGATTGGAGTCCAGCCCCCCCCCCATCTTTCAACCCCCCGCCCCCCCCCCCCTCCCCGGCCCCACACACGCACAGGTAGGCGTAGGCCGTACACGAAAACTGCTCCGGCGTGCCCACAGTGTGGATGAAGCGCGTGGCGGGCATGCGCAGTTGGTAGTCCTGCGCCTCGGCGAACCAGTCGTCCAGGTGGAACTCTGCGATGGTGCCCATTGGTGCGTTGCACTCAGGCACCCAGGCACTGACGAGCCACCGCGAGCGTGATGCGACATGCTCCGCCCCGCTGGTGCTCACTCGGGTCGACGACCCACATCGCGGTGTGCCCACGATTCATGCCCTGCAACAATGCGATCCGCGGGGCGCACAGGTGGAGCTTGGGAAGTGGATGGACGGCGCCGCACACGTGCGGATCGGCTCGCTTGACCCCACCTCTCACGCTGACACTGGCCCTCACCATTGCCAGCGTGCGCGCCGCTGCGTCCGCTACCTCTGCTCCTGCTTCTTGGCGGCTGAAGGTGCGGATGGTGCGGTCGGCCTGCGTGGCTTCAGCCATCACGGCCGAGGATAGAGGAGCGTGGCCGCGCGCGAGCCAGAGGCGAAGGGGCGAGGGGATGCTGCCGCGAAGTTTCGGAGCTGCAGACGCTCGCATGCTATCTCGCAAGCGCGCTCTGCCTTTCTGCTGTTCGCCCGCCATGTTGAGGGTGGTGCCTCAACCAGGTACAGCGCCAAAGACGCATCAGCGGCAACATCAGGTTTGCAGGGGCAACATAGCAATCTTCAAGGAGCCCGCAGGCAGATGGTGGGCAGAAGGGAGGACCGGCTTCAGAGTCTGCTGAGATCCGTTCGACGGCGCGC